>Ga0214473_10008263_pt1 | contig 12317 bp, 9 predicted proteins | sample RVTome_7_FD_203509 | JGI IMG/M metagenome (GOLD analysis project Ga0214473, IMG submission 203509) | Soil microbial communities from uranium-contaminated site in the Upper Colorado River Basin, Wyoming, United States - RVT98D197 | ecosystem: Environmental > Terrestrial > Soil > Contaminated >... | reverse complement strand
CGGCCCGGGTTCAAGGCCGTGTACGAGCACTGCGACCCCGAGGACCTGGAAAGGCAGCTCGCGAGCGTCCCCTCGGGCAGCCGTGTGCTGGTGATCACCGACGGCGTCTTCAGCATGGAAGGCGACCTCGCGCCGATCCCCGACCTGCTCAGCGTCACCGAGCGGCGCGGGGCGACGCTGATCGTCGACGACTCGCACGGGCTGGGGGTCGTCGGCGCAGGCGGCCGCGGTGTGTGCGAGCACTTCGACTGCCTCGGCCGCGAGGACGTGATCGTCACCGGGACGATCGGGAAGGCGCTCGGCGGCGCGGCCGGTGGGTTCGTCGCGGGCTCCGAGGCGCTGTGCTCGGTGCTCGAGCAGCGCTCCCGCGCGCAGCTCTTCTCCAACGGCCTCCCCCCCGCCGTCGCCTGCGCTGCTCGCCGCGCCCTCGCCGAGCTGCGCGATGACCCCGACCTCCTGCAGCGCCTCCGCGACAACACGGCGCGGTTCCGGAGCGGCGTCGAGGAGATCGGCCTGCAGCCGCTCGAAGGCGAGAGCGCGATCGTCCCCGTGGTCGTCGGCGAGACGCCGCTCGCGATCCGGTTCAGCGAGATGCTGATGGAGCGCGGCGTGTACGTGACGGGATTCGGCTACCCGGTAGTGCCCGAGGGCACCGCCCGCGTGCGGACGCAGCTCTCGGCGGCGCTCACCGACGAGCAGATCGACCGCGCGCTGGCCGCGTTCGCCGAGGTGGCGCGGGAGCTCGGCGTGCTGGAGGCGGCTTAGCCTGTACCCGTCGCGAAGGTTCGGGCGCGCGGGCGAATCCGAGCTGTACTGCTAGAACCCGAGCGCGAACTTGGCGTCCTCGGACATCATCTCCGGGGACCAGGGGGGGTCGAAGATCATCTTCGGGTGCACCTTCTCGACCCCGTCGAGCTCGCCGACGAACTCGCGCATCTGCTCTGAGACCTGGGGGCCGATCGGGCACGCGGGCGTGGTCAGCGTGAAGGTGATGAACACCTCGCCGCCCTCGATCTCGACGTCGTAGACCAGCCCCAGGGAGACGAAGTCGAGCCCCAGCTCCGGGTCGATCACCTCTTCCAGCGCCTCGTTCACGTCGACATCCGTGACCATGAACTAAGGGTAGCCGGAACACGGCCCTGGGTACGCTGTCGTCGTGCCAGCGCTCGTGATCGTCTTCATCGTCGTCCCGCTGATCGAGCTGTTCGTGATCATCCAGGTCGGGCAGTGGATCGGAGTGTGGCCGACGATCGCGCTGCTGCTGATCGACAGCATCCTCGGCGCCGCGCTGCTGCGCTCGGAGGGCGGGAACGCTTGGAGGCGCTTCAGGGCCGCGCTCGACGAGGGGCGGGTCCCCCATCGCGAGGTCTTCGACGGCGGGCTGATCATCGTCGGAGGCACGCTTCTGCTCACCCCCGGCTTCGTCACCGACATCTTCGGGCTCGCGCTGCTGATCCCGCCGAGCAGGGCGCTGGTCCGGCGCTTCGTCACCTGGGCCGGCCTGAGTCGCTTCGGCTGGGGGGCGCGGGCGGCGATCTGGACCGCAGGACGTGCCGCGGACGCGAAGGGCCCGCGGGGCCCGCGCCAGACGCAAGGGCCGCAGCGGAGCTACGACGTCGACGGCACCGCGCACGAGGTCTCCGACGATCCGGCGCCGGGCAAGGGTCCCGGGGCACTGCCGCCGTGAGCGCTCCGGCGGGGGGCGACGGCGCGGGGTCATCCGGCACGGTGTGCTTCGACTTCGCCGACCCCGAGACCGGCGTGGCGGCGCTGGTCCGCACGAATCTCGGCGCCGGGAGCGCCGACGCTCACGGACTGTTGCTGACCGCAGACGGGGAGTCCATAGGGATGGACGGTGTGCGGGTCTCCGATGACGGTGAGCGGGCATCGGTCTCGATGGAGACGGACGGTGCCGGGCTCGAGGCCGAGCTGACGCGGCTCGCGGGCGCGGCGCTCGAGCCCGGATCGGCGTTCTCGGACGCAGCCGGCCTGACCGAGGAGGCGTTCGCGGCTCGGGTCGAAGGCGAGTGGCGCGCCGGGGGCGCGTCGGGGCGGATCGAGTGCGTCGGCCGGGTGGTGAGGACCAGCGGGAGCACGGACTGGGACCGGGTCGAGCTCGTGCGCTCGCTGACCGCCGCGCTCGACGACGGCTCGCTGCTGGTGGTTGCGTCGGCCCGCCCCGCAGGCGCACCGGGACACGGTGACGAGCAGGCGACCGGCGTGCTCGTGGACCCGGACCGCTCGCTCGTGCGCTTCGACGAGTCCCTGATCTCGACCGAGTACGACCCCGATCGGCATCCGCGCCGGGTCGGCGTCGAGCTGTGGTCCGCCGACGGGGACGCCGTCGCGGTCCGCGGCGCCGGGACCGCTTTCGCGTCGGCGGCCGGCACGACCTTCCTCCGCTTCACCCTGGACGGGAAGCCCGGAACCGCTCGGTACGAGCTGACGAAGGCCGGCTGATGGCAATCACCACCGTGATCAGCGACTTCGGCGGCGTCCTCACCACGCCGCTGATCGGCTCCTTCGCCGCGTTCCAGGACGAGACCGGGATCTCGCCGGAGTCGCTCGGGAAGGCGATGGCGAGCGCCGCGGAGCGAAACGGCGCCCACCCCCTGTTCGAGCTCGAGAAAGGGCACCTGACCGAGACCGAGTTCCTCGACCTCCTGCGCGAGCACCTCGAGCCGGAGCTCGGCCACGCGCCGCACATGCACCGGTTCAAGGAGATCTACTTCGAGGCGCTGGCGCCGAACCCGCCGATGATCGAGCTGATGGCCGACCTGAAGCGGCGCGGGTACACGATGGCGATGCTGACCAACAACGTGCGCGAGTGGGAGCCGCTGTGGCGCTCGATGCTCCCCGTCGACGAGATCTTCGAGCTGATCGTGGACTCGGCGTTCGTCGGGATGCGCAAGCCCGAGCCGCAGATCTACGGGCTGACGCTCGAGCGGCTCGGCGGGCACACGCCCGGCGAGTGCCTGTTCGTGGACGACGTGGGGGTCAACATCGACGCCGCCCGCGAGCTGGGGATGAGCGCCGTCCACTTCCGCGACAACGAGCAGGCGATCGCAGAGATCGAGGCGCTGGTGAGGCCGGGGTGACCCCGCGCCGCGGCGCTAGTTGTCCGAGCCGGCGCGGTCCCAGACGTAGAGCTCGACCGCCTCGACGGCGAGCTCCATCAGGCGCGGCCCCGAGAGCCATCCGAGGACGGTCTCCAGCGCCCGCTCCTCGGTGACGCCGCGGTCGACGGCCTCCTCGCCGCGGAACCCGGCGGCGAGCTTCAGCGCCTCGCGCTGGTGCTGGCCGAGGGTCGGGAACGCGCCCATGAGGAAGTCGCGGTTCGGGACCGGGTGGCCGACGTCCAGGGACGCGTGCCACGCGGCGAGCATCGAGATGTCGTGCTCGTCGAGCTCGGAGATCGCCTTCGCGTAGTGGGACTCGAGCTCGTCGTCGGGGATCTCGTCCACCCACGCGCGCACCGCCTCGCCGAGCAGCTGGCGGCGCGCCTCGCGGCCGACCGAGTCGGCTACGGCACGGATCGCATCGGCCGGGTCGATGAAACAGAGGGGCATTTGATCACCTGCGTCGGGTAGGGGCCAACGAGCGCGACAAACATAGAGGTGGCTCCCGACGGCAAAATCGCCCCCACGCCGGGGCCGGACCTATGCTGAAACGAATGTTGCAGACAACCCTCGAGGCGCCCCGATGACCCTGTCGCTGATCGTCGGGGCGCCGAACTCGGGCCGCACGGGGCTCGTCCGCGAGCGGGTGTCGGCGGCGCTCGGCCGCGATCCGGTTCTGGTCGTCCCGACGCTCGAGGACGTGGCGCGGTTCGAGCGCGAGCTGTGCGAGAGCGGGGACGCTGACGCGGTCCTCGGGGTCTCGCTGCTCACCTTCGGGCGCCTGTTCGAGGAGGTCGCGCGAGCCACGGGGGCGGCTCTGCGGCCGAGCCTCACCGACGCGCAGGAGCTTTACCTGGTGCGCGGCGCGATCGCCGCCGTGGATATCCCGATCCTGGGGCGCTCGGCGCGGCGGCCCGGGTTCGCGCTCGCGCTCGCGGCGCTGATCGAGGAGCTGCAGGCGAGCGCGCTCGATCCGGCCACCGTGGAGCGGAACGCAGCAGCGAGCGAGACGGGCCGCACGTACCTCGGCGAGATCGCCTCCCTCTATCGCGCCTACACCGCGCTCCGCGACGAGCTCGGGCGCGGCGACTCGCACCTGACGGCGGCCGAGGCGACCGCGGCGCTGCGTGCCCGACCCGATGCGTGGGGCGCGCGACCGGTACTCCTGTACGGATTCGACGACATGACCGTGGAGCAGCTCGAGCTCGTGGAGGCTCTCGCCAGGGCGACCGAGGTGACGGCGACGGTCACCTACGAGGACCGGGCCGCGCTCGCCGCGAGGGCGACGCTTCGCGAGGAGCTCCGCGCGCGCGGCGGCGCCCTCACGGACGATCCGAAGCCGGACAGCGCGAACACGGACAGCCCCGCGCTGTTCCATATCGAGCGCTCGTTCCTGGTCGACGGCGCCGACCGCCAACCGCTTGATCGCGGGCTCGCGCTGATGGAAGCCGCCGGGGAGCGCGGCCAGGCAGAGCAGATCGGCGCCGAGATCGCGCGGCTGCTGTGCGAGGGGACGAGCCCCGACGAGATCGCCGTCGTCGTCCGCACTCCGGATCGCGACGGGCCGCTGTACGAGGCGGTGCTGGCGGGGATGGGGATCCCGGTCGCGGTCGACGCCACGATCCCGATCCGCGAGACCGCGGTCGGGCGGGGGCTGGCCGCGCTTCTGCGCATCGCCTCGGGGCGCGGCACCGCGGAGGACGTGATCGCCTTCGTTCGCACCCCGGGGGCGGCTCGCGCGAGCGACGTCGACTGGCTCGAGCGCAGGATCCGGCGCGCGGCGATCAGCGGCGCCGAGCGCGCTCTGGAGGCATGGGGCGGGCGGAAGCTGTTCGAGCTCACGGCGCTCGACGAGGCGAAGGGCGCAACCGATGTCCTGCGGACCGCCGCGCGGCTCGCACGGAGCCTGGCGGAGCACCCACTCGAGCGCAGCGCGCCTCGCCCGCCGCGCGAGGAGCGGCTGGAGCTGCGCGCGGGCGCGACCGCCGCGCGCGCGCTTGAGGAGCTCGCCGAGCTGCCCGCGACCGGGAACGGCCTCGGCGAGGCGCTTGCGTGCCTGGAGGCGCTCGAGGTCCCGCTGTGGGTGGGCCCGACCGACGGCCACGTCCGGGTGACGAGCCCCTACCGGGTCCGGGCGCGCCGGGTCCAGCACCTGTTCGTCGCCTCGCTGCAGGAGGGCGAGTTCCCCCGCCACGACGCCGGCGAGCCGCTGCTCGGCGACGAGCTGCGCGGCGAGATCGGGCTCCCGGCGCGGGCCGAGGCGGTCGACGAGGAGCGCTACCTGTTCTACGTCTGCCTCTCGCGCCCGTCGCGACGGCTGCACCTGTGCTGGCGAAGCTGCGACGAGGACGGCGCCGCGACTCCGCGCTCGCCGTTCCTCGACGACGTCCGCGACCTGATCGATCCGCCGCGGTCACCGGGCGGCCTCGATCCGCTCGAGGAGCACGTGCGGCGGCGACCCCTGGCCGAGGTGACGCTGCCGCCCGAGGCGGCGCCGAGCCCGCGCGAGCTGGCGCGGGCGCTGGCCGCGCGCGGCCGAGCCCGCGCCGCCGAGATACCCGCCGAGCTGGAGCTCGACGCCGGCATCGCCGACGCCCTGCGCGCGGAGCTCGAGCGCGCCCGGGAGCGGACGGCCGGCAAGCCGGGGCCGATCACGACGCCGGCCGTGCTGGAGGCGCTGGGCTCCCGCGATCTGTTCGGCGCCTCGACCCTGGAGCGCTACGCAGAGTGCTCGTACCGGTGGTTCGTCGACCACGAGCTGCGGCCGCGCTCGCTCGATCCCGACGCGGACCCGCTTCTCCAGGGCGGGGTGATCCATCGCGTGCTCGAGAGCCTGTACGGCAATCCTCCCGGCGACGAGCCGGCGCCGAGGCCGGACTCGCTCGCGGCATGGCGCGCCCGGGCGACCGAGCTGACGCGCGAGTTCGCCTCCGACCCGAAGGTCGGGCTCGGCGGCGCCGACCCGCGGGCGCTCGCCGCTCGGGCGCGGGTGGAAGCGCTGGTCGGCGGGTTCCTGGAGCGGGAGGCGAACACCCCCACCTTCCTGCGCCCCGACCCTGAGCTCGCCGAGGCGAGCTTCGGCGAGGACGCCCAGCGTCCGCCGCTGGACATGGGCGGCTTTCACCTCCACGGGCAGATCGACCGCGTCGACGTCCCGGCATCCGGCGAGCGCGCCGGGCTGATCCGCGACTACAAGATCTCGCGCATGGTCACCCCGGCGGCGAAGCTCGCCGACGAGGGAAAGCTCCAGCTCCAGCTGTATCTCCGGGCGCTGCAGCGCCAGTGGGGCATCGCCCCGCTCGGGGCCGTGTACGTGCCGCTCGGCGCAACCGACAACCCCCGGCCCCGGGGCCTGCTTCGCCGCGAGGAGGCCGACGGCGCGCTGGAGGGCCTGCCGCTGTACGACAGGGACCTGCTCGACGAGGAGGCGTTCGAGGCTGCGCTCGACGACGCCGCGACGCGGGCGAGCGAGATCGTCGCCGCGATGCGGGCGGGGACGATTCGCCGCGACCCGACCGACGACGAGTGCCCCCGCTACTGCACCTTCCAGGCGATCTGCCGCCGGGAGCGGGGCGCCGCTCCCCCGCCCGACGAGGACGAGGAGGAGGAAGAGCAGTGAGCGGGCAGCTGGCGCTGATCGAGGAGCCCTCCGAGGGCGGCGGACCGACGCCCGAGCAGGCGCGGGCGATCGAGGCGCGCGACCGGGACGTGATGCTCGAGGCGGGGGCGGGGACGGGCAAGACGCTGGTCCTGGTGGAGCGCTACTGCGAGGCGGCCGAGTCCGGCGCCGGGATCGACGGGATCCTCGCGTTCACGTTCACCGAGCGAGCGGCCGCCGAGCTGCGGGGGCGGATCCGGGACGAGCTCGCCGCGCGATCCGCGGCCGCGGCGGCGCGCGGGGAGGGCGAGCGAGCCGCCGAGCTGGCGACGATGAGCCGCGACAGCGAGCGGGCCTGGATCTCGACAATCCACGGCTTCTGCCGCCGGCTGATCGCGGCGCAGCCGATCGCGCTCGGGCTCGATCCGCGATTCAGGGTGCTCGACGCTCCCGAGGCCGACAGGGTTGCGCGGCGGGCTTTCGACGAGGCGCTCGAGGAGCTGCTCGCGGGCGGCGACCCGGAGGCGACGGGGCTCGTGGCGGCGGTCGGGATCGGCCCGCTGTCGGAGATTGTCCGCTCCGCGCACGACGAGCTCCGCAGCCTCGGGCAGCGCCAGCCATCGCTCCCCCCCGCCCCGGTTCCCGACCCCGAGGCGGCGGTCCGAGAGCTGGTGGCAGCCGCGCGGGCGGCGATCGCGGAGACCGACGGCGCGAAGCGGACGAAGTGGACGGAGCGGATCGAGCGCGCCGCGGAGCTCGAACCGGCAAGCGTCCACCCGGAGGCCGCGATCGCCGAGCTCGAGCTGCGCTCGAACGCGCAGGCGTTCTCGGGGCAAGCCTGCCGCCGGTACCAGCAGGCATGGGAGGCGGCGCGGCGTGCCGCGCTCGAGCACGAGTCCGCCGACCGCTACGTCCACCTGGCGACGCTCGTGCGCGGCTTTGGCACGCGGTACGCGGCGCTGAAGGAGGAGCGCTCGGGGCTGGACTTCGAGGACCTGCAGCACGAGGCGGTCCGCCTGCTCGAGGAGCGTCCCGCGGTCGCCGATGCCTACCGCGAGCGCTTTGCGCACGTGATGGTGGACGAGTTCCAGGACACGAACGAGCTCCAGCTCTCGCTCGTGCGGCTGCTCGCCGGGGGCGAGACCCGCGTGTTCACGGTCGGAGACGAACAGCAGTCGGTGTACGGGTTTCGGCACGCCGACCTGCGCGTCTTCCGCCGCGAGCGGGAGCGCGTGCGGGAGGAGCCGGACTCGCGTGCGGAGCTGCTCGAGTTGAGCGGCAACTTCCGCTCGGTGCCGGGGGGAATCGCGGCGGCGAACTTCCTCGGCGGCGCTCTGCTGGAGGGATTCCGGCCGCTGACGGTGGCGGAGCGTCGACAGCCTCCCGAGGCGCTCGCGGACACGCCCCCGGTAGAGCTGCTCCTCACCCCCGGGGGGCGCGCGTGGAAGGACGATGAGATCGCGATCGAGGTGCCGGGTGAGTACCCGTCCCCCCCGGACCGGATCGCGGAGGCGCGCTTCCTCGCCGCCCGCCTGGGCGAGCTCCGAGACCGCGGCGTCCCGGCGGGCGACATGGTGGTGCTGCTTCGGGCGCTGACCCACGTCGCCGCGTACGAGGACGAGCTCGAGAAGGCGGGCCTCTCCCCCTATCTCGTCGGCGGCCGCGGTTACTGGTCCCAGCAACAGGTCGACGACGTGCGGCGGCTGCTGGGCGTCGTCGCGAACCCGCTCGACGACCACTGCCTGCTCGGCGCGCTGGCCTCGCCGGCCTGCGACGTGCTCCCCGACACCTTGTGGCTGCTGCGCCAGGCGGCAGGGTCGGGACGGCACCTGTGGCCGGCGGTCGAGTGGCGGTTCGGCACCGGTACGGGCGATCCAAGCGAACCGGAGAACCCCGAGTGGCTGGACCAAATCCCCGAGCAGGACGGGGAGCGATTGAGGACGTTCTGCGCCACCCTTGAGGGGCTCCGGGCCGACGCACCCAGGTTGAGGCTCGAGGAGCTGGTGGACGAGGTCGTGTCGCGACTCGGGTACGACCTCGCGGCGCTGATGATGCGCCGTGGGACGAGGCGGCTCGCCAACGTGCGGAAGCTGATGCGGATGGCGCGCGGGTTCGAGGCCGCCGAGGGCCGGGACCTGCGCGGGTTCCTCGACTTCCTCGACGAGCGCGCGGGTCGCTCGGACCGCGAGGGCGAGGCGGCGACCGAAGCGGAGGAGCACGACGGCGTCCGGGTGATGACCGTGCACGCCGCGAAGGGGCTCGAGTTCCCGGTCGTCGCCGTCGCCGACCTCGGCCGCAACCTGACGGCCGGCGGCCGTCCGCCAGCCGTGCGAATAGGGCGCGGTACAGCCGCAGACCCTGCCGCGCCCGGACGCGAAGCGGAGGACGCGGCAGGCATTGATGTTGGGATCCAGCTCGCGCGCTTCGGAAGCAAGGCGGCGCGGCTTTACGAGTACGAGGCGTTGACGGAGAAGGCCGAATCCGACGACGCGGCCGAGAGCTGCCGGCTGGCGTACGTGGCGGCGACCCGGGCCCAGGACCACCTGATCCTCAGTGGCTGCTTCGACGCGAAGCGAGTCGTGAAGCCGGAGGAGGACCTGCCGACCCGCACGCCGGTGGTCGAGCACCTGATGCGCGCGCTGGAGCTCGGAGATGAGCCCGACGAAGGCGAGCTCCAGCTCCCGGCGCCGCAGCCGCGCCCGGGGCTCGAGGAGAGCTTCGAGCCGGGCCGCGTCTCGGTGCGGGTGAACCCGCCCGACCCGGACGCGTTCGCGGCCCTGACGCCGCAGCGCTCACGCGCCGCGCCCGAGCCCGAGCCGCCCTCCGGCCCCACGATCGCCGCCGTCCCGCAGCCGTCCGAGCCCTCACCGGGCCACCTCTCCTACTCGGCGCTTGCGGGATACGCGCGGTGCGGGTACCGCTTCTACGCCGAGCGCGTCCTCGGGCTGGCGCCGATCGACCCCGAGCGGGCCGGCGGCGCGGAGCCGAGCGCCGCCTCGCGGCGATACGGGTTCGGCAACGCGGTCCACGCGCTGCTCGAGTGGAGCGCCAGGCATCGGTGGGCGGAGCCCTCATCGCAGCTGTGCGTCGAGCTCTTGCGCCGCGAGGGGCTGGAGGCGACCGAGGACGAGCAGGATCGGGCGCTGGGGATGGTGGGAACGTGGCTCGGCTCGGAGCACTGCGCGGAGCTGCGCGGCGGCGCCGGGCAGGAGCGGCCCGAGATGCCGTTCCTGCTTCCCCTGGGCGGCTCGGTGGTCCGCGGCGCGATCGACCTGTTGGTGGACACCCCCGACGGGCCGCTGGTCGTCGACTACAAGACCGACTCGCTCAAGGACGCGACGCCGCACGAGCTTGTCGACCGGTACGGCGTCCAGCGGAAGATCTACGCCCTTGCCGCCGCCCGCGGCGGCGAGGGCCCGGTGCGGACTGCGTACGCGTTCCTCGATCAAGGCGGCGAGGTGGTCGAGGACGCACTCGGAGGGAACGAGCTCGAGGCCACCCGCGCCGAGCTCGAGGCGCTGGTCGAGGGGATCGGTGCCGGGCGCTTCGACCTCACCGACTCCCCCCACTGGGCGCTGTGCAACGACTGCCCCGCCCGATCCCGCCTGTGCTCGTACCCGAAGGAGGCGACCGCGGGCAGGCTCCGATGAGCGGCCCTGCGGAAGCCCGCGTGGCGCTGTTCGGGTACGGATCGCTGGTCAGCCCCGAAAGCGCGGCGGTGACGCTGGCGCGACCGGTACCACCTCCGGTTCCGGCGACGCTGTCCGGCTGGCGACGGCGGTGGTCGCAGTGTCGGGACAACCTCGCGGTCGAGAAGACGTTCGCCCGATCCGACGGCGGCGTCGTCCCGAGGCACGTCCTGGGGCTGAACATCGAGCCGAGCGAGGGCGCGGCGTCGCTCAACGGGGCGCTGCTCGAGGTCACCGAGGCCGAGCTCGTCCGGCTCGACGGCCGCGAGCTGCGCTACGACCGGGTCGAGGTGACCGGGCGGGTCTCCCCAGATGACGGATTCGAGCGGGTGTTCGCGTACACCGCCAAGCGTCCCAACCACGCCCCCGAGCCGCCGCCGGGCGCCGTCGTCCTCGCCGCATACGTGCGCCGGGTGGAGGCGGCGTTCGCGGAGTTGGGTCCCGACCAGGTGCGCCTCTACCGCGAGACGACCGAGTCCTTCCGCGCCGAGATGATCGAGGCGGTCCTCGTCCGCGACGAGATCCCGCCGGGAAACCCGCGTGAGTGGTAGCGGCCGGCTACCGGGCGGCGGTGCGGGCCGGCTTGGAGCCGCTTCCGTTCCACTGCTTGGCCCACGACTGGAGCTCGCGGATCGACGGCTCCAGGGCCTTTCCCTTCGCGGTGAGCGCGTAGGAGACGCGCGCCGGCGCGCCATCGTGAACCGAGCGCTCGGCGAGTCCCTCCGACTCGAGCTCGCGCAGGCGCCTCGACAGCAGCCTGTCCGAGAGCCCCGGGATCGCCGCCGAGAGCTCGGCGAAATACATCTCCCGCTGCGTCAGCGCGCACAGGATCGCACCCGACCACCGCTTGCCGATCAACTCCACCGCGGCGTGGAAGTCGGGGCATACGCGCTCAGCACGATTGCCGTTCGACATACCTTCCACCGAAACCTAGGTTACACACGGGCCTGTGTCGACCGGCCCGCTTGCACGGGAGATCGCGCGTTCGACGATCGGGTCGGGAATGCCGAGGCCGCTGCGCGGCTTCTCCCCGATCGCGGCCGCGAACACCGTCGCCAGCACGCGACCCCTCGAGTCGACGACCGGTCCGCCGGAGTTGCCGTCGCGGACGTCGGCGCGGAACGAGGTCATCTTCCGGGTCACCGGGCCGCGCCCGTACGCGTCGTCTGAGACCACGGTCGCGGTCCGACCGAGCCGCGCCGGAGTGACCGTGAACGGGCCGTTCTCCGGGTAGCCCAGGACGGCGGCGGGAGTCCCTCGCGCGGCGCGGGAGGAGACCCCGAGCGGGGAGGCGTCCAACCCGTCCACCGCGAGGACCGCGAGGTCGTTCTTCGGCTCGAACCCGACCGCGGTCGCGTCGAGCTCGACGCCGTCGCGGGTCGTCACCGTGGTGTCGTCCTGCCCCGCGACGACGTGCGCGTTCGTCACCACCACTCCCGGCGCGGCCACCCATCCCGACCCCGAGATCCCGAGGCCGCACGCCGTTCCCAGGACGCGGACCACGCTCGCCCCGGCCTCGTCCACGTCGGGGTCCTGGGCGATTCCGACGTCGGGCGGCGGAACCTTCGCCTCCGGCCCCGCCACGCGCGGCGTCGGGTCGATCCTGTTCAGGATCCGCAGGATCGGTCCCGACGGCGGCAGAAGCTCGTTCAGCTGACCGAGGATCACCGAGCGCTGGACGTCCCGCCGCAGGTCCTTGACGTCGGGCGTATGGAGCGCGACCGCGCCGAGCACCCACGCGAGGCCCAGCCCCAGCGCCACCAGCAGCAGCGCCCCACCGACCCCGTCGACCGAGGTTCCGACCCCGCCCCTCACCCATCTGGTGCGGGCGCTGCGCCCGACCCCCTCCATCGCCACCGCCGCGATCGCGCCGAGCAGCAACCCGCCGGCAAGCGCGGTCGCCGGAGCGTA
>Ga0214473_10008262_pt1 | contig 12318 bp, 11 predicted proteins | sample RVTome_7_FD_203509 | JGI IMG/M metagenome (GOLD analysis project Ga0214473, IMG submission 203509) | Soil microbial communities from uranium-contaminated site in the Upper Colorado River Basin, Wyoming, United States - RVT98D197 | ecosystem: Environmental > Terrestrial > Soil > Contaminated >... | reverse complement strand
GATGTTCTCAGCCTCGGGCGGGCAGCCCGGTACGTAGTAATCCACGTCGACCGTCTGGTCGAGGGCCTTGACGGTGTCGTAGAAGACCGGGATGTGCAGCGTGCCCTCGGGCATTATGGTTTCAGGTTGCGGCAGCGTTCCGGATGGGTTGTCGACCGACGGGGCCTGGCGATAGACGTACTCGAAGATCTGCTCGCGGCTGTACTGGTTGGCCAGGCCCGGGATGCCGCCTTCATGGGCGCACGCGCCGAAGGCCACCAGGATCTTCGACTTACGCCGGAGCAGGTGCGCCATGTACTCCTGCTCGCTGGTGCGGATGGCGCCGTTGAACAGGCAGACGTCGATGCCCTTGTCCGGCAGCCGCTCGACATCGCGCACCTTGGCGTCGATAGCCACCGGCCACATCACGATTTCGAAGGCTTCGGCGACCTTGAGGATCTTGTCGTCGATGGCCAGCACGGCGATATCGCAACCGCCGCACGAGGCCGCCCAGTAGAGCGCCAGCTTCGGCTTCCCTGACGGGACAGCTCCGCTCGTGGCGGTCATGCCGGCACCTCCATGGCCTCGGCGTGCTCATGCGCCATACGCCGTACGGCCTCGATCCGGCCGCTGTCCTCCGACCAGTTCTGAGTCCATCCCAGCGGCCCGAGCTTGCGGACGCGCTCGACCATGTCGTCGATGGCCCTGGCCAGCGCCGCGCCTTCCGCGGCCGAGGCCCACTGGAGGCGCAGCCGGTCGTTCTCCATGCCCATGGCCTGGAGCGTGTGGCGCAGCATTTCGAAGCGGCGCATCGTCTTGTAGTTCTGCTCGAGGTAGTGGCATTCCCCGGGGTGGCAGCCGGCGATCATAACTCCGTCGGCGCCTAGGGCGAAGGCCTTCAAGACGAAGGAGGGTTCGATGCGTCCGCTGCACATGACCCGGACAATGCGGACGTTCGGCTCATATTTCATGCGGGCCGTGCCCGCCAGGTCGGCGGCGCGATACGAACACCAGTTGCACAGGAAACCGACGATCTTGGGCTCGAACGGTGTGTCCGTCATCGGCCACCTCCGGCGGGCTGGAGCAAGTCGACGAGCTTGGGAGCATAGTCCCCGTTGGCGACCTCGGCGTCGTACAGGAGGCCTGCGATCTCGGCGGTGATCTGGTCGTAGGTGAAGTGCCTGCCGGTGATGGCCTGGGCCGGGCAGGCGGCCACGCACGTGCCGCAGCCCTTGCACAACGCGGCGTTGATCTGGCTGACCGCTTTGTCCTCGAGGTAGTCGATGGCGTTGAACGGGCACAGGTTGTTGCAGATTCGGCAGCCGGAGCAACGGGCCTCATCGATCTCGGCCACGATCGGTTCGATCAGCACCGTCCCGGTGGTGATCATGCCCTGGACCCGGGCGGCGGCCGCCGCTCCTTGCGAGACCGAGTCGGGGATGTCCTTCGGCCCCTGGCACGTCCCGGCAATGAACAGGCCGTCGGTCATGGTCGCAACGGGATCGAGCTTGGGGTGGCGTTCGGTGAACCAGCCGTCGATGCTGGTCGAGATTCCGAAGCGCAGGGCGATTTCCTTGGCGTCGGCCCGCGGCTGCAGCGCGCCCAGCAGGACGACCATGTCGACCGGGATCCGCCTCTGGCGACCAATGAGCGTGTCTTCGGCCTGGACAATGAGCTTGCCGTCCTCGCCCGGCAGGCGAGCGGCGTCGGTCACTTCGGCCACCCGGCCGCGGATGAAGTGCATGCCCTCCTGCTGCAGGCGATCGTAGAACTCCTCGTAGTTCTTGTGCAGCGGCCGCATGTCGATGTAGAAGGAGTAGACCTCGGCCCCCGTCTTCTCCATCACCAGGTGCCCGAACTTCAGGGCGCTCATGCAGCACACCGCCGAGCAGTAGGGATGGTGGCGCTTGTCGCGGCTGCCCACGCAGTGGACCAGGGCCACCGTCTTGGGCGTGGTGACGCCGTCGCGCAGGAAGATCTTGCCTTCGGTCGGGCCGGCGGCATTGCACATCCGCTCGAATTCCAGGCTAGTGAAGACGTTGGCCAGCCGGCTGTAGCCGTACTGGGGGATCTGCGTGCAGTCGAACAGGTCGTAGCCCGTCGCCAGGATGATGTTTCCGACGGTCAGATCGAGGTACTCGTCAGCCTGCTCGAAGTCAATGGCGTTCGTCGGGCAGAACTTCTCGCACGCCTTGCACGTGCCGCGCTCGAAGTAAATGCACGACTCGCGATCGATGACCGGGAACTTCGGCACCGCCTGGGGGAAGGGCCGGTAGATCGCTTTGCGGTAGCCGATTCCGACTTCGAAGACCTCGTCGATCACCTTCTTGGGGCATTTCTCGATGCATATCCCGCAGCCTGTGCAGGCGTCTTCCTTGATCGAACGGGCCTTCTTGCGCACCCGCACGTCGAAATTGCCGACGTAGCCCGAGACCTTCTCGACCTCGCTGTAGCTGAGCAGGCGGATGTTGGGATGCAGGCCCACATCCGACATCTTTGGCGTCAGGATGCAGGCGGCGCAGTCGAGCGTCGGGAAGGTCTTGTCGAACTGGGCCATGTGGCCGCCGATCGACGGCTCGCGCTCGACCAGGATGACCTGATGGCCGGCTTCGGCTAACTCGAGGGAGCACTGAATGCCGGCGATGCCCGCCCCGACCACCATGGTGGTGGGATTGACGGGCACTTCCGTCGGCTCGAGCGACTCCTGGAGCTGCACTCGGCGGACCGCGCCGGAGATCAGCGCCCGGGCCTTGATGTCGGCCTGGGCTTTGTCCTTCGTCACCCAGGAGACTTGCTCGCGCAAGCTGGCCATGTGGCACAGATACGGATTGAGGCCGGCGTTGGCGCAGGCGGTACGAAAGGTGCGCTCGTGCAGGTGGGGCGAGCAGGCCGCCACGACCACCCGGGTCAGGCCTTCTTTGCGGATGTCTTCCTGGATCAATTCCTGGCCCAGGGACGAGCACATGAATTTGTAGTCGCGGCCGACGACAACCCCGGGCAAATTCTCTTTGGCCCAGGTCGCCACACCGGAGACGTCGACCGTTCCGGCGATATTGGTGCCGCAGTGACAGACGTAGACACCGACTCGTTCGGTCATGTTAGCCCTCCCCTCGCCGACGCGGCATGGGCAGGCCGGTCTCGGCGCGCTTGCGGCGCGGGGCGGCTGCCTCCGGTTCCGGGACGGCGGCGCCGATCTTGGCCAGAGCGGCCGCGGCCGACACGATCTCGCGTCCCAATCCGAGCGAGGCCGGCGTCATACCCAGCGCCAGCCCGATCATCTGGGTGAAGTAGAGCACGGGGAGATGGAAGTCCGTGCTGAAATGCCGGTTGACCTGCGACTGGTACGCGTCCAGGTTGAGCTGGCACATCGGACACGCGGTGACAATGACGTCGGCCTCGTAGTCCTGAGCGCTCTTCAGCAGACGGCGGATCAGTTCGTAGGCCGTGTCGGCGCTGATCTGGGTCATGTGCCCGCCGCAGCAGTGGGTCTTGAGCGGGTAGTCGATCACCTCGGCGCCGAGCGCGCTCAGCAGGTCGTCCATGTGAGTCGGGTATTCCGGATTCCGGCCGTCGCCGTTAAGCTGCGGGCGCACGAGCAGGCAGCCGTAGTACGGCGCCACGCGCAGGCCGCGCAGCGGACGGGTGACCTTGGCGGCAACCGCCTGGTTGCCGACGTCATCGACGATGACGTCCAACAGGTGACGGATGCGCAGCGAGCCTGGGTCGTAGTGCAGGCCGCCGGCGGCCAGGGCCTCGTTGGTGCGCTCGGCCAGCTTCGGGTAGGCCGTCATGTTGTGATCGACCTTACGCAGATTCAGGTAGCATGCGCTGCAAGGGGCCACCAGATCGGTCTGACCGTCCTGGGAGGCGGCGAGCGCCAGATTGCGCCCAACCAGGGCATAGGCGGCCGCCTTGTTGATGGTGATGTACTCCGTCGCTCCGCAGCAGTTCCAATCGTTGACTTCGTCCAGCTGCAGACCGAAGGCGTTGGAGACGGCGCGGGCCGAAAGGTCGTAGGGCGCGGCCGAGTGGGTCAGCGAACAGCCGGGGTAGTATCCGTAACGCATCACGCCACCTCCTGCAGCTTGGCCTTGTCGAGGATCGCCCGCAGCTGATCGATGCCGCGGATCCGATCCGGGCGAAGCGACATGCGGTCTTTGGAGAGCATGTCCAGCGCCAGCGGCCCGACGCCGACTTTCTTGAGCGGCCGGTGGGTCAGGTGGTAGCGGGTGGCCAGGCCGAACTCGAAACTACGGCCATAGGTCTCGACGAAGCCGATGAAGCTCTGCGACCAATCGGGGGCGTCGCGGTCGTCGTACAGCTTCTCGCGCACCGCCATGCGCTTGAGGGTGTACATGATGTCGGTGACCGGGATGTCTTTGGGGCAGCGGACCATGCAGTAGTAGCAGGCCACGCAATACCAGGGGGCATTGCTGCTCAACACTTCCTGGCGCATACCCGCCCCGATCATGGCGAAGAGGCGCCGGGGTGTGTCATCCATGTCCTGGCCCGACGGGCACGACCCCCCGCACGTGCCACACTGCAGGCAGGTGACGAGCGCTTCCCCGCCCGGCGTGTCGGCCACGACCCCCTCAAGGAAGGCATTGCCGGAAACCGGTCGAGTCATGGGGCACCTCGCAGTGATGCGCGGCCACCGCTCGGCGAGCGGGGCGCCTGGGAAGAACCAGGCCGGCCCTTGCGGGACACAATCTAACTATGTGAAATTGGTCACAAATCTGAAAGTGACGTTTTTCACGCCCCACCCTGTCATCCATACCTTTGGGGTAGGTGCCCCACCCATATGGGTAGTTTCGACGTCGCCGTGGGGTGAAGAATCCAAGCGGAGGGGCGTGATCTGACGTAGGTGAGGTCGAGAACCAGAGAGGTTACGCGGGACTGGAACCGCAGCACGGGAACGTAACCGTGACGGTCGTCCCGCGCCCAAGCTCACTCTGGATCGACATCTCTCCCCCAAAGCGGTCCAGGTTGTGACGGACGATGCTCAGCCCCAGGCCCGTGCCTGTGATGCCGGTCGCCTTGGCATTGCTCGCTCGGAAGAACTCCTCCCCCAGCCGCGCCTGGTCGTCGGCCAAGATGCCTATGCCGGTGTCGCTCACCCGGACGCGGGTCCGCCCCTCCTCCGGCATCACCTCTACGCTCACCTTTCCCCCGCTGGGCGTGTACTTGACGGCATTGCCGACCAAATTGCCGAAGACCAGCGCCAGTCCGTCCGCGGTCGCCCGGATCTCTCCGGCCGCGTCGCCTCCCCGGTAGATCAGCTCGACACCCTTCTCGTTCGCGCTGTCCCGGGCCTGGTCGATGACGCGCTCCAACACTCCCGCCAGTCGCACTGCCTCGGGCGGACCCTCGGGCTCATAGGTCTTGCTGGCCGCCAGCGCCAGCAGATCGTTGACCAAGTCCAGCAGCTCGGCGTTACGCGCTTCGAGTCGGCTCAGCACCTGGCGCTGCTGCTCGTTCAGATCGCCGGCCATGCCTCGCAGGAGCGTGCGCAGTAACGATTGTGCCGCCGCCACCGGCGACCGCAGCTCGTGGGCGACCGTGAGCATGAAAGCCGACTTGAAGGTGTCCAGCCGCTCCATTTCCTGTTTGTCGCGCGCAAGCTCGCTCGCTCGCCGTTCGGCCTCGGCCCCGCGCCGTGCGTCGATGGCCAAGCGACGGCGCTCGAGGCCCTGCCTCACGGTCAGCAGCAGCACATCGCCGTTGAACGGCTTCGACAGGAAGTCGTACGCGCCTTGCCGGATGGCATCGACCGCCAGCTCGACCGTGGCGTAGCCGGTGATGATGGCCACGACCGTGTCCGGATCTCGCAGCCGGATGGTCTCCAGCAGATCGACACCGCGGCCGTCCGGAAGCATGACGTCCAGCAGCACCAGGTCGTAGCTGCCCGCCGTCAGGCGCTCCGTACCTTCGCGGAGGCTGGAGGCCGTTTCGACCTGGTAGCCCTCCGGCGCCAAGACGCGGCGGCAGCCTTCGCGGATGCCCTGTTCGTCATCGATGACCAGAATGCGTCCGGTGTCCATCGACCTGTCAGCCGACGGCGTTCCCGCCGTTGCCTCTCGGGCCGCCTTGCCCGAACAGCCGCACCGGCAGGGTCACCGTGAAGGTCGAGCCCTGCCCGACGCGGCTCTTGGCTCGAATCTGTCCTCGATGCATCTTGACAATCCCGTAGGTGATCGACAACCCCAGGCCGGTTCCCTTGCCAGGCGGTTTCGTGGTGAAGAACGGGGTGAAGAGTTTGCTGAGCTGCTCCTCGGGGATCCCGCATCCGGTGTCGGTCACCTCCACCTCCACCGAAGTCGCGTCGACCTTGCGGGTGCGCAGGGTGATCCTGCCCCGACCATCCATGGCATCGGCGGCGTTGTTCATCAGGTTGACGAAGACCTGCTGGAGCTGAGACGAATCCGCCTGGATCAGGGGCAGGTCGGCGCCGTAGCTTCGCTCGATGGCCACGCCAGCGAAACCAGCCTGGTGAGCGACCGCCTCCACCGCTCGGTCGAGCAAGTCATGCACGTCAGTGGCCTCCGCCAGGACATCCTGCTGGCGGGCGAAGTTGAGCAGCGAACCGACGATGACTTTGCAGCGCTCCGTTTCGCGTTGGATCACATGCAGGTCTTCCCGTCGGGGGTCGTTTTCGGGCAGGTCCTTGAGCGCGGCGCTGCTGAAAAGCTGGATAGTCCCCAGCGGGTTGTTGATCTCGTGAGCCACGCCGGCGGCCAGCTGGCCCATCGAGGCGAGTTTCTCTTTATGGAGCAAGCGGTCCTGGGTCTCCTGAAGCCGCTCGACCATGCGGTTGAAGGCCTCGCCCAATTGGGCCAGCTCGCCCCTCCCTTGGGTCGGGACGCGCACCCCCATGTCCCCTTGGGCCAGGCGTCCGGTGGCCTCGACCAGGTGGGCGATGGGCCTGGTGACCCAGCGGGAAATGGGGACGGCGATGACCGCTGCCAGGCCGATGCACACCAGGGCGATGATCGCCACTCGGTTGTTGAAAGCCTCCACCAGGGCCTGGAAGGCGGACTCGCGGGCGCCGACGTAGAGACTTCCGACGACCTGGCCGCTATGATCGCGCAGAGGCGTGTAACGGGTCACGTAGGTCTCATTGACCACGAACGCCTGCCCGACGTAGTCGCGCTCCTGGCGCAGGACGACGTCGAAGACCTCCTCGGAGATGCGCGTTCCCACTGCGCGTTGGCCCGACTCGGTCATCACATTGGTCGAGACCCGCAGGTCGCCGAAGAAGATCGTCACCGTGTCGATGCCGGCGACTTCCCTGATCCGGTCGACGAGGGTGAAGTCGTTGTTGAAAAGGTAGACGGCCAGCGCCGCCCCGAGCACCTGGCCGCTATCGTCCGTCAGAGGCGCCACCCCCACCAGTGCCAGGCCGGCCGTGCCTTCGCGCGGATCGAACGGCACCGGCGCCGCCTTGGGCGTGTCCAGCAGGGGCAATCGCGCTTGATTCTCCAAGCCGACTTGATCCAGCAGCCCGGCCGGGATCACTTCGGTGGCCGCCAGCTCCGAGCCCGAAGCCAGGGTGTCGGCCACGATCGGCAGCACGCCCCAGGTGCCCCCCGACAGCCGAGGCGTCAGGTGCCCGTCAGCCGTCAACACCCGCGCCGCCCGCATGTTGCCCTGGGCGTCGAGAATGGCGATCAGGTGCGTTCCGCCCAGCGCCAGAACGGTGATTTTATTGGTGATTTGTTCGTCGATGATGCGCAGGGCGGTGCTGTTGCCGCGGATGGCATCCGGCAGGTTCTGGATGACCCAACGGTCCAGGACCAGCCGGTGACTGATGGCGGCGACCTCGTCCAGTTTGAGGTCGTAAAAGGCCTGGGCCAGGTCCATGTCGCGGGCGACACGGTCGTCTTCGGCGCGCTTCAGGTAGTCGCCGATGACGCGGGCCGTCGCCCACGTGCCCACCCCGACGGTCAGGGCGGCGACAAAGGCGAACGACACCACCAGCACATAGCGCAGCCGGCCGCCCTTCAGATTCGTGTCGACCTCCGGTTGTCGACCCTCGAGAACGGTTCCACCTTCACCTCGGCCCGGCCGCAGCGCCACCCGGTCCTTGCGAGGCGTCGTTGCAGCGCCCATCGCGGAGGCAGCACGCAAAGGGCCCCGCCCCACCCCTGGGCAGAGCCCTTCTCATGCAGGTCTTTTCGACTCCCGGGACCCGAGCCGGCGGCGAGATTCTGAATCCCTCGGCGCGCGGGCGTCAGGCCGTTTCCCGGTTCAACACCCACTCGACCTTCTTGACCAGATCCTCAGGGTCGATCGGCTTATCCACAAACAGCTCCACCGGCAGGTAGTCGATATCCGGTTCGAAGCGGAGCGGCGTCGTGCTGTGGATCGCCGTCAGCATCAGGATGGGAAGGTCGCGGTAGGCGGCCAGCTCAGAGGTTGGATCCGGGTTGCGCAGGCGCAGGGCGAGCTGGAACCCTTCCGTCGACGTGTCCATCATCACGTCGAGGATGACCAAATCGGGGCGGGAAGCCTTGATCTTCTCCAGGCCTTCCCGGCCGTTCTTGGCCTCGTCCACCGTGTGGCCGGCCTTCTCGAGACACAGGCGCGCTGAAAGCAGAATGTCGGGGTCGTCGTCGATTACGAGGATCTTGGCCATGGCGGTCTCCGTCCTTTCATCCTAGAGCCAATCGCTCTTCGCGGACATGTGACGCTTGCTCTTGGGGCATCCTGCAGAATGTCCTCCCTCCGGGCCCGGCCGTGGCGCCGACTTCCCAGAGCACGGCCTCCACCAGCCCGGCCAGGGCCTGGGCGAGCGGTTCGCTCAACCCGGACCCCCAGTCGATCGACAGGGGTTGGACGGCGAAAATCGTGAGCCGATCCGGGGCCTGGCCTAGCGCCTGGGCAATGCCCAGGGCGTCGACCAGGCTCACTCGATGGCTGCCGGCGCGCCCTGGGAGGACCGCCAGGGCACCGGCTCCCAGGCGCATCCAACCGCCGGGCGCCTTCCCCAGGTCGGCGGCGTCGATCACCACGATGCGCCGCCAGGGCTCGGACAGCACGGGCCCCAGTACATCGCCGTCCTGGGCCGACCATAGATGAACCCACGGTGGGACCAGGCTGCTCGATCGGAGCGAATCCAGGGCGGCCGCCCCGACTCCGTCGTCGCCGCGCAGCGGGTTCCCCAAACCCAGGACGAGCGTTCGTCCGGGCGCACCGGGCTCACACAAACCGAACCTCCAGCATGTGAGTCGAGCATGAGATGCAAGGATCGTAGGCCCGCACCAGCATCTCCAGGCGTTGGGTGACTTTCTCCTGCCCCTGGTCCAGGATCTGCGGGACGAGGGCCCGCATGTCGGCCTCGATGTTGGCCAGGTTCTGCCCCGTGGGAATGATACAGTTGGCCTGCGCCACCACGCCGTCTTCGATGACGTAGTGATGATAGAGAGTCCCGCGGGGTGCCTCGACGGCGCCCACGCCCTCCCCGGAATGGCGTGCGGGCGGGACCGGCGCCTCCGGCCGAAGGCCGTCGGCCACCAGCTGATCGATCAACGTCTTGGCCTCCTCGAAGCAGTGGACCAGCTCCACCACCTGGGCCACGGTGATCCAGTAGGGATTCCGGCAGGCAGGCGTAAGGACGAACGCGTCGGCGGCGGCGCGGGCCTTCGGGTGCAGCCGGTCGTGGTTGATCAAGAACCGCGCCAGGGCCCCGACCATGTAGCCCTCGCGCGCATGGCGCGTGTGTTTGGCGGTCGAATGCCCGACGATCGTCTCCCGGGCGATCTCCCGGTACCTCTGCGTCGGCCAGGTTCCCCCGTCGCTGCTGGCGATGTCGCCGTCGATAAAGGCGTACTCGCCGGGTTTGCGCAAGGCGACGTACTCGGTCTCGCGTTCGAAGGCCGGCAGCGGGAGGCTGCGGAACAGCTCGAGGGTGGCCTCGACATCCGGCCCGGCCGCCTCCAGCCGCTCCCGCAGCGCGTGAAGCTCGCCCGCCTGGGGGATTCGCTGAAAGCCGCCCACCGTCATCGAAATCGGGTGGGTGTGGCGGCCGCCGACGGCCGCGCATAGATCCCCGGCGAGCTTCTTCATGCGCAGGGCGCGCACGACGATGTCCGGCTGGCTGCCGGCCAGCGCCACGGCGCTGCCCAGGCCCACCAGGTCGGGCGCCACCAGCATGTACGAGTGCAGGACGTGGCTGTCGAGCATCTCGCCGCAGAAGTTCAGACGGCGCAGCCGTTCGGTCTGGGGCGTGACGACGACGTCCAGGGCATGCTCGATGGCGCGCAGGGAGGCCGTGGCGTGAGCCACGGCGCAGATGCCGCAGATGCGCGAGGCCAGGTGGGAGGCCTGCTCGTACGGGCGGCCGCGCAGCATGGCTTCGAAGAAACGCGGCGCCTCGACGACCTCGAGCTCGCAGCGCTCCAGGCGGCCGTCCCGGGCATCGACGACGATGTTGCCGTGTCCCTCGACCCGGGTCAGGTAGTGAACGTCGACGTGCAGTTCTTGAGTGGTCCGTGTCGCCATGGCGCTACGCCTCATGCCCCGCCAGCTCGGCGGAGAGGAACAGTCGCAGGCTGTCGTCGGCCGCGCGCTCGTCCAGCCCATGCTCGGCCAGGACCGAACGAAGCGATGTCATGTTGGCTCCCGGCACCAGGCCGCGGCATCCCTCGCAACCGACCCGGTACGTCGGACAGATGGCGCCGCAGCCTGCACGCGTCACCGGGCCCAGGCAGGTCTTGCCGTATTGATACACGCACACGTTTTCGTGCAGCTTGCACTCGGCGCACAACGGGTAATCCGGCACCGAGGGCATGCGTCCTTGCAGCAGAGCCTTGACGGCCGCGGCGAACTCCCCGCGGTCGATCGGGCAGCCGGGGATGAAAGCGTCCACCGGGATGACCGAACCGATCGGTCGCACCGGGCCGGTGTCGATGCCGTCGGCCTGGGTGCCATAGACGTAACCGCGGACGGCCTCCAGGCTCTGGCCGATCCGGCCGGCGTTGACGCCGCCCATATGGGCGCAGGCCCCGAGGGTAACCACCAGCTGGGCCCGCCCCCGGATGACTTTCAATCGCTCTTCATCTCGGGCGCGAGTACACGAGCCTTCGATGAAGGCGATCTGATAGTCGTCCGAACATTCGCTCATGGCCTCGCGGAATTGGACGATGTCCACCGCCGACAGCAGATCGAGATGCGTCTGCAGCGCGTCGACGACCGTCAGCTGGCACCCTTCGCAGCTGGCGAAATCGAAGAAGGCCACCTTGGGTCTGGCTCCGTTTCCGGTGGACACCCCGACGCCTCCTTTCCTCGGATCGACGGTAGGCGTTGGGGGCACCCCGACGCTTTCCTTTCCCTTTTCGCGATGAGGCGTTGGGGCTTTCACAGCGCCTCCTCCAGGGGCTTGATCTGGGCGTAGGAAAACGCCGGGCCGTCCTGGCAGGCGAACACATGGTTCATCTGGCAGTGACCGCACTTCCCGACGCCGCACTTCATGCGGCGCTCCAGGCTGAGCCAGATGTTGCCTTCGGGGATGCCCTTGCCCAGAAGCTCCATCAGCACAAAGCGATACATCACCGGCGGGCCGACGGTCACGGCGATGGTGTTGCGCGGGTGGACCTGGATCTTGGGGAACAGGGTCGTGATCACGCCGACGTTGCCCTTCCAGGCCTCGTCGCCGCGATCGACCGTCAGGTGGATTTCCATGTCGCCGCGCTGGCGCCAGCTCTCAATCTCGTCGGTGAAGAGGAGTTCGGAGGGATTCCGGGCACCGTACAGAAGGACGACCCGGCCGAAGAGGTGTCGTTGATCCAGGACTTCCTGGATCAGCGACCGCAGCGGCGCCAGGCCCAGCCCCCCCGGGGCGAAGAGAATGTCCTTGCCTCGGAAGTCCGCCACCGGGAAACCATGCCCGAAGGGGCCGCGGATCCCGATCGATTGTCCTGGCTTCAGAGCGTGCAACGCTTGCGTGACCGCGCCGACTTTCCGCACGCAGAGCTCGAACGAACCGTTGCTTCGACTGGGCGAAGAAGAGATGCTGATCGGGGCCTCGCCCACACCCAACACCGAGACCCCCACGAACTGGCCGGGCTCGTGCTGGAGCGACAAGCCCTGGGGGAGTTCGACCTTGAACAGCTTCTCCAGTTTCGTCATCGGTTGGGCGGCGGCGATCGTCGCCTCGATCGGCAGGTAGATCGATTCCTCCAATAGGGCGTCCCGCAAGGGGGTCACCCCGGCGCGGTCCTTTTCTCTTTGGGGCGTTGGGGTCACCCCAACGCCTTCCTTTCTGCGGGCTGATGTTGGCGTTGGGGTCATGACGCCACCTCCGCCGAGTGAGCCTCGGCCTCCAGGCCTTGCCGGTAGAGC
>Ga0214473_10008261_pt1 | contig 12318 bp, 9 predicted proteins | sample RVTome_7_FD_203509 | JGI IMG/M metagenome (GOLD analysis project Ga0214473, IMG submission 203509) | Soil microbial communities from uranium-contaminated site in the Upper Colorado River Basin, Wyoming, United States - RVT98D197 | ecosystem: Environmental > Terrestrial > Soil > Contaminated >... | reverse complement strand
GGCAGCTCCACTTGAGTTTTATAAATATTGTAGCCGACGATTTTGATGGCCCCCTTCTCAATCATTTTCCTTTCATTGTTAAAATACTCGGCGATCTTTCGATGCAACCACCCTTTTTCGATCGCCGCGACATAGCCCCCCATCTTCTCAATCTCTTCCACCTCGTTAAGAATCCGCGTTTCGATCTCGTTCGTCAGGGCTTCCACATAAAAAGAGCCGCCCAAGGGATCTACCACCTCCGTCACTCCGGTCTCGGCTTGAATGATCTGTTGCGTGCGCAGCGATTGTAAAGCCGCCTCTTCGGTCGGTACCGAATAGGCTTCATCGTAGGAATCCACATGCAGAGACTGAACCCCACCCAGGACAGCCGCCAAAGCCTGGTACGCTGCGCGGATGAGGTTATTCAGAGGCTCCTCCCTCCTCAGGGAAACGCCCGATGTCTGGGCATGGCATCTCATCCACATCGACCGGGGGCTCTTGGCGTTAAACCGATATTTCATGACCTTATACCACAGCCTGCGCATGGCCCTCATCCGGGCCACTTCTTCGAAGAAATCGCTGGCCGGCGACCAGAAGAAGGCCAATCTTTCTGCGACCCAGTCGCTCTCGTGTCCCCGGCGGTCCATTTCCTCCAGGGTGGCAATGGCATTGGCTAAGGCCACGGCCATCTCCGTTACCGCAGAGGTTCCAAATTCGCGCAGATTGTACCCATTAAAAGTAACGAAATTCCATAACGGTGCCTTCTGCCGGATGAACTCGATATTGTCGCATTGGATTCGGAAGACATCCTTCGGGGGTAGGAATTCAGGGCCGCTGCGCACGACTTCTTCCAGGGTGATGTCATTCTGCACACTCCCGCGCAGTTGATCCCAGGGGACGCCCCTTCGCTCGGCCAGTACGAGGTACATGGGAAATAAAATAGCCGTATTGGAGGGATAATGAGTCACCAAAGAAACGGTCACCTTGTCCAGGGGGATATCCTGGAACAGGAGGTCCATATCCTCCACCGAATCCACCGCCACTCCCGACATGCCCACTTGCCCTTTGGCGATGGGATCATCGGAATCATACATTTGAATGGTGGGCAGGTCAAAAAGGACGTTGATCCCGGTACCCCCATGGGCGATCATGAATTTTACTCTCTGATTCGTCTCTTCCGGTCCCCCAAAACCAGTGAGTTGGCGCATGGTGAATTCTTTACCCCGGTACATATTGGCATGAATCCCCCGGGCAAAGGGCTCTTGTCCCGAATGCCCGATATCCTGCTTATAGTCCAGATCCGGACTGCTGAGTGGCGTATAGAGCATTTCTCGGGGAATGTCAGATCCCAGGATCGTCTGAGGAGTCCCATACCAACGGCGCTGATCTCCCGCGCCAATTGCCGTATTCCTCCAACCTTCAAAATCTTTACGTAATTGTTCGAGAGCGACCGGATTATACAGAGGGGTGCGTTTGTGGCCGGCCAATTTTTCCTGTAAAATTTCCTTGGTCGTTTTCTTTTTCTCAGCCATGCAACTTGGCTCCTCTCTGGAAGGGACTGGAAACGATCAGCCGGATCGCCGGCCATCACTCAGGCCATCCATGAAGACTCCATCCAATGGTTTGCCTAGAACCTGGGGGGCGTCAGGACCCAGATCACCTCAATGGGTTCCTTCCCCACCCCGCGCCAGGCGTGGGGAAAGTGGGCCGGAAAATAAACGCTGTCCCCTGCCTTGAGTTGCTGCACCTCTTCCCGGACACGGACTTCGAGGCTCCCCTGCAAAACCAGGCCAAATTTCTCCCCCGGAAGGTCGATCATGGGCTCTTCGCCGGAACGTTCGTCCGGGTCAATTCTCATGTACATGACTTCCAGCTGGCGATTCAGGTCCGGAGTCAACAAAGCATAGGAAACTTTCGAACCCGGGAGGGTCAAGCTCTTGCGCCGGTTTGCCCGGACGACCTGAAAATCTTCCACATAGGCCGACCCATTCTTGGCGTTGGCCGGAATAGAACCTAGATGGCTTTGCGGGCTGGTTTCGCTGCTGAAAAGCTGCACCACGCTCATGCCAAACTCTCGGGCGATTCTTTTGAGGGAACTGACAGAGGGCTGCGCCACACCCCTCTCGACCTGGCTGAGAAAGCTCTTGGAGAGTTCCGTTTTCTGGGAGAGTTGCTCGAGGGTAAGATTTCGTTTGCGCCGTTCGTCCCGAATTCTTTCCCCCAGCTTTTCCATAAAAATCCCCCTCCACTCTGCAGCCGAATTTCACTCTCCTAATAAATCTGGATGAATTTTTTCTATCATTATAACCATAATTTTCAGTTTAGAGAGAAAAATTTTAATAGAAATTAAAAATCCCCCCTGGCCCGGTTAAAAAAAATGGCCTATCTTCTATTTCTTATGATAGATTGTTTTAGTGGCGCCGGCCCCTCGCATGTCACAACTATACAAATGCCGACTTACAAAATTTAGCGTAATATTGTGGGGCTCTCCCAGGCCCGGCGGCCAGGGCGCTTCGCCCTGTACACCATGCGGTGCAGGGCTTCGCTTGGCATTATGAGGGGGTGGTCTTTTCATTGATGAGGTGGCAAAGGATGCCCCGCCTGTTTTTGCGGAGACTCGGCGGGGGCATCGGATTAAGAATTATCACGGCCGATGCCGCCCGCGCTCAGCACCTTGGCCCCCATGTCGCTACGGCCAACTTTTTGGCGAACGCTGGGCAGACCTTCGGGCGGGTTGCCAAGGCGGGGTACCGTTCTCTACGCCCCGGTGACCCGCAAAGACGGCTCGTTTCCCGGAATGAGGAATTCAGGACTGTAGCGTCCGAGCAGGGCCTTTATTCTATAACTGCTGTCGTAATAATCATCGTAATCCTGGGTAGGGAATATCAATCACTAAGTCGGGGTCTAGGGGCGGCGTCAATGCGGCTTTGGGCACATTTGTCTTCCCATAAAATAGAACTTTTATTTCCCATGCGTTCGTGCGCTTTTTCCTTTGGTGTGAGGAATGGTCATATCCATATTAGAATGTTATTCGATGTCAAGGGGGAAAAGGGGCTTTCTTTAAATTGATAAATCACTTATTGACTCTGCTTGCGCTCCTTCAGGCGACGGATGATGAATTCATCCCGAATTCGCCTGACCTCATCTGCGTCGCGTTTTGACCAGTCATAAAAACCCTTACCCGTCTTGACGCCAAGCTCCCCATTCGCCACCTTCTTATGAAAGATAGGCAGGCAGTTAGGTATGTTACATAAGTGAGGAGCTACATAGGTCTGAATGGCTGAAATCAGGTCCAGCCCCACAAGATCCATGTGATCCAAAGGCCCGTAAACCGGGAAGCGCAAACCAAAGCTATTCTGAATAACTGTGTCTACATCTTCAGCTGTGCAAATTCCTTCTTGCACCATGTAAGCAGACTCGCGGATTATGGCGTGGAAGAGACGGTTTCCTACCTGTCCCGGAGCATCCTTGCGCACCAGAACAGGGGTCTTGCCACACTTCTTAAAAAGATTATGGATAGCTCGCCCAACTTCTTCTGAGCTGCGCTCGCCTAAGATTACCTCGACCAGAGGCATCAAAAAAGGCGGATTCCAGAAGTGGGTGGTCACGATCCGCTCAGGATGAGTGAGTCGAGTAGCGATTTCGGTAACACGAATCCCTGAAGTGTTGGTAGTAAAAACGGTGGAGGATGAACAGACCCCCTCCAGCAAGCCGAAAAATTCCTGTTTGACCTTCACGTCTTCAAGAATGGACTCGACGACCAGGTCTGATTTGGCCGCCTCTTGGAAAATGGCTGTCGTACCCGAAACGCGCTTCTCTAGCAGAGAGGCCTCATTGGCTTCCAGCAGCCGATTATCCAACAGCGTTTTAAGGTTCGCCCGGAAGCTATTCAGCCCCCGTTCGATACTCTGAGGGGTTCGGCCGGCGACTTTAACCTCCAGCCCCCCGCGGGCCAATGTCAGAGCGATCCCCGGTCCCATCATTCCCGTCCCTACAACAACTGCTCGTTTGAATCGATCTTCTCCCATTGTTTGTTCACCTTAATTATTTCGCATTTGTTTCCATACCCCATCCACTATATTCTGGGGGTTTTATCCAGAACGGCATAATGATTCACACGGAAGATAGAGAGGGTTCAGCAAATTAGATTTTGCCTTTCTCTTGTTCCCGCAGAGCACGCCTCAAAAATTTTCCCGTAACCGGTTTGGGGACCTCAGGTACGATCTCTACGATACGGGGATATTTATAAGCCGCCATGCGCTTCTTACAGAAATCGATTAGCTCCTCAGGGGTGACTTGGTCTTTAGAATTTTCTTTAACGGCTACGAAGGCTTTCACTGTTTCGCCTCGGTAGGAATCGGGAACACCGATGACGGCCGCCTCTTTTACAGCCGGGTGCTGGTAGAGAACGTCCTCTACATCACGGGGCCAGACTTTAAAACCCGATACATTGATTAAATCCTTCTTCCGGTCAATCACATAGAACCATCCCTCCTCATCCATTTTCCCTACATCGCCGGTATATAGCCAGCCGTTGCGAATGGCATGGGCCGTTTCTTCCGGCTTATTCCAGTATCCGGGAACCACCATAGGACCCTTGACCACGATCTCGCCAATCTCTCCAGGGGGCAGCTCTCTTTCTCCAGTTTCCAGGTCCATAACTTTGGACATGGTATTACATACAGGGATGCCGATGGAGAGTGCCCCAGTGTCCGGGTCGATTGGAGCGCGGGTTCCCAGAGGCGTGAAATGGCAAGGAGAATTGGTCTCCGTCAGGCCATAGGCGTTATGGATATAGGCTCCACAAATTTTTTCGAAACTTTCCACGACGGCGGCAGGAACCGGGGTCCCACCGGTATAGACTTTTGTCATGGAGGAAAAATTTCTTTTCTTCATATCTGGGTGGTTCATCAGAGAGATGAAAACGGTGATGGAACCTAAAGTCGCCGTGGCTTTCCAGCGCTCGATGAGCTTGAGGGTTTCTTCCGGGTCAAAGCGATAGAAGAGAATAACCGGAATCCCGGCGTAGACCGCTGAAGCCAGATGGTGCACCTGCCCAGTTACATGGAAAAGAGGAGCGACCCCCAATATGACATCTTCGGAGGTCAGGTGGAGAAAAGTCGTGTAAAACTTGGCGTTGAAGACGATATTTTGATGGGTATTCAGCGCACCTTTGGCCGGTCCGGTTGTGCCGGAAGTGTAGGTAAAGTAGGCTGGGTCTTGATCGGATAATTCCACTGACTCCGGCGCCTTGCCTTCGTATTTCTTGACGAGATCCCAAAAATCAAAGGTCCCGGGGAACCTCTTGCTCTTTTCCCCCAGCAGGACCTGAGGCACGGGCTCATCGGAGGGGAGAAAGTCTAGTCCAGAAGTTGTGATCACTGCACCCAGATTCATCTGCTCAACGACTTTTTGGGCGGCCATTTCGTAAGCAGATCCTAGGGTAATCAGCATCTTTGCCCCAGAGTCCCGAAAATAATACTCCAGTTCCCTCTCTTTGTACATTGGGTTCAGAGGGACCACAATTCCTCCTGCTTTCCAGACGGCATACTGAGCGATAACGAACTGGGGGATATTTTGCAGGTAAAAAACTACCCGTTCGCTCTTTCGCAGGCCCATTTCCTGAAGAACGGCAGCAAGAGCATCCGACCATCGATCAACTTCCGCGTATGATATCGAGCGCCCAAAATAGTAAATTGCCGGCCGAGGCGCATATCGTGAGACCGTTTGCTGAAACACTTGAACCAGATTGATCTTGGGGACATCCAAATCCGGCGGAATCCAGGGAGAATAATATTTTAACCAGGGTCTTCGATCGTAAATATTACTCATAATTTTTCAGACAAAATTCAGGGAGGACAAAAGGGTACGCAGCTTTTTCGCCATAGAATCACCCGGATGAATGAGGGCTGAAAATTTCGCCTAATCGGACTGTGAATTCAATAAGAGGTCATTGGGCCAACCACCCTCCATCTATACATAGAATATGCCCGGTCACATAATTCGACGCTTCCGAAGCCAAAAAAACCGTCGGACCGATCAATTCCTCTATCTTGGCGAACCTGCCCATGGGGATTCTACTCACAACCGCTTCATATTTGGCCTTATCATCCAATATGGGCTGAACGATTGCCGTTTTTACATAGCCCGGAGCAATGGCGTTTACATAGATATTATAGGGTGCCCATTCCAGGGCAAAGGCCTTGGTCAATTGTACAACCCCCCCTTTACTCGCACAATAAGGAACCACTGTCTGATAGGAAGGGCTTCCCACCAACCCCATGACGGAGGCGATGTTGATGATTTTGCCCTCTTTCCTTTTAACCATGATTTTCCCGACGGCCTGCGTGGTAAAAAAAACCCCTTTCAGATTTGTATCTAAGATTAAATCCCATTCTTTCTCCTGATAGTCCAAAGCCGGTTTCCGCAGGTTAAGGCCGGCATTGTTTATCAAAATATCAATCTTGCCAAAGTGAGAAACGGCTTTCTCCACGGCTGCATTCAAAGATTCGGGATTGGATACATCCACAGTCAAAAATATACATTTCTTCCCCTTTTTTTGGACTTCCTCGATTACTTCTTTTTGGTGGGTTTCATCCTTATCGAAGACAATCAAATCACACCCGAATTCAACCAGTCCGTTCGCCAAAGTTCTGCCGATCCCCCTCCCTGCGCCGGTGACCAGAGCTGTTTTGCCAGTCAGGTCAAAAATTTTTGAGGTAATATTCATCGTTCGTAGAATCCTTTCCGGGTGTATCCCAAAATTAGCCGAAGAAATGCGGAATCACGCACTCTTGCCGAAGGGTCATACTGGATACCGACAAACGGGACGTTTCAGGCACAGCCCCCATGCCCCAAGTCCGGGATTTCTGCCACAGAAAGGGGGTCATCCGCCAGTACTTGGGATAGGAGGATGTCGAAAGCGGGCGTGGGGTCATGGACATGCAAGAGGGCGCGCCAAGGACGATGGTTTTTCCCACACGGGCATAAACGGACATGGGTCCCGGAAGATTGGAGTCCCCCATCGGCAAATTATGATTCCTTCCCTGAGAATCGATGGGATTCCGCCCTATTTCTCCAACTGGGTTTTCAGCCGTGCAAAAAGCTGACTCACCATTTTTTCGGCCGCCATCCGCATGAGCCTCTGACCCACCCCAGCAATCAGGCCCCCTGCATTGCCTTCAGCTGACCACCTTATGTTCGTCTTCCCCTCATCCGTAGCTGATAAATCGACCGTGGTTTCAAAGTCAACCGTGCTTTTAATACCCGAACCTCTGGCCTTGATCCGGGTGTGGTTGGGAGGAACATTCTCAATCATTTCAAATTCGAGGTTGAAGTTGCCTTTTATGCTCCCTACACCTACTCCCACGGTAGCGGTGAATCGATCCGGGTCCTGGACGTTGAGCTCCTGAATATTCGGGACATAATCAAGGGCAGAATGAGGGTCAGAGATATATTCCCAGACCTTCTCTCTGGGCAAGCTTACAATAAATTCTCCTTCAAAATGCATAAGCGAACTCCCTCTGTTTATTTCCTCCTGCCTTCCAAGGGTAAAGGGCTGCTTATTGCCGGAAGAGGGTTCTTAGAGTCCATGAATAGTGCCAAGATGCTCCACTTTTCGGCATTCCGCAGGAAGACCTCGCTTCTCGGCCCTATTCATGGGTAGAGAATACTCGAGTGAATCCAATTCCCGTATCGGTTAAAGCAACCCCTTTGCCTTGGCCTCTTTGACCAGTTCCAGAACCGTTTCTGGCTTAAGCGGGGTCTTCTTTACGGTTACCCCTAAAGCGTCTTCAACTGCGTTAGCAATCGTAGAGGGAGGGCTGATTGCTCCCCCTTCCCCCATTCCTTTGGTGCCCAAAGGCGTGAAAGGAGCCGGCGTCTCAATATGGTCAAATTCAAAGACCTCGGGTATCTCCTTGGCTGTGGGCATTAGATAATCCATGAAGGTCGTGGTGAGCGGCTGCCCATTTTCGTCATACCGCATTTCCTCGTAAAGGATGCCGCCGATTCCCTGCAGGTTCCCTCCAATGGCCTGATTCTCCACGATCTTGGGATTGATCACCTTGCCGCAATCGTGAACGACCACGTATTTGAGCACCTTCACTTTGCCCGTTTCAATGTCCACTTCCACAACGGCAATCTCGGCGTCACTTGGAGTCGTGGTGTAAAGGTTTATCGGAGGCTCCCAGGAGGTTGGTGGGTTAGGGCTCGTCCAATAGCTGGTGACATCCAGGCCGGGATCTGCATACAGCATGTCTTTCGGCAGGGTGGCAATGGCCCCTGGCCAGAAAGTTGCCTGACGGGCGATGTCCTTCAGGGTCAAAGCCTTGGCTGGATCCTTTTTTAGATAGACTTTACCATCCTGAAAGTCAACGTCCTCCGGTTTGACTTTCAAAATATTCGCACCGATCTTCAAGACTTTATCTCGTAACTTCCTGGCAGCAGTTACCGCAGCAGCCACAACCCACACTGCCCCGCGGCTGGAGAAGGTCCCGAGTCCAACCGGGGTCATATCGGTGTCGCCGTAAATGACTCGAACATCATCAGGGGTGACGCCGAACTCATCAGCAACCACTTGAGCTAAGGTTGTTTCGATCCCTTGCCCAATGTTGGTGTGACCGGTCGAGAGAATAATACCGCCCTCCGGCATAAGCTTTACATTTGCTCCTTCTACCCCGTTCACGACAGCTTCGGGTACAGCCGCTCCAGCCGGCTCCAGCATAGAGGATATCCCGATTCCAATATACTTTCCCTCTTTCCTCAGTCTGGCTTTTTCCTTCTTCAGATTCTCTATGTCTACCTTTTGCAGGGCTCTTTTGAGCAACTCTGGGAAGTTGCCGCTGTCATAAAGGGCGCCGGTTGCCTGCCGGTAGGGAAATTCGTTTGGCTGGATAAAATTCTTCATTCTGATTTCCTCGGGCGGTATGCCCAACTCCCGGCTCATGATGTTGATCATCCTTTCCATGATCCGGTTCGAAATATCCTTCCCGAAGCCCCGGTAGGCACATCCAAAAGATTTGTTGGTTACCACCGCAGACATGTCTAAGCTATAATTGGGGATCTTATAGGGTCCCAGGCAATATTTACCCGTAATCAACAGCATGGCTACGGAGGACCCCCGGTGGGATGCATCCATGCCGATATCCACAATCATCTTCATTCTCATACCCAAAATCGTTCCATCGTTCTTGCAGGCAACCTCAATATCCTGCTTGTAGTCGCGAGAATGGGGGGAACTTAATAAACTTTCTATCCTATTTTCTGTATATTTCACTGGCCGGCCCGTCTTTATGGATAGGAAAGTGGGAATGACGTCTACACACCAATTGAGTTTGTTTCCGTACCCACCCCCTACGTTCGGCGCAATGACTCGGATCTTCTGTTCCGGAAACTTCAGGGTTCGAGCGATGTAGGAGCGTGCCTGATAAACACCCTGGGTAGAAGTCCAGATGTCCAGCTTATCATCGGCCGGGTTGTAGCTTGCCAAGATGGCTCGCCCTTCTATGGGAAACCCCGAGTATCTGTGCTCGGTGATCCGACCTTTAACGGTGCGATCTGCCTCTTTGAAGGCTTTCTCAACATCGCCTTCCTTGAAAGCCACATGAAGCTGAACGTTGTCTCCCCACTCTTCATACAGTAATGGGGAACCTTTCTCGATGGCCTTTTCCGCCTCCACTACCGGAGTCAAAGGTTCATACTCAACCTTGATGAGTTCCAGGGCATCTTCAGCGACATAGCGGTCGATCGCCGCTACCGCTGCAACGGGTTCGCCAACGCATCGGACTTTGTCCACGGCGATGGCAAAAGCATACGGCCCAACCGATTTTAACTTGAAGTGAGAGAGTTCCATCTGGGGAGCAAGAGGGTAATTCTTCATCTCTTCCCCGGTGATGACCGCCACGACGCCTGGAAGCTTTTTTGCCTCGCTGATATCTACTTTCTTAATTTTGGCATGGGGATAGGTACTTCTCAGGATGGAGCAGTAGAGCATTCCCGGCAGCTTCATATCGTCGACGAATGCGGCTTTTCCTGTCAGGAACCGGGCATCTTCTTTGCGCTGGACGTTCGTCCCAACCCATTTTATTGATTTTTTAGCCATTTTCATCCCTCCCCCTGACTTTTCATTTTCTTCGCTGCCTCTTTGATCGCCTTTATAATGGGCACGTAACCGCTACAGCGGCAAAGGTTACCCGAGATCGCATTTTTGATTTCCTCATCCGTTGGATTGAGATTCTCTTTCAAAAGCTGGTAAGCGGACATAACCATCCCTGGGGTACAATATCCACACTGGACCGCGAAGTTTTCCTTAAAGGCTTCCTGGATGGGGTGCAATTTGCTTCCATTAGACAGCCCTTCAACGGTTAAGATATCAGCGCCATCTGCCTGAACTGCAAAGATCAGGCAGGACTTGACCGCAACCCCGTTCAGCATGATCGTACAGGCACCACATTTCCCTTCGATGCAGCCGATTTTCGGGCCAGTGAATCCCAACTCATCCCGGAGACAATCGATGAGTAAAATTCGCGGTTCTACCGTGGCTTTATAAGGAATCCCATTGACGGTAAGGGTAATTGCTCTCATCGTCATTTTGCACCTCCCGCTCTCCCAAAGGCCTCTTTCAACGCCCTTTTCGTGATGACCGGAATCATCTCCATTCGATATTCTGAGGATGCATGGATATCCGACGATGGCTTGGTGCCTTTGGTTGCCAGCTTAGCGGCTTCTTCCATCAACTCATCCGTCACCGGCTTACCCAGCAGAGCTTTTTCAGTTTGCTCCGCTTTCATGGGGGTTGGCGCAACAGCTCCAAGCCCGACACCAATGGTCTTACAGATATTCCTGGCATCCAGAGTCATGACAACGGCAGCAGACACCATGGCGAAGTCACCCGATCTCTGCGTCAACTTTAAATATGCTTCGCCCGTATTCGGCAGGCTGGGGGGTATTCTGATCTCTGTTAGTAACTCAGATGGCTTGAGTGAAGTCGTGAAGAAATCGATGAAAAAATCGGAAGCCTTGATGATTCTTTCTCCTTTCGGCCCAACCGTTTTGAGATCCGCATTTAGAGCCAAAATAGCTGGAGAAAAATCACAGGCTGGGTCGCCCTGGCAGAGGTTCCCTCCCAGAGTCCCCCGGTTACGGACCTGGGAACCTCCAAGGCCATTGGCAATCTCAACTAAAATGGGACATTTATTTTGCACGACTGGTGAAGCGATTAAGGTCTGGTAAGTAGTCAGCGCACCAATGATTAATCCCCCGTCGTTGTTCTCAATAGCATAGGATAGAGTAGGGATCTTGGTGATATCGATCACATATTTGGGCGTTGCTAATCTCAGCTTCATCGTTGGCACCAAGCTTAGCCCCCCGGCCAGAACCTTTGCCTCCTCTCCGTAATTCTCCAAAAGATTCAATGCTTCCCCAATTGTATGGGGGTCAAAATATTCAAATTTCGCCGGTCTCATAAGGATCCCTCCTTCCCTTCATCTTTTTATTTTCCTTTTCACCGCTATCAGTTTTATCCTTCTTTCACCCCCTTTCCCCGCTTTCAACATCTTGACCTAAACGTTGCATAAAGCGAGCATGACCTCCACAACGTCATTCCCGCGAAAGCGGGAATCCAGGAAGAAAGACTGGATTCCGGGTCAAGCCCGGAATGACGGAACCCAAAGTTCTCTAAAAGTGGTATCCAGACACAGCATAATAATTACGCTTAGATGCAATAATAACAACGGTTCTCATTGTTCGGCAATCTCATTTTATGCAACTGATGGGTTGATTAAAGATTAGCCCTCTTTCATTCTATCCGTTCATGATGGCGATCCTGATAAACCCTTGTCTTAAGAGTCTCTGCTCAAGTGTTCACATCAGGCTGGGCAGCCAGGTACTGAACTGAGGAAAGATCAACAGCAATGCGATGAGAACAAGCATCATTACTTCAAAGGGGAAGGATCCATAGAAAATATCCCAGAGTTCCGCCTCCCCCCCCAGGGCGGCTTTCATGGCGAAAGGGACAAGACCAAAAGGAGGAGTAATGATTCCCACCTCGATGGTTACCACTGCGACGACCCCAAACCAAACAAAGTCATATCCTAAATGCTTGACCACCGGAAGCATGAGGGGCATGGTCAAGAGAAGGATGGAGGTAGAGTCAATAAAGCACCCCAGGACTATGAATACAAAAAGGAACAACAGAATCACCACCATTGATGGGACCGGCAGAGCCAATACGGAATCGGAAAACCATTTGACGACCCCGGTGTGGCCCAGCATCCGGGCAAAAGTCTGAGCCGAAATCAGGAGGATCAGGATGCTCGAGGTGGTAATCCCCGTCTCCAA
>Ga0214473_10008260_pt1 | contig 12318 bp, 14 predicted proteins | sample RVTome_7_FD_203509 | JGI IMG/M metagenome (GOLD analysis project Ga0214473, IMG submission 203509) | Soil microbial communities from uranium-contaminated site in the Upper Colorado River Basin, Wyoming, United States - RVT98D197 | ecosystem: Environmental > Terrestrial > Soil > Contaminated >... | reverse complement strand
GTGTCGACGACGGGGTCCTCGTGGTGGACGGGCTTCGCGAACTCGAGCATCGTTCGCGCGAGACCCTCGATCTCGTCGACGGTCTCACCCTTCGTGCGAAGCGCCATGAGGAACCCGCCGATCTGACTGGGCGTGGCCTCCCCCGCCATGATCTCGTGCATCGCGTCGGCCGCCTCGTCGGCGCTGAGCGACTCACCTCGCGTGAGACGGGTCAGGACGAGAGGCCACAGATCCGGGTCGGCCATCAGGCACGGCAGGCTAGCAGGCAGATCCGGGCGACACGGCGGTGTCCGAGGTCGCTACACTGGGTCCTCGGCCGCCCCGGAGGCCGGCCCACGCGGGTGTGGTTCAATGGCAGAACGCAAGCTTCCCAAGCTTGAAACGGGGGTTCGATTCCCCTCACCCGCTCTTCGATGAGGCGCCCGGACGGGCGCCTCGAACGCGTCGAGGGGGCGTCCGGGTGAGCGATGAGCCGCTGGCGAGCGACGAGTACCCGTCACTGGCGGCCGGCGTGCTGCTGTTCGACGACGAAGGTCGCGTGTTGCTTGTCCACCAGAACTACGGACAGCGGATGTGGTCGCTTCCCGGCGGGATGATCGACCCGGGTGAGGCGCCCCACGAGACCGCGGTGCGCGAGGCGCGTGAGGAGATCGCCGTCGACGTTGAGCTGGAGCGGCTCGTCGGCGTCTACTACCTGCGCCGACGGCATCCAGGTATCCGGTTCGTGTTCCAGGGCCGGGTGAGCGACGGGCGAAGACCCGTGATCTCCGACGACGAGCTCGACGACCTCGGGTGGTTCGCGCCGGGCGCGCTCCCTCCGAGGCACCTGGCGACGGTACCCGCCGCGATCGCCGATGCGGTTGCCGGGCTTACGGGCGTGACGCGCTCGCTCGACGACCCGAACGCGTGAGGTACCGCGGGGCGGTCGGACACAGATCCTTCAACGGGCACTGACGGCACAGCGGGGTCGGCGCCTTGCAGATCTCGCGGCCGAGCCGGATCAGGCCGACGTGCAGCGGGGTGCGAAGCCCGTCGGGCACGAGGTCGTGCAGCAGCCGGTCGGCGCGCTCGGCCGACGCCGTCGGCGGCACCATCGCGAGGCGGCGGGTCACACGGTGGACGTGCGTGTCGACGGGGATCGCGTCGCGACCGAGGGCGAAGCTCAACACGACCGCCGCGGTCTTCGGTCCGATCCCCGGAAGCGACGTCAGGTAGTCGCGGGCCTGCGCGTCGGACATCGCTCGCAGGACGGAGAGGTCGAACGCGCCCTCGCGCTCGCGCACCTCGCGAAGGATCGCCTGGATCCTGGGCGCCTTGGTGTTGGCGAGACCGCCCGAACGGATCGCGTCGGCGACGGTCTCGGCGGGAGCGTCGACCACCGCCTCCCACGTAGGGAACGCGGCGCGAAGCTCCCCGAACGCCCGCTCGGCGTTGAGGTCGCTCGTGTGCTGGGACAGCACGGTGAGCACCAGCTCGTCGACAGGATCGACGGCGCGTGGAGGTTCGAGGTCGCCGAACCGCTTCCGGAGCCGATCGTGGATCGCGCGGGCGCGACGCGCCGTGGCGTTCGGGAGCGCGGGGTCGTTCACTCCGGCTGTGCCGTGCGGGCCGCGGTCCGGAACTGCGTGAGCGAGGGCTCGAACATGAGTCTCACCGAACCGGTCGGTCCGTTCCGGTGCTTGGCGAGGATGAGCTCGGCCTCTCGCTTGTGCTCCTGATCGGCGTCGTCGCGGTGGATGAACATGACGACGTCTGAGTCCTGTTCGATAGCTCCCGACTCTCTGAGGTCCGAGAGCTGGGGGCGCTTGTCGGCGCGGGACTCGGGGTTGCGGTTGAGCTGCGACAGGGCGACCACCGGGATGCGGAGCTCCTTCGCGAGCAGCTTCAGCGACCGCGAGATCTCGGCGACCTCCTGCTGGCGGTTGTCCGAACGCCTGCCGGTGGCGCTCGTCATCAGCTGGAGGTAGTCGACGATGATCAGCTCGAGACCCTGGCGGCCGGTCTTCATGCGCCGCGCCTTCGCGCGGATGTCGACGATGTTGACGTTGCCGGCGTCGACGATGTGGAGCGGCGCCTCGTGGAGTCTCTCGCCGGCGGCCACGATGCGGGTCCAGTCGTCGGGCCCGACGCGCTTGTTGCGGATCCGGTCCCACGGAACGTGCGCCTCGGAGCACAGCAGCCGCATGCCGATCTCGTAGCGGGACATCTCGAGCGAGAACACCGCGACCGGCTTGGCCGTCTGCGCCACCTGCGAGGCGATGTTGATGGCGAGGGAGGACTTGCCGACGCCGGGGCGTGCGGCGATCACCACGAGGTTACCGGGCTGCAGGCCCGAGGTGAGATCGTCGAGATCGCGGAACCCGGTGGGCAGGCCGGTGTAGGCCGACTCGCGGTTCTGGATGGCCTCGAGGTCGGACATCGCCTCGTTGACGAGGTCGCCGATGAGGGCGGTCTCTTCCTTGTCCTCGCGACGTGCGACGTCATAGATGCGTTGCTCGGCGCCGTCGGCGATCTGGTCGGCGTCGTCGGAGCCGACGTAGCTCAAGTCGATGATGTCCGCGGCCGCGGAGATCAGGCGGCGCCGGAGCGCGGCGTCGGCGACGATCTTCGCGTAGTGCGCGGCGCCGGCGGCGGTGGGCACCTGGTCGACGAGGTCACGCAGATACAGCGCCCCGCCCACCTCTTCGAGCGTTCCCAGCTTGCGGAGCGCGTCGACGACCGTGATGAGGTCGACGGGCTCGCCGCGTCCGAAGAGCCCCCGGATGACGCCGAAGATCTTGCCGTTCGCCGAGCGGTAGAAGTCGTCGGTCTCGATGACCTCGACCACGTCGGCGACCGCCTCGGTGGAGAGCATCATCGCCCCGAGCACCGACTGCTCGGCCTCGAGGTTCTGAGGTGGCACGCGGCTGGTGCCTACCGGGAGGCGTACGACCTCGTCAGCCGTGCGCGCCACCCGTCACCACCCTCCCGCCGTCGACCACCGGCAGGGGACGCTACGCCCCCGCGCGGGAGGGTGACAGTGGAGAACTCCTGTGGATTCTCGCGGTGCTGGTCGCGGCGAGAGATTCCTTGTCACTCCGGCCTTGACCTGCGTTTCCACCGTGTGGAGAACCATGTGGACAAGTGTGCAGAGAGCCTCTGACATGCGAAGGGGTGCCCTTACGGGCACCCCTTCGTCGACCCACGTCCGATGACGCTCAGGCCTGAGCGACGACCTCTACCGTGAGGACGGGCTCGACCTCGTGGAAGAGCTTGACCCGCACCTCGTGGGTTCCGACGGAGCGGATCGGCTCGTCGAGCGAGATGTCCTTCTTCTCGAGGGTCACCCCTGTCTGCTTCATCACGCCCTCGGCGATGTCGGCGCCGGTGACGGAGCCGAAGAGCTTGCCCTCCTCACCCGCCCTGGCCTCGATGCGGAGCACGCCCGCGGCGATCAGCTTCGACGCGATCGCCTCGTACTCGCCCTTCTGCTTGGACAGACGCGAGGTGTGCCCACGTTTGAGCGTCTCGGCGTGCTTGAGAGCGCCCTTCTCGGCCTTGATGGCGAGCCCCCGGGGGATCAGGTAGTTGCGCGCGTAGCCGTCGGCGACCTCGGCGGTGTCACCGGGGTTCCCGAGGCTCTCGACGGGCTTCTGAAGGATGATCTTCATCGCGCGCTGTAGGGGAGCAGGGCCATCTCGCGGGCGTTCTTGACCGCCGTGGCCACATCACGTTGGTGCTGCACGCAGTTGCCGGTCACGCGCCGGGCGCGGATCTTGCCGCGTTCGGACGTGAACTTGCGCAGCAGCATCAGGTCCTTGTAGTCGACGTAGTCGATCTTGTCCTTGCAGAAGATGCAGATCTTGCGCTTGCCCTTCTTCTGCCAGGCTTTGTCTTCCTTTTCGCGTTTGGGGCGTCGCGCCCCTCCACCTTTGCTAGGCATCGTCGAGCGGAGTCTCCTCGTCCACGGCCGGACCCGTCGGTGCCGAGACCGCCGCGCCCCAGTCCCCGCCCGAGGACGAGGATGAGGAAGAGCGGCTGGTCTTCTGCACGCTTGCCGTCGCCCACTTGAGGCTCGGCCCGAGGTCGTCGGCCTCGATCTCGATGACCGTGCGCTTCTCGCCCTCCTGGTTCTCCCAGGAGCGCTGCTTGAGGCGCCCGGTGACCACGACGCGGGCACCACGGGTCAGCGACTCGGCCGCGTTCTCCGCGAGGTTGCGCCAGCAGTTGATGGTGAAGAACGAGGTTTCCCCGTCCGTCCAGTTGCCGGCGGCGTCGCGGATGCGCGTGGAGTACGCCACCCGGAAGTTCGCGACCGCGGCCCCGTTGGCCGTGTAGCGGAGCTCCGGGTCATCCGTCAGGTTGCCCACGATCGTGATCTGGTTGTCGCTCGCCATGAGCGGTATCCCCCTTCGATGGGTTACGCCTCACTCTTGGAGGCGGGGGAAGAAGCTGCTTTCGCCTTCACGGGCAGGACCATGACCTTGTGCCGGATCACCTCGTCGGCGAGCTTCAGCGTCCGGTCGATCTCTGCCTGGGCCGCCGGCTCCGCGGAGAACCGCACCACCACGTAGTACCCCTCGTGCTGGTGCGCGATCTCGAATGCGAAGCGCCTGCGGCCCCACCGGTCGATGGCATCGATGGCCCCACCCTGCGGCGAGACGATCTTCTCGATGCGCCCGACGGCGTTGCTCACCATGGCCTCGTCGGCCTCGGCGGGCAGGATGAGCATGCACTCGTACTCCCTCAACGTTCACCTCCTCTGGACTGGGTCGGCCCCCCCTCGAGGGGGAGCAGAAGGAATGAGGGCTGCCCAGCAGTGTACGGGACCCGGCGTGAGCGCTCCCACCCGGCCCGGCCCGCCGAGGCGGGACCGGGAAGGAGCGTCCTCAGGCCGCAGACCGAGCCGGTGCCGCGGGCGCGTAACGGTAGAGCCCCTCGCGGAGCACGTACCGCACGGTGCGCGGCTGCCCGGCGCCCGCCGGACCCGGCACGTCGAGCACCTCGGGCGTGCCGTCGACGAGCGGGTAGCACCGCCCGTCGAACGGGCCGCCGGCGAGGATCCCGAAGCGTGCGTCGCCCAGCGTGAGCACCTCGGCCCATGGCTCGCGGTCGCGTGTCATCGTCGTTGCCTCCTTGGTCGTTCTGAGGCCGACAGTACCCAGCGGGTCTGACATCGAAGCGCGAGTCGACCGAGGCATCGCCTCCGTGTCAGGATGCGGGCTATGCGACACGGCCGGCGCAGTCTCGGGCTCCTGATCGCGGCGGGGCTCGTCGCGCTCCTGGTCCCCACCGGCCCGGCGGCGGCCGGCGGGTCCTCCCGGATCACGCTGAAGGTCGGCACTTTCAACATCGAGTACGGCGGGACGATCGTCGACTTCGATCAGGTGGTCGCCGCGGTGCAGGCGAGCGGCGCCGACGTGCTCGGGATCGAGGAGTCCTGGGGGCACATCCCGCGGCTCGCGCGCAGCGCCGGCTGGCCCTACTACAACGTTCGCACCGGGGTCATCTCGAAGTACCCCATCTGGGACCCGCCCGGCGCACGCGGCCGGTACGTCTTCGTCGAGCCGACACCCGGCCACGTGATCGCGATCCAGAACGTCCACCTGCCCTCGGCTCCCTACGGCCCCAACCGAGCGGCGCGCGGCGCCACCCGCCGTGAGCTGATCGAGCTCGAGCGTGAGGTCCGCCTGCCCGCGATCCGCCCGTTCCTGGCCGCCGCCGAGTCGCTCACGGCCGACGGCATCCCCGTGTTCCTCGTGGGTGACTTCAACGCTCCCTCGCACCGCGACTGGACCGAGGCGACCGTGGGTCTGCGGCCACAGCTGGTCTTCGCCATGCCGTGGCCGGTGAGCCGAGCCGTCGAGCGTGCGGGGTTCCACGACTCGTACCGAGACGTGTGGCCGAACCCGGTGGCGCACCCCGGCCTCACCTGGTGGGCCGGGCGGCCGAAGGTCGACGGCGAATGGAACCCCGGCGCCAACGCGCCTCAGGACCGGATCGACCTCGTGTACGCGGCCGGCGCGAGGACGCTCGACACGGTCATCGTCGGGGAGGCGGGACATCCCGACGTCGATCTGACGATCGAGCCATGGGGCTCCGACCACCGGGCGGTCGTCTCGACGTTCTCGGTCCGGCCCTCGACACCACCCGTGACCGTCAGCGTGGACGAACGCCTGACCGAGGCCGGGAACGATCTCGTCGTGCGGGCCCACGGTGGCGATCGGGTCGCGATCGCTCTCGCGGCTGACGACCCCGTCACGGACGCCGTCGCGGAACAGGCCATGCCGGGGACGGATGCGGAGCTCACGTTCGACAGCACGGGGTGGGTACCGGGCGCCTACCGGGCAAGCCTGCTCGATGCCGCCGACGCGACGTTGTCGAGCACGCGCCTGTGGATCGCGGCGCCGGGCGCCGAGGCGGAGATCACGACCTCGAAACCGGTCTACGACGTCGGCGAAGGCGTCGAGATCTCCTGGGCGAACGTGCGCGGCGATCGCTGGGACTGGATCGGCATCTACCGGCGGAGCGCCGACCCCCACGTGGCCTGGTACCTGCTGTGGGTCTACACCGACGCCAGGGTGGCCGGGACGGTCACGCTCGACCGATCGGCGTTCGGCGGTTGGCCGCTGGATCCCGGCCGGTACCGCGTGTACGTGCTCCGCGACGATGGGTACGGGGCGCTCGCGGGCGCCGACTTCGACGTCGCGTAGGCATTCTCACGCCCGCCTCGTCGTAGACTGGCGCCCCGGGCCAGCCGTGCACTCCCAGGAGGTGCGAGCAGATGACCGTCACGATCCACGATCTCCGAGCGTGGAAGTCCGAAGGCAAGCGGTGGCTGATGCTCACCGCGTACGACTTCCCCACCGCCCAGATCCTCGACCGCGCGGGCGTCCCCGTGCTGCTCGTCGGCGACTCGGTCGGGAACAACGTCCTCGGGTACCCCGACACGCTCCCCGTCACGATGCAGGAGATGCTCCATCACATCCGCGCGGTGGTACGCGGCGCCGAACAGGCCATGGTCGTCGGCGACATGCCGTTCCTGTCGTATCAGGTGAGCATCGAAGAAGGCATCCGCAACGCGGGGCGCTTCTTGAAGGAGGGCGGCGCCCACGCCGTCAAGGTCGAAGGGCCGCAGCTCGAGCTCACGCACCGGCTCGTCGAGCTCGGGATCCCCGTGATGGCGCACATCGGCCTCACACCACAGTCCGTCCACGGCATGGGGGGCTACCGCGTCCAGGGCCGCGGCGCCGAGGCGGCGCGCAAGCTCATCGATCAGGCGCAGGCCCTCGAGAAGTCGGGCGCGTTCTCGATCGTGCTGGAAGGCGTGCCCGGCGAGGTCGGCACCGACATCACCGGCGCCGTGCAGATCCCGACGATCGGGATCGGGGCAGGTCCGAGCACGGACGCACAAGTGCTGGTGATCAACGACGTGCTCGGCATCAACGAGTCCGTGCCGAAGCTCGCGAAGAAGTACGCGGACCTGCGGGCCGAGATGACGGGCGCGGTCCAGGCGCTCCTGCAGGACGTCGAGACGGGCGTGTTCCCGGACGAGGACCACTCCTACTCGTAGCTTGTGCGGTTCCACGGAGCGCGGGCCCTAGACTCGCCCGGTGCGAGGGTGGAGATACAGGGGCGTCGCGCTCGTCACGGCGCTGACGATCCTGGGTGTGTTCGGTCCCGCGCGAAGCGTCGTCGTGTCGACCTTCGTCGGGAGCCTCTCGACAGGGCTGTTCGTTGCGGCGGCGGTCTTGGCGCTGTTCTCGTTCCGCGACCGCCGCGACCCCACCTTGCTGCTGGTCGGCGTCGGAGCCGCCGCGTACATCCTGCACACACTCGCACTCCTGCTCCTGTTGACGTTCACGACGCCCGACCCCGACGGCGGACTCGTCCGCGTGCTGGGCTTCTCTCCGGTGGCCGGATCCCTGATGCTCGCCGGCTGCCTGCTCCTGGTGGTGCCTTGGCGTGATCGGCGCGGGCGACCGGCGCTGTCGCCGACACGCGTGGTCGTGGCCGTTGTCGCCGCTCTCTTCGGTATCGACGTCGCGACGTCGATGTTCGGCCCCGTCTCGGCCACGGTGGCTGGTGCGGCGCTCGAAGGGATCGAACCCCTCGGGTGGCTGGCTCTCGGTGCGATCGCGCTCGGAGGGATCGTGGCGGTGGTGCGATCACTCGGGTGGGGAGGCAGGTTCGGCTGGATCGCGTCGGCATCGCTCTCGCTGGTCGTGTTCGCTGCCGCGATCATGTTGTCGACGACCGCCGACAGCGAACGGGCGCTCCTGCATGGGAACCTCGCCGTCGAGATCTCGCCCGCGCTCGCGGCCGGGTCGCTCGTCGTGTTCGTGCTGGCGAGCTTGCAGCTCGAGTCGTCGCGGATGCGGCGGGCGAGCGACCGCGCGGAGGAGGTCCTGACCGGGCGGGCCGAGATCGCGGCGATGGTGGCGCACGACGTCCGCGGCCCGCTCGGCACGATGAAGGGGCTGGCGACCACGATCCGCAAGAGCTACGAGCAGCTCGGGGACGAGGAGCGGCTCGAGTTCATCGGGATGATCGAACGGGAGTCGGCTCGCCTGCTCGCACAGGTCGATCACATCGCGCTCGCGCTACGGGTCGACGCGCAGACCCTCGACCTACAGCTCCGCCGGCAGCCGCTCGGCCCGCTCGTCCGAAAGGCGGTCGAGGCCGTCGACCACCCGCCTCATCCGATGGATGTCGACGTGCCGGACGCGATCGCCGCACGCGTCGACGCGAAGTGGCTCCCCGTCGCGATCGGCGAGGGCGTCGCGAACGCCGCGAGGTACTCCGCGCCAGAGGCGCCGATCCACGTCACGCTTCGCGTCACCGACACCGACGCGTTCGTCGAGATCGCCGACGGAGGCCCGGGCATCCCGGCGGAACGGCGCGACGAAGTCTTCGGGCGGTTCGCTCGCTGGCGGCCGCCCGGGTACGAGGATCGACCGGGATCCGGGCTCGGTCTGTTCATCTGTCGCGGCATCGCTCGTGCGCATGGGGGCGACGCCTCGCTCGCCGATGGTCCGGCGGGAGGTACCATCCTGCGCATCCGACTCCCACTGGAGGGAACAGGGAGTGAGTGACGCCCGAACCGTCTCGCTGCTGATCTGCGATGACCACAAGATCCTGACCGACGCGCTCGCGATGGTCGTGAAGCTCGACGCCGAGCTCGACCTCGTCGCGCCCCCGGTGCACACCGCCGAGGAGGCGATCGATCTCGCCGAGCGGCACCTGCCCGACGTCGTGCTGATGGACATCGTCTTCAAGGGCGGGGGGATGAGCGGGATCGACGCCACCAGGCGCATCAAGGATGCCTCCCCCGCCACGAAGGTCGTGATCATGACCGCGCACGACGACGAGCGCCTGCTCGTCGAGGCCGTCGAGGCGGGCGCGTCCGGGTTCCTGTCGAAGGACGAGGCTGCCGAGGAGGTGCTGTCCGCGGCGAAGGCCGCGGCCGATGGCGAGGTCCTGATCGACCCCGGCACCCTCACGCGACTGCTCGCGCAGGTGGCGCGCGAGCGCGAGGAGCAACGCGACGCCATGAAGCTCCTGGGCGACCTCACCGAGCGCGAGCGCGAGATCCTGCAGCTGCTCGCGCAGGGCAAGCGCAACGACGACATCGCCACGCAGCTGTTCATCAGCCCGCAGACCGTGCAGACGCACGTGCGCAACATCCTGGGGAAGCTGCGCGTCCACTCGAAGCTCGAGGCGGTCGCGTTCGCCGTGAAGAACGGCGCGATCCACGTGTCCTAGGGAGACCCCGGGAGATACCCGAACGCGGGTATGCAGCCACGAGCGCCAGGGGTCGAAGCCTTGGGTGCGACGCCATGGAACCCACTCAAGTCGCCACCCCCTCGGCGGCCAAGGGTTGCATCTGAAGGCCCGAGCGAACCCCTCCCTCGCTCGGGCCTTCAACCATGATGGGGGTCGAGCGCCCCGCGCCTGACCTTCCCATCGGGGGTCCGCGGGAGCCGTTCGACCACCCGGAGCTCGCGCGGCGCTTTGAAGCCGGCGACGAGATCCCGGCAATGCACGCGAAGGTCGTCGAGAGAAGGCGGGTCCGTCGCGTCGACCGGCACGACCCACGCGGCGACCCGCATGCCCCATTCCTGGTCGGGGACCCCCGCCACCGCGACGTCGGCGACCTGGGGATGGGTGCGAAGGGCGGTTTCGACCTCGTCGGGCCACACGGTCTCGGCGCCGGTCCGGATCGCGTCGTCGGACCGGCCGCGAACCGTCAGACGACCGGCGTCGAGGGCGCCGACATCCCCGGTGCGGAGCCAGCCGTCGGTGGTGAACGCCCCCGCCGTCGCGCGCGCGTCGCCCCGGTAGCCGTCCATCACGGTCGGGCCGCGCAGCTCGATCCTCCCGTCCGGATCAAGACGCAGCTCGGTCCCCGCGAACGGCCGGCCATCGTAGACGACACCACCGCAGCTCTCGGTGAGCCCGTAGGTGGAGACCACGCGACCGCCGAGCGCTTCGGCGCGGCGGCGCAGGTCGGGATCGAGCGCCGCCCCTCCGACCAGCAGGATCCCGAACGAGCCGAGACCGAGGCCGGTCGACACCATGCGATGCAGCATCGTCGGTGCCAGCGAGAGGTGGAACCCCGGGGGGGTCTCCGCGAGCACACGATCGAGGTCGAAACGCTCGTGCACGACGAGCGGCGCGCCGCCGAGCACCCCCCGAAGCACCACGAGGAGGCCCCCGACGTGCGCCGGCGTCAGCGCGCAGACCCACGGTTCGCCCGCGCCGATGCCGAGGGAATCGAGCGAACCGGCGACGGCCGATCCGAGCGCGGCGCGTGGAAGGTCGGCGAGCCGCGGCGCACCGCCGGTGCCCGAAGTCGCCACCACCGCCCAGGCGCGTGCGGGGTCGAGCTCGACCCCTTGCGGGAACACGATCTCCTCCTCGAGGGTGACCAGCGTCGTCGGGCGGGCGAGCTCGACGAGTCGGCGCTTCTCCCTCGCGCTCAGTCGGTGGTCGATCGGCAGAAACGACGCGCCGGACTCGGCGTGCGACGCCACGATCTCGACCCAGCGCTCGCCCGGCGGCAGGTCGTACGCGACCAGTTCGCCCGCATGGGCTCGTCGGTGGGCCGAGACCTCCACGTCGGATAGGCTAACCGTTCGAGTCCGCGCTCTAGGAGTGAAAGGTCATATGGTGGAGATCCGGCCCGCTCTCGCGTGGCAGCCCCAGGGCGAGTGGAGCGACATCACGTATGAGGTCGCCGAGGGGATCGCGAAGATCACGATCGACCGCCCGGAGGTTCGCAACGCCTTCCGGCCGCTCACCACCCGCGAGATGATCCGCGCCTTCGATCTCGCGCGCGACGACCCCGCGATCGGTGTCGTGATCTTGACCGGGCAGGGGCCGGAGGCCTTCTGCAGCGGCGGGGACCAGAAGATCCGCGGCGACGACGGGTACGTCGACGACCGGGGGATCGGCCGCTTGAACGTGCTGGATCTCCAGATCGACATCCGACGGCATCCGAAGCCGGTCATCGCCATGGTGGCCGGGTATGCGATCGGCGGCGGCCACGTGCTCCACCTCTGCTGCGACCTGACCGTCGCCGCCGACAACGCGCGGTTCGGGCAGACCGGCCCTCGGGTCGGTTCGTTCGACGGTGGGTACGGGATCGGGCTGCTCGCCCGCCAGATCGGTGAGAAGCGCGCGAAGGAGGTCTGGCTCCTCTGTCGCCAGTACGACGCCGCGACCGCGCTCGGGTGGGGGCTCGTGAACGCGGTCGTGCCGGTCGAGGAGCTCGAGGAGGAGACCGTGCGGTGGTGCCGCGAGATGCTCGCGTACTCCCCGCTGGCGCTCCGGCTGCTGAAGGCGGGGTACAACGCCGGGGTCGACGGCCTGGCCGGCGTCCAGCATCTCGCCGGCGACGCGACGCTCCTCTACTACATGACGGAGGAGGCGCAGGAAGGTCGCGACGCATTCAAGGACAAGCGCGACCCCGACTTCACGAGGTTCCCCAAACGGCCGTGACGGGCTGGCGCATCTGGTGGCACGGGGCGCGGCCGCGCACTCTCGGCGCGGGCGTGGTGCCCGTGGTCGTGGGGGCGGCCGCGGCACCGGAGGTGGTCGTGTGGCGGTTGGCGGCCGCACTCGTGGTGGCCGGGGGACTCCAGATCGGGGTGAATCTCGCGAACGACTACTTCGACGGGGTGAAGGGCGTCGACACGCACGAGCGGCTCGGACCCCCACGGATCACGGCGACAGGCGCCGCCTCACCGCGCGCGGTCCTCGTGGCGGCGCTCGTCGCGGTGGGCATCGCAGGGTTCGCGGGTCTCGCGCTCGCGCTCGCCACCGCGCCGGTCCTCG
>Ga0214473_10008259_pt1 | contig 12319 bp, 14 predicted proteins | sample RVTome_7_FD_203509 | JGI IMG/M metagenome (GOLD analysis project Ga0214473, IMG submission 203509) | Soil microbial communities from uranium-contaminated site in the Upper Colorado River Basin, Wyoming, United States - RVT98D197 | ecosystem: Environmental > Terrestrial > Soil > Contaminated >... | reverse complement strand
CGGTTTGGCGTGAAATGCTGAGCAGGCTACCTCACATGCCCGGCAACCATTGCATTTATCAACATCGATCTTGATTACCTTGACTTTCTTCTTAACTTTGCTCATTTTTTATAATCCCTCTCTGTTCTAAGTCTTCGGCAACGTAGTCCATACCTAATTCATGCAAGGACTCTTTCGTAGGAATACCCTGGTTATCCCACCCTTTAAATTTGTAATACGCATCTAAGAGCTGCGCTTCAAGCTCGGGAAATCTTTTCTTCCAATGGTCCTCAGGCGGCTTCTCATCAGCTCTCCTCAAGCCTCTTCTAACATTAACGGCTCTCAGTAAAGTTCGGTTCCTCTTATATACTTGCTTTAATCCGGCTTCATCCATATCGATCCCGGTCGCTGATGAGATAAAAGCAGGGTAATTGTGTATATGATAGGGGGGCTTCAGAGGAAATGACGACAAACCGGCGCAGATCCCGAGGGCGTCATCAATGTAGTGCATCATCTCTTGCCAGTCAACAATGTCAACGGACATGTCAACAGTTGGGTAATTTGGATTTGATCGTTCTCCGCGTAGTTCCCAGTCCAGAAGATATTTCTTAAATTTTTCATCAGGAACCTGCATCCAATCCTTTACAAAATCTTCTCTCTCCTCCATCGTAGGAAAAGGCGCCTGGGGGAACTGCCCTTCAATTTGGGTAATGTTTATCTTCTCGCCGGTAGAATACATAAGGAAATAAACGGGATTCAGCATTCCCAGCTTGAGAGGCAGCTGCTCATGTTTCTTAATGTTATTATGAGCATATGCTTCTGCGCCCTTACCGATCTGTTGGGCCGCCCAATAAGTGCCATTGGCCAAAATATCTCCAATCCCTTCTCGCCGAACAATTCTGTCAAGTAACCAGTAAAATCTCCCCTCGTTATCGGACGGCATTCCTGCCATGTCCTGGTCAGTCAAAATGCCGGCTTCGTAAAGCTCAAGGCCGAAGGCCATAACTTGCGGGGTTGAGAATCCGTCCACTCCATACTCCGTAGCACGCTGAGCGATTCTAAAACCAAAATCCAGATCTGAAAAGGCCGCCATGGTATAAGTAAGTTTCGAGAAGCATTTCATCATGTAGGTTGAAATTCCTGGGACGGAGATGGTTGCCGCGCATTTCATCGGACAGTTATAGCAACTGATTAACCGCGTCCTCACACTTTCTTGAGTCTCCTTCCACTTCACTTCGATTTCCTTATTCCAATAATCTTTTTTCCGAGTGCGGGAATTTCCCCACATGAAATTCTGGGTGTGCCACTCCTCATCAACGAGTTTCATCTCTGCCGGTGACCCAAGCCCGGCTAAAATGGGCATTACCCCCGGAACTGGCTTTTCTGACCGGACTTGTATATATTTCAGCACATCGTTGCAAAGCTCCATGAATTCAGCCGGTCGGGCAAGATTGACGTCCTTTGTTCCACGAACAGCTATCGCCTTTATCCCTTTGTCTCCCATAACGGCGCCTATTCCTAGTCGGCTGGCACTGGACCTGCCCTGCTCGATGGAAGCCATGTAGACCCTATTTTCACCGGCCAGGCCGATAGCAGCCACCTGGGCGTTCGGCTCCTTCAACTCCTGTCGAATAAGTTCTGCAGTTTCACCTGCGCCTTTACCCTGCAAATGAGAGGCTTCAATTCTGGTGCCCAAAATCCCCCCATCATTGAATATGCCATTAACAAAGTCTGAGGGGAATAGGTAGTAACAATGGTACGATTACAACCGATAGCAGGTGTGCCAACTAAAAGACCAGTGGCAAAAATTAGTAGATTATCAGGAGAAAAGGGTTCGGTTTCAGGGGGAACCCTATCCCATAATATCTTGGTGTTGGTACCGAGACCCCCAAGATGAAGTTCGGTTAATTTTGGGTCAGTTTCTACCCTCTCAATGCTTCCTCGGGTTAGATCAATTTCTAAATTAAACCCTGTCTCTGCGTACCTCATTTTTTAGCCTCTCTCTGCAGCCATATCCTTCCGCTGCACAGTTTGTTCATATTTTCACATGCGGTTGTCTTATATATAACAAGACTATAATGCTCTTGTCAATAGGAAAAGCGCTCCTTGGGCGTTGTTTTAAAATTACGGATAAGTTTTGTAGCGCCGACATTTCTGTCCCTCTTGCCACGAAAAGAAAGTGGTGGAGTTTGGGTAAAGACTCTGCCTTTTTTATGTATATTTCTAACAGGAATCGTCACCTTCAAGAGCAGTCTTAGTGTGAACATCAGGTAGGTGGAAGCGCCAATTGAGTTTTGTTCTCGCACGGTCTGTAACCAAATCTTAGCTTTTATAATCTGATCCTATATCTCTAACGTGCTTCCCACGTGTCCGTAAAAAAATTGATCTCCAAATTCCTGCTGGAGTCTAAAGGCCGCTCTCATTCCTGTACAATGACAGACACCTATTTTTTCGATATTCATCTTTTTTAATACCTTGATAGATTCTTCCAACTGCTCTGGTGTCAAAAAATCTAAGTGGGTTCCACCTAGGATAGCGAAAAATTTTTCTTCTCTTGTCTTATGGATGACATGGTTGATAATATTGATCATCCCTGAATGAGCGCACCCAAGAATCAGGATAAGCCCTTTCTCAGTATCAAGAATGAGAGACTGGTCATCCGAGAAGATGTCCTGATTGGTTTTTCCATCAATCTCGCTGAAGAGTGTTGAATCCGGTTTCTCAAAAGATGTTTTTCTTGGAACTTCACCCGTCAAAAAAACTCCCTTTTCGATTTCCACAAAATCTTTATTGAAAATAAAATTGGCACCCAGCGATTCCAGATATTTTTGTTTATAAGGGAGACCAACATATCGTTTTGTTTCTTTTCCATTTTCCTTAATCACATGAATTCGATCCAGAAAGACATGAGAATGGGCGTGAACATCCACTTTCCCCACCAGCTTTAGAACTTCAGGCAACCCTCCGGTATGGTCATAATGCCCATGGCTTAAGAAGATTTTTTTGATCGTCTTCAAGTCTTTGTTCAATTCAAGGGAGTTTTTTACAATCGAATGACCCCTGCCAGTATCAAAGAGGTAATTCCCTTGGTCTGTCTCAATGTAAGCAGAGAATCCATGTTCTCCTAAACCAATCCGCCGGCCCACCGTGTTTTCGCAAAGTATCGTTATTCTCATAAATTCTCCTCTTCACCATATAGCATAGGATCGTAATAAAAGAAATGGATAAAAAACGCTTAGAGGCATTTGATAAAAATCCTTCTTTATTGTCAACATTTTCATAAAGTTAATTTTATGTTATATTTTGTTTATGGTTACAGTAGATGAGGCCTTAGAGAAAATTCTTTCTCACATCCACCCTTTAGGATTTGAAAAGGCTTCCATTTTAGATGCCATGGGAAGGGTGATCGCGGAAGATATCCACGCCAATCGGAATATTCCACCATTGGATAATTCAGCCATGGATGGTTATGCCCTGAGATGTGAAGATGTCCAAAAGGCCTCCCCAGAACATCCCGTTCGTTTAGAAGTGATTGAGGACCTCCCTGCAGGTTTTATTTCGAAAAAGAAACTCGAGAGAGGAAAGGCCATTCGCATCATGACGGGTGCTCCTATCCCGAAAAGAGCCGATACGGTTATCCCTGTTGAAGAGACAAAGAAGGAAGACGGATCTGTTTTGATCTTTAAAGCTACTGCACCGGGTGAAAACATCCGAAAGTCCGGGGAAGATGTGAAAAAAGGGGACCGTGTGATCTCAAAGGGGGATACCCTCCGTCCGGCAGAAGTTGGGATGCTTGCTTCGGTTGGGCGTTCTTTCATTTCTGTTTATCAAAGACCCGTGGTAGCCATCCTCTGCACGGGAGACGAATTAGTTGATGTGGATGGGGAGTTGGATGAGGTTAAAATCATCTCCAGTAATTCCTACACCTTGGCAGCTCAGGTGAAAGATTGTGGGGCCATACCTCTTCAATTGGGAATTGCCAAGGATCGAAAAGAAGAGATCGAAGAGAAACTTCGTCAGGGAATACGAGCCGATGTCCTGATCTCCTCTGCAGGGGTTTCAGTGGGTGATTACGATTTTGTTAAAGATGTAATGAAGAATTTGGGTATGGAGATGGTCTTTTGGAAAGTGGCCATGAGGCCAGGACAGCCTTTGGCTTTTGGAACAATTGGGGGAAAGCCAGCGTTCGGCCTTCCAGGGAATCCCGTTTCATCCATGATTTCTTTTGAGCAATTTGTGAGACCCTCTCTTCTGAAGATGATGGGCCACCGTCAACTTTTCCGACCCGTTATCGAGGCCATCTTAAAGGAGGAGATCAAGAAGACAGTCGGAAGACGATATTTCATTAGAGGATCTGTCTCTTTTGAGAAAGATCAATGTTTTGTCACCACCACCGGAGAGCAGGGGTCTGGGATTTTAAGATCCATGGTCAGAGCGAATGGGTTGATTGTGATCCCTGAAGATCAAGAAATGGTGAGGGTAGGGGAGAAGGTTAAAGTCCAGTTGCTGGACAGAAGTCTATGAAACATCAATGGGCAATTAGCATTTAACAATTAGCAATTAGCAATAGAAGATTTGGTTTAACCTTTCATTGCTAATTGGACATTGGTCATTGATAATTTTTCATTGGTCATTACTCTATGATTCCTATCCTTTCTGTCGTTGGAAAGTCGGACAGCGGAAAAACTACTTTGATTGAGAAATTAGTCCCTGAGTTGACACGGCGAGGCTACCGGATTGCTACGGTCAAGCATGATGTGCATGGGTTTGAGGTGGATCGCGAAGGGAAGGATAGCTGGCGACATAAACAGGCTGGGGCCCACACGGTGGTTATATCCTCACCCAATAAGATTGCATTAATTCGGGATGTGGAGAAGGACCTCACTTTGGATGAGATTCGGGAGAAATTGATTCAGGATGTGGATCTCATCCTTTCAGAGGGATATAAAAAGGATGTCCAGCCCAAGATCGAGATCTTCCGGAAGGAAAAACACAAAGAACTTCTCTGCACCAAAGAGGATCATCTCGTCGCTATCGTTTCGAACCAAAAGTTTAATGTCGGTGTTCCCTGTTTTGATCTGGAGGACATGGAAGGACTTTCCAACTTCATTGAGAAAGAATTTCTCAAATCGAAAAGGGAAAGAGAAGTTTCTTTAAACGTTGATGGAAGACCCATACCCTTGACCCCTTTCGTCGGAGATTTTTTAACCAAGACGATCAAGGGAATGGTCTCCTCCCTAAAGGGCTGCGAGACATCTAACCGTATCGAAATTTATATTGAGGGCGAAGAGAGGTGAGAGACATTCTATTCAGAACGAGTTATTTCTTAATAGGGCTCCGATACTTTTGGAGAGCTGGTTCATGTCAAATGGTTTTTGAATAAAGCCACTACAGCCTCGTTCCAATATTTGAGAAGCTTCCCCATCAATACTGTAGCCGCTTGAGAGCAAAACTTTTATATTTGGATTAATTTTTTTCAACCGATCAAACACTTCACCGCCCTTCATGTTTGGCATGATGATATCCAGAAGGACAAGATCAATGGTCTCTCGATGTTTCTTGTATACTTCGATCGCCTCTTTTCCCTCCCGAGCAGTCAATACTTGATAACCCATGACCTTTAAAAATCTCTCGCCTACCTCTAAGACCATTTCCTCATCATCAACCAGAAGGATCGTTCCAGTTCCTTTAACAATGTCATCTGGCGCCTCAATCGTTTTCTGAACCTCTTCGTCCGTTGCAGGCAGATAGATCTTGAAGGTCGTCCCCCGTCCTTTTTCTGAATCGACATCAATATATCCTCCATGTCCTTTGATGATACCATAGACAGAGGCTAATCCAAGGCCTGTCCCTCTACTGAGCTCCTTTGTTGTGAAGAATGGCTCGAAGATACGTTCCAGAGTTTTTGAATCCATGCCAATGCCTGTATCGGTAATGGTCAATAAGACGTAGTTACCAGGTTTAGGATCATAGAGTTTATCTCTGATATCACGATGGGGGATATTGGTCGTCTTTAAGAAAATATCGCCCCCTTGTGGCATGGCATCTGCTGCATTGACAAATAGATTCATCAGGACCTGCTCAATCTGCCCCGAGTCTCCTTCGATTGGTAATAGGTCATTGGCAAGCTCTCGGTGGATTCTAATTTCTTTCCTGGTTCTTTCAAAGGTGTTAGATGTTTCCTTGACTAATTCGTTCAGCTGAATAGGCTTGACCTCATACCTCCCTTTTCTCGCATATCCAAGCAGTTGGTTGGTTAGCTTCGATCCACTTTGAACCTGCTTGACAATACTCAATAACATTTCATGATGGGCATGCGAGGGGTCGACATTTAAAAGCATCAAGGAGGCATTCCCCTGTATGACCATGAGTAGATTATTAAAATCATGGGCAATGCCGCCAGCTAAGGTCCCAATAGCTTCCATCTTTTGAGCTTGTAGAAATTGTGCCTCCATACGCTTTCGTTCGCTCACATCATTGAGAATAGTAATGATGGTTCGATACTCTTCGTCGTCAAGGGGCAAGAGGCTAAGCGAAATTTGTTTATTGTTCATGATCAGCGAAACCTCTTCGTTCAGTGTATGAGGCTGTGTGTCCATTGTTGCTAATGAACTCTTAACTCTTTGGCGATCTGTCTCTAGAAATAGGTCAATGAAATTAGAACCCAACAGATTATTTTCTGATAGGTTAATCAATGAAATAGCAGCTGGGTTGGCATAAACGATCCTTCCCTCAGGGGTGATCTCTAAAATCCCTTCTGCCATACTCTTTAGGATAACCTCAAAGTGCCTCTTGATCGAGAGTAATTCCGTTGTAATGTGGCGTGGAAAAACATCTTCAAGACCAATGATTTTACCTGGGAGAAAGGCTGGAGATCTCTGGTTGGATTTCTCCAGGGCTAAGAGAATGTGGGGTGCCATTTTGTCAAGAGGTCCCTTAGCAATACAAGTATTCGCTCCAAATCCAGTTATGTTCATTTCACGTTCTGCAGCAATAGCAGAAAGAATAATGATGTATACATCTTTGAACGTCGGTTTACTGCGAATAATCTGACATAATTTTTCTCCGCTGATATGAGGCATGACCAAATCAATGAACACAACATCCGGGGTAAAGGCGTTTAAGATATCAAGAGCAGCGAGGCCGTTTTCAGCAGTGACAACATGATGTTTTTCCTTTTCCAGCAATTTTTCCATAAATTTCAACATGACCGGATGGTTATCCACAACTAATATCTTTTTACTCATCTCTTAAACTCCTCATTTTATGGTGATCAGGGCACAAGATCTTCCTTTGAACTTTTTAAGTTTAGGATTTTACATTTTTGTTAAGACCTTTCGCGATTCGATCAAGTTCTTCTTGGATACTCCCGACCAATCTCGTAGCCCCCTTCAGATTGTTGGCCTGGGCATTCGTCTCCAGCTTTTTGGCATATTCGAATATCTCTGTTAACCCAAGAGTTACCGCGGCCCCTTTTACAGAATGCGCAAGTCCTGCCACCTTCTGTGCATTTCCTTTCTCGATAGCAGATAGCAATTTGTTCAAATCGGAAGAACTGGTGTTTAGAAAAAGGTAAACCAGTTCCAAAAATTCATCTTCTTCTAATTCTGAATTCTTAGCTAATGCTTTGAGATTCATATTCCTTCACCCTTTAATCTAGGTATGCCGATCACCTCTCTTTTTTATCAAAGACGGAAAGACCCATCCATAGGCCTAAGTCCTTTTTTAAAGAATCTGCTTCAAAGATGAAAAGGATTCCCCTCATCACTCGCTTACCTTCAAAAAGCGATATAATTCATATTGATGTACTCTCCACCCATTTCCGGCTTTGATGGCCCTGATCTTTCCAAGACGTATATACTTCAAGTAGGTGGGCTTGGAAATCTTCAGGTATTGGATAGCTTCCTTTGTGGTTAAGACTACATCTTTATCTATTAAGGACATTGTCTTGCCCCCTTTTTTCCGTGTTTTCATCGATTTTCATGCATAATAGGTGCCAAAGACTAAATTTGGTAATCATACTTATAAGTGTATAAATTTTAATGCTATTTTAGGTTTTAATAAGGATTTTTTTGGGAAATTTCTATTGATAGGAATACAATTTTGTCAAAAATGGAGGCGAATTCAAGCCATCATCCAGAGGGATTCTTCTCTAAGGGCAATTTTGACCAATCCGCCGACCGAAAGATTTAGATTCCGAAAGGTATAATTGGGGATAGAGATTTCAAAAGGGATCCTTCCTTCCGTTGTTTGAAAATAAACCAGGTGATATCTTTCTTTATCGGTGATATCGAGTATTTTTCCTTCGAAGATATTTCTTTTTAACGAGTCTTTTACAGGTTTGCCTTTGCGGAGGATCATGACTTCTTCGGGTCGGATGAAGAGATCGACCTCTTTTCCTTCTTCCATCTGATCTTGATACAAATTCGTCGGAATGGAAAATTGGAGACCATTCACCCCAAGGATCAAGCGTTGAGACGATTCCTCGTTCTTTAGAACCTTTGCCCGATAGAGATTTTTTGCACCCAAAAATTGAGCCACCTTTTTAGATCCGGGCCTTAAAAAAACATCGTTTCGTTTTCCGACCTGCTCCACCTTCCCATCAATAAAGATGGTCATTCTATCCGCTAATGAGTGGGCCTCTCCAAAGTCATGGGTGACGCAGAGAGTGGTTGTATGAAAGGAGGAATGCAGATTTTTCAGAAGTTGTTGGATATCAACTTTAATAGAGAGATCGAGACCCGCAAGGGGTTCGTCGAGAAGAAGGAGTTTGGGTTTCGGGGCTAATGCCCTGAGAAGAGCCACTCGCTTTTTTTCCCCTCCACTGAGATTGGCAGGGTATCGTTCGAGAAGATGATCAATCCTCATCACCTCCACGAGGGTATAGACATGTTCCTCGAAAGTCTTCATATCGAGGCCCCTTGCTCTGATTCCATAGAGGATGTTCTCTTTTACTTTCAGATGTGGGAAGAGGGCCAGATCTTGAGGGACATAAGAGATTCCCCTACGTTCTGGTGGTAGATGTTGTACTTCCCTATCACCGATCAGGATCCTACCCCCCTTAGGTTTTCGCAGTCCCATGATGGATTCAAGTATCAGGGTTTTTCCACTCCCTGTTGGCCCAAGGAGAAAATGAAATTCTCCCTCCTCAATTTGGATGTCAAGCTCTACGATCTTAAAGGTGCCAAAAAGTATGGTGAGACCTTCAATCTTAATCATAGCGGTATCTTTGTCCAGTCAATCGGACCCCATAAAGGGTTAAGAGCCCAAAGGCCACTAAGATGAGGATCAGGACGATAGCCTTATCAATATTAGCAGAGGCTAAAGCAGTAAAAATGGCAATGGGCATGGTTTCTGTCTTTCGTGGCATTGCCCCTGCGAGGGTAACCGTAGCCCCAAATTCTCCAAATGCCTTTGCCCAAGAAAGAATGACAGAAGCGAGGAGTCCCCTAAATGAAAGAGGAAGGGTAACCCGATAAAACGCCTGCCATGGGGAGGATCCGAGGGATCGAGCCACTGCTTCATACCTGGGAGAGATTTCATCCAAGGAAGCCTTCATCAATCGTGTGGCAAGTCCTGCGATTGTGGCGAATTGGGCTAAAATAATGCCCGGGACTTCAAAAACAAAAAAAATGCCTTTATTTTGAATTAATTCCCCTAAAGGAGTATTGAAGAAGACGAGGAATGCGGCGCCAAGGGCGATAGGCGAAATGATCATCGGAATTTCTAAAAATGTATCCAAGACGCTTTTCCCAAAAAAATTAAAACGCGATAAGGCGTAGGCCGATGGAAGTCCAACGAGGACAGCAAAGAAGGTAGCTACGGTAGCTGAAATGACGCTTAATTGGATAGAAAACAAAGTATTGGGATGGACGATAGACTCCCAGAACCCTTTCCCGCCCACAAAATAGAACAGGGAAAGGATGAGTCCTAAATAGAAGATAAAGATACAAACAGCCGCTCCAATCATCGTATAACGAAAGCTCATTTTCTAATGGTCCTCCATTCATCAAGCAGAACATACTCCCCTCCGACTGGCGTATTAGGCTTCGTAAATTGTCGGGCCGCCTGAAGATCCATCAAGTAATGATATTTTTCATAGATCCCTTTTCCGTGAGAGGAGAGAAGAAAATCAATAAATTTTTGGGCGAGTAATTTATCCTGAGTGAATTTAGAAATGGTGATGGGAATGTAACCGATGCGTGGGATCTCCTCTTGTTTTAGATAGATTGTTTCGATGCGATTGGGATCCCAATATTGAAAAACCCTCCAGCCCATGACAGCGTCGACGGCCTTTAAAGAGATTGCATTGGCCGTCTTTTCACAGCTTTCTGTATAATTAGTAATATTCTTTCTCACTTTAGCTTTTTCCTCAGGAGTTAGATTTTTCTCGAAGATTTCTACTGCATAGGTTCCCACACAAACCGTTTCCGGATTCGCAATAGCGAGGCGAACTCCATCTTTGGTCAAATCCTTGAGATGATAAATCCTTTTGGGATTTCCTTTCTGAGCATTAATGGCAGGAATGAGATAGACCACGATTTTTTCGGAATCTGGGAAGACGAGGCCTTCCCTTTTGGCTACCTCCATGAAATCAGATGATCCAGGGAAGTAGAGATCTCCCTTTTTCCCTAATCTCATCTGGGAGAGGACGAATCCAGAACCTCCAAAGATCACATCGACAGGGACGTTCATTTTCTCTTCGAATTTCTTAATGACTTCTTCTGTCGCCGGTTTGCTTGCCGCGCCAGCGAACATTAGCAACCTCTTTGGTGAGGCCAGAACATTATGAGCGGTCACAAGAATTAGAAAGATCGGCATGAGTAAAAGGATTTTTTTCATTTCCGATCTCCTCTTCCCCTCACCCTTCCCCTCTCCCCTTGGAGGAGAGGGATGCCTGCCTGCGGTAGGCAGAGGGTGAGAGGGGGAACCGAAATGTTTTTGATAGATTTTATTCAGACCCTTTTCCACATCTCTTCGAAATTGTTGATAATGGTTCATAAGATCCTTAGCCTGTGGGGTTATCCAGGAGCCTCCCCCTAATTGGCCGCCAACTTTGCGTTCAAGGAGATTAAAGCCAAGCCTTTCCTCCAGGGTACGGATGAGACGCCATGCCTTACTATAGGACATGCCCATTTGACTGGCGGCCTGATGGAGGGACATCTTTTTTTCAACCCGTCTTAAAAGTTCAAAAGGGCCATCCCCGAAAGCTTTTCCATGGTTATCTAACCAGACTTTATAGCCGATCTTCATGGTTTCAATGCGAAACGTTATTCTCTAATCAGAATAACGCCAATATAATGGAAACTTCTGAATCTGTCAAGTCATTGGGGATTTGTGTTCTCTATCATAAAGAAACTTGTGAAGGGAAAAGGTATATCGATGCGGAAATCCTGCCAGGGTATAAGATAGTTTTAAATTTTAATATGGCCTATTATCCCTCCTGCGCGTATGAGGGAAAATTGGTCTGCGTATTGCCTCCACGGGAAAATATCCTGGACATCGAAATTCAGGCCGGCGAAAAGAATTCTAAATAAATTAGTATCGTTCAAAAGGTGAGGCATAAATGTTTTGACAGCCGAGCAAACCAACCAACCCTTTAAGAAAACCTCAGAAATCTCCCCTCCACTCGTGGGAGGGGATTAAGGGGAGGGGGGAATAACTGAAATTATTAATAAAACCTGAAGTCTTCTCACCCCCACCCTCGCCCTCCCCCATCGAAGAGGGAGGGGAATTTGCTTGAGATTGGATTTGCTTTAAGTGGTTTATTAAGAATGCCTCACCTTTTGAACGTTACCAATTTTTTATATACTCCTGACTACATTTTTTAGTCAGTGCTTAAAATAAAGAGTAAAGAACCCCGCCCACAGGGCGGGGCTTTAAAACCTAAATGATTCAAAACCCAAACCGAGATCCCGAAGCAAGTTCGGGTGACAAAAACCGAAAACCAAACCCTCTTGTCGTGCTGAACTCGTTTCAGCATCTGATTTAGTTTTTTTCTGCCTTTGGCAGACACGCCTTTCATCCCCGTCCACAGGACGGGGTTTTCAGGTGTGATCTTAATAAAATGGGGTTAAGCCAGGAGATTGCGTAGAACTGAAAGTGTTCCCTATTCCTAATATCCATAACCATGGTCTTTCAAAAAAGTGGGAAAAGGCAAAAAGACTTTTTGAGAATGACCCTTCACATCCTTCCTTAAAAACAGAACTCCTGGAGTCTTAAACAACGCCCCTTCTCTGTTTAACTGATCTTCTACAGTTGTAAAAATAATATTCAGTAATTATGAATAGATAAGGGTGTCAGAAAAGGTCTTGGCACCACAGATGGCTCTTTGAATAAA
>Ga0214473_10008258_pt1 | contig 12321 bp, 8 predicted proteins | sample RVTome_7_FD_203509 | JGI IMG/M metagenome (GOLD analysis project Ga0214473, IMG submission 203509) | Soil microbial communities from uranium-contaminated site in the Upper Colorado River Basin, Wyoming, United States - RVT98D197 | ecosystem: Environmental > Terrestrial > Soil > Contaminated >... | reverse complement strand
AAAACCCCGGCCGACACTACCAGACCGAAGCGCCGACTTGGCAGAGGCGTAAATATTTCGGTTCAGGGAGAGTATTTTTGTATTTGACAGGAACCCTATATGGATGACCCCTTCTTCTTCCTCGTCCCTGGTATCCAGACTACACTGCGATTCCCAAGAGAAACCATGCCACCAAAAACCAGGAACTTATACCCACAATTATCAGAAAACGAGCCCACGATCCCTCTATTAAGAGGCCGGCGACAATCAAGGATAATCCACCCACCACACCGTAGAGCGCAAAGAATGCAAACACGCTCCCTGACCACACTACCCACAAAGGGACAATATGCAACAATGCCCAAAAGTATGGAATCTTCTCTACGGGGGCGTGAACGGCATTGCGTATCCTTTCAGCATACCATAGGTTCAGAAACGCCCACACAAGGTATGTCCAGAACAGCGCTCTAACATGATGCAATCTGATCTTTGGCATCCATCGGGCCTCTCTTTCTTTCGGAATCATAGTCGGCGATTTGACAAAAGTCAAGATCCGAAAGACCTCACACTTGTAGGGTTGTAGGGTGCTCGAGGTGGGGGTCGAGTCTCAATTATCAACTATTAGTTGCTTGGGCTGTGAGATTAGGCGACCGGCCGCGTCGGCAAATCCGTTGCGGCTTGACAGCCGAGCCGCCAGCGAGGGATGGTGTGCACGCCACGCCCGGCGGGCTATCGGTTGCCGTACATGGCTTCATAGTACTTCTGGTAGTCGCCGGAGATGACGTGGGCGAGCCATGGCTGGTTGTCCAGGTACCAGTCGATGGTCCGGGCGATGCCCTCCTCGAAGGTGACGGAGGGCTTCCAGCCCAAGTCGTTGATGATCTTGCCGGCGTCGATGGCGTAGCGGCGGTCGTGGCCGGGGCGGTCTTTCACATGGCGGATCAGTGTCTTCGGTTTGTGGAGCCGCTCAAGGATGATCTCGATCACTTCAAGGTTCGCCTTCTCGTTGCATCCGCCGATGTTGTAGATCTCGCCCGGCGGCGCCTTTTCCAGCACCTGCCAGATCGCCGTGCAGTGGTCGTAGACGTATATCCAGTCACGGACGTACAAGCCGTCGCCGTAAACAGGCAGTTCCTTGTCGTGAAGAGCATTGTTGATCATCAACGGGATGAGCTTCTCGGGAAACTGGTATGGGCCGTAATTGTTGGAGCATCGGGTGATGTTGTACCGGACGCCCCAGGTATGGCCGAAGGCCCTTACCAGCAGATCGGCCCCGGCCTTGCTCGCGGAATAAGGCGAGTTCGGGCTCAGGGGGCTGTGCTCGGTGAACGTGCCCTGCGGGCCGAGCGACCCGTAGACTTCGTCGGTAGAGACCTGGATGAAGCGCTCTATCTTTTTGTCCCTCGCGGCCTGCAACAGCGTCAACGTGCCGGTGACGTTGGTCTCGATGAAGATTTTCGGCCCGGCGATCGAGCGATCCACGTGGCTCTCCGCCGCGAAATTGACAATCGCGTCGATTCGACAGTCATTGATGATCTTCTCCACGAGCGGGCCATCACAGATGTCCCCGTGCACGAACCTGTGCCAGCTGTTGTCCAACAGGTCGACCAAGCTCTCGATGTTGCCGGCGTAGGTCAGTTTGTCGAGGTTCACGACATGACAGTCCGGATGCTCTGAGAGCACCATCCGCACGAAATTGCTCCCGATGAACCCGGCACCGCCCGTCACAAGGATATTTCTCATAGGTGCCTCAGAAAACGCGCCATGGACTCCTGCCAGGGCCGGATCGGCTCGCCCAGCAGGGCCTGAATTTTGGTGCAATCGAAGCGGCTGTTCAGCGGCCGCCGAGCAGGTGACTGGTAATCGGAGCTACGGCAAGGCAACACCTGCACATTGAGGGAAAGCTGTTCCGTGATGAATTTCGCCACGTCGAACCGGCTGGCGTACCCGCTGCCGGCGAAATGGAACAGGCCTTCCGCTCGCTGCTCCAGAAGCCAGCAGACGATCCCGGCCACCTCGGTGGTCGCCGTGGGCGAGCCGACCTGGTCGCTGACCACTTTCAGTTGGCCGCAGGTGCGTGCCCGCTCGATGATCTTCGTCACGAAGTTGTTCCCGTGCGTTCCATAGGTCCACTCCAGGCGGAGGATGCAATGGGAGCAGCCGCTCTGGGCCAAGAGCCGCTCGCCGGCCAGTTTGCTCCTGCCGTACTCATTGATCGGGTTCGGCGCATCAGTTTCCACGTAAGGCCGGTCCGATTCGCCGTCAAAGATGAAATCCGTGCTGAAATGGAGGACCCACTTGCCACTCCCGGCCGCCAGGCGACCCAACTGCCCTACCGCCTCGCCATTCACGCGATGGGCCAGTTCCTTCTGGCTCTCGGCCCCATCCACATTTGTATAGGCGGCACAGTTGATCACGGCGTCCGCCGCATCGACCGCCTCTGCGACCTGCTCGCGATTCAGGATGTCAAACTCGGGAAGGTCCCAGACCTGCACGTCGAACCCCCAGCGTCTGCACTCGACCGCCAGATCGCTTCCGAGCATGCCCCTGCCCCCCAGAATCGCCACGCTCCTGTTACCCATCCCGGCGCGTCCAATCATAAGGGATCTCATTGTCGTGCGGATGCGTCCGGAATTCATCGGGGTTCTTGTAGTCGTACGGCTCGGAGACGATGTTTATGATAAACGCCTCCGTCTCGCTCACGCACATCCATCCATGCTGCACGCCCGGCGGGATGCGCACCAGGCCGGGGCAATGCTCGCCCACGTAGATCTCATGAACAATCCCTCGCGTGGGCGAATCCTCCCTCGCGTCGTAGAGACCGACCTTTACCGTCCCTCGGATGACGTAGAAGTGATCGGTCTGCTTGCGGTGGTAGTGCCAGGCTTTGACGATGCCCGGATAGGTGGTGGTAAAGTACACCTGCCCGAATTTCTCAAACCACGGATCGTCGGCGCGCAGGATCTCGCCGAGCCTGCCCCGCTCATCCGGAATCACCTTGGCCCGTCGGGCGCCGAAGCCGGCGATGAGTCCGCCGGAGCTGCGAACGATCAGCCCTTCATCGATAAGAACCGCCTTCAAAGGCAAGATCTGCTTCTTCATTCCGGCGGCTCCTTAACAACCAGCTCACTGGCTCGTATCAGGGACTCGAACGTTCCGGCGTCCGTCCACCAGCCATCGAGAACGTCACAGCTCATCTGCCCCTTGCGGACATAGTAGTTGTTCACATCGGTGATTTCCAGCTCGCCCCGGCCGGAAGGCTTAAGCGTCCGGATGACGTCGAAAACCAAGCCATCGTAAAAGTAGATGCCCGTGACCGCGTAATTCGACTTGGGGGCCTTGGGCTTTTCCTCGATGCCGAGCACCCTGCCGTCGCGAATTTCCGCCACCCCGAATCGTTCGGGATCAGACACCCGCTTGAGCAGCAGTCGAGCCCCGGCTCCCTGGTCCGCGAACCGCCGGGCGTATTCCTTCAGACTCGTCTGAAAGATGTTGTCGCCCAGAATCACCGCGATGGGCCCGCCGTTGGCAAAGTTTTCCGCCAGGCCGAGCGCCTGGGCAATCCCGCCTGCCTCATCCTGCACTTTGTAGGTGAACCGGCAGCCAAACTCCCGGCCGGAGCCCAGCAGGCCCACCACGTCCCCCATGTGCTCGACGCCGGTGACAATCAGAATCTCCTCCACGCCGACCGCCGTCAGTTTCTCAATCGGGTAGTAGATCATCGGTTTGCACCCGACCGGCAGCAGATGCTTGTTCGTCACCTTCGTCAGCGGACGAAGGCGCGACCCGGTGCCGCCGGCAAGCACAATACCCCGCAAGCTTGCAGTCATTGCCGTTTCTCCATGAAAGCGAATCGATTCTACGCCCTATCTGTCGGCGCGTCAAGCCGGCTTGGCTGAACGTTCGGCACGCCCAACTTCCATTTTGCAGAACTCCACTACATGCCGACAGACCCATCGGCAGAATCCCAGAAATAAATCATTTTCTATGCTGTCAATGACCATTTTTCAAAAATCTTTGCAGACGGCCCGTGTGCCCGTAAATGGTGCTTTTATAAGGCGTTAGGCACAGCGAGGTCGAGCCGCCGGCGGGACAAAAGGTCCTTTGGCCCAATAAAATCACGCGCAGGTCTTGACTGCCCCGTGACGTTGTGTTAGGATACATATGCCGCCAAACAACCAGCGTGGAATTATCGGATATGGGAGCATGCTCCGGGCTTAAGGTCTGTAGCTGCGACCGGTGACCGGCAGGTCATTCAGATTCTGCGAGGGTTGTTTGAAAACCATCCAGCCAATCAGCAATGTCGCCTATCCGCGCCTCCAGGCTCTCTGTCCCCTCGCGGCAGAGGCAAGGCAGTCGGACTCTTTGCCTAAACAGGAGGTCCGAAGTAGCCGACATTCTGTCGAGAAGGAGGAATTTCAGGGAAGAGCCGATACGAACGGGCGTACTTGTGGCACTTATTATATTGAAAAACTGTCCATCCGACAATCGGAATAGAAGGCATTTGTCCGTACAGGTAAGAGAGGAGTAGACAATGACTGGTCTAACTACAAATCGTCCGAGAAAAGCCGCGGTGCTGTTGGCCGTGACGTGCATCCTGGCCTCCGTGGCTTATGCGGCCGAAACCCCGTTGACCAATGGCGTGCCCCTGGCGGGGCAGTCCGGGACGGCCGGCAGCGAGAAGTTCTACAGGATCGACGTGCCGGCCGGACAGGATGCGCTCGAGATCCTCACCACCGGCGGCACCGGCGACGTGGACCTGTACGTGCGCAGAGGCGCGCTGCCCACGACCACCAGTTATGATTATCGGCCGTACAAGGTCGGCAACGAAGAAACTGTTTCCGTCACCAATCCTACGGCGGGCACGTGGTACATCATGCTGCGCGGCTACGCCGATTACGCCGGCGTGACTGTCAAGGCCACGTATTCGGCGGCCGTCACCATCGTGACCCTTGCCAACGGCGTGCCGGTGACGGGTCTTGCCGGCGCCGCCGCCAGTGAGAAGTTCTTCAGGATCGACGTGCCGGCGGGCCAGTTGAAGCTGGAAATCAGCATATCGGGCGGCACGGGTGACGCGGATCTGTACGTCAAGAAGGATTCCCTGCCCACGACAGGTTCGTACGACTACCGGCCTTACCTGATTGGCAACGAGGAGGCCGTGACTGTCAACAGTCCGACCGCTGGCTCATGGTACATCATGGTCCGGGGCTACGCCACCTACAGCGGTCTGACCCTGGTGGCCAGCTACAGTGGCGGTGTCGGTGAGGAGTTGCAGAATGGCGTGCCGGTCACTCCCATCTCCGGCGCGCAGAATAGCGAGAAGATTTACCGCATCCAGGTGCCCGCCGGCCAGACGAATCTGGAGATCGCCAGTTGGGGCGGCACGGGCGATGCGGATCTCTATGTCAAGTTCGGCGCACGCCCGACGACAACCGACTACGACTATCGGCCCTTCCTCGCCGGTACCGATGAGACCGTCAGCGTCAACAACCCCACCGCCGGCACCTGGTACATCATGCTGCGAGGCTACAGCGATTACTCCGGCGCGAGCCTGAAAGCCACGTACGGCGACGTGTACACCCTCCAGAATGGCGTGCCGGTAAACGGCCTGTCTGCTCCGCTCGGCAACGAGAAATACTACAAGATCGAGGTGCCCAGCGGGCAGGACACCCTGCAGTTCACCACCAGCAGCGGGACAGGCAACGTCGACGTATACATCAAGCGGGGCGCCAAGCCGACGACCGTTTCCTGGGATCATCGGCTCATTCAGCCGGGCAACGCCGAGAGCATCAGCATCGGCAGTCCGGCCGGAGGCACCTGGTACGTCATGCTCAAGGCCCAGCAGGCCTATAACGGCGTCACGCTCGAAGGAGAGTATTCCTTCACCGGCACGGTGGTTCTGCTGAGCAACGGCGTGCCCGTGACGAATATCTCCGGCACCGAAGGCAGCGAGCGCATCTATCGACTGATTGTGCCCAGCGGCCAGGCCAAGCTCGAGTTCGTGATCTCCGGCGGGACCGGTGATGCCGACATGTACGTCAAGCGCGGCTCACCGCCGACAACGCTGGAGTACGATTATCGTCCATACCTCATCGGCAGCGAGGAAACGGTTACCGTGAACAATCCAACCGGCGGCGACTGGTTCGTGATGATCCGAGGCTACCGGGCCTACGCCGGGCTGACCCTCGTGGTCACCTTCGGCGGCGGCACGCCCCCGCCGGACGAGGTAACCACACTGCTCAACGGAGTGGCGGTTCCCGGTCTCGCCGGAGCGGTGAACAGTGCGAAGTTCTTCAAGATCGACGTGCCCGCCGGACAGGCGATGCTGGAGATCCTCATCACCGGCGGCACCGGCGACGCGGACCTCTATGTCAGAAAGGGCGCCAAGCCGACCCAGACCGAGTGGGATTACCGTCCGTACCTGATCGGCAATAACGAGATGGTGACGGTCGACAATCCGGAAGCGGCCACCTGGTACATTATGCTGCGGGGCTACGCCGCCTACAGCGGCGTGACGCTCAAGGCGACGTACTTGCCCGTGCCCGAGACCGTGACGCCTCTGACGAACGGCGTGCCCGTGCCCGGGATCAGCGGAGCGGCCGGCAGTGAGAAGTTCTACAAGATCGTAGTGCCCGCCGGACAGGATTTCCTGAACATTGAAATCGCCGGCGGCACTGGCGACGTCGACCTCTACGTCAAGAAAGGCGACAAGCCAACGACGTCGAGCTGGGACTATCGTCCCTACTTGATCGGCAACAACGAGGAGGTGGAGATCGCGACTCCCGCCGCGGCCACCTGGTATATCATGCTTCGCGGTTACCAGGCATACTCCGGCGTGACCCTCACGGCCAGCTACGGCGTCACCGTCGTCGGCAACAACTTTGCCGTCGATCCCAACTGCGTCGCCCTGTGGCGATTCGAAGCGGGCAAGCTCACCCTGGACAGCATCAAGACCAACAAGTTGAAGGACGTCAATTCCGTGGACGTGAATATGGTCGATTACAAGGAAGGCGCTGCCGCAGCCAGCTTCGACAGGAATGATGGTGAGTACTTCTCGATCATCGACGCCAACCTCAGCAGCGGATTCCCGTTCAAGAACGGGACCGGCAACAACAAGATCTCCGTCTGCTTCTGGATGAAGTTCGACACGATGACCCCCTGGCCGTACATCTTCTCAAAGAGCCTCAGTGCGAAGTATGGCTTGGGGATCGTGAAGACCAATTTGGACAAGCTCGAGATGCTCATCGGCTACAATAGTGGAATCAACGCGGAGACATTCGTACACGACTCCACGTTGCTGCCAGACCGCTGGTATCATGTCGGCATTACCTTCGACAACGCCAGCAAGGCCTATCGGATTCGGATCTGGGATGCTACCGCCAGCGCGATCCTGGGAACGGATAAGACCGGCACAGCCGTGCACAACGTCGTCATCGACACCGGTGAGGTCCGCATCGGTCATTCGGCAGGCCGTGACCGCTTCAACTTCAATCTCGACGGGACGCTCGATGAATTCGTGGTCTTCAACGATATCCTGACTTCGGCGGAGATCGATAAGATCCGTCAAGGCACTTACGGCAAGCCGTAAGCGACGGGCCGCCCTTTCGTGGCTTCCACCGCGGCAACCACGACATCGGCGAATCCGGACAGGATGCACGAATCTCTGGCTGGCCCGACCTCTCGTGTCGGGCCAGCCTTTTTTACAGACCAAGTGCGTAGCTGCGGCAGGGATGGATGCGAAAGCAATACGTGCGGTCTGACTTGGCCAACTATCGACCACTGACGAGCCTCGCTGGCGAGGCTTGAAATCGCGGTCTTGATTGTCCCCGGCGAGGGTCGAACTCACAACCTTTGGCTCCGGAGGCCAACGCTCTATCCAATTGAGCTACGGGGACGCATCTGCAACATCCGATCCTATCTTAGCATCCGGTTGCGGCACGTCAAGTCCGCTCTATGACCTCCATTAAAATCGTTGCGCAGGGAATCGTCAATGGCACTTACTGTGTAGAGAGCACGATGTGCCTGTTTTCTTTTGCCGCTGGACAGGCCCAGTTGCCTCGTTGCATTGGCCCGGCACAGGCATCTTTTTCTTTGCGATATCGGGCATCGATTTGGTATACTGACGCTTAGTGGGGACAAGGAGAACGTCGAATATGGAGGATAGACCGGTGACTACAAAACGTGCTGCCGCAGCGTGCATCATCGTTCTGTGGGTGAATCTCGGATTGTACGGCGCCCCCGCCTCCATCTCGCAGCGCGATATGGGGATTCGCCTGTCGAGTGGTTTGCGAATCGTGTCAGTGAATGCCTCCGCCAAGGCGCCGGAGGCCGCCGGAGCGATACGAATCGCCTCGCAGGCGGGCTCGCGCATCCAGCCCCCCATGGCCGGTTTTTCCCCCCTGATCGCGATCGCCACGTCCGACAGGAGAAGTGCGGATGATTTCGACTTCGAGCATGCGTTGGTGAACTCCTACGTTGGGCGGGCGCTGAATCCGCCGGCCGAGGAGAACTTCGTGATCGGCCTTCTGGATACGGGCTCCGTCGTGGATTTGGCGGCGGGCGAGAGCACTCAAATCCTGGGCCTCAAGGGTCGTTATCTGACGGCAACGGATTTCCCGATCGGCGGCGTCAGCGGCCAGATGGACACACGAATCACGCAGCCCATCGGAATCTTCGCCGCGGGCCTCGGGGCCATCCAGGCCGACGGCAGGCTCGATCTGTCACAACTGGTCGGTCACACGAATGTGGCGGCCCTTGCCGCGCCCCCCATTGTCTGCGGCGACGCGGAGGAAGTCTCCGCCGTCGTGGGGACCGCCATGCTGGCCTTCTATACGACCGTCATCCGCGTGGACCAGCCCCGCAAGGTTGTCGTTCGGGGCAGGACCCACATCGGACCGAACATCGAGCTTCTGGACTTCTATGCGCCTTCGACGAAGGAATTTCGCCGACGTATTCCGATCGAGCTGGGCGGCTTGTCGCCCGTGTCCACGGCCAGTTACTACGCGTTCCCCGATCTGAGCGATTGGGAAAATATCCTGGGGGTGTGGGAGCCAATCGTCCCCACACTACTGTCGCTGATGGCCATGTCGATCCCGACCGGAGGCGCGTTCTTCACGGAACTGCAGGTCGTACACGGCGAGCCTGGGCCGCTGAACCCCCTGCAAACCATGCGGGTGCTGATTGACACCGGAGCACAGAGCTCGATCATGAGCTCCAACGTCGCCGCACGGTTGAACCTGCCGCTGGAACCCGACTTCACCGTACAGATCTGCGGCATTGGCGGCATGAGCGAGGCGCCCGGCTACTACGTGGATTACGTTCGCATCAACGCGATGGGCGGCGCCCTGGAGTATGGCCATGTCCCGTTCATCGTGCTCGATATGGAATCCCCCGAGGGCGGCTCCCTGGATGGCATACTCGGCATGAATTTCTTCTGGGATCGAAACGTCGTTCTGGAGCCGACGGTCGGCGGCGCCGGCTTCCTGCATATATCGGATCCTGTGCCGTACGCCTACATCGATCTCAATCTCGACGATGTCGTGGATATGACGGACTTCGCCATCTTCGCCTCCGCGTGGCACGCGACGCCGGCCGATCCCACCTGGAACGGCCGGTGTGACTTCTTCGCCGATGAGGTCATCGACGACCGCGACCTGGAAGCCTTCATGGACTCCTGGACCCGCCAAGCCGGCCAATGACCAAGACGCTATCGCCGGCCCGCCGGACGGGTTGTGCATTCTTGGTCTTTCGCCCCTATTCCGGATTTCGACCGATGGCGTTAAACATGGATCATCAGAGGGACGCTGTCACATCTTTGAATCGACGTGCCTTTCACCGGCCACTACGGCCCGCAGGTCCTGCTCGAGGGGATCAGGCGGTACGAGTTCGACACGCTGCTGATGGCCTTCAACGCCGCGGACAGGCACCAGCACAGCTTCCTTGAGCAACTGCTCCCGGCGGCCCTGGAAAAGAACCTGGGGATCATCGACGGGCCCCGCACCTGACCGATCCGGCGGGACTGAATCCGGCGACACCATACTCAATTCAAGGCTGAAAGAAGTCAGGTATCCCCGGAATTCCGCCCCGTCGGTTGTCGTGCAAGGAAAGCATTTTGCACTTGAATTCCCCGGAGGAAGGGCGGTATACTTGTATGTTAGCACGCCGGCACCGTTGCCGGGCAAAAGCCATACGGAAAACGTCGGTAACGGAGGAAATGAACACATGCGCTCAGAGAATGTATACTTATCCCTGGCCATATCAGTTCCTCTGCTGATATGTGGAACCACATTGGCCAACTATATCACGTCCAACAACGAACTGATCATAACCAGCAGTGCCGAGTGGACTTCGCTCTTATTCTCGGGTCAGCTCCAATGGCGAATGGAATACTGCCCATGCGTCGGGGGTCTGCACAATCACGCGTATCTCAAGTATGGCTATCTTACTGCCATCGATAACCCCGGCGGAGGCTGGACATTGACGATTATTCCCGCAGGAACCCGGGTGGCCTACGTACCAGCGGGAGGTAGTGGAGATGACTGCGGAGGCGGCGGTCAGGGAGGCGCCGGTGAGCCTGAGCCAATTCCAGTGTCCGAACCGCCGGTGGCCTCATTCACGTTCTCTCCAGAGGCGCCATTGGCGAGAGAAGCTGTAAAATTTGATGCCTCCGACTCAAACGATCATGATGGTATGATCGAGAGTTTCCTGTGGGATTTTGGAGACCGGAATTGGGGAGAGGGTCAAGTAGTAAATCACACATATAACCAAAGCGGGCTATACCCTGTCTCACTCACGGTGACAGACGACAGTGGATCAGCGGATACGACGAGGTTGACCATCGAAGTCGTTTCGCCGTTGCATGTGCTTTGTGTGGGCATGGACTACGGATGGAAGTTGAATGGAAGGGAGGATGCGCAGGCGATATACAAGAAGCTGAAGAAATTCCCGAATTGGGCAAGCACAAATCCGGGACCGCTTGTCCTAAGCCCCACCGCTCCCAATATGGGCACTTTGCTTCAGGCGTTCCTAAGTATACGATCCAATCTGCACTCAGGGGATGATTTCATCTTTTACTTTTCCGGCCACGGCGTCTTTCCCTGGTCGCCCAATGACTCTCCCCAGGTGCAGAGGTCAGGGGATGAGACACCGATTTGGCTGTCCACGATATGGTTGATGAACCACGGAGTCCCAATTCCGGACCCAACAAAGCAATTTCTCCCACCAGATATGCGGTATTACTATTTCTTCAATACGCAGGATGAGTACTTGAAAATCCATGACGGCGGTGGATGGGAGAACAATCTTAGAGATGACATCTTGACCTCCTGGCTGAATGACCCCACGTGGGCTGCCGTAAACAAGTTCGTATTTATCGACGCCTGCCATTCCGGAGGATTCTGGGGCGACCACAATAGTGGAGACTATGGAGATCTTGAGAAACTTCCAAGTTGCGCGTTGATGGCTGCAGCTTCGGAAGCGAGAGATACCGGTTCCGATCCTGTTACGGGCAGAGGGCTTTGGACAATGGCTTTGGAGGAAGCCATCGTGTTCGCCAAAACCCCCTCGGAGATCGCCAAATACATCATGTCTTGGGGTGGAACGACGATGTATCTGAATCGCACCCTCCCTCTCAGAGAAGATGACCCCTCTCCGGAAGGTGCCACCATGACCTTTGAGTCCTCGCTCTGGGAGCCGGTGTTCTATGCAACCGAAGACTTCAACTTGTGTATCCCCAAGTCGACGTTTTTCGAACATACCCTCACAATCGAGAACGTTGTTGGCCAGTTGCAGACAGACCCCAATTCTCCCCATCTCAATCAAGGCCGTTTGACGTATACTGAAGGAACCGGAAATCTCGAGGGAATAGATCCCAATGACGTGGCCTATGCTTCCCCTGAAGCAACCTCCTCCAAGATCGTCTCCCTGGTTCCACGAAGCAACGTGCGAAGGCAGACGATCGGTTATGATGAACTATCGAAAGATGCGAGACCGCTTCCATCAAGCCCGGATAACCGGAACGACGATGGGATGTTTCAACTGAGCATATACGCTCCTGAAACGAATCAGCAAAGTCTCAGTTCGGAGAATCGCCTCGAGTTCTCGCTCGCCAATAATGCCTTCCGAGGAAGGCCGCTCACGGTTCAGCAGGTGTCTTCTGATCCGAGCATTACCTATCCCGTCTGGGATGTGAACGAGATCGTCAGCCAAAAAGGCGGAATACTGCCTCTGAGCGACCTAAGTAGGTAGCCATAAGTATTTTTACAGTATGTCCCTGAGCCAGAAGTCAGGAGACAATAGCCCCGCTTTGCGGAGTGTCTCTCGGGGCGTCAGGCTGTGGAGATA
>Ga0214473_10008257_pt1 | contig 12321 bp, 23 predicted proteins | sample RVTome_7_FD_203509 | JGI IMG/M metagenome (GOLD analysis project Ga0214473, IMG submission 203509) | Soil microbial communities from uranium-contaminated site in the Upper Colorado River Basin, Wyoming, United States - RVT98D197 | ecosystem: Environmental > Terrestrial > Soil > Contaminated >... | reverse complement strand
CGGGGACGAGGGGCGAGAAGTGGTCGCGCATGTGCGTCGCCGCCCGCACGAGGGCCTCGTCCGGGGACACGGCGCCGTTGGTCCAGATCTCGAGGATCAGCTTTTCGTAGTCGGTGATCTTGCCGAGTCGCGCGTTCTCCACGGTGTAGGACACGCGCTGGATGGGTGAGAACGCCGCGTCCATGGGGATGGCGCCGCCGGGGATCGAGCCCGCCGGATGCTTGTCGGCGGCGAGATAGCCTCGACCCACGCCGACCCCGAGATCGATGGACAGCGAGCCGTCCCCGTCGAGGGTGGCAATGTGGATCTCCGGGTTGAGCACCTCGAGCCCGGTCGCCTCGGAGACATCGGCGCCGGTGACCGGCTTCGGCCCCGTGGCCTCGAGGCGGGTCTGCATCGACTCCCCCGACGGCACGTTGACCGCGAGCTTCTTGAGATTGAGGAGGACGTCCACCGTGTCCTCCTTGATGCCGGGAATCTTGGCATCCGAGTCCTTGACGCCCACGATCCGCGCCCAGGTCACCGCCGCCCCAGGGATGATCGACAGCAGGGTGCGCCGGAGGGAATGCCCCACCGTCTGGGCATAACCCTTCTCGAAGGGCTCCGCCACGAGCCGGCCGTAGCGGTCGGAGAGGATCTCCCAGTGAATCGTCTTCGGCTTCTGAAATGGAATCCTTGCCATACGCCCCTTCCGCCAGCGGTGAGCTGGCTACTTCGAGAACAGCTCGACGATCAACTGCTCCTGCACCGGGATCTGGATGTCGTCCCGAATGGGCAGGCCACGCACCATGCCCTTCTTCTCGTTGACGTCGACCTCGAGCCATGCGGGCACGGGCGACCGGCCGGCGGTGAGATTGTCCGCCACCCGCTCCTGCATCTTGGAGCTCTGGCGAAGCTGCACGACTTCCCCCACCTTGACGATATAGGATGGGATCGACACCTTGCGCCCGTTGACCTGGACATGCCCGTGGGCGACCATCTGCCTTCCCTCGCGCCGCGAGGCCGCCATGCCGAGCCGAAAAACGACGTTGTCGAGCCGGCGCTCGAGCAGCTTCAACAGATTCTCACCCGTGATGCCCTTCTCAGCCTCCGCCCACGCGAAGTACCGGCGGAACTGCGACTCGAGGACGCCGTAGATGCGCTTGGCCTTCTGCTTCTCGCGGAGCTGCACGCCGTACGAGGTCGGCTTGCTGCGCCGGAGCCCGTGCTGGCCGGGCGGATAGTTACGGCGCTCGATGGCGCACTTCTCCGTGAAACAACGCGTGCCTTTCAGGAACAGCTTGATGCCTTCACGCCGGCACAGCCGGCACACGGCGGTTCGATATCGCGCCAACGCCTATCCTCCCCTACACCCGGCGCCGCTTGGGCGGCCGGCATCCGTTGTGCGGAATCGGGGTCACGTCTCGGATCGCGGTGATCTCCAGCCCCACGGCCTGGAGCGAGCGGATGGCTGCCTCCCGGCCCGAGCCCGGCCCGCGGACGAAGACCTCCACCTGCTTCAGTCCGAGCTCCATGGCCTTGCGGGCGGCATTCTCGGCAGCCGTCTGCGCGGCGAAGGGCGTGCTCTTGCGCGAGCCCTTGAACCCGGCGCTGCCCGCGCTCGCCCACGACACCACGTTTCCCATCTTGTCCGTGAGCGTGACGATGGTGTTGTTGAAGGTCGCCTGGACATGGGCGATGCCCACGCGGACCTCCTTGCGCTCGCGCCGGCGCCCGCCTTTGCGCGGCGTCGCCGCCGGCTTCTGGTCTCCTGCCTTCTGCTCCGGGGCATCAGCCATGCTGTCGGCTCCTTTATCGCTTCGCGGCCGGCGCCGTACCGGGCGCGGCGGCCACTGTCTTCTTCTTGACCATGACGCCCTTGCTCCGCCCTTTGCGGGTGCGGGCGTTCGTGTGGGTCCGCTGCCCCCGAACGGGCAGGCCCTTGCGGTGGCGGATGCCGCGATAGCTGCCGATGTCCATGAGCCGCTTGACGCTCATGGACACCTCGCGGCGAAGGTCACCTTCGACCTTGTACTCGCGCTCGAGGATCTCGCGCACGCGCGCGGTTTCCTCGTCGGTCCACGCCTTGACCCGCTTGCTCGGATCGACGCGGGCATCCGCGAAGATCCTCGTGGCCGACGGCGTCCCGATCCCGTAGATGTACTGGATCGCGATCTCGCCTCGCTTGTCCCGCGGCAGATCCACCCCGGCGATACGTGCCATATGTGCCCTCGCTATCCCTGGCGCTGCTTGTGGCGGGGATTCTTGCAGATGATGCGCACGACGCCCACCCGGCGCACGACCTTGCAGTTCTCGCACCGGACCTTGATCGACGGTCTGACTTTCATCGTGACCCCTGTGACCTACTTGAACCGGTAGGTGATGCGACCCCGCGTCAGGTCGTAAGGCGACAGCTCGACCTTGACCTTGTCCCCGGGCAGGATCCGGATGAAGTGCATGCGCATCTTGCCCGACACGTGGGCGAGCACCTTGTGGCCGTTGTCGAGCTCCACTCGGAACATCGCGTTGGGCAGTGGCTCGACCACGGTTCCCTCGACTTCGATTGCGTCTTCTTTGGTCATTAGCTCACTCGGAGGGGGCTGCGCCCCCATTCCGAAGCCTCCCCCCAAGACCTGGGTGGCGCCGGCGAAGCCGGCGCTCGAAACGCGCGATTGACGCCTGCCGACACGGCATCGCTACACCTCCCGATCGAGCCGGGTCAAGACGTCCGGACCGTCGTCTGTGATGGCGATGGTGTCCTCGAAGTGCGCGGCGAGGCTGCCGTCGGCGGTCACCGCCGTCCACCGATCCTCGAGCACGCGCACCTCCCAGGAGCCCATGGTGACCATGGGCTCGATGGCGAGCACCATGCCCGGCTTGAGCACGGGGCCCCGCCCGGGCTCGCCGAAGTTGGGGACCTGCGGCTCCTCGTGCAACTGCTTGCCGATGCCGTGGCCCACGAAGGCCCGCACCACGGCGAAGCCGTGGCTCTCGCAGTGCGCCTGGACGGCGTGCGAGACGTCGCCGAGCCGGTTCCCGGCGCGGCACTGCACGATGGCCTTGTCCAGGCTCTCGCGGGTGACGTCGAGCAGCTCCATGACGCGCGGCGGCACAGGGCCCACCGGCAGCGTGATCGCACAGTCGGCGTAGTACCCATCCACGATACACCCGAGATCGAGGCCGATGATGTCGCCTTCCCGAAGCTTGCGTTTCACCGAGGGAATGCCGTGGACCACCTCATCGTTGATCGAGGTGCAGACCGTCGCGGGGAAGCCGCGGTAGCCCTTGAAGGCCGATCGCGCCTTCCTCCCGACGATGAACGCCTCCACGTCGACATCGATCTCCCGGGTAGAGATGCCGGGCTTGATCAAGGCCTTGAGCCGCTCCTTGACCGCGGCCAGGATCTTCCCCGCCGCCCGCATGCGCTCCAGCTCCCGCTCGGACTTGAGCAGGATCACGACGTCACCGCCTCGCCGACCGCCTTGCGAATGGCCGCCGCCACGTCCGCCACCGCGCCTTCCGCCCGCACCTCGCTGAGCGCGCCCCGACGCCGGTAGTAGTCCAGGAGCGGCGCCGTCTGGGTCGCGTACACGTCCAGCCGCCGGCTCACCGCCACCTCCGCGTCGTCATCCCGCTGGTAGAGTTCGCCGCCACACCGGTCGCAGCGCCCCGGTGTCCGGGGCGGCGCCGACACGAGGTGATACGTGGAGCCGCACTGCCGGCAGACCCGGCGGCCGGTGAGTCGCCGCAGGAGCTCGGCGCGCGCGACGTCGAAGAAGACAACGCGGTCAAGCTCGATGCCCCGGTCGCCGAGCAGCCGGTCGAGCGCCTCCGCCTGGACCACGGTGCGGGGAAACCCGTCGAGCACACAACCCCGGGCCGCATCGGGCTGCCCGAGCCGCTCTCCGACGAGCCCGATCACGACCTCGTCCGGGACCAGCGCGCCCGTATCCATGAAGCGCTTGGCCTCGACGCCGAGGCGGGTGCCCCGGGCGGCCGCTTCCCGGAGCATGTCGCCGGTGGCGACGTGCGGCACCCCCCATTCCCGGGCGAGCGCGCTCGCCTGGGTGCCCTTGCCGGCGCCGGGTGGGCCCAGGAAGATGACGCGGACGCTCATGCGTGGGCCTTCGCCTTCTTTCGAAGGAAGCCCTCGTAGTTCCGCATGAGCAGGTGCGACTCCATCTGGCGGACGGTGTCGAGAGCCACGCCGACCACGATCAGGAGGCTGGTGCCTCCGAAGTAGAAGGGCGTGTTGAACCACCGGATGAGGAAGTCGGGCAGCACCGAGATGAGGGCGAGAAACATCGCGCCCGGCAGGGTGATGCGCGTCAGGGTTCGATCGATGTATTCGGCCGTCTTCTTGCCGGGGCGCACGCCGGGGATGAAGCCGCCGTACTTCTTCATGTTGTCGGCGAGGTCGATCGGGTTGAAGACGATCGCCGTGTAGAAGTACGTGAAGAAGATGATCAGGGCACAGTACAGCACGGTGTAGGTGAACTGGCCCGGGGAGAGCGCCTCCGAGACGTACTGCATCCACGGGTGCAGGATGAACCGGGTGAGCGTCGCCGGGAACAGGATGAGCGAGGAGGCGAAGATGACGGGGATGACACCCGCCGTGTTGATGCGGAGCGGGATGTGGGTGGACTGGCCGCCGTACATGCGCCGGCCGACGACCCGCTTGGCGTACTGCACGGGAATCTTGCGCTGCCCCTCCTGCATGATGATGACGGCCGCGGTGACGAGGATCATCATGATGAGGAGACCGATGAGGACGAACAGCTTGATCTCGCCCGTCGTGAGCAGCGTGTAGGACGACACGATCGCGGAGGGCAGGCGCACGACGATGCCGGCGAAGATGATGAGCGAGATCCCGTTGCCGATCCCCTTCTCCGAGATCTGCTCGCCCAGCCACATGATCAGAGCCGTGCCCGTGGTCAAGGTCAGCATGGTCAGGAGCTTAAAGCTCCAGCCCGGGTCCGGCACGAGGGCGGCGCCGCTCCCGCTGCGCATGCTCTCGAGCCCGACCGCGATACCGAAGGACTGGATCATGGAGAGCGCGATGGTGCCGTAGCGGGTGTACTGGGTGATCTTCTTCTTACCCGCCTCGCCCTCCTTGGCGAGCCGCTCGAGCGCCGGGATGACCACGGTCAGGAGCTGCAGGATGATGGACGCCGAGATGTACGGCATGATGCCGAGGGCAAAAACCGTCAGCCGGCGGAGATTGCCGCCGGAGAAGAGGTCCACCATGCCGAGCAGTGTGCCCTGCATCTGATTGAAGAACTCCGCGAGCGCGCTTCCATCGATGCCGGGCGTGGGCACGTGGGCGCCGAGCCGGTATGCGGCGAGCAGGCCGAGGGTGACGAGGACGCGCCGCTTGAGCTCCGGAACCTTGAAGACGTTCTGGAAGCTCTGGAGGCCTTCGATCATGCGGGCAGGACCTCGACCTGACCGCCGGCGGCGACCAGCTTCCGGCGCGCGGCGTCGCTGATCTTGTGGGTCTTGACCACGAGGGCGTGGGCGACGTCGCCATCGCCGAGAACCTTGACGGCGCGCCGGCCCGACTTCTTGATCAGCCCCGCCTGGACGAGCGCCGCGGGATCCACCACGCTCCCGGCGGGGAAGCGGGCCGACAAATCGCCGACGTTGACGAGGGCCGACTCCGCCTTGCCCCCGTAGGGGAGGAAGCCGCGCTTGGGCAGGCGCCGGTAGAGCGGCATCTGGCCGCCCTCGAAGCCCGGTCGCACGCCGCCACCGGACCGGGCATTGAGCCCCTTGTGGCCCTTGCCCGACGTCTTGCCCGTCCCTGACGCCGGACCGCGGCCGAGGCGCTTCCGCTTGCGGGTGGAGCCGGGCGCCGGACGCAGATCTTCAAGCCTCATGTGTCCTCCACTTTCAGACAGAACGGCACCGCCTTGATCATGCCCCGGATCGTCGGGGTGTCCTCGTGCTCCACCACCTGACGGATATGCCTTAGCCCGAGGGCTTTGACGGTGGCCTCCTGCTTCGGGCTCAGCCCGATGATGCTCTTGACCAGCGTGACCTTAAGCGTCTTTGCCACCCGCTGCCTCCTGCCCGTCGTCGGCCGACTTGCGGCGCGTCGCGTACGTCGCCTGCAGCCGCTTGAGCCGGCGGAACGCGTCGATGGTGGCCTTGAGCACGTTGTGCGGATTGTTCGTCCCCAGGGTCTTCGTCAGGATGTCCTGGACCCCGGCCGCCTCGAGCACCGGCCGCACGGCCCCCCCCGCGATGACGCCCGTTCCCTGGGCGGCGGGCTTGAGATACACGCGCGCGGCACCGAAGTGGCCCGTGATCTCGCACGGGATCGTGGTGTTCTTCAAGGGCACGAGGATCAGGTCCTTCTTGGCGTGCTCCACCGACTTGCGAATGGCCTCCGGCACCTCCCGCGCCTTGCCGAGGCCGACGCCGACGTAACCGTGACCATCGCCCACGACGACGAGCGCCGTGAAGGAGAACCGCCGACCGCCCTTGACGACCTTGGCGACGCGGTTGATCGCCACCACGCGGTCCGTGAGATCCAGCGCACTCGCGTCGATACGCGCTTCTGCCACTCAGCTCCTCCTGTCGAGGCTGTTCATCAGAACTGTAGCCCCCCCGCCCGCGCCGCCTCTGCGAGCGCCTTGACGCGTCCGTGATACTGGTAGCCTCCGCGATCGAACACGACCTGGCGGATCCCCCGGCCCTTGGCCTTCTGCGCGATGAGCTCACCGACGATCCTGGCGGCGGCAACATTGCCGCCGCGCGCCTGGCGCTGCTGGAACTCCGGCGCGCGGCTGTCCACCGCCACCAGGGTCCGCCCCGCCGTGTCGTCGATGAGCTGCGCGTAGACGTGGCTCAGGCTCCGGAAGACGGCCAGCCGCGGCCGCTCGGCCGTCCCCTTGACGGCGCGGCGGACACGCAGGTGCCGGATCTTGCGCCCCTCGACCTTTCGGCTGGTCAGCATTACTTCGCTCCCGCCTTCTTGCCAACCTTGCGCCGGATCTGCTCTTCGGCGTACTTGATGCCCTTGCCCTTGTAGGGGTCCGGCTTGCGCAGGGCGCGCAGCTTGGCGGCGACCTGCCCGAGGAGCGCTTTGTCCGCGCCCTTGAGGGTGATCGACACCTGCCTGTCCACCTCCGCCTGCACGCCCTCGGGCAGTGCGAAGATCACGGGATGGGAGTACCCGAGCGCGAGCTGCAGGTTCCTGCCCTGCACCTGCGCCCGGTAGCCGATGCCCACGATCTCGAGCTTGCGCTCGAAGCCGTCCTTGACGCCGTGAACCATGTTCGCCAGGAGCGAGCGCGTGAGTCCGTGCAGCGCCCGGACATTGCGATGGTCGGAGCTCCGGTCGACAGTGAGGACATTGGACTCCATCTTCACGGAGACGTTGTCCGGCACCAGCTGCGAGAGCTTGCCCTTGGGGCCCTCGACGCGGACGGTGCTGCCCTCGAGGGCGACCTTCACGCCCTGGGGCACGGGGATAGGCTTCTTGCCGATTCGAGACATTGGTCGTTCGCTCCTACCAGACGTAGGCGAGAACTTCGCCGCCGAGCTGCTGTTTCCGCGTCTCGCGGTCGGTCATGACGCCGCGAGAGGTGGACACGATGGCGACTCCCATGCCGCCCAGGATGTGCGGGATTCGGTCCTTGGTGACGTACACCCGCCGCCCTGGCCGCGACACGCGGACGAGGCCGGAGATGATCTTCTCGCCCCCGGTGCCGTACTTGAGATAGACGCGCAGCGTGCCCTGTTTCTTGTCCTCGATCAGGCGGAAGTTCTTGACGAAGCCCTCCTCCTTGAGGACCTCGGTGATCCGGAGCTTGAGCTTGGACGCTGGGATGTCCACCTTCTCGTGCTCGGCGCGGCTCGCGTTGCGGATGCGGGTCAGGAGGTCGGCGATCGGGTCGCTCATCATGGCGTGGCCGCTCCTACCAGCTCGCCTTGATCACGCCCGGGACCTCGCCCTTGAGGGCGAGCTCCCGGAAGCAGATCCGGCACGTCTGGAACTTGCGCAGGTAGCCGCGCGGGCGCCCGCACAGCTTGCATCGGGTGTAGGCGCGCGACTTGAACTTCGGCGCCGCCTGTTGCTTCATGATGAGGGCTGTCTTCGCCATGCGGTTATGACTCCCGGAAAGGCACGCCGAGCTGGGCCAGCAGCGCCTTCGCCTCTTCGTCGGTACTGGCCGTGGTCACCATGGTGATGTCCATGCCGCGCACCTTGTCGACCTTGTCGTACACGATCTCGGGGAAGATCACCTGCTCGCGAAGGCCGAGGTTGTAGTTGCCGCGCCCGTCGAAGCCCTTCGGCGGCACGCCCTTGAAGTCCCGCACGCGGGGCAAGGCGACGTTGACGAGCCGGTCGAGGAACTCGTACATCCGCGGGCCCCGCAGGGTCACCTTGCAGCCGATGGGCGAGTTCTCTCGGAGCTTGAAGTTCGCGATCGACTTCTTGGCGCGCGTCACGACCGGCTTCTGCCCGCTGATCGCCTGGAGATCGGCGGTGGCGAAGTCGAGCACCTTCGCGTTTTCCTTGCCCTCGCCCACGCCCATGTTGATCACGACCTTCGCGAGGCGCGGCACCTGGAACGGGTTCGTGTAACCGCGCTCCTTCATGAGCGCGGGAATCACCGTCGTCCGGAACCGCTCCCGCATCCGGGGTGCCACGTCGCCGCTGACCTTGGGCCGCTTGGCGGCCACCGGTTCCGCCGCGGGGGCCGCCTGGCCGCCCTTGGCGCGGCCGCCTCCCGCCGGCGCCTTGCCGCCCGGCGGGGTCTTCGGGGACTGTGGCTTGTCGGCCTTCTTCGCGTCCGCCATCACGTCACGCCTTGTCGATGATTTCGCCGGATTTCCTGGCGACCCGGACCTTCTTGCCGTCGGTCAGCGCGCGCATACCGATCCGGGTGGGTTTACCGCTCGTGGGATCCACCAGCATCACGTTGGACAGGTGGATCGGGCCCTCGCGCTCGATGATGCCGCCCTGGCGAAGCTTCTGCGTCGGGCGCTGGTGCTTCTTGATCATGTTGATCCGTTCGACGACCACCCGGCTCTTCTCCGGGATCACGCGCAGGACGCGCCCGCGCTTGCCGCGCTCCTTCCCGGCCACGACCACCACCGTATCACCCTTCCGCACGTGCGCGATTGCCATCGCCGTCCTCAAATGACCTCGGGGGCCAGCGAGATGATCTTCGTGAACTGCTTGTCGCGGAGCTCGCGCGCGACCGGGCCGAAGATGCGGGTCCCAACGGGGTTGTCGTCGGCCTTGAGCAGCACCACCGCGTTCTTGTCGAAGCGGATGTACGAGCCGTCCTTGCGGCCGACCTCCTTTACCGTGCGCACCACCACCGCCCGCGCCACCTCGCCCTTCTTGACGGTGCCGTCGGGCACCGCTTCCTTCACGGCGACGATCACCACGTCCCCGAGGGAGGCGTAGCGCTTGTTGGCGCCGCCCATCACCCGGATACACTGGGCCTTCTTGGCCCCCGAGTTGTCAGCGACGTCGAGCATGGTTCTCGGCTGGATCATGGTCTCGTCCCCGGGCCCCTATGACGCGCTCGCGAGAACCTGGCGGATCCGCCAGCGCTTCTCCTTCGACAGCGGCCGCGTCTCCTCGATCAGCACGCGATCTCCGACCTTGCTCGCATTGGCCTCGTCGTGGGCCTTGAGGCGCTTGGATCGCGTGACGACACGCTCGTAGCGGGGATGGCGGTACACGCGCTCGATGACGACCACGCGAGTCTTCGTCATCTTGTCGCTGACCACCACTCCCTCTCGGGTCTTGTTCATGTTTTCTCTTCCCAGGGCACGGGCACCCGGGCCGTCGCCACGCCCGTACCCCGCCGAAATGTCACGCCCGTCTGTTCATTTCCGCTGCGTTGGCCGCTGTCACCTTGCCCGATCACACCGAACCCGGCTACGCGCTGCGCCGGATGTTGAGGTCGCGCTCTCGGAGCACCGTCTTGGCACGCGCGAGATCGCGCTTGGCCTGGCCGACGCGTGCGGGGTTCTTCGCCACACCCATGGATAGCTGCAGCCGCAGATTGAAGAGCTCCTCGGTCAGCTCCTTGAGCTTCTGCGCAAGCTCGTCGCTCGACATGTCACGCCAGTTGACCGTCTTCATGCGCGCCTCAGAGCGCCCGCGTCCGGGACACGAACCTGGTCTTGATGCCGATCTTCTGGGCGGCGAGACGGAACCCCTCCCGAGCGGTTGGCTCGTCCACGCCTTCCATCTCGTAGAGAATGCGCCCCGGCTTGACCACCGCCACCCAGAACTCGGGATTGCCCTTGCCCTTGCCCATTCGCGTCTCCGCCGGTTTCTTGGTCACGGGCTTGTCCGGGAAGATCCGGATGAAGATCTTGCCGCCCCGCTTCACGCTCCGGGCGAGGGAGACGCGGGCGGCCTCGATCTGGCGGTTGGTCACCCAGCCCGGCTCGAGCGCCTTGAGGCCGTAGTCGCCGAAGGCCAGGGTCGAGCCGCGCAACGCGATGCCCTTCATGCGGCCGCGCTGGGCCTTCCGGTACTTGACGCGCTTGGGCATCAACATGGCGGCTTAGCCCTCGGCCACACGCTGGGCGGGCAGCACCTCACCCTTGAAGATCCACACCTTGACGCCGATGGCCCCGAACGTGGTGTGCGCCTCGGCGAGGCCGTAGTCGATGTCCGCGCGGATCGTGTGCAGGGGCACCCGGCCCTCGCGATACCACTCGCGCCGCGCGATCTCCGCTCCGCCCAGCCGACCCGAGCACGCGATCCGGATCCCGTCGGCGCCGAGCCGGAGCGCGGAGGTGACCGCCTTCTTCATCGCGCGCCGGAAGGCGACGCGCTTCTGGAGCTGCAGGGCGACGTTCTCCGCCACGAGCTGGGCGTCGAGCTCCGGATGGACCACCTCTTCGATGTTGAGGTAGACCTCCTTGGCGGTGCGGCTCTGGATCTCGTTCTTGAGCTTCTCCACCTCGGCACCCTTCCTGCCGATGATGATGCCGGGCCGCGCGGTGTAGATCGAGATGCGCGCGCGATTCGCGGACCGCTCGATGTCGATGCGCGAGATCCCGGCGTGATAGAGCGACGACTTGATGAACCGGCGGATCTTCACGTCCTCGTGCAGGAGCGCGGCGTAGCCCTTGGTGGCGAACCACCGCGAGCTCCACGTGCGCGTCGCCCCCAGTCGGAACCCGATCGGATGCGTCTTCTGACCCATGGTTAGTTACCTCTTGGCGGCCGGCGCCGCCGCCCGCGTGGCGGTCGACGCCTCGTCGGAGAGCTCGACCGTGAGATGGCTGGTCCGGTGCTTGATGAAGTAGGCGCGGCCCATGGCCCGCGGCGACACGCGCTTGGCCGAAGGCCCGCCGTCCGCCGTCGCCCGCACCACGCGGAGGTCGTCGAGGTTGCGCACCTGGTGATTGTGCTCCGCATTGGCAATGGCCGAGCGCAGCACCTTCTCGATGAGCCGCGCCGCCGCCTTCGGCGTGTACTGGAGCGTGGCGAGGGCCTCACCCACCGACTTGCCCCGGATGTGGTCCAGCACGAGCCGGGCCTTGGAGGCGGGCACCCGGATGTAGCGCGCGGTGGCTCGGGTCCTCACGGCCGCCTCATGACTTTCCCGTCGGCGAGGTAGCGGCCTTCTCGGCCGAGCCATGCGCCTTGAAGGTGCGGGTGAGGGCGAACTCGCCGAGCCGGTGGCCGACCATGTTCTCCGTGACGTAGACGGGGATGAACTTCCGCCCGTTGTGCACGGCGAGCGTGTGGCCGACGAACTCGGGCAGGATGGTGGACCGCCGCGACCAGGTCTTCAGTACCTTCTTCTGGCGCGCGCGGTTCAGCTCCTCGACGCGGCGTTCGAGCCGCTCTTCGATGTACGGGCCCTTCTTGAGCGAGCGTCCCATGTCCCGGCAGCTCCTATTTCGTCCTGCGCGTCACGATGTAGCGGTCCGACGGCCGCGCGCCGCGCCGCGTCTTGTAGCCCTTGGTGGGCTTGCCCCAGGGCGTCATGGGATGGTTGCCCTTGCCCTTGCCCTCGCCGCCGCCCATCGGGTGATCGACCGGGTTCATGACAGTGCCGCGCACGGTCGGGCGGAAGCCCTTCCAGCGCACCCGGCCCGCCTTGCCGACGGACACGTTCTCGTGGTCGAGGTTGCCGACCTGCCCGATGGTCGCCATGCAGTCGAGCTTGACCTGCCGCACCTCCCCCGAGGGAAGCTTGATGTTCGCGTGATCGCCTTCCTTCGCGAGGAGCTGGGCGAGGGTGCCCGCGCTCCGGCAGAGCTGGCCGCCCTTGCCCGGCTGGAGCTCGACGTTGTGCACGAGCGTGCCGAGCGGGATATTGCGGATGGGCAGCGCATTGCCGGGCA
>Ga0214473_10008256_pt1 | contig 12323 bp, 8 predicted proteins | sample RVTome_7_FD_203509 | JGI IMG/M metagenome (GOLD analysis project Ga0214473, IMG submission 203509) | Soil microbial communities from uranium-contaminated site in the Upper Colorado River Basin, Wyoming, United States - RVT98D197 | ecosystem: Environmental > Terrestrial > Soil > Contaminated >... | reverse complement strand
GATCGCGCTGTGCCCGCCGGCGCGCGAGGGCGCCGCGGGCCCCGAGGGGCACACGATCTCGGACCTCGGCGCGTTCTTCTCCGGGGTCCTGGGCCTCACGCCGGATCTGTTCGATCACGGCGACGCCCTCCCCGAGGACCTCCAGCTCTACGTGCCCGAGGGCCGGCAGACGATTCGCCCCACGCTGGCGCTGCGCAAGCTCGATCCCCCCGACGCGCCTGCCAGCACGGGCGCCGACGAGACCGCCGCGAGCCGGGCCGGCTCCCGCTACGTCGCGCTCATCTGGGACCTGGCTGACGAGCGCGCCGCGGGCCCGGCCGGCGTCGGCCTCGACCTCGACAAGGCCGAGACGCAAACCGGCCCCTGGGAGTACCCGCCCGCGGCCAAGCTCGACCGGCTGCTGCGTCACTGCCGCGTGCCCGTCGGCATCCTCACCCATCGCGAAGCCATCCGCCTCGTCTACGCCCCCCACGGCGAGTCCTCGGGCCACGTCACCTTCCGCCTCGACGACATGGCGAGCGTCGGCGGCCGGCCCATCCTCGACGCCTTCGTGATGCTCCTCTCCGCGACGCGCTTCTTCGGCGTGGCCGAGGAGCACGCGCTGCCCGCGCTGCTCGCCGAGAGCCGCAAGCGCCAGGCCAACGTCACCAACGAGCTCGCCGATCAGGTCTTCGACGCCCTCGAGGCGCTCCTGCGCGGCTTCGAGGCCGCGGCGGAGCGGGACGACTGGGACCAGCTCCGCGACGCCGTCGAGCACGAGGACGATCACCTCTACGGCGGCCTGCTCACCGTGCTGCTGCGGCTGGTGTTCGCGCTCTACGCGGAGGACCGCGGCCTCTTGCCCATCGACCATCCCTTCTACGCCGGGCACATGAGCGTGCTCGCGCTCTACGACGAGCTCCAGCGCGACCACGGGCTCTTCCCCGACTCCATGTCGCGGCGCTTCGGCGCCTGGGGCCGGCTCCTGACCCTGTTCCGCGCGATCTTCCTCGGCGTCGATCACGGCGACCTCCACATGCCGGCGCGTCGCGGTCAGCTCTTCGATCCGAACGAGTACCCGTTCCTCGAGGGCTGGGGGCCGGAGGGCAGCGCGCCCATCCGGGTTCCGGAGGACCGGGCCGCCGTGCGCGTGCCGTCCCTGGACGACGGGACGGTCTTTCGCGTGCTCGACGACCTGATCATCTTCCAGGGGCAGCGGCTCTCGTACCGCACGCTCGACGTCGAGCAGATCGGCAGCGTGTACGAGGCGCTCATGGGTTACCATGTGGTGCGGCTCGACTCGTCCGCGGTATGCCTCCGGCCGAACCGCGTCTGGATCACGGCCGACGAGGTGCGGGCGCAGCGCCCGGCGCAGCGGGCGAAGTGGCTCAAGGAGACGGCCGGCCTCTCGACGGCGCAGGCGCAGAAGCTCGCGGATGCGCTCGCGGCGGCGGACGACGACGAGGGCATCCTCGGCGCGCTCGAGGAGCTCCGCGTCAAGCGCACGGAGCGCGCCCATGTGGGGCGTCTCGTGGTGCAACCCGGAGCCGAGCGTCGCCGGACGAGCAGCCACTACACGCCGCGGTCGCTGTCGGCGCCGATCGTCGCGCGGACGCTCGAGCCGCTGCTCGCGTGCATGGGCGAGGCGCCGCGCTCGGAGACGATCCTCGAGCTCAAGATCTGTGATCCCGCGATGGGCTCGGGCGCGTTCCTGGTGGAGGCGTGCCGGTTCCTCGGCGATCAGCTCGTCGCGGCCTGGACCCGCGAGGGCAGGCTCGAGCTGATCGCGGACGCGCACGAGGACGTGGTGAACCACGCGCGCCGGCTCGTCGCGCAGCGGTGCCTCTACGGCGTGGACAAGAACGCCTACGCCGTGAACCTCGCGAAGCTGTCGCTGTGGCTCGTCACGCTGGCGAAGGGTCAGCCGTTCACGTTCGTGGACCACGCGCTCCGCCACGGCGATTCGCTCGTGGGGCTCGACTTCGATCAGATCAGGAGCTTTCACTTCCAGCCCGGCAAGCAGCTCGAGCTGTGCCGGAGGGAGCTCGAGACCGCGCTCGAGGAGGCCATCGACCTCCGCAAGCGCATCGGCGACCTCGCCCACGAGACCGGCCCGGGCGCGCAGCGCGAGAAGGAGCAGCTCCTCTGGGACGCGGAGGACGCCCTGGGCCGCGTGCGCCTCATCGCCGATCTCGTCGTCGGGGCCTTCTTCGCGGAGACCAAGAAAAAGGCGCGCGAGAAGGAGCGCGACCGCCGGCTCGATCTCGTGACGGCGTGGCTGGATCAGGGCGGGCCGCCGCCCGACGAGCTCCGCGCGCTCCAGGCCGAGATTCGCGACCGCATCCCCGTCTTCCACTGGATGGCGGAATTTCCGGAGGTCTTCTACGCGGAGCGTCCGGATCCGCTCGAGGGCGGCAAGGTCAACCGCGCTGCGTTCATGGACGCCTTCGTCGGCAACCCGCCGTTCATGGGGGGCTCGAGTGTCTCCTCAGACTTCGGCGACGGCTATCGACTATGGCTACCTGCAATTCATCCGAACGCACACGGGAACAGCGATTTGTCGGCGCACTTCTTCCGCCGGGCGGATGCGCTAATCGGTGCTCACGGCACCGTCGGCCTGATCGCGACGAACACCATAGGTCAGGGCGACACCCGGACCACGGGCCTTGCCCCCATCATTCGAGGCGGAGGAACTATCTATGACGCAACTCCGTCCATGCTCTGGCCCGGAGCCGCTGCCGTTTCGGTTGCAGTCGTACACTTTGCCAAGGGACGGCCTTCGTGCACGGCCGGTCCCGTTCGCCTCGACGCCAGACCTGCCGATGCCATCAACTCACGGCTACGAGGCAAGCCTGAGCGTTCGGACCCCGTTTCACTTGCGGTCACCGTTGACCGCAGTTTTCTCGGCTCGAAGATCTACGGACAGGGCTTCACGCTCACCCCCGAGGAGCGCGAGTCATTGATCGCGAAGGACCCGCACAACGCCGAGCGCATCTTCCCGTACCTCGGCGGCCAGGAGGTCAACACCAGCCCCACCCAGCGCCACGACCGCTACGTCATCAGCTTCGGCCAGATGAGCCTCGAGGAGGCCGCGCGCTGGCCGGACGTGCTCGAGATCGTTCGAGAGAAGGTGAAGCCAGAGCGAGACAAGCTGCGCGTCGACACTGGACCCGGGGCACATGGGAAGAAGTACTGGTGGCAGTTCCAGCACCCAAGGCAGCCGCTCTACGCCGCCATCGCCGCCCTCCCGCGGTGCTTGGTCAACTCGCAGGTCAGCAAGCATCTGCTCTTCGCGTGGCAGCCCACCGACCGCATCTTCGCGCACACGCTCTACGTCTACCCGGTTCCGACCGCCGGGTTCTTCGCCACCCTCCAATCCCGCGTCCACGAGCCCTGGGCGCGGCTGCTCTCGTCGTCGATGAAGAACGACCTGCGCTACGCCGCCTCGGACTGCTTCGAGACGTTCCCGTTCCCCGAGCCCGATCCGCGCGCGGTCATCCCCCCGCTCGAGGACATCGGCCAGCGCCTGTACGACACGCGCGCCGCGTACATGATCGAGACCCGGCACGGCCTGACGCAGACGTACAACAAGCTCAAAGACCCGGGCTGCCGCGATTCGCCCATCGAGCAGCTCCGCGCGCTGCACATCGAGATGGACCGCGCGGTGCTCGCCGCCTACGCCTGGACCGACCTCGACGTCCCGCCCTGCACCACGCCCGTCACCGACGCCGAGAAGAAACTCCTCGAGGTCTTCGAGGACGAGATCATCGACCGCCTCTTCCTTCTGAACGCCGCCCGCGCCGAAGACGAACGCCGCCGCGGCCTCGGCAAGAAGGGCAAGAAGAAGTCGAGCGGCCGCCGGCGAGGCCCGAGCTCCCCGGACCAGCTCGAGCTCGGTGAGGAGGACTGAGAGCGTGACCGCAGTTCCTCCGCGCCCGTCGATCTTCCACATCACCCACGTCGACAACCTCGCGTCGATCGTTGCCGGCGGATTGTGCTCGGACGCCGCAGTCCAGAAGCGGACCGGGATCGCCACCGTAGGAATGAAGAAGCTCAAGGCCCGGCGGCTTCTGCTGCCTGTCACCACTCACCCGGGGCTGAAGGTCGGAGACTGCGTTCCGTTCTACTTCTGCCCCCGATCGGTGATGCTGTTCCTGCTGCACAGGGGCAATCACCCGGAGGTGAGCTACACGGGAGGCCAGGATGCGATCGTTCACCTGGAAGCCGACCTCCACGAAGTGGTGGCTTGGGCGGAGTCGCAGGGTCTGCGGTGGGCGTTCAGCCTGGGCAACGCGGCCGCGTACGCCACCGAGTTCCGGGCTGACTTGGCCGACCTCGGGGACATCGATTGGGCCGCAGTCGCGAACGACGACTTCCGGGATGTCGATGTCCGGGAGGCCAAGCAGGCGGAGTTTCTGATCGAGGATCGCTTCGGATGGTCCCTCGTTCGCCGGATTGGGGTACGCTCGGCCGGTACTCAGTCTCGCGCGCTGCAAGCGATTGCACGCGCCGCCCACCGGCCTCCGGTCGAGATCAAGCCGTCCTGGTACTACTAGCGAGCCATGACCATCCAACGCACCACGGGAGACGTCCTGAGCGCCGACACCGAGGCGCTGGTCAACACGGTGAACTGCGTCGGAACCATGGGCCGCGGGATCGCGGCGCAGTTCCGGCGCGCGTTCCCCGAGAACTTCCGCGCATACCAGGCGGCTTGCAAGCGCGAAGAAGTGGTGCCGGGCCGGATGTTCATCACGCAAACCGGTGAGCTCACAGGGCCGACGTACATCGTCAACTTCCCCACGAAACGTCACTGGCGGGCCAAGAGCCGGCTCGAGGACATCGAGTCCGGCCTTCACGCGTTGGTCGCGGACGTGCGTCGCCTCGGCATTCGGTCGATCGCGATCCCACCCCTGGGCTGCGGCCTGGGCGGCCTCGATTGGAAGGATGTCCGTCGCCTCATCGACACCGCCTTCGAGGAGTTGCCGGACGTTCGGGCCGTCGTCTACGAACCTCAGGGTGCCCTCGCGGCGAGACAGGTGAGACAGCGTCGGGAACCTCCGCAGATGACCCCGGGACGGGCCGTCTTGATCGCCCTCATGGAGCGCTACGCGGCCGGGCTCATGGATCCGTTCGTGTCTCTCCTCGAAGTACACAAGCTGATGTACTTCGCGCAGGAGGCGGGTCTCGAGCTACGCCTTCGATTCCAGCCGGCGCACCATGGTCCCTACGCAGAGAACCTGCGGCACGTGCTCGGCAGCATCGAAGGCCACTTCGTGTCGGGCTACGGGGACGGCGGCGACCAGCCGGACAAGAACCTGGAGCTGTTGCCCGGAGCGATGGAGGATGCGCGGCGTGCGTTGTCCGACGAGTCGTCGTACCAGTCCGTCGTTGGACGCGTTGCGGACGTCGTGGAGGGTTTCGAAAGCCCGGCGAGCATGGAGCTCCTCGCCTCGGTCCACTGGGTTGCCACGCGCAACGACACCACGGACGAACAGGAAGTCGTCGATCGACTCCGCGAGTGGAGCGCTCGCAAGCGCCGGTTCTCCCGCCGACAGGTGAGCGTGGCGCTCGATGCCCTCCGATCCCGAGGCTGGCTGGAGGGACTCGCGCAGGCACCCGAAGGTGCGCCGCTCGGCTGATCGGCCGTGCTGACGGCGGCACGCGCACCACGCGTTGGCACATGCGCAGTCGGTGAGCGGCGTCGTTGGCGAGAGAAAGCAGGTTGACGACTGCGAGAACTCGGCGTGACGATCTGTGCCTAGCTGGCGAGTGTGGGCGATCGGAGCGAGGGATGGGTGACGGTCTGGAGAGCAAGAGCTGCTGTCGGGTGGGATCATGACTGGCACAACACCGGGTGGCATCAACGGCCGCGCGAAGATCTGGGTCGCGGCTACAACGGGCGTATTCGCTGTCGCTGTCGCTGTCGTGACGCACGCTGTTTCCTGTGCTCAGGTGGACATCAAGAAGCTCGAAGTCGACCACATCATTCGCATGTCATACCTCGATCGGGCAATCAATCCGGACTACACGCCGGAGGACCGGCAACGTGTGCTTCGCCTGATCAAGGCCAGCGAAGAAGGAGGCGTTAGGGCGTGGGCTGAGGATGAACTCGAGCGACTCCAGGCGAGTGTAGACGCTCGCGAACAACTGCGGGCCCAGATCTCCCTCGCCGAGGAGACCTACTACGAACAGCAGGAGCAATACCTCGCAGCCATGGAGCGTTTGCGCGCATCTGAAGCCGCCAACGAAACGCTTCAAGATGCCGTGTCTTCGGCACAGCGTGAAACAGAACAAGCCCAAGCAAGTATTGAACGACTCACCCGTGGCTATGAGCGTGCGGGCTCGTCGCGTGAGCCGCCGTCCTTGTCGAGACCGCATCCGACGGGCACTAACGGGACGGACTGCCGGAGTTTCCACCAGATGCTTGGAGAAAGGGGCCTCCCGTTCCGCGGCACATGCACGAACGCTGCCCCTGGCTTCATATGGGAAGTACGGACGCGACTGGGCAACATGGGCGAGGGGGCGACCACGCGAGGATCTCACCCCCTGTGCAATCAGCAGTATGGTGACCGTCCCGCCTATACTGCCTACTGGGGGGACGGCGACCTCCTGTCGCCAGCTGACGCCCCGTATACCGTTCAGGCTTCCACGAACACGAAAGCGGCCGATTGCGCAAACCGGCCGGCGGTCTGCGGCCGATTTGAACTCCGATGCCGTTCACAGGCTAACACCCTTCGCCGACTTCTCGAGGAGGCCGACGCGGACGGACTGTGACAGGAAGCAGGAGTGAGGGGGGTGCCGGCGACGCAGACCGATCCTCAAACCCGGGATAAGAGCTCGCGCCTCATGGACCCGCGCGTGCTGCCGGGCTCATCCTCGTCCGCGCCAAGGTTGCCTCGCGAGGCTCAGACCCGACACCGACGCAGCGCCTCCACTCACGCGGAGGCACCGCGCGACCTCGTTGAGCGTCTGCCCGTCCGTGAAGATGTCGTCGTAGACGAGGATCGCCTTGCCCTTCGTGCGCCCTGGGTCCGGAACGTGAAGCGCAGCTCGGAGCTCTGTCTGCGCGAGCTCGTTTCGCCGCGCCCACGGCAAGCCTGCCATGGCCGGAGTGGCAGCGGTCTTGATGACCGACGGCGGGTCTCCCAGATCGAAGGGCCAGTCTTGCTCGGCGTATGTGCTCGCATCCCGAAGAACGCGGCGCGTGTGATGCCACGTTCGCCCTTGGCTGCCGTCGAGGAAGGTGGGGCTGGGTAGAATCATGTCGAAGTCCTCGAAGCCCTCGCGGTTCTCGTCGAGGAAGCCGAGCAGGACGCGTGCGAAGATCAGCGACCAACCGATCTTGTCGTAGTACTTGTATCGCTTGATCGCGCCTTCGATCACGCCAGAGCGCATCGCGATGCTGTGGTTCCGATCGAACCAGCGGTCTTCCCAGTTGCAGATCGGATTGCCACAGCTCGGTGTGGTCAGCGGAAGGTCGCAGACCTGACACCGTCGATGCGAGAGAGCCTCCATCGAATCGCCCGCACATTCGTAGCAAATGCTCGGCGTGCCCGTCTCACGGTAAGGACACCGGTCGCACCGACCGAAGCCCAGGCCTGCAGGAGACAGGCGCCGCATCAGTCGAGGCCGAGCGCGAGCTGGTGCGTGTCGTGCGCCCGCGCGCGGATCTGCTCGGGGCTGCGCAGGGCGTGGAGGATGCTCTCCACGTCCTTCACCTCGACTGCGCCGCGTGCGATGTACTTCCGAGCCCAGACCTGGTGCGCGACGAGGTTCGACACGAGGAAGACCTTGCGGCCGTGCTCCAGCGCGAGCCTCGCCTGGAGCTTGGCGCCCGACGTCGGCCCGGCTTCGATGACCACGGTCCCCTGGCCCATCCCCGACATCGTGACGTTGCGCAGCGGGAACGAGATCTTCGTCGGCGATGCACGCGGGAAGAACTGCGACACGACAGCGCCGCGTTCCACGATGCGTTCGACGAGGGCCTCGTTCTCCGGCGGATAGATGTTCGAGAGGCCGGAGCCGAGCACCGCGATGGTCCGGCCCCCCGCATCGAGCGTCGCTTCGTGAGCGGCCGTGTCGATTCCTCTCGCGAGCCCGGAGAGCACCGTCACGTGGCTCTCGACGAGGAGCTTCGCCATCTTCCGTGCTCGCTCGAGCCCCTGGGCGGACGCTCGGCGAGTCCCCACGACGGCCACTGAGCGCGCATCGGTGTCTGCGTCGAGGTTGCCGCGATAGAAGACGAACGGCGGAGCGTTGAAGATGGTGCGGAGGTTCAGGGGATAGTCCTCGTCCAACACCGTCGTCAGGCGCAGCCCGCGTTCGGTCGCATCCCGCAGGGTCTCCTCGACCTCCGCCTGAAGCGCCGGAAGCCGGTTCCTGGCCCCTCTCAGCTGCTGCCGTGATCGCTCGGCTTCCTTCGAGCGCTCAGTGACGCGTCCCGAAGCCAGCACATCGAGCCCGTTGGGACGACGCGCCTCTCTCGCCACGAGAGTCCAGCTCAAGCCCTCGATCCGACAGAGCGCCAGCAGCTGGATCTGTTCAGCGGTTGTCATCCGAGTCCCCCACCACTCCCATGTACCGAACAACTGCCGCGTCATCGACGGGAAACCGCCCGCAACGGGTGTCCGGCGAACGCGCCGCGCTCGACGCAGGTAGCGTGGCAGCCTGAACGTATGTATAGTCCAGGTCGCCAGCCCTGTCGAGGAGCACCGCCCCTGCGGGCTCCTCGTACAGGGGAAGAGAGCTCGACACCGGAGCCGGCGGCTCCGGCACCCGGCATGAGGACCTCGTCGACGAGTAACCACCGATGCCCGCGCGATGTCGCCGCTCCGAAAGACCCACGGTCTACCTCGATCAGAGCACGCTATCCGACGCGTTCTCGGCCATGGACGCCTTGGCCGACGACTCGCGCGCGGCGTTCCAGCCGTTGGTCACTTGGGTTCACGAAGCGGCCCGCGAGGCCAATCTCTGCCTGAGCCCCGCGCACATTCTCGAGCTGAGCGGCTGGGCGCACAGCGACGGCGATGCCATGGCCGCGTGGCTCGATGGCCTCGACACGGTGTGGCTGTACCCTGTGCAGCGCCTGCTGCAACGGGAAGACGAACGGCTGGTGCGCGAGATCGCGGGGCTCGATCCCCCGTCCCGCATCGAGCCTTTCGCGCCGTCGTTTCTCTCGCTCTTCGAGGGTACATGGACCCCGGAGCAGCTCGCGGAGGCCCTCGCGCAGCCGACGATCGCGACAGCCGTGCGCCAGACCCGAAGCCGTCCCACCGACGGCCGGCGCTCCTACATGCCCCGCCTGCACGCAGACATCCAGCGGGACCGCGAGCGGGCGGGAAATGACAGGCTCTCGGACTCGTGCCGGCGTGATGTGCTGAAGGACAAACGCCGCCTGGCCATTCGCAAGAAAGCCAACGACGCGCACCTGCGGCTGGCCGCGGCCGATCCCGACTACGCTGCGGCCAGCGCCAGCCGCAGCAATCTCGTGGACGGGTTCGTCCACCGGGTCGTCGCGGATCCCGCCGCGCTCCCTGTCGACACCGTCGTGCGGACGTTGTTCAGGGGTTTCGAGGAGGTGACTGCCAGGCGACAACCCGGCAGCAAGCGCGTCCAGCGAGACTTCGGCGGGAGCTTCGACGACTTCACGCACGCTGCAGCCGGGGCCGCCTACTGCGACGTGTTCACGTGCGACGAGGTGACCGCCGAGTGCCTCGGCGGTGCTCGCGAGCGCCTCGGGTTGTCGCCTCCGCTCTTCCGGCGAAGAGGCGAGCCGGCGTCCTGCTTCATCGAGCGCTTGTTCGCCGCGTGGGAGGCGGCATGACGCTCGTCGCGGTCATGCACGGGGCGGGAGACACGGAGGTTCTGGTTCCTGTGCTTCGAGCGCTCGAGGCGCACCATGAGATCCGGATCGATGCGAACCGGGGAATGGAAACATCGGCACTCGCCGCCATCGGACCGCGCGCGAGGAGTCTCCGAGGAGGGAGACAGGCTGACGGGCGGCGGCTCGCCGAGAAGGCAAAGGAGATCCAGCCCGCCGCCCTCGTGATGGGCCTGCACTCGAACCAACAGATCAAGGTCGCCCAGTGTCTCGCCGGCGAGGTGCCCCTGATCGGCGTCGTCGAGCTCATCGTGCCGAACCTCTACTCCATGGTCCGCAAGCCGAAGAGCAGCTTCTTCCCGGCGCTTGCGCACATGGACGCGGTCCTCGTGGCTGCCGCCCACGACACCGCGGTGCGCGCGGTCCTCGAGCCCGTGCGGCTCCGCGAGATGCTCGGGCTCGCTCGCGAGGTCGCGCGGACCCACGCATCCGAGAAGGACGCGAAGAAGATCTGCTCGTTGGTCACGAGCGCGGAGCCACACCTCGATAAGAGGCGCCAGCTCATGTCGATCGGCACCATGCCGGAGGTGTGGAACGATTACGACCTGACCGGCGACGCGCAGGCATCACGCCACGTCGTGTTCATCGGCCAGCATCACGAGGGCAACCACGACCGCGCGCAGCTACTCCGGCGCGCGGCCACCGGTCTGGGCCTGGACTTCGTCTTCTTGCCGCACCCCGCGGACACGCGCGAGCCGCCGGAGGGCTATCTCGTGGAGCGGCAGCAGATCGCGAAGAACAGGTTCCTGTCCGAGGCCGCCGTCGTCGTCACCGAGTACTCGAGCCTCGGCTACACCTGCGCCCTCGCGGGTCTGCGCGTCCTGTACCTGCTCCCGGACGGCCCGGATGCGCTCGCGCCTCTGCCGCTGCTCATGGGCTGGGCTCACGTCCGGCGCGCCCTCGACGAGAAGGACGTCCGCCGGTCCCTTCGCGCGCCAATCGATGGCACGTGGGCACGCGGTCCAGCACTGTCGCCAGCGACCGACGTCGAAGGGCTGCAAGCGTTCCTGCGCCACGTGGGGGAGCCGTGAAGATCGCGGTCATCGCCTGGGGGTCGCTCATCTGGGATCCGCGGGATCTAGAGCTCGACTGCGACTGGAAGTCGGACGGCCGCTGGCTCCCGCGGCCATGGGGCACGCGCCTCGCCGTCCGGATCGCTCCGTGCAGCATCGAAGACGTGGCCAAGCGCCAGGACGCCACCAACAGCCGGCTCCTCTTCATCTGTCCCGGCCCACGCGAAGCGGACAGGACCTCTCGAAATCGCAGATCCGGCACTTCCATGGCTCGGGGCGCTCGAGATGCAGCGCGCCTCGGTCGAGTTGCTCGAACGTGTCGAGGAGCTGGTCTGCACGTTCTTCGTCCACGGGTTCCTCGAACACCACCGAGCCGTCGTCCTCGCGCACGAAGAGGTGGACGCGCTTGGTGGCCCGGCGGAAGAGCTTGCCGTACAGATCTGCCTGTGCCCGCCCGATCTCACGCCGGCTGTCCGCGTAGCGGCGCTGGCTCGTGGACTTGAACTCGTAGACGTACCGGCCGGTGAGCCCGTCGGGCTCGCCCACGATGACATACCGTCGCCACGGGAAGCTCCACCGCATCTTGAAGTGGCGCTCCCCGTGTTCTTGTTCGAGCCGTCGCCCCATCTCGAGAGGGCCTTCCCCCCCCGGCCGCTCCACGTGAGCTCGGACGCTCTCGGTGCGCAGCTTCGCTTGCCAGGCGCTCGCTCGTCTCTCGGCCCGCGCTGCGCGCTCGGCCTGCTGGAACGTCGCGCGCTCGCCGATCTCGAGCCATGCCTCCGGCGATCTCGGGGGCTGCGTGATCTCCCCCACTCTGATGGCATGGCGCACCCTGGTCCGCAGGTGCTCACTGAAGAACTCGAGCTCGTTGGCGCGACTCTTCAGGACAGCCTGCGTCGGGCACCAGAGACACTGCGCGACGTTCGCGACGCCGATGTAGACCAAGGCGCCAACCCGGGCCCCACGCGTCTTCTTGTCCATTGCCAGGAGCCGCTGCAGCTGATCCTTGGTTATCCTGACGGGTGCCGGGAGCGTCGCGGGGGCCGCCTCCCATTCCGGGCCTTGTCGGGGCTTGCCTGTGCCTGCCCCCGGCCTCCTGATCACGGTGATCTTCGGCGATCGTGCCGGTGGGGTCCTGGCGACGGTCTTCCGATTCTTGGCCTTCTGGCGTCGCGTGCTGGCCATCTTCCCGGCCAGCGTAACACTCGTCACACACCCGCGCTGCGTCGCCACCTCGGCACGAGTGGCCGCCCTCGAGGGGTCAAGCCGTGGGCTGGTCCACGCGGCACGGGCTGTCCACCAAGGGACCGGCCCGTGGCATGGCGTCGACGATGCTTGTAGGGTCGCCGCGTCAGCCCATGCCGACCAAGAACCAACGCGACATTCCGCGGGGCACCGCGTGGATCCTCGGCGCCGGCTTCTCGCGATCCCTCGGCGGGCCGTTGATGGAC
>Ga0214473_10008255_pt1 | contig 12323 bp, 13 predicted proteins | sample RVTome_7_FD_203509 | JGI IMG/M metagenome (GOLD analysis project Ga0214473, IMG submission 203509) | Soil microbial communities from uranium-contaminated site in the Upper Colorado River Basin, Wyoming, United States - RVT98D197 | ecosystem: Environmental > Terrestrial > Soil > Contaminated >... | reverse complement strand
GGGCGGTGCACTCGGGCTCGCCGACGGGTGGGGCACCGGAACGGCCCCGACCACGACGATCCCGGGGCGCGCGAGGGTCGCCTGAGCCTGCTGGGTCGCGATGGAGTCGGCGGTGTCGAGCCGTTCCCACCGGGAGCCATCGGGCGACCACAGGATCTCGTGCTGCGTGGCGTGCAAGGTGATCGTGGCCGGATACAGGAGGATCACGTCGACCTGCCCGTCGAAGGCGTCCACGCCCTCGACGTCGATCCGTATCGCGTTGCCGAACGGCGCGAGCTCGTCGGGGAGCGTGGCGAGGCGATCGGGATCCAGCGGCGTCGCGCGCACCTCGACCGATCGGCGCTCCGCGGAGGGCGCGACTGCGCCGCGATCGAGGATCAGCGTCACCTGATCGTCGGGCGTGAAGGCGACGTCCGGCTCGCTCCCGTCGGGGCCGATCGCCAGCTTCCATCGGCCCGCTTGCGGCTCGAGGTTGTCGCCCGCCGCCTCCGGCGGCGGGCTCACCCACCGATACGGGGCGAGCGGACCGAGCCCGTCGAGCACGGGCATCCGCGCGAGGGGTGAGAGACGGCCCGACAGCGCCGCGAGGGCCACGAAGGCGACGATCGCCGCGAGCCCGCCGAACGCGCGGCGCCGGGTCATCGAAGCACCGCCAGCAGGTTGGCCACCGCGTGGGTTCCTGCCGGGACCGTCCACGTGCCGGCAGCGTGACGCTGCCAGCCGAACAGGATGCCGGCGCCGAGATCGACCGGGAACACCGCCCAGCCGTACAGCGGCACGTGCAGCAGGGCGAACGCGACCGCCGCGCCCACGACGGCGACCATGACGCCGAAGGGCTCGAGCCGCCCGTACAGGACGCGCCGGAACAACGCCTCCTCGGCGACGGCCGCGAGGAGCGACAGCGGCACCGCGGTGGCGGCCCACGGCACGGGTGGGCGCGGCTCCGAGACCACCCATGCCAGCCCGAGCGCGACGATCCCCGCGCCGGATACGGCCACGGCCGCCGACAGCCCGCCACGCCGCCTCGCGCCGGGCACGGCGAGCGACGCGACGAGGATCGTCAGCAGCACGGCGCCCAGCAAGAGGGAGCGGCCGGGTTCGCCCACGCCGGCGAGCCCGGGTCGGAGCACGAGGAGCGCGCCCCCGAAGGCGACCATCACGGGAACGAGCACGCGAGCGGCGTTCGGTCGCCGCGCGACGACGCTCACGGCGCCTCCACGGTGAAGGCGACGGCCGCGAGGATCCTCGGCTCGAAGGGCGCGTGGTCGGCGGCCACGAACTCGGCCTTCAGCAGATGAGTACCGGGCGGCAGGTGCCCGAGCGACTGACGCAGCCCGCCGGTCATCGACACGAGCGCGCCGTCGAGCGTCACGTGGAGGTGCCCCTCGTCCGGCTCGACATCGGTCGTGGTCAGGTCCACGAGCGTCCCTCCCTCGAGCTCGAACCGCACGTCGATCGAGTCGCCCCGGACGGTGGCGGCGTCCTTCGGCTGCAAGATCGTGAGCGTCGCGGTGCTCGACGGGCGGGCCGTGACGGCTGGTGACGTGGGCGCGGCCGGGTCCTGCCCCGCGCAGGCGGCGAGCGTCGTGACGGCGACGAGGGCGAGCGCCACCGCAGCGTGACGGAGGCGGCTCACGGCGTCGCCTCCTCGATCGACGTGTCCCACGTGGCTTGCAGGACCGCGCCGTCCGATGTCGTGGCGACCGCGTCGAAGGTCCACTCGCCGGCGGTCAGCTCGGCGTTCGCCGCGCCGTGCCCCGGGCTCAGCTGCATCACATCGAGGCGCCTCGCCTCGCCTCCGTCGGCGATCGCGACGATCGCGAGGTCCTCGACCGGGAGCTCGGCGCCCTCCACGTCGAACGCGGTCGCGTGGATCTGGTTCGTGCCGGGCTCCGCAGGGTCGACGTAGGTCTGCAACGAGGTCCCGTCGCCGAACGTGGTGGTCGTGATCGTCGGCAACCCCGGTCCGATGTCGGCACTTTGCGTCGCGCCCTCGGCACGGGTGACCAGCACGAGCGGGACCTGGGTCGCATCCGATCCCGCGCGGACGATCGCCGTGATCGACCACGTGCCCGCGAGCGAGATCGACGAGGTCGTGGCCGTCCAGCGACCCTGCTGCTCGACGAGGTCCACCTCCGTCGCCGGCAGGTCCGGATGGGTGAGCGACCGCAGCCGCATCGCGACCAGGTCGACGGGGATCGGCGTGCCCTCGTCGGGGTCGAGCACGCGCGCCTCGAGGATCGCCGGCCCGGGCGTTCCCGGCGTGACCGTGAGCTCGACGCGGGTCGTGGTCGCGAAATCGCTGCCCGCCACGGTGACCGAGGCGGGCGGCTCGCCCCCGGTCTCCGCGGCGCGCGTCGGACTCGTGCCGGTGAGGGTCGCCGTCAGGAGCACGACCCCCGCCGCCACCACGAGTTCCGCCGCGACCAGACGCCGAAGGGGTCGAGGGTCGCTGGCGAGCCGCGGGATCGACCGCCGCCGGTTGACGGAGCCGATCGCGACGAGCGCCGCCGCTCCGATGCCCTTCAGGGCGAGGAGCCGGCCGTACGAACCCTCCAGGATCGTGCCGAGCCCGCCCAGCTGCTCGAGCGCCCGCAGCACGCCGGTGACGATCACGATCGCCACCGCGACGAGTGCGACCGCCGAGTACCTCCGAGCCTCACGCTCGGGCGGCTCGTCGCCGCTCTCGCGCATCAGCAACCACAGGATCGCCAGGCCGCCGACCCATATCCCGGCCGCGGTCGCATGGAGCCACTGCGCCAGCTCCTGCGGCAGGGCGGGCTCCGCGGCAGCCGCGTGGCCACCGGTCGCCCGGATCAACAGCGCGCCGGCCGCGGCCACGCCCGCGCCCCACAGCGCCCGGCGCCACGACCGTTTCGCGGCCCCGACCACGGCGAGCGCCGCCACCAGGAGCACGGCGAGCACGAGCCACAGGAACGGTCGTCCGGTCGACGATTCCAGGAGGTCGGACATGGGCACCCCGACGGCGCGCCGTTCGGCCACGAGCAGCCCGAGCGATCCGGCCAGGGCGAGGACCGCACCCACCATCGCGACGATGTGGAGCGACCTCGGCCGCCCTCCGAAGGCCCCGAGGCCGATCCCCGCGACCGCCACCACGAGCATCAGCCCCGCGTAGAGGGCCGCCTTCGCGGCCACCGAGAGGGCGGACGGGCCCGCGACCTCCGCGGTGGCGGGCTCCCCCGTAGGGGCCGCCGTCCCGACACCGAAGGCCACCGTGCCCGAGGTGACGTGACCGTCGGCGCTGGAGACCACGCGCCACGAGACGGTGTACGCGCCGTCGCCGAGGCCCTCCGGGAGCGCGACCCGGACGGCGCGAGGTCCCGCCTGCTGCGCCTCGCCGATCGGCACGGACCCACCGCCCGCGTCGAGCATCTCCACGGACGACAGCGCGACATCGGGAGGCTCGGTGAAGGTGAGGACGACCTCCGAGGGAGGCTCCGCGAGGCTGGACCCGGACGCGGGCTCGGACGACTCGAGCGCCGCGTGCGCACCGGCGGCGGGTGCGACGGCGACCGCGCCGGCCAGCGCCATCATGACGACGACCGCGAGCCGCACGACGCGCTTCATCCGCCCGCCTCGACGGCGAACCCCACCCGGGCGGTGACGGCCGGGACGAACGGCAGGTGATCGGCGGCGACGTACTCGGCTTCGATCACGTGCTCGCCCTGACCGAACGGTCGCAGGTCGACCACCTGCACGGTCCCGTAGGTCATCGACACGAGCGTGCCGTCGACCGACAGGTGGATGTGGCCCGTGTCCGGACGGATCTCGGTCGTGGTGGCGTCCACGACGGTGCCGCCCTGCAGATCGAGCACGACCGACAGCTCGTCGCCGCTCACCCTCGCGCCCTCCGCCGGCTTCTCGAACGCCACGGTCGCGGTCGAGGCGATCCGCTCCGCGGAGCCGCTGGGGGTGAGCGTGGCCCCGGGTGTCGGGCCGAAGACCGCGCGCGGCACGACGGCCGAGGCGACGAGGAGCACCACCGCAACCCCCAGCAGTCCCGGACCGCTCCACGCCGGCAGGCGGGCGAACCCGGTGCCGCGCACCCGGCTCCACCCGATCCAGCCGATCCACAGCGCCCCGAAGACCATCCCGATCGCGAGGGATTCGTCGGCGGCGCCCGCGTGAGCCAGCACGGCCGTGTCAGGTTCTGCGTCTCGACGTCGCGAGCGCCACGACTCCGACGATCAGACCGACGACCCCCGCGAGGACGCCGCCGAGGGCGAGGATCTTCGCCGTGCCGGCCGCGTCGTCGGCGCTCGCCGCCTCCGCCTCGGCCGCCGCCACCGCGTCCGCCGTGCGGGCGGACTCGGCCTCGATCCGGTCGGCGAGGTCACCCGCGGAGGGCCCCGCGTCGGCCGGCGGGAACGCGGCTTCCGCCGGGTCGACGACGTCGCTGAAGGTCGATGGGGACGAGCTCATCGTCACCTCGACCTTCTCGCCCTCGATCTCGCCGGCCAGGCTGAACGTATACGCGCCCGGCTCCGATGGGATGAACCAGGCCCGGTAGTCGCCGGGGGTGCCCCATTCGTCGAGCTCGAAGTACGGCTCGAGGGGAAGCGTGGTGCTCGCGTCGCCGAAGCCGACGGTCACCTCGAGGTCGCTCCCCAGGTCGGTGACGGGCTCCTCACCGCGATGCACCAGCACCTGGACGCTGTTCGGCTCTCCCAGGTACGCCGGCTCGGTGCCGAATCCCACGGACAGGGTTAGGTCGCCCTGCTCCTCGTCGCCGTGCGCGGAGGCCGCGCCGACGGGGAGCAGGACCAGCATGGCGACGACGGTCGCCGGCGCCACCAGATGGCCGAAGGCACGGATAGGACGATGCAACATCGCGGTTCTCCTCCTGAAGGTGGTACGTCATGCGGGCAGGGGAGGAGCCCATGCCGGCGGCGCCCGGCCGCGCCGCGACGTGTGCACACGGGTGCGCGGCACGGAGACCGCCGGGGGAAGGTCGTCATCGAACGAGGAGCGCGGCGGCGTCGCCGGCCGGCCGAGGGCTCCGTAGGCGAGATCGGTCGCCCGCAGCAACCACCGCACGGCGCCGGCGATCGTGACGGCGATCGCGACCTGGATGACGAGCCCGACCGGCAGGAGGGCGACGAGGTCTCCGACGGACGCGTGGTTCGCGACCCGCTCGGTCGTCTCCATGACGACGAACCCCACCGACTGGACCGCGGCGAGGCGGCCCGCGAGTTGGGCGACCGACGGTGACGGACCGCCGGCGCCCGTCAGTCGCGTCGTCAGCAGCACGGCAAGGCCGAGGGTCGCGGCGACCGTCCCGGCTCGCCCTGCCCAGGCGAGGTACCCATGGAGATCGCCGGCGGCGTGAGGCGGGGTGAGCACGGTGGCGATCGCATGCCCGGCGAGCAGCCCACCGACGGCGAGCCAAGGGACGGCGCGGAGCGACGGGAGCCGCGACATGTCGTCTATCGTACGGGCGCTGCCGACATCGGAGGAACGAGTGGAGCCGCAGGACGTCCGGCACGTGGGCGTGGTGGGGTGCGGGCTGATGGGCGCCGGCATCACCGAGGTCGTCGCGCGCGTCGGGATCGAGGTCACCGTCCTCGAGCCCACGCAGGAGCTGCTCGAGGCCGGGAGGGGAAGGATCGCAACCTCGACCGCACGTGCGGTCGAGCGCGGGCGCCTGTCGGAGGCCGACCGCGAGGGGCTGCTCGGGAGGATCCGCGGCGAGACCGACGCCGGCGCGTTCGCCGACGTCGATCTCGTGATCGAGGCCGCCACCGAGGACGAGCGGGGCAAGCTCGAGATCTTCCGCGCGATCGACGACGCGACTCGCCCCGACATCGTGCTCGGCTCGAATACTTCCTCGATCCCGATCGCGTCTCTCGGCGCGGCGACGTCGCGACCGGACCGTGTCGTGGGGCTGCACTTCTTCAACCCCCCGCCGGTGATGGGGCTGATCGAGGTGACGCCGTCGATCCTCACGTCGGGCGAGACGGTGCACTTCGCGCGCGGGTTCGGCGAGCGACTCGGCAAGACGACGGTGCTCGCGAAGGATCACGCCGGGTTCATCGTGAACCGGTTGCTGATCCCGTACCTGTGCGACGCGATCGCGCTGCTCGACGAAGGGTTCGCGACCCGCGAGGACATCGACGCGTCCGTCACCCTCGGGTTGAACCACCCGATGGGTCCGCTGCGGCTCTCCGACCTGATCGGGCTCGACACCGTGTTGCAGATCGCGGAGGTGCTCCACAAGGAGTTCCGCGACCCGGCGTACGCGCCGCCGCCACGGTTGCTGCGGATGGTCGCCGCCGGACAGCTCGGCCGGAAGTCCGGCAGGGGCTTCTACGAGTACGACTGAAGGACGTCCCGGTACGCCGCCGCGGTGAGCTCGGCGGTCCGTTCCCACGTGAAGGTCGCCGCGCGCGCGAGCCCGCGTTCGCGGAGGTCTGCGGCGAGCGTCTCGTCGGTGAGGACCCACGCGAGGGCGTCGGCGACGGCTCCGAAGTCGGTCGGGCTGGCGGTGATCGCGGCGTCGCCGACCAACTCCGGGAGCGAGGAGCCGTCGGTGGTCACCACGGGGGTACCGACCGCCATCGCCTCGAGCGCCGGGAACCCGAACCCCTCGGCCAGCGAGGGGAACAGGAACACCGCCGCGCCCGCGAGCAGTCCGGCCTTCTGCTCCTCGGGCACGAACCCGACCTCGCGGATCCTGTCGGCGACCCCCTCGTCGCGGACCGTCGACGCCACCCGATCGTCACCCCAGCCGGGCGGCCCCGCAAGCACGAGGGTGGTCGCCGGATCGATCCGGTGCCGCGCCCGGGCGAACGCACGGACGGCGCCCTCCAGGTTCTTCCGGGGCTCGCGCGTGGCGAGGCAGAGCACGTACGGCCGTTCGATCCGCAACGCCGAGGCCGCAGCCTCCACGTCGCTCGCGCGAGGCGGCCGCAGATCGGTGGCGAGCGGCGTCACGCGAACGTCGGCCGGAGCCGGGTCGAGCGCCCGCACCTCGCTCGCGGTCGCCTCCGACGGGCACAACACGATCCCCGCCCGGTCGAGATGGGCGAGCCCTCGCTCGTGGAAGGCGGTGCCTCGGGCGGTCGTGGCGTCGGCGTACGTCCGGAAGAAGAGGTCGTGCACGGTGACCACGAGGGGGCGCGGATCGGCGAAGGGGATCGCGAGACTGGTGGCATGGGTCAGGTCGAGGCCGGCTGGCACCCGGGGCCGACCGAACCGGCTCCAGGATTCGTACAACGCCTGCCGGGGGAGCGGCAGCATGATCGGGTCGGCGTCGTCGAGCCCCGCGCGCTCGAGATCGTCGGCGCGGTGACGCGCGACCACCGGCCGAACGCGGATCCCCTGACCTGGGAGCGCGCGCAGGAGCCCCCGCACGTACGTCCCGATCCCGCCGGGCGGGGATTGCAGGAGCTGTTCCGCGATGAGCCCGACCGTCGGCGCCGTCATCGCGCGCGAGTGTAGCGGTGAGGCTTCAGCCGGAGCCCCGCGAGGCAGCAGGAAGGGCGCATGTCGTCGTCACCCAAGCCCCATCTCAGGAAGCCACCGGCGATGGAGGACATGGTGTCGGTGTGCCTTGGCCGATGACACATCCGAACTCAAGATCGAGATCCGTGGTTCCGTATGAGTACACGACCCATCGTCCGTCAGGGGACGTCGATCCCTCGACGATGAGCGTGAACCGAAAGTGTTCTTCGCCGGGCGGGTCGCCCTCCATCGGGATCTCGATGTGAGGTCCAAGCCAGTCGGGCTCTGTCGTCCATCGGGCTTCGCCGCTCGGACGCGCCTGCCACTCAAGGAAGATGCGTCGGTTGCGTCGTGCCTCGTCGATCCCCGCCTGCCAGGCTTCGGGATCGACGAAGCGACTCGCCTGCTCCCAATCCTCGGAAAGGAGGGCGTCGATGAATCCGCGCGCCACCTTGGTGGCATCCGTTGGCTCGCTGGGCGGTTGAGCTCTCGAGCAAGCGGCGACGCTGAAGGCGAGCGCCGTCCCCACGACCTTCCTGAGGCATGTGCTCGCGTGCCGAGACGATCGTTGCGCAGATCGCCCAGGATGGCGGCTGGATCTGCGGAGGCCACGCTCAACGATCGTTGACCCGTCGGCCGATGCCATCGGCGCTGTCATCGCGCGGGAGTCTAGGCGTGAGCATTCTGGATGGGCCGGTAGCATCGCGCGCGTGAACCGAGTCCTCATCGTGCAGCCGGTGGCCCAGACCGGAGGGTCCGACCAAGGGCTGCTCGCGATGGTTCGCTCGCTGCCGACGGATCGGTTCGAGGTTCACGTAGTCGTCCCGGAGGATCCGGCGTTGCGCGCACAGCTCGAGATCGCCGGCGCCACGATCCACGTGGTGCCGATGCGACGGCTCACACGGAGCGAGGGTGCCGCGTACTGGCTCGGGTACGCGCTCGGCTGGCCGGTGGCCGTGATGCGGCTCGTCGCGCTCGTGCGCCAGACCGGGGCGAACGCGATCGTCTCGAACTCGCTGCACTCCTGGTACGGGTGGGGCGCGGCCTGGCTGACCCGTCGCCCGCACGTGTGGATCGCGCGTGAGATCGTCGTGCAGTCGGCTGCCGTCTCTCGGCTCGAGCGCGTCCTCACCGGACGGTTCGCGACGGTGGTCGTCTCGATGTCGCACGCGATCGCCGCGCAGCTCGTTCCGCGGGACGGTCGCGTGTTCACCGACGCGGTCGACACCGAACGCTTCCGCCCCGACCGGGCCTGCTCGTTCCGCGCAGAGCACGGGATCGCGGACGACACGGTGCTGGTCGGCGCCGCGGGGCGGATCGACACGTGGAAGGGTCTCGAGGTGCTGCTCGACGCGTGGGCGATCCTCGCGCCGGAGGCCCCCGATCTCGAGCTCGTGGTGGCAGGGCCGCCGGTCCCGGGCAAGGAGGCGTACGAACGGCGTCTCCGGGAGCGAGCGAACGCGCTCCCACACGTTCGCTGGCTCGGGCCGGTGGACGACCTGGCCAGCTTCTACCCGGACCTCGACGTGTTCGTGCTGCCTTCCACGGATCCAGAGCCGTACGGACTGGTGATGGCCGAGGCGCTCGCCTCCGGTGTTCCCGTGATCGCGACCGACCACGGCGGTCCGCCCGAGGTGATCGGGGGGCATCCGGAGCGCGGGATGCTCGTTCGTCCGGGCGACCCGCTCGCGCTCGCCGACGCGATCCGTGCCTACGCGGGGACGCGGTCGTCGGCCACGACCCGCGCCGCCCGCGAGCCGCTCTTCGTCGCTGAGCCGCCGCCGTGGGCCGAGCTGCTCGACGAGGTGGCCCGCCGGGGCCGCTGATCCTTACGGCGCCGTGGCCTCCACACACGCGCACCCGTCCGGGCCGACGGTCGCGGCGTGCGGCGTGCCCGGGTCGAGATCCAGCCGGTCCCCGCCGGTAAGCGTCAGGTCGCCGTCGTCGGTGCGGAACACGATCGAACCCTCGAGGCAGAACAGGACCTTCCGGTAGGGGTGCTCGTGCCGGCCGTAGCGGTCGCCGGGGCCGTTCGACCACGGACGAGGCGCCGAGCACCCCTCCGTCTCGAACGCCGCGATCGCCTCCGCCCGTGTGACCGAGCCGGGCCTCAGCGTCGCGGCCATCAGACCTCGATCCCGAGTACGCGGCGGGCGAGCGCGAGCCGGGTGGGCGGCACGAACACCGAGGCGGTCGTCTCGCCTTCGCGCACGTCGTCTTCGTCCGGCATGTCGAGATGGGGTTGGATCCCCGCCTCGCGGAGCCGCGCGACGGCACCGGGCACCTCCGCGAGCCGGACGGTCACGACCTCCACGCAGCCGTGGTCGTCGGTGGGCAGGTCCTCGTCGGCCGGCGCGTCGATCGCGTCGAGCGCCGCCAGGAAGTCGTCGAAACCGAAGTCGTCGGGGAGCCGTTCGCCGCGAGGCACGTCAGATCCTCGGGGGTGGGACGAGCTTGGTCGCGTACTCGAGATCGGCCGGGCGAACGAGGACCGGTGCCTCGCGCTCCTCGAGCATCCCGTCGCCGAGCGGGGAGCCCACCGCCGCGGCGATCCCGCGGCGCCCGAGCTCCTCCACCAGGTCCCACGCCTCCCCCCACGGGAGCACCACCAGCAGGACGGGCTCGGGTTGCGCGCGGCCGGCCGCGATCTCGGCGGTGTCGTCGCGACCGTCGATGTCGCGGTGCAACGTCTCTTCGACGAGCGCGCGCGCCCGCGCGAGATCCTCCTTCGGCACGACCACGTTCCACGAGGGGCGGATCATCGAGTACTCGCTGTCGAGGATCCGGTCGCGCCTGCCGCCGAGGACCGCGCCAGGCTTCAACAGCCGCAGCTGGCACGCGATGTCGGCGTCCTGTAGCACCTGACGGATCCGCTCGGCCTCGTGGATGCGCAGGAGACGGTTCGCGACCACCTCAGCGTCGTGCAGCGGATCCTCCGTCGCCAGCAGCCGGCGCGCGTCCTCGGGATCCATCAGCGGACGTCGCTACGACCGTGCATCGGCGGCACGCCCTTGCGCGCGAACTCGACCCACTGCCCGTGCCAGGGCTCGCGGGCGAAACGGCGGACCTGCAGCGCTCCGAACCCCGTGGCCTCGATCCGCCCCTGCAGGACCCAGGGAGCCGGCTTCGGATTCTCGGCCACGAAGTAGCGCTCGAGCGCCATCAGGATCGCGCGCTCCTCCTCGGGGGTGAGCCCCTCGGGGATCTCGAAGCGTCGTCCGCCTTCGGTCTCGAACATCGCAGCCTCTACAGGGGGATGTTCCCGTGCTTGCGAGCCGGGATCGACTCGCGCTTCGTCGAGAGCATCCGAAGGGCCTTGATCAGCCGCGGGCGGGTCTCGGCGGGCTCGATCACGTCGTCGATGAATCCCCGCTCGGCGGCCGCGTACGGCGTGGAGAACTTGTCGCGGTATTCCTTGATCAGGTCGGCCCGACGCTTCTCGGGGTCGGCCGCTTTGTCGATCTCGCGGCGGAACACGATGTTCACCGCCCCGTCGGCACCCATCACGGCGATCTCGGCGGTGGGCCACGCGAACGACACGTCCGCGCGCAGGTGCTTCGAGTTCATGACGAGGTAGGCGCCGCCGTAGGCCTTGCGCGTGATCACGGTCATCCGCGGCACCGTCGCCTCCGCGTAGGCGTACAGCAGCTTCGCGCCGTGGCGGATGATCCCGTTGTACTCCTGCTGCGTCCCCGGGAGGAAGCCCGGCACGTCGACGAACGTCAGGATCGGGATGTTGAACGCGTCGCAGAACCGGACGAAACGGCTCGCCTTCTCGCTCGCGTCGATGTCGAGTGTGCCGGCGAGCACCTTCGGCTGGTTCGCGATCACACCGATCGATCGCCCGTCCAACCGCGCGAAGCCCGTCACGATGTTCGCGGCCCACAGCGGGAAGACCTCGAGGAACTCGCCATCGTCGACGGCGTAACGGATCACCTCGTGCATGTCGTACGCCTCCTGGGCGCGGTCGGGCACGAGATGCGTGAGCGCGTCGGCCACGCGTTCCGGGTCGTCCGTCGTCGCGTACGCGGGCGGGTCCTCGAGGTTGTTCGACGGCAGGAACGACAGCAGGTAGCGAACGCGGATCAGGACGTCCTCGTCGTCCTCACCGACGAACGAAGCGACGCCGGACTCGGTGGCATGCGTCATCGCGCCGCCGAGCTCCTCCATCGTCACGTCCTCCCCGGTCACCGTCTTGATCACGTCGGGCCCCGTGATGAACATGTGCGAGGTCTCCTTCACCATGAAGGTGAAGTCCGTGATCGCGGGGGAGTACACGGCGCCGCCCGCGCACGGCCCCATGATCACGCTGATCTGTGGGATCACGCCGGAGGCCCGAACGTTCCGCTCGAAGATGTAGCCGTAGCCGGCCAGCGACGCGGCGCCCTCCTGGATCCGTGCCCCGCCCGAGTCGTTGATCTGGATGAACGGCGCGCCCGTCTGCAGCGCGAGGTCCATCACCTTGCACACCTTCTGCGCGTGGACCTCTCCCATCGACCCGCCGAACACGGTGAAGTCCTGCGAGGCGACGAACACCTTCCGCCCGTCGATCGTGCCGTAGCCGGTCACGACGCCGTCGCCGGCGGGCCGGCGCTTCTCCATGCCGAAGTCGTGCGAGCGGTGGACGGCGAACGGGTCGGTCTCGACGAAGGATCCCTCGTCCATCAAGACCTCGAGCCGTTCGCGCGCGGTCAGCTTGCCCCGGTCGTGCTGCTTCGCGGCGGCGTCGCGTCCACCCGGCTGCATCGCCGAGCGGCGCTTCTTGCGCAACTCCTCGATCCGATCTTCGACGGTGCGTTCGGGCTCGGCGGTGAGCGGCTTCTCGGTCTTCGCCATGCCTCGCAGTCTAACGAGGGTCG
>Ga0214473_10008254_pt1 | contig 12325 bp, 15 predicted proteins | sample RVTome_7_FD_203509 | JGI IMG/M metagenome (GOLD analysis project Ga0214473, IMG submission 203509) | Soil microbial communities from uranium-contaminated site in the Upper Colorado River Basin, Wyoming, United States - RVT98D197 | ecosystem: Environmental > Terrestrial > Soil > Contaminated >... | reverse complement strand
TCTCGTGGGGTGTTAGTGAACTCTGCAAAGCAGAGTAAAAAATTAAAATGTGTTACAAAATGCAACAAATAAAAATATTATCAAGACCAGATAATGAAAGAAGAACTCAGGAAGAATGGATTAACTTTTTCAATAAAGAAAAAATACCTATGATTTCAATGCCAGATATTTTTCAGTTATTTAAAAATAAAGATATAACTGCTATTGAGTCTTTAAGAAAAGACTTTGATGATGTTTGGCTTGTCACAAGCACACAGATAATCTATGACAGAAACAATCTGTCTGCAAAAGTTATTCATAATGCAGGAAGCAATACAAGAAAGCAGATAGAAATAAATATAAAAGAGATACCAGATTATACTGATAAGAAATTATTAAATATGCTTGAAACAGAAGCAGGACTAAACTACATAAGAGCATTAATAAATTCAAAAGCAACAAAAGAAGAGATAATAAAGTTCTTTACAGAATTGAGTGGAAAGAAAGAGAATAATATAACCTTCTATACTCCAACCCAATCACAAAGAAATGATTATCACGTTTGTTCCGTTGATCTCTTCTTCGGCAACTTCGGCGGGTTCGTTGTCTATGGCGTCAGGTTTGGCTACGGCGATGGCTTATCTCGTGGGGTGTTAGTGAACTCTGCAAAGCAGAGTAAATTTTTTAGCAACAAGGCTATATTCAACTTAGAAGACAAAACTATCTTAATACCTATGAAAAATAAATTAATCAAAGAAATAGAAAAAAAGCAATCTAATAATAAAAAAATAAAATTAGATTGGGACTTGAAAGTAAAGGTAAAATAATTATCTTTGGCAAAAGCCAAAGGTCACATGTCAGTTTATTACGGCTTAAATGTCATAAAATACAACTGCAATACACAGTAGGAAACGAAAATGTAAAGCAGTGGTGAATACATAAATAAACTGGCTACAAGAGGTTTGTTCCGTTGATCTCTACTTCAACAACTTCGGCAGGTTCAATGTCAATGGCAACAACAGGTTTGACAACAACAATGGCTTATCTCGTGGAATGGCTTTTGCCTTTGCCAAAGTAATAAACAATGAAAACATACAAAAATTTATTTATACAGCTTTGTTCAAAGGAGAACTTAGAATTAGCTTTTAATAGAGCAAAGAAAAGAAAATCAAGAAAATATTATGTTATAGAATTTGAAAACAATTTAAAAAATAATTTGGAGATTCTTAGATCAGAACTATTATCTGAAATATACAAACCAAAGCCATTAAAGACATTTATAATAAGAGATCCTAAAACAAGAAAGATAAGAAAGTCATTCTTTAAGGACAGAGTTGTTCATCATGCAATATGCAATATCTTAGAGCCCATCTTTGAAAAGAGATTTATATATGACTCTTTTGCAAATAGGAAAGGAAAAGGATCATTAAATGCTATTAAAAGATTTGATATATTTAAGAATAAAGTAACAAAAAATAATACCAGAAATTGCTTTGTCTTTAAAGCAGACATAAAGCATTACTTCGAAGAAGTAGATCATAATATATTGATTAATATTATAAGAAAAAAGATAAATGATGATCACATTACATCTTTGATATTAAAGATATTAAAAAATCATACAGATAATATTGGGATGCCATTAGGTAATCTGACTTCACAATTCTTCGCAAACATATATTTGAATGAGTTAGATCAGTTTGTAAAGAACAAACTAAAGATAAAATATTATATAAGATATGTTGATGACTTCGTTATCCTGCATAATAACAAAGCTGTTCTTGAAAACTATAAAGAACATATCAATCTATTCCTAAAAGAAAAATTACATTTAGAATTACATAAAGCAAAATCAAAGATACTACAATTAAACAGAGGAATACAATTTTTAGGTTTCAGGCATTATAATTATTACAGGCTTCTTAGAAAAGCAAACATCAGGACTATGAAAAGAAAGATCATGCTGGAAGACTATGATGAAGTATATAACTTCCTTGATGGATGGATGTCTTATGCAGATCATGCTAATACATATAATCTGAGAAGAAAGATTGCCAAGACTGTTGAGATTAATTTTCAGGGAGCTATATCTTTATTACAGATAGATAGAATGATAAAATATGCAGAGGTTACCCCCACCCTTTGATTTCCAGTGGAGATAAAAAAAGAAATCCAGAGGAACTAAAAAATTAAACAGGTTATATAACATGGTTAAAAAAAGAGAGCGTCCATATCAGAACTCCATTAATAAAACAAGAGCAGAAATTCTATTTTTATTAAAAACAATCAAATCAATTTCTAAAGTTGCAGATAAACAAAATGTATCTTATGCAGCTATTTATAAGACGAGAAAGAAATTAATAAAATTAGGACTTCTTGATGAAAATAATAATGAAACAGAAGAGGGGTTAAGATTTCTTAACCAAAACCTTGTGGTGTCTAACTTTGGTTACATTTCCAATGGAGAAAAGAAAGAACAAATAAGACTTCACGATCTCCAAATCAATGCAAAAATATTAAACAAACCTTCAAACTGGAATGAGCACAGGCAGGCAATAGTAAAGATAAAGAATTTAAAATCTAAAGAATGGTATCCTATTGATAATGCTTTCTTCCAGGAGTTTGATTATGAGGATGTTATTGTAAGGACAACAGAAAATAGTATTTTAATTAAGTTTGAGGATATCTATGGAGAAAGTCCAAAGGCATGCAAAGAGATGGCCTTATTTAAATTTTACAGAGTTATACCACATATAGAGAAATTATTCAATATAGAACTAGATAAGCCAGACTACATCAATATAAACATAACAAGGCAGCATAATGCCCTTATATTCAACGAAATAGCAAAGCAGTTCCTGAATGCAGGCATATTCCTTAAAGTCTATGATAATGACGGGAAATTGAGGGTTATAGTTGATGACAGCGAAAAGCTGAAAGAATTGGAAGCTGTCTCATCCATACATGCAGAAGAGGATGCAGAAGCTATGCAGAACTTCATAAGAGATGTAGTTCTGAACAAGCACTATTCCATAAGTGATATTTCAAGGAAGATTCAGCAATTAACAATAGGATTAGAGCTAACAGCTAAACAGCTCGCATTAGTAAGCACCCAGCTTAATAGTTCAGCACAGCTGCAGAGCAATACTCTAAGAATTATGAATATGCTTACTGAAAAGAAGAACAAGCCAGAGATTATAGATGATACTCCAATCTCAGAAGACAAACCAGATTATGTAGGATGAACATGCAACAACAAACCTTAATTAAATCTTCAATAAAGAAAGTATTGATAGCAGAGAGAATAGTTCCAGGAGGACTAAAAGACATTAGTCAAAGATATGTCTTTAATTATCTAGTTCCTACAGAAGAATACACTCCTAAGATAGAGCTGGCAATATTTATGATCAAAGAAGGAGTGCCTCAAGGAGCTTACAGAAGCTTAAGGTTTGATGAAGTGTTTGAGCTTAATGAGTTTATTCTTGATCTAATCAAATCAAAAGTCTATTATGAAGTTATGAGAAAGATATTGAAAAGAGAAAATAATGAAGCTATGCTTAAGGAATTATTAACAAATATAGCCAAAGCTTATTCTGATAAGTTCAGGGAGTGTTATGTTGCAAGATGAAAATATATCCCCAAATCTTAATGTTTGTTTTTGTTTTAATTATAATTATATTAACAATCATTAGTCAAGAAAGTTTATTTGCAGGAATTATTTTAATTAGTATATGTATAATTGGAGTAATATTATTTTTAGGAAATATACCAATTAGAGGAATAGAAGGATAATCAAAAAATGACATACTCCCAAAATAAATCCGACTAAAGTCGGGGGTTTCTCACGCAAACCCCTTAACTTAAACCTTTCCTTTGCTTCGCAAAGTCGTTGCGACTAAAGGTTTAATGTGGGGTTCGCTAAACGAGAACCCCCTACGAAGAAAGGCAACCACCCTTTATTGAGGTGGTCGCCATGACTAACAAATATCCGCACTTTAATCCAGAAGTGCATAAGATTGAAAGTAAAATCGCAACGGTGAGAACATCTCATCATTGCAAGTATAACATAAACTATCATATCATCTGGATACCAAAGTATAGAAAGCATATATTAACAGGAAAAGTGATTGAAGTGTTAAAAACAATAATCAACGGGCAATGTCAGGAGATGAGTGTTCAGCCACTCGCATTAGAGATAATGCCAGACCATTTACATTTGTTTGTAAGTGCAAAGCCAACAGTAACACCCTTCAAGATAGTTAAGCAGTTGAAAGGTAACACTTCAATACAACTTCGCAGATGTTTTCCTGATTTGAGATACTTAGGCTACAAACAGCACTATGGAAGTGGCTTTGATAATCTCTGGGCGAGAGGTTACTACATTGGCAGTGCAGGTCATGTATCTCAGGAACAGGTTAAGAGATACATTCAAGAGCAGATGGGAAAGGATGTGTTTGAGTATGATATTTATGGATGTCCTACACATTTAAAAGGACAGCTAAAGATAGGTGATTTCTCATGAGGGTTTTAATTGCTTGTGAAGAAAGCCAAGAGGTTTGTAAAGCATTTAGGGAATTAGGGCATGAAGCATTCTCTTGTGATATTCAACTATGTTCTGGCGGTCATCCAGAATGGCACATACGAGATGATGTGCTAAAACATCTTGAAGATGGATGGGATTTGATGATTGCTCATCCCCCATGCACATACATCACAAAAGCAGGAACAAGGTGGCTTTATGCTGGAAAGAAATTAAATCAAGAAAGATACAAAAAGGGATTGGAAGCAAAAGATTTCTTCTTGAAATTACTTAATGCTAACATACCTATGATTGCTATAGAAAATCCTGTTCCCCATAAAGTTTTTGGTATGCCCAAAGAAACACAAATAATACAACCTTTTTATTTTGGACATAACGTTCAGAAAACAACTTACTTATGGCTAAGAGGATTACCTAAACTACAAAGCACGAATAATCTATTCAAAGAACATCAACCAGAATTTATACGAGATAGCAAAGGCATAAGACACTCTAAATGGTTTATGGATTGTGGTTTCAATGCTGGAAAAGAGAAAAGCAAAACATTTAGAGGAGTTGCAGAAGCGATGGCACAACAATGGGGTGTTATGCTTCCTCTCACTGTAAAACAAGATGGAGGTAACGGCTCTCCCCCCACAAATAAATTTGTGGGTATCCGAGCCTAACGATTTTATGACAGCAGAAGAAGAACTATCAAAAGCCCACAGGCCATTAACAGCAGCCGAATTAATAGATAGAACAAAAGATAAGAACAGAAGAAATGTTTATAGGGAAATAAAACTATTAATAGAAACAAAGAAGATCCTAAAGATAGAGATAAAATTAGAAGGAGAGCAAAGCGTAATCCTTTATTCCATAAGGCATACATCACATCATAATCTTATGATAAATATAAATCAAAGAGATATAGCAATAACAGAAGAGAAGATTTATTAAAATTAAAAGGTAATCATAAAATATGGCAACAAATCTGTGAATTGCTGGGTGTTGATATGATTAAAACTTTAGTAATTGAGATTGATAAAATAAAATTAAAGGTGAAACAATGAACATAATAAATAAATTAAAGAATTTAGCAAACAATACTGAAATGAAATATATAGATATGAATATTACTGATTGGGCAAGAGATATTAATAATATTATAGAGGGAATAGAAGAATTAAAAAAAGATTTAAATTCAGCACAAGATAAATATAATTTATGGAAATTAGCTAAATTTTATAGAAAGAAAATAGATAAGGTGAAAGAATGAAGAAATTAATACAACACAAACTTGGAAATGACAAGATTATTAGAGATAAAATTAATGAGATTATTGATTGGATAAATGAAAGAGAGACTGCTACATCAAAGATTTTGAAATATTTAGAAAACAACATTCATCAGGATATTAAAGATTTAGAAGAGGTGTCAGATTGACAAAAACAAAAGAACAAGAACTAATAAGAATTAAAAAAGTTCAAAGAGAAATAGTAGAAAAAGCAATTAAGTTAAGAAAAGAAAAATTAAAACTACTATCTAGTAATACATAAAAAAGTAATGTAAAATAAACATCTGTGTCGCAAAACACCATTTTAAATCTTTCTTTATCGTCTCAAACCAAAAGTAATGTAAAACACTCTTTAGTGTCTATATACTAGTTCTGCTTTATACTCATTAATATGGCAACTTATGGTGTTCAGAAAGGCTGGGGAGGATCTAAGAATGTTAAAACTCTCGGGCAAGGAACAGTAACAACAGGTGGAGGAGTAAATGCTCCAGGAGTTGAAACAACTCCAACACCAGATGTTCATTCTGAGTTTTCAGGTTCAGCAGGAACTTCTGTATCAGATGTATCTGGAACTAAAACATCTCTTGGCGGAGGAACTTATCAGATTATTTCAACAGGAAGCTCTGGCGGAGTCCAGGGTTATTATGATATTTCAAAACAGCAGTCAGTAGTAGGAGCTCCTCCAGCTGGATATAAAGAAGGAGTTAATTATGTTAATGTAGGTTCAACTTATAAAGATGTTTCAAGCGGAATGCAGTATAGTGCAAGGCAGATAGCAGAAAGAGGCATGCAGCAGCAGCAGCAAGCAGCTCAGATAGCATCAAAGCCAACTCCTTCTATGCAAACAATAAATAAACCTAAAATTAATCTTTCTTTTATGGGTATCAATCCACCACAAAAAATAACCAGTCCAACAGGGAGTTCTTTATTAGGTCAGACATATCCACTTAAATGGATTGCTGGAAGGGCTAAGGAAAATAGAGAAATAAAAGAAGCTGAATATAAAAAACAAAGAGAAACATCATTTTTTCCTACTAAAATATCTAATAATATCTCTAACAATCTCTCTAAGGATACAATAAAACCCATAGAGCAAAGCTACAGCACTAGCAGTAGTAATAACTTCCCACAAAATTTCATTATTCATAAAGATAACAATATCTCTTTCTTTAAAAAGCTTACTTCTACAGGAAAAGCTTTTGCTTCAGGAACAGAATCAAACTTATTAGGAATGATTGAAAGTGCAGCTAAATATCCTGAAATAACTTTATTAACAGTAGGAGCATTTAGTGTTGCAGGAAAAGCAGCAGAAACATTTCTGCCTTCAATAGTAAGCAAAGTCTTACCAGGAAAAGCAACATCATTTATAACTTCTAATTTAGGAAATATAGGAACAGCTGCATTAATAACCATTCCAACTGTATATTCAGTTGTAACAACAGAAGGGGGATTAAGTGAAAGATTATGGGAAGGTTCAACAACAGCAACTTCTATGACTCTCTTGCTAGGAGCAGCAAAATATGGTTCAAAAGCAGTTTCAAAAGGCTCTGAACTCTACGGAGAATACAAAGCAGCTAAACTTCCAGACCTATTAAAAATAGAAGCTTCTGTCTCAGAAAAAACAGGAGCTTTTGGAGTTGCAGAACAAGGAACAGGAATAAAAGTAATTCAGGCACAGCCAAGAGTCCAGGCAAATGTTTATAATCCTATAACAAAACAAACTTCTCTTTACACAAAACAATTTGATGTTCTTTCTACAATAAGCCAGACTCCGGAGGCAGGCATTGTTTCAAAAGGCAAATTTACTTCTACACTATCCGAAATAAACCTGCCTCCAGCATCCAAAGGGCTTATGAAATTAGAGCCAATTTACACAAGAGCAGGCAAAGGAGAACTATTTGGACAATACTATCCTAAGAAAGGAGGTTTTTCAGGAGATACTGTAATAAATGATGTCCTTTACAGCTCAAAGAATCCTTTACTTCTAACTACCAGGATTGCAGGCAAAGCAACAGGAAAGCCATATGTAGAACCTAGATTATCAACATTAACTCAATCTGTAATAAGAAGCAGGACAGGAGTTAAGGAATGGAAGGTTTTAGATCTTGGAAAAGCTGAAACAGAATTTTTCACAGTTAAAAAGACTCTTAAAGGTTTTGAGCAGGAGTCATTATCAGCTGCTAAATCTTTATACACAAGAAAAGGAACAAACATAGAAGTAGAAGGATTGTTGGAAGAAAGAAGACCTATAACAATAGAAACAAAATCATATAAAAGGACAGAAGGCGATAATTGGCGTAGAATGAAGAGAGTAATTGATATAGAGCCATTAAGCAAGCAATTAGCCACTCCAAAGCAATTAACAGGCCCTAGAATAGGTTTATTCCAGCGTTTAAGGCCTTCCAGTCAAAGAGCAGAAACTCTTGATATAGGGCTTAGAAAGGGTTTTAGAATTGAAGAGATATCAACACCTAAGAAGAAATTTACAGAGATTAAAGATAATATAATATCAGAGATATCAAAGCCCAAAATTAAATTTGTAGAGATATCGCATGCAGCAGGCAGAGTTCAAAAAATGCCAGAACTAATTTCTAAAAATGTTTTAAGATTGCATGAAAAGGTAATAAAGGCAAGAGTAAATAAATTAACATCATCTGATGAATTATCCCCTTATGGAAGATACTATAAAGGAAATGAATGGACAGGATCAGAAGTAACATCCAGGCAGATAGCAAGGAAAAATAAACCTTTTGATTTTTCTATGTTTAAAGAAAAAACAAATTTAATAAAAACACCAGCCGTAAATAAAATAAAATTTAAAATACAATTAGCAAAAGCAAAGTCAGAAAAAACAATAATACAATTAGGAAAGAAAGAGTTTTTAGCAACAGCATTAAAAAAACCTTGGATAAAAGGAAATTTAGGTTATTATGATCCTAATACAAGAAGAATATGGTATGAACCAAAAGGAATAAAACGTCAGGGAAAATATAATAATAAAAAAAATGTTTTGCTTCATGAATTAGGACATAAATTAGATATTGAAAAATATTTAAAAATTTCAAAGAAAGGATTACCAATAAAAGAAAAAAAACATTTAGAAAATCTTGAAAATTATTTTAAAGAATTAAATTATCCTAAATCACAAAGATATAAAGAAATAAAAGCAGAATTGATATCTAAAATATTACAAGGTGAAAAAGCAAAAAAATTACCAGCACTTAAAGAAAAGATTGTAAAAAAATTAAGAGAAATAAAATTAAATTATAAACCAAAGTTTAAAAAAATTCCTATTCAAAGAGAAATATTATTAAATGTTGAGGTGGAAGTTCCTAAATTTGAAAAAGCTATAGAACATAAACCATATTCAAAAGAAAATCCAACAACCCAACCTCAAAAAGGAGGACTTATCAGCGTTCTTGAGAAACCAAAACTAAAGAAGAAATTAAGAGAAGAATTAGATATGGGAGGACTTGCAAGGCAGGATATAATGACTTTTGCAGAAGAAAGTGCAAGATCTGATATAATATCATTAGAGCAGGCAAAGACAAGGCAGCATTATGCACTAAAGATATCAACCCCACAATTATTATTTATGCAGCCAGAATTAAAATCAGAACTATTATTAAAACATAAGCAGCCCCAAATATTAAATTTATATTCCGAAGTATCATCAAAACTAAAGAATGAATTATTAACAAGACAGGTATCAAGAGCAAAAGCTATATCCATGACAAAACAGGAATTAAGAACAGAACAACAATTAGAAAGAATACAGCAGCCAATATTAGAGATCCAGGAAGAAACAATAAAGATAACTCCTCCTAATCATCCATTTATAACAACTCCGCCTCCTGAAAGGCCGCCTATTGTTCCCCCTTCATTAATCCCATTATGGTGGCCAGAAGGATCTAATGCCGGAGCAGGAGGAGGATCATACTTTGAAGGATCAGGAATACCAAGATTAAAAGGAGCACGCCCGGATGTAAAACCTCTTTCAGATCTATTAAGCATTAACATAACTGAAATTGGATTAAGAGGAGGTAAGGCAACACATCCTGCACAAACTACAAGAGAAAAAGTATTATTTGATATTGGCTTTAAATCAGGCCAGGTAATATTTCCAACTATGGAAATGAGAAAAAGCAAAAGAAAAAGAGGAATATTAGCTTTATTATGAGGTGAAAATTATGTCAATTATGGATATGTTCAGAAAAAAACAACAATCAGAAAATCTTCCAGAAGGACAAACAACTGGAACTCCGAACCTAACTACAAAGATGGTTTATGAGAGAGCATTCAAGGAAGAAAAAGAAAAAATAGCAAAAGAGAATGAAATTGAGAAAAGAAATAGGCATCAATACAAATTAAGGAGAGAAGAAGAAAGAGCAAGAAGAGCAGCAAGAAATCCTTTACTAATAAGGATGGCTAAGAAGATAGGAGCAGCTACAAAAGAACAGGTCTCAGCAGTTGCATCAAATATAGCAAAACAAATGGCAGTAAGAAATGCTCAGAGACAAGCTATGAATAAAATAACAGCAAAAGCAAGGCAGAAAGAGATAACAAAAATAATGACTTCAAGAGCAAAAGAAGGAGTAAGAGCTCAATTCAAAAAACCAAGAAGAAGTATGTTTAGCGGAATATCAAGGCATGATGATTCTATGGGAGATCTGTTAGGATCAAACTCTAATCAAGGCGGGGATATATTAGGATTAAATCCTAAGGGAAAGCAGCCAGATTACTTTGGAAGTAATGGGGGAGATCTGCTTGGAACAAAAAAAGCTAAAGGAAAATTCAAGCTTATATAAAAAAAACAAAAGGGGTGAAAAAGCAAATGAAATTAAATAAAAAAGGAGACTTAGTTAGTCTAGCAATAGGAGCAGCAATTGCAGTAGTTCTACTTTCAATAGTATGGAGCCTGCAGGTAACAGCAACACACTCATCAACTATAAATGTGAATAATGAATCATTTACAGGAGTAAATGGAACATGGGTTGATTTAGACAATGATGGAATAATTAACTCAACAACTGTAGTAGCTAATCAGACAGCAACAGCATTTGTAAATCCAGTTAATTACACTATTGATGCAGTAAATGGAAGAATAAATTTATTCAGCAATATGGGTGTATTAAATTCAGGACTTTACAACATAACTTATAATTACACAAATGACAGCTACATAACAAGTCCAATAGCAAGATTAGTAGTTGGATTTATAGTAATATTGCTTGCAGTTGGAATAGTTATTGCACTAGTAAAAGGAAGAGAGGACTGATTAACATGGAAAGGAAAGCACAGCTAAGCATAATCGGGATAGTAGTGATATTTGCTACAATAATTGTGTATGCAGCACTCTATCCTGCTATGGATAGTATTATTCATAACTTCGTAGGAAATTCATCAGATTTCATGGTTAATGCAATAATTAGCCTAGTTCCTTTGTTGATCCTATTAGGGATTATAATAACACTATTCATGTATGTGACTCCTCAATATCCAGGTTAGAATTAATCTTAGGAAAATGAAGAAAAACTCTAATCTGGGTAGTTTGAAGAGTTCAAAATAGGTGAAACCACGAAAAAAGAAATGATAATAATGATTGTATTCTTTTTATTAGTTTTAACTCCTGCAGCTCATGCAAGCTATATCCTGGATGCTGCTGATTGGTTTGTTAATTTATTTATATCAATCCCAGATTATGAACCAATAATAAAATCAACATTAACAGGATACCAGGATATCTACAAAGAAGAGCAAAGAACAAAGTTTATGACATGTGATATTCTCAATACGAGCTGCACTCCATACACTCTTTATTATAATATTTCTGTCTTTGATCATAAAGAGCCAGTCTATAAAGAAGAAGTTATAGGATTGAAATATTCAAATGGTTATACAACTGATTTTAACACTAAGATCTGCAATGTCTGCGGAGATCTTGAGATATGTTGGAGCAAGAAAGACGGAGCTTCTGTTTATAGGGCAGACAGCCATAAATGTATATGCAGAAGCGGTGAGAGCTGCTATATCAGGAATATCAAGAACAGCAAGATAACTTATGAAAGAAGTGATATAGGTGAGATTTAAAATTTTATTATTTTTAATAATATTTTTAATAATTTGTGTTAGTTCTGTTTCTGCAACAGATTTAGATAATTTTTCAAGAGCAAATTCAAACACTATTGGAAATGGCTGGGGAGAATATGAACCAAGCGATGTTATGTATATTCAATTAATTCATAATTCTATTAATATTACCAGGCAGTCTGATTCTTGGTATAGGGCTTATAAAAATGTATCTGACCTTATTAATTCAACAGGCTCTTTTAATATAACTTGGTGGGGTGTTAAATTATTTGAATTTTCTACAGATAAAGCTTTTTGTTTTGGAGTAAATAATGATGCTTTAACTAGATTTTCAGAAGGTGGATTAGGAAAAGGATTTGGATTTTGTATTGATAATGGAGGATATACAGGCGGTTTAAGATGGACTGATGATGGAACAACTTTAAGAACAGTAGCAGAAATAA
>Ga0214473_10008253_pt1 | contig 12326 bp, 9 predicted proteins | sample RVTome_7_FD_203509 | JGI IMG/M metagenome (GOLD analysis project Ga0214473, IMG submission 203509) | Soil microbial communities from uranium-contaminated site in the Upper Colorado River Basin, Wyoming, United States - RVT98D197 | ecosystem: Environmental > Terrestrial > Soil > Contaminated >... | reverse complement strand
GGCGTGGATTACTTCCAGATCGACGACGGCTACCAGGCCGCCGACGGCGACTGGGAGGCGAGCCCGACCCGCTTCCCGTCTGGCATGGAGGCCCTCGCCGCGGACATCGAGGCCACTGGATTGATTCCGGGGATCTGGATCCAGGCGATGGTCGTCGACGAGTCCTCGCGGCTCGCCGCGGAGCATGGCGACTGGCTCGCGGATCCTGCCGACGCCGCCCTCGGCGGAGTCCTCGCTCCGGACCCGGGCAAGCGGGTGCTCGACTTGTCGAACGCGGACGCCCGCGCCTGGCTCACGGACACCATGCGCCGGTACCGCACGGACTGGCACATGGGCTGGCTCAAGCTCGATTTCGCCTACCTCGCCTTTGGCTACCATGCTCGCGCCGACCCGCGCATGACCGCGATCGAAGCTTATCGCCAAGGGCTCCTCGCCATCCGCGAAGGGCTCGGCCCCGACGTGTTTCTCGTGGGCATCGGGCTCGTAGGAATGGGCTACGGGATCGTCGACGCGCAGCGACTGACGCTGGACGACGGACCGCGGTGGGAGGACCCGGCGCCGTTCGACCTGTTCGGGCAAGGTGGCAGCTACAAGTCCACGGTGCGCACCGGGGCGCGACGCTACTACCTGCACGGCCGGGTGTGGCTCTCGCACAACGACTTGCTCTTCTCGCGCACCTCTCCCGAGGAGGACAGGGAGCTCACGCCAGGTGAGCACCGCGTCTTCGCCTCCTTCATCGGGCTCACCGGATCACTCGTGAAGTTCGGGGAGGACTTGAGGACGCTCACGCCCGACGTGATCGGGCAGTGGCGGCGGCTGCTCCCGACCTACCCGGCCACGGCACGCCCGGTCGATCTCTTCTTGCGGCACTACCCGGAGGTCTACGTGCTGCCCATCGACGGGACGACTGCGGGCAGCGACGCGATCTGGACCGTCGTGGGACTGCTCAACTGGGGCACGAACTTCGACTACGACAACGACCTGAGCGCCGCGCCCATGCCCGAGGAGAGCCGGACTTATCGCGTCGAGCTTGCGCGTCATGGGCTCGACCCCGCGGCCGACTATCTCGCTCAGGAGTTCTGGTCGGGGCGCTACCTCGGCCCGGTGCGCGGGACGCTCGAACGCACGATAGCGGCCCGCTCCTGCGAGGTCATCGCTCTGCGCCGGGACACGGGGCATCCGCAGCTCCTCGGCCACAACCGGCACTTCACCCAGGGTGCGACCGACCTCGTGTCAGAAAGCTGGGACGAGGCATCGACGACGCTCACGGTCACGCTCGAGGTGAACGCGGGCGCCGTGGACGCGGTGCCGTTCCCGCACGAGGTGTACGTTCATGCCCCTGCGGGCTTCACGGTGCGGCCCGTGATGGGCACGGACGTGACGCAGGACGGCGAGGTGGTGACGGAGCGCTTCACCCCCGACACGCCCGGGGCGCGCACGCTCGTCTACGCGTTCGACCGCGCCGCGCCTTGAGAGACATGCCCGGCGCAGGCCCGACAAGTCAGCCCGCGCGCTCCTCCACGACGGCGAGCACCTGGTCGAAATCGACCTGATCGCCCTGCGCCACATGAAGAGCCGTGACCTCGCCCGCGGTGGCGGCCACGACCGAGTGCTCCATCTTCATGGCCTCCATGACCATGAGGACCTGGCCCTCGGCGACGCGATCCCCGAGAGCGATGGCGAGCTTGACGATGCGGCCCGGCATGGGGGCCACGTACGCGCCCGGAATCACCTCGGCGCCGCGCTCCGGAAAGCGCGGTTGCTCCACGAGAGTGATTGAGCCCTCGAGCGACGAGACATGAAACGTCGCGCCATCGACGACGACCCGCACCCGACTCTGGATCCCGACGCCGTCCTGCCAGCGTAGATCCGCGCCGTCGAGCGCGACGAAGGCTACCTCTTCCACCGCGTCGCCGGCGGTGACTCGGAATCGTCCCGAGCCGAGGTGCCGATAGCCGAGCGCGACGGGGCCCGCGGGCCCGTCGTAGGCCACGTGCTGATCGGCGTAGAAGTTGTTGCGCCAGCCGCTCGACACGTGCGGCAGGGGCGCGGCACGCCTGCGCCCGTCGTGACCGACGAGCGTGGCCGCGATGGCCGCCCGACGTATCGCCTCCTCGCTCGGTCGCTCGAGGAGCACGCCGCTCAGGTGCTGGTCGATGAAGTGCGTGTCGAAGCGACCGGCCCGAAGCTCCGGATGCTCGAGCACGCGCAGCAGGAACGCACGATTGGTCTTGATGCCCTGCACGGACATGGTGCGCAGGGCGTGGCAGAGGATCTGGAGCGCTTCGTCGCGGGTGGGCGCGTGGGCGATGATCTTGGCGAGTAGCGGGTCGTAGTGGATACTCACGTCCGAGCCCGACTCGACGCCCGAGTCGACGCGCAGGCCCGGCAAGTCGGGCACGTGGAAGTCGAGGATTCGCCCGCTCTGCGGCAGGAAGCCCTGTCCCGGATCCTCGGCGTAGAGGCGTACCTCCACGGCCGCGCCGCTCTTGCGCACGTCCTCTTGCCCGAAGCCCAGCTCCTCACCCTGGGCGACCCGGATCTGCTCGCGCACCAAGTCCAGACCCGTGGTGAGCTCCGTGACCGGATGCTCGACCTGAAGGCGCGTGTTGACCTCGAGGAAGTAGAAGCTCCGGTCGGGGCCGAGGATGAGCTCGACCGTGCCGGCGTTGCGATAGCCGATGGCGCGGCCGACCTTCAGGGCGGCCTCGCCCATGCGAGCACGCAGCTCGTCGTCGAGCGCGGTCGAGGGTGTCTCCTCGACGATCTTCTGGTGGCGGCGCTGGATCGAGCACTCGCGCTCGAACAGGTGAACGAGGTTGCCGTGCGCATCGCCCAGGATCTGGAACTCCACGTGACGGGGCTGTTCGATGTATTTCTCGACGAGCAGCGTGCCGTCCCCGAATGCGCTCTCGGACTCGCGCCGGGCCGACTCGATGGCCTCCTCGAGCCCCCGGTCCTCCCGCAAGACGCGCATGCCCTTGCCGCCACCGCCTGCGCTCGCCTTGAGCAGGAGCGGGAATCCGACGCGTCGCGCCTCGCGCGCGAGCGCGGCCGGGTCCTGATCGGCCCCGTCGTAACCGGGAATCACGGGCACACCCGCTGCGGCCACCAGTCGCTTGGCCTCCCGCTTGCTGCCCATGGCGGCGATGGCCTCCGCCGTGGGCCCGATGAAAATCACACCGGCCTCGTCGCAGGCCCGCGCGAACGCCGCGTTCTCGGCGAGGAAGCCGTAGCCGGGGTGGATCGCGTCGGCGCCGAGCTCCCGGGCCGCCGCGACGATGCGGTCGATGGCCAAATAGCTCTGTGTGCTGGGCGGCGGGCCGATGCACACCGCGAGGTCCGCGTCTCGCACGTGGGAGGCGTCGGCATCGGCGTCAGAGAAGACCGCGACCGTCTCGATGCCCATGGTCCGGCAGGTGCGCATGACGCGCCGGGCGATCTCCCCGCGGTTGGCGACCAGGACCCTGCGAATGCGTTTGACCATGACGGGGCTCAGTGCCTGAACACGCCCCAGTGGGTCGTGCCTCTGACGGGTGCGTTATAGGCGATGGACAGGGACAGGGCGACGACGGTGCGCGTGTCGCGAGGATCGATGATCCCGTCGTCCCATGTGCGAGCCGTGGCGAAGAAGGCGTTCGACTCGTTGTCGATCTGGGCTTCGACCATCTGCTTGACGACGTCGAGCCGCTGCTCGTCCACGGGCGCGCCCTTCTTTTCGGCGGCCTCCCGCTGGATGATGTCGAGCACGCCCGCGAGCTGCTTGCCGCCCATGACCGCGATGCGGTGATTGGGCCAGGTGAAGAGGAAGCGCGGCTCGTAGGCGCGGCCGCACATGCCGTAGTTCCCCGCGCCGAAGCTCGCCCCGGTCATGATCGTCACGGCGGGAACGGTACTGTTCGAGACGGCGTTGATGAGCTTGGCCCCGTTCTTGATGATGCCCTCCTCCTCGTACTTGCGGCCCACCATGAAGCCCGTGATGTTCTGGAGGAAGAGCAGCGGCACGTCGGACTGGTTACAGAGCTGGATGAACTGCGCGCCCTTGTTCGCCGACTCGCTGAAGAGGATCCCGTTGTTGGCCAGGACGCCGACGGGAAAGCCGTGGATGTGCGCCCAGCCGCAGATCAGCGTCGAACCGTAGAGGGGCTTGAACTCGCTGAAGCGCGAGCCGTCGGCGATGCGTGCGATCACCTCGCGCTGATCGAAGGGGACCTTGATGTCGGGCGAGGCGATCCCGAGGAGCTCGTCCGGATCGTAGAGGGGTTCGTCGACGGGTCGGGGCGTGGGGACCGCGGCCTTGCGCCAGTCGAGGTGGGCAATGATCTCGCGGGCCAGCCGAATCGCGTCGACCTCGTCCTCGGCGAGGTAGTCCGACACGCCGCTCATGCGGGAGTGCATCTCGGCGCCGCCGAGCTGTTCGTGGTCGGTCTCCTCGCCGGTGGCCATCTTCACGAGCGGCGGACCGGCCAGGTAGACCTTCGCCTCGCCCTTCACCATCACCACGTAGTCGCTCATGCCCGGGATGTAGGCGCCGCCGGCGGTGGAGCTGCCGAAGACGACGCACACCGTAGGGATGCGGCGCTGGGAGCGACGCGTGAGGTCGCGGAAGCCGCGTCCGCCGGGGACGAAGATCTTGGACTGGTTGGGCAAGTCGGCGCCGGCCGACTCGATGAGGCTGATGGCGGGCAGCCGGTTCTGGTCGGCGACCTCGGCGAGGCGCCCTGTCTTGCGAAGGCTCGTCTCGGTGATCGCGCCGCCCTTGACCGTCGCTTCGCTCGCCGACACGACACACTCGACTCCGGACACGAGCCCGACGCCGCCGAGCACACTGGCGCCCGTGTTCTCGCCCGAGACTCGGTAGCCCGCGAGGGAGCAGAGCTCGACGAACCAGCTGTCGCGGTCGAGCAACAGCTCGATGCGCTCGCGCGGAAGGAGCTTGCCGCGCTCCTTGTGGCGCTGGACGTACTTGTCGCCGCCGCCCGCGCGCGACTCGGCGAGCGCCGCGCTGAGCTTGTCGAGGTCGGCGAGGTTGGCGACGCGATTGGCCTCGAAGACCTCCGAGCGCGGGTCCACGCGAGACCTGAGGACCGGGTAGCCGTGCTGGACCATGTCTCGGCGGATGCTCCAGGGCCGCTCTGCGGGTGTCAACCGCGGACTCGCGCGGTGTTGGGACAGGCTCCCGGGTCGCAACCCCCTAGCGTGCAACCGCTTTTCGACAATACCGCCAGGGTACCGCCGAGAACCTCAATGAGTGAGCGGCTAGGGTTGTTGGCGGGGACAACTAGCCGCGGCTCGCCTCTGCCCCCAGGTGTCGGATCAGGTCCCGGACGACCGCGCGGTGCTCGGGTTCGTGCACGGGTTGGTCGACTGGATGAGAAAAGGCGAAAGGCCCCACTCGGAACCACGCCTTCTGACCCGCAGTCGCGGGCGACACGAACAGCCGCATGCTGCGACTTCCCTCACCCAGTACGAGCTGCAGGCGCCCAGGACCGATAGGTGCCAGCTGGGTTACTCCGAGCCCGCCGAATCGTACTCCTCGGTTCGTCAAGCGAGCCAATGCCCCGGAGAGCTCGCCTTGCAGGCGAGCCAGCTCGCCCGAAGCCGAATCGACACGGCCCCGCGCGGAGCGCTCTCGAAACCGTCTGAGCTCGAGAACTTGGCGCCAGAAGTCCACCTGGAACGCTCGTTCGTGAAACCAGATGAAGGCCGTGCCCGAGAGGTCGGTCACTTGTCGACCCTGTCGAAGGAGCAGCAACCGTTCCGGTTCGATGATGACTTCGTCGGCCTCTGCGACGCGAGGCAACTCGCTGTCGCGTCCTCGCGTCAGAGCTGACTTGAAGCGGATCCGGTCGGATTCAACCGTATCCGCGACCAGCTCGAGCGCGGATCCGTGACCCTTCAGCAGCACGAGCCAAGGGTGGCGCGCCGTCCGATCGAGCGTCGCGAGGAACGACCCTCCAAACAGCTCCTCGGCCACCTGCCCGGCCCGCTTTGCCAGCTCGATGGACGGCTCGCAGGCGAGCGAGCAACAGACGTACTGGTCGGCCACGAGCGCCGCCCACGGATTGAGCTCGGGCGGAACCGCCCCTGGCAGCGCGATCCTTCGAGACAGGTGCAGCCACGCAAAGCTCCGGCGTGCTTCCGCCGTCTCGTCTCGCGCGAACGCCCTCGAGCAGCAAGTCGGATAGCCGAGCCGCCTCCCCACCTCCTCGCACGCCCGCACCCAGCCGCTCTCCGAGCCGGGGCTCGCTTCCCTGTCGCTCCAGGCCACGGCTTCGTCCAACTGGACCTCGTCCGTTCCGAAGTAGAGCTCGACCTCTTGCTCGGCGCCCGAGTCGGGGCGCCGCCGCGTCCGCGTCAACGGCAGGTCCAGTTGTTGTTTCAGTTGTTCCAGCTCGGCCGCGCGGATCGACTCGATCTTGGAAACGGGCTTGATGCCCCTCCGGCTCAGCTCCGCCAAGAGGCGGATGTCCCAACGGGCGATCTCGGCCTCGGCCCATCGCTCCTGAGCGTCGCCGGAGTGACTTCGGGGCCGCCCCTGAGCGGCGGCGCGCCAGCGCGCCAGCAGGTCTTCCGTAGACGCAGACGTTGCCGAGTCGGCTGCCGCAGCCATTGCGCAATCCACGAGCTCCACCGCCAAGTCGAGGGCCGAGCGGCCGCCCGCACGCGCCTCTCCCAGGATGGCTGCGGCCCGATCGGCGAGAGGGTCGTCGTCGAAAACGGTGTCGGACTGGAGCCGAACGAGCAGTCGACACACGGGCTCTACGCGGCAGTCGGCAAAGCGCCAGGGTATCTCCGGCCCGTACAGGTTGCGCGCGGCTGTGTCGAGCGCACGGTCATCATACCGGCCGAGGGTGAGCCCATCCCGCCGGGCCAGCTGGGTGATGGGGAGCCCTGGCTCGAGGCGCAGGCGTGAGCTGAGGAGCTTACCGCACACATCCTCCAGCCCAGTCGCCTGGATCACCCGCAAGTTGAACGCCAGGTCCTCCAGCGTGGTCCACGGGGTGAACAGGATGAAGCTCAACCCCCCGTGCTCGCGAAAGCGAAACTCTCCGGGGTAGTCCCGCTCCAGCCGCAGGAGCGCCTGGACGGCAGCGAGATTGTCGCTGGGCACAACGCCCTTGTTGAATCGCTCCAGCTCCGCAACCGCGAAGTTCTCGATCCCGATGAGACAGATGTGCAATCGATGCCCGGAGCCCCGCAACGCGTCGCAGGCCCTCGCAATGACCTCCGTTTCTCGAAGCAACCCATCGGCCCGAGCGTCCAGCAGCCAGTCGCTCGGGGGCAGGCCCTGCTCGAGGATCAGGCTCGCAATCGTTCCGAGGCTAAACAAGGCCGGCTCGCCCAACAGGCGAACTGCGAGCCGGCCCGCATACGGAGGCAGCGTGGTGGCGAGAGATCGGATTTGGCTTCGGATCTCTTCCGGGCCTTGTGTCGCCTGGCGCCCCCGGACATCGGGCTTGGAGCAGAACGCACACGCGTTGTTGCGGACGCAGGGCGTCAGGTCCACTCCCCGATACGCGGGGTTGGTGGCAAGCGGGCGGGCGTAGCTGCACTCCTCGCCCAGCACCAGAAACGGCAAGGGCTGCAGGGTCGCGGCCGCGTCGTTGCCCGCTTCCCAACCGAAATGCGGGACCGGAAGCTCCGCAGGCCGAGCGTCGATCTCGGCGTCCAGCAAGCGCGCCCAGTCCATCGGCCTCTCGCCCAACGCGGTCGCCCGAGGCGCCGAGGAATCGGCGGCATAGGGTTCGCCGAGCACGGCCACGGGCGCATCGGGAATCGCCTCGGCCAGCTCGCCGAGAACCTGCTGCGAGGGGGTGAAGTTGAAGACCAGTCGCTCCGCGCCCAGCTCCCGAGCGGTCGCCACGACGCGGGCCAGCTCCTCGGGCTCGAGCCCGAGCCCCTGCTCGCTTCGGGCGAACCGATGATCGGCCCGTACCGCGAAACGCAGCCAACGAGCCGGATTCCCGAGCGACCGCGCGAAGCCAAGCAGGTAGGGGAACATGACGCCACGGTGGAAGCGGTCGATCGCAGCGAACTCGACCAGGAGCAGGGGTCGCACACGGAGCGACTAGCACGTCGGCTGCTCGAAGGAAAAGACGCCCTCTTGAAAGGTGCGAGCCCGACATGCCCGTGGGCGCCGTATGTCCTCGAAATCACGCGCTGTGCGAGGCCTACGATGGGGTGAAATCAGATAGAATGCCGGGGTGTGCTGCTGCTCTCTGATGCTGTTACTCACCGTGCCGAGCGGATGCTCGGACGAGGAGATCCGCCTGCTAGTGGACGTTCGGACTGACTTTGCTGCGGGTCTCGAGTTCACAGGTTTGGGAACTCGGTCACAGACGTAGGTCATTCGGTTCCGGCAACGTCTACGTCACAGGGGGCGTCAACGGCACTGTCGACTTCGGTGGCGGGCCGCTGACCAGCTTCGGCAGCCACGACATCGTGGTAGTGAGCTTCACGTCGATGGGAGCCCACCGTTGGTCGAAGCGATTCGGCAGCACAGAAGAAGACGTCGCTCACGAGGTTGCCGCGGGTGATTCCGGGAACATCGCCCTCGTGGCCCGCTTTCAAGGATCGGTCGACTTCGGCGACGCGATCCACACGAGCGCCGGCGATCGCGACGTAGTCCTGATGTCCATCCCAGACCCGTGATGCACCCGTCGAGCGCAAGAGCTGTGCACGCCCTTCGCAGGCGCGGGTCGGTGAGCTTGCGTTGGCGCGGGAATGGCATCGGCGTCAACGGGGGTCGGCTCGGAGCTCGACCATGTGCAGCCACGCGAACGCCGCGGGGCGGCCCGGCGGATGGGCGGCGCGTCGGGTGGACGCGATCCCGCGGATGAGCGTCTCGGCGGGTCGCCCGTAGAGGCGCGACGCCGCGTGGGCGACCATCAGAGGTGCCCCGTCGTGCAGCACGTCGGGCGGTGGAGGCGCGTCGACGTACGCGAAGACGAGATCCACGTCGTCACCGGCCCCACCGCGCTTGCCAACCGTGAGGCCGTCGACCGTCACCGGGATCTCGACGCGTCGAAACCCGGAGCCCTGCGGAGCGATCGCAACGAGCGTGGCGCGGCCCTCGTCGCACGCGGCGGGCGGCGCGAGAGCGCGCGAGTGCACGGGCACGACGTCTCGTGCAGCCCAGTGATCGCACCGGACCCGCATCTGCATCGAGCCTTCGTAGCGTGTCATCCGAGGCGGCTCCAGCGGGAGGGTCGTTGCACCGTCGAGGCCCGTCATGATGCGCAAGCGTGCCGGGTCGACTTCGCGGACCACGTCGCTTGCTGCAACGCCGACGACTCGATCGTGTCTCCAGATCACGGTGCAGGGCCCGAGCACGTGCCGCTTCCTTCCGTCCTCGACGACCAAGGCCGTGACGGCGAGCTCCGGCGACGATGCGGCCGCAGCGGTCATCATCGCCCGACTACGGAGCGTTCGAGGCCGGCGACGAAGAGCTCGAACAGCCAGCCCCCGCGAGGGCGAGGAGGCTGGCGGCGGCAGCGAGGGATCGGAGGCGCATTGTCGAGCCCATGCTACGCCCTCCGGCGGCCGCCTGCATCCAGTGCGCACGCCCGCCGCAGCGCGAGTCAAAGCGCCCTGGCCAGCGCGCGGTGATTCCGCCGGATGGCGGCCCGAAACAGGACCTGGGCGAGTAGGAGCGACGCTGGCCAGAAGAGCGGCGAGCGCAGCGTGAAAGCGAAGGTGCGGCGCACCTCGGTTCCGTCGCCCTTCGAAGTGAGCTCCCAGGATTCGTCGATTCGGCTCACGAGCAGTCGAAATGCGGACGACAGGGAGTGGATCTGCACGGCGTAGCGGTGGGGCGGCTCACAGGTCGTGATTTGTTCGCGGTGCGTGGACCCGTCGGTGTTGGTCACGCGGGCCTCCGAGCCCGTCTCCCGGTAACCCCCCTGCTCAAACACGATCCGCGCGAGCCCCGGGATGGGCCCGAAGCCCTCGAACATCAGAAACCCCTGCTCGCTCGCGATTCGGTCGAAGACCGGCTCGGGGGGCGCGGGCATGAGAGCCCGCTCGTGGATCGCGACCCGCATGGCGCGCTCCGCTCATACCGCATCGGGCTCGCCTCAGGGCAGAGAAGGACAATCGCCGGTGTCTTCGGCTCGAGCTCTGTCGGGCGGAGTATCCGACTTCAGGTGTGAGCAGCGAGCGGACGCGCTGGCTCGGGCCTGCTCGCGAGACGCGGACGGGCTCGGATGTCGAGCACGCCTTGGAAGGAGTCGCGGTACGACCAGGCCACGAACAGGTGAAGGCCGAGCAAGAGCATGCCCATGCCGATGCCCTCCGGGGCGAGAAACGCGTGGAAGGCCACGATGTTGATCAGAATGGGCGACAGGACAGCCAGCGCGAGCGGCACGGCGCGGCCTGACAGCAGCATGAGGCCCACGATTACCTCGGTGCCCTTGAGCAGCGGGAAGAAGTAGCCGGAGGCCGCCAGCCCTCCCACGAGCTCCCCGGCCAGCCCCTCCAGAGGCGGCATGGGGATGAAGCTCAGGAAGCCGTTGAGGCCGAAGACGACGAAGGCGAGCCCTAGGATGATTCGAGCCAGCGTTGGGGTTCTTTCAATGATCTTCTGCATGATTCGTTCTCCCTCGATGTGCTCGACAAGCTAGATCGTTGCGCCCAGGGCACTAGTGTGTAGGATGTGAACCAACTGTTGCACATCAGGAACAGTCGTAATGGCCATCGATCTCAACGACTTGGTCGTCTTCACCCGCGTGATCGACGAAGGTAGCTTCACAGCTGGGGGCCGGGTCCTGGGGTTGCCGAAGTCGACCGTGAGCCGCCGGATCGCCCGGCTCGAGGATCGGCTCGGCGTGCGGCTGCTGCAGCGAACCACACGCCGCCTGAGCCTCACCGACGCGGGACGGGCCTACCACGCGCGTGCATCCCGCATCATCGCCGATCTCGAGGAAGCCGAGCGGTTGGTGATCGGCATGCAGGCGGTGCCGACTGGCCGCCTTCGGGTCACGGCGCCCGTGGAGATGGGCGAGCGACTAGCCGAGTTGGCGACTGTCTACCTGCGCGACTATCCGCAGACACAGGTGGAGCTCGATCTCACCAGCCGCTACGTGAGCTTGGTCGAGGAGGGATACGACCTCGCCATCCGCGCCGGACGGCTCGGTGACTCGACGCTGATCGCGCGCAGGCTCGCCCGCTCGCCGCGTTTCCTATATGCGAGCCCGGAGTACCTCGCAGCCCGCGGAGCACCTTTGCGCATTGAGGAGCTGCGCGACCACGACTGCATTCTGCTCGGCGTCGCCGTCAGCGGCACGTGGCATCTGACCGGTCCACGGGGACAGGTCGCGGTGCCGGTCTCGGGTCGCATTGCGGTCACCAACTTCCAGGGCGTCAAGCGCGCCGCGGCCGCCGGGCTGGGCATCGCGCTCCTACCGGCCACGCTGGCGGAGCCGGAAGCGTCGGAGGGACGGCTGTCGGTCGTGCTCCCACTGGCGACACCGCCGGCGGACAACCTGTGGGCCGTCTACCCGAGCACGCGTCATCTCGCGCCGAAAGTACGCGCGTTCATCGACCTGCTCGAGGCCGAGCTGGTGCCGGAGCTCGAGCGCTTGGGGCGCGGCTCGTAGTCGCGAGCAGGCAGTACAATCGGTCCTTGACGAAGCGTTCGCGGCGCAGGCTCGACGGGCCGCATCAATTCCGTGCTGAAGATTCGTAGCTTGCAGTACAGTCCACGCATGCGTCGGACGCTCACGTGGATCATCTGCCTAGCCATGATCGTGGCTGGGTGTTGCAGCTCGACCGAAGACACTTCGACGACGTCCACCACGGGCGCACCGTCGGGCGCCCCCACCCCGGTACCCGCCGTCTCGCCGACTCCGACCACGACTCAGCCATCCGCCGGCAGGACGGAATGGACGGCAAGCACTGCTAGCGGCAGGATCTCGATTTCCGGAACGGTCACAGATCTCACCGTGCCGTTCACCTTGGACGGCGTCTTCCAGGGCGGTGCGGCCGAGCTCACCTTTGTGCCCGCCGACGAGCACGGAGGTTCCTACTCCTACGCCGGTGGGGGAAGCGGCGCGACTGTGCGAGGGGAAGGCTCATACACGTTGGAAGGCAACGAGGACGAACCGCTGACGCTCACGTACCACGGCAGGGGCTGTGCCAGTCCGGGTGGCTGTGCCGAAACGACCGCCGTCGTGACCCTCACACCGCAGCGCTCGGAGTGACACTCGCCTCCCTCGGTCTTCAGGCGGGAGGCTGTCCCCCCTCGAAGAGCCAGGCGGACTCGAAGACGCTCGGCGCGAAGCCGTGGTCCGCGTCGTCCTGGCGGACGCGGAGCGAGCGCTTCA
>Ga0214473_10008252_pt1 | contig 12327 bp, 10 predicted proteins | sample RVTome_7_FD_203509 | JGI IMG/M metagenome (GOLD analysis project Ga0214473, IMG submission 203509) | Soil microbial communities from uranium-contaminated site in the Upper Colorado River Basin, Wyoming, United States - RVT98D197 | ecosystem: Environmental > Terrestrial > Soil > Contaminated >... | reverse complement strand
CAGCAGTTGTGGGCGGAAAGCCTCGGCAAACTGCGGCCGGACGGGAGACCGGTGGGCCAGACGCCGGCGCGCGCGGTGGGCGTGACCGACCAGCACTCCCAGGTGCAGCTCTACCAGGACGGCCCGCCGGACAAGATTTACACGTTCATCAAGTGGAGGAAGGGCAACCTGGCGATGCCCGGCGGAAAGGCCCTCCGCGATCTCTTCGATGCGGAATTCGAGGGGACGATCGGCGCGTTGTGGAACGCGGGCCGGCCCATCGTGCGGATCGAGATCGGTGCCCGGGACGAAGCCCACATCGGCGCCTTCCTTCACTTCTGGGAGTGGGTGACCGCCGTCGTGGGGGAGAGCGCGGGGATCAACCCCTTCGACCAGCCGGGGGTGGAGGAGGGGAAGAAGATCACCCGGGCGCTGATGGGGGAGAAAGGGGCATCCGCCTTGCGGGAGCGGTTCCTGCGGAAGATGAAGAACCGGGCGCCCGCGGAAATCCGCATCCGGGGGAATGACTGAGGTCGTGGGAGGCAGCATCCACCTTCTCCCCGACGGGGTGATCAACCAGATCGCGGCCGGCGAGGTCGTCGAGCGGCCCGCCTCCGTCCTCAAGGAACTCCTCGAAAACGCCGTGGACGCGAGCGCCATGCGCGTCGAGGCGGAGATTTCCGGAGCCTTTCCTTTCACGTTGCGGGTTTCCGACGACGGGATCGGGATGACCGCCGAGGAGGTTACGCTGGCGATCCGCAGGCATACCACGAGCAAGATCCGGACGGCGGAGGACCTCCGGAAGATCGCCACGTACGGATTCCGCGGGGAGGCACTCCCCTCCATCGCCTCCGTCGCAACAGTCAAGATCGTGACGCGTCCCGCGTTGCAGATGGAGGCGACGGAGATCGTGGTCGCAGGGGGAGCGGTCACTCCCCCGCGATACGTCGGGTCTCCCCCGGGGACCACGGTGGAGGTGTCCGATCTTTTCGGCAACGTCCCTGCGAGGCGGAAATTCCTCAAAACCGCACGCACCGAAATGATCCATCTGTGGGAAGTCTTCCACATGGTGGCGATTCCCCGCGAGGGAATCTCCTTCCGGATGTCCGACGGAAGGGGAGAATTCTCCTACGAAGGCGGGGAAACGCGGACGGCCCGCGCCCTGCGGCACGCGGGGGAGGACGGGAAATACCTCGTCCCGCTGGAATTTTCATCGCCCTTTTTCCGCATCACCGGCTGGGCGGGCCTTCCCCATCTCTCGCGGTTCGGCTCCTCCGGCATCTCCTTCTTCGTCAACGGCCGTTCTTTCCGAGACCGGGGGGTCTTCGCGGCCGTCAAGGAGGCGTATCGGGGGACCCTTCCCGCCGACCGGCACCCGGTGGTTTCCATCTTCATCGAGTGTGACCCGGGGGAGGTGGACGTGAACGTCCATCCCTCCAAGACGGAGGCCCGGTTTCGGTACGCGCGCGAACTGAACGAACTGGTGCGCCATGCGATCGGCGCCGTCGTCGGGGAGCCTTCCGGACTTTCCGCGGGGCTGCGGGTTTTACAGGCGGCGGGCGAGGAACGCGAGGGGACTCCCCTCCCCCTGAATCGGGAGGCCCGGGCCACCCCGCTATTCGGGGAGCTGCAGAAACCGGCCCTCCCGTTTTCCGTCGCGGGCGAAATGCAACCGGGGGCCGGGTTTTTCGCCTCGCTCAGGCCGATCGCGCAGATCCTCGGGACCTATATCGTCTGCGAGGGGGCGGGGGAAGTCGTGATCATCGACCAGCATGCCGCGGACGAGCGGATCGTCTTCTCCCGGCTCAAGGATGCCCTGCTCGGGGGCGGCGCCTCCGCCCAGAGATGGCTTGTCCCGCAGGTCGTCTCCCTCCCCGGGGCGGCAGGCAAGGAGCGGGCCGAGATCGAATCGTTCCTGTCCCGCATCGGATTCGTTTTCAAGTCGCTGCGCGACAGCGCCTTCAAGATCCTCGGGGGCCCGGCCATCCTGGGCCACTTCGACCTCCAGCGGTGGTGGAAGGACCTCTGCGAATTCCTGCTCGCCCACGAGACTTACCCGAAGGGGATCTTCGACGCCGACCGCGAGCTGTGGCGGATGGCGTGCCACGCCTGCGTTCGCGGGGGAGACATCCTCGAGAGGGAAGGGATGCGGGCGCTCCTCCATGAGCTGGAACGGGCCGTGGCCTCCCACAGCTGCCCTCACGGCCGCCCGGTGTGGGTGAAGCTCTCCGGCGCCGAGCTGGGGCGGATGTTCGGCCGCACCTAGGGATGGTCCTGGAGAAAGACGTGACAGGACCGTCCCTGTTTAAACGGATGGAAGAGAACCGGCTCCTCGTCCTGTCGGGCCCCACGGCCTCCGGAAAAACGGCGCTCGCGCTTTCCCTCGGCCGAATCCTCCCTCTGGAGATCGTCAACGCCGATTCCCTCCAGGTCTACCGCGGGATGGACATCGGGACCGCCAAGCCCACCGTTTCGGAACGAAGGGAAGTTCCGCACCACCTGATCGACGTGGCAGATCCGGACGAGGAGTACAACGCAGGTCGGTTCGTCGCCGAGGCGGAGAAGGCGATCCGCGGAATCCGGGGGCGCGGAAGATTCCCCTTGGTGGCCGGTGGGACCGGAATGTACATTCGGTCCCTGCTGCGCGGCCTGGACGCTCTCCCTTCGGACGCCGGAATCCGCGCGGGGCTTGCGCGCCGCTGGGAGGAAGAAGGCGGGGCGGCGCTTTTCTCGGAGCTGCGAACGGTCGACCCCCCCTCCGCGGAGGCCATCCACCCCTCGGACAGGGTCCGGTTGCTGCGCGCGCTGGAAGTGGCGGCAATCGCCGGGGCGCCCCCCAGCACGCTGAAGCGCCGGTGGGCGGAGGGCGCGGGGAAATTCCGAATCCTGTTCATCGCAATTTCCATGGATCGGGACGAGTTGTACCGGCGCGTCGACGCCCGCGTGGTCGACATGTTCCGGAGGGGGCTGGTCGACGAGGTCCGCGGGCTCCTGTCAAAGGGATATGCGCCGGATCTGAAGCCGATGAAGGCGCTGGGGTACCGGCAGGTCGTATGCCACCTTTCGGGCGCGGTGTCGCTGCCCGGGGCCATCGCGGAAATCCAGCGAGACACCCGCCGGTACGCCAAACGCCAGCTGACCTGGCTTTCGCGAGAGCCGGACGCCGTCTGGATCGGGACGGAAAACGCGGCCGGTGCGGCGGCTGAAATTGCCAAAAAATTCTTGTTTTAACCGATAGATTGGCCTAAATTTAAGGATTATCGACAAAGGAGCACGGATGATTCTCCAATACCTCGATTTCGAGAAGCCGATCATCGACCTGGAAAATCGCCTGGAGCAGCTGCGGCGGGTCGACGACGGGATCGACAAGAATCTCCGGGAGGAGATCTCCAAACTCGATAAAAAGATCGGCAAGATCCGCAAGGAGGTTTTCTCCAACCTGACCCGGTGGCAAATTACGCAACTTGCGCGCCATCCGAATCGGCCATATATGCTCGATTATGTAAACCATTGCTTTAAGAGCTTCCTGGAGATCCACGGCGATCGGGCGTTCCGGGACGACCCCCCGGTCATCTGCGGATTCGCCGAGCTGGAAGGCGAAAAGGTGCTGATCATCGGTCAGCAGAAGGGGAGGAACACCACCGAGAAGATCAGCCGCAACTTCGGGATGGCCAACCCGGAAGGGTACCGCAAGGCACTGCGAGTCATGAAGCTCGCGGAGAAGTTCCGGCTGCCCGTCATCACGTTCATCGACACCCCCGGGGCCTTCCCCGGCATCGGGGCGGAGGAGCGCGGGCAGTCCGAGGCGATCGCCAGAAACCTCCTCGAGATGGCGCGCCTGCGGACCCCGATCCTCGTGGCCGTCCTCGGCGAGGGGGGGAGCGGCGGCGCCCTGGCGCTCGGGTTAGGAGATGAGATCCTGATGATGGAGTACGCGATCTACTCGGTCATTTCCCCCGAAGGGTGCGCTTCGATTCTGTGGCGCGACACCGCCCGCGCGGAGACCGCGGCGGAGATGATGAAGATCACCGCCACCGACCTCAAGAAGTTCGGCGTCGTGGACCGGATTATCCAGGAGCCCCTCGGAGGGGCCCACCGGGACCACAAGGCGGCCGCCGACGCCCTCAAGGTCGCCATGGTGGAAGCGCTTTCCGCGTTGCGCGCCCTCTCCCTGACACAGCTCCTCGACCGCCGGTACGCGAAATTCCGCGACATCGGGCTGATCAAGCGGAAGGCGGGGAGCAGCGGGTGACGGAGAAACGCCTCAAGGAACTGCGCGCGGAGATCGACCGGATGGACGACGAGATTCTTTCCCTCCTCAACCGTCGGGCGGAGGCGGTGATCGAGGTGGGGAAGATCAAGTCGGAGCAGAAACTCCGGTTCTACGTCCCCGAACGCGAGGTCGAGATCCTGCGGCGGCTTTCGGCGTCGAACCGGGGACCCTTCCCCGGCGACGCGCTCAAGGCGATCTTCCGGGAGATCATCTCGGCCTCCCTCGCCCTGGAAAAGCCGCTCTCCGTGGCATTCCTGGGCCCCAAGGCGACGTTCACGCACCTGGCCTGCCTCAAGCACTTCGGGGAGAGCGCCGACTACGTCCCGCAGATCAACGTGTCGGAGGTCTTCGAGGCGGTCGAGCGCGGCGTCGCCGACTTCGGCGTCGTTCCCATCGAGAACTCCAGCGAGGGGATCGTCAGCAACACGCTGGACATGTTCGTCGACCACAATCTGCTCATCTGCGGGGAGATCCTGGTCGAGGTGGCCCACGACCTGCTCTCCGTGACGGGCGATATCGAGCACGTCAAGAAGGTCTATTCGCATCCGCACGCCATCGCCCAGTGCCGTGGATGGCTCGAGCGGAACGTTCGCTCCGTCCCCGTTTTCGACGTGGAGAGCACCGCGCGGGCGGCGGAGCTGGCGGCCGACGACCCCTCTGCGGCGGCGATCGCGGGGGAAGCGGCGGCCAAGATCTACGGGTTGAAAAGCATCCGGAAGCGGATCCAGGACAATACGAACAACTTCACCCGCTTCATCCTCATCGGGAAGATCGCCCCGAAGCGGACCGGCAACGACAAGACCTCGATCCTCTTCGCTGCGAGGGACGAGGTCGGGGCCCTCCATCTCATGCTGGAACCGTTCGCGAAGAACAAGGTCAACCTCACCAAGATCGAATCCCGGCCCGTCAAGACGAAGGCGTGGGAATACCTCTTCTTCCTCGACATGGAGGGGCACATCTCGTTCGACCCTGTGGCGAAGGCCGTGGACGAGCTCCGGATGCGGGCCCAATACTTGAAAATCCTGGGATCCTATCCCCGAGCCATCTGATCGCCGTCGGCGCTTTCCGGGCGGCTTTCCCGATGCGGGATAGAAGGAGGAACGATCCATGATCATCGTATTGAAGGCGGGTGCGACGGACCGGGAGATCCGGCTGATCGAGGAGAAGATCAAATCCCATGGGCTCTCGGCCCACATCTCCAAGGGGACCGAGCGGACGATCATCGGGGCGATCGGGGACGAGCGGCACGTGGATCCCGGGGCGTTCGAGGGGCTGGAGTACGTTGAGAAGGTCCTGCGGATCTTAAAGCCCTACAAGCTGGTCAGCCGCGACTTCCGGAAGGAGGACACCATCCTTACGATCCGGGGCCAGCGGGTCGGCGGGGGAACGGTCGCGCTCTTCGCCGGGCCCTGCTCCGTGGAGGGCCGGGAGATGATGGTGGGGATCGGCAGGAAGGTGGCCGCGGCGGGCGCCTCCTTTCTGCGCGGCGGGGCGTTCAAGCCCCGCACCTCCCCCTACGCCTTCCAGGGCCTGGGGGAAGAGGGGCTGCGCTACCTGGCCGAGGCGCGCGAGGCCACGGGGCTGCCCGTCGCCACCGAGCTCATGGACCCGCGGGACATCGACCTGGTGGCCAGGTACGCCGACGTGATCCAGATCGGCGCGAGGAACATGCAGAACTTCCGCCTGCTGACCGAGGTCGGCAAGCTCGGCAAGCCGGTGATCCTGAAGCGGGGCCTCTCCGCCACCATCGTGGAGTGGCTGATGTCGGCGGAGTACATCGCCTCGGAGGGGAATCATCAGATCATTCTCTGCGAGCGGGGGATCCGGACCTTCGAACAGGCGACCCGCAACACCTTCGACGTCTCGGCGATCCCCGTCGTCAAGGACTTGTCCCACCTGCCCGTCATCGCCGACCCGAGCCACGCAGCGGGGAAGATGAGCCTCGTGGAACCGCTCTCCGCCGCAGCGATCGCCGCGGGCGCGGACGGACTCATGATCGAGGTCCACCACCAGCCGGAGACGGCTCTCTCGGACGGCCCGCAGTCGCTCAAAACGGACGCCTTCCAGGGAGTGGTCTCCCGGCTGGCCAAGATCGCGAACGCGGTCGGCAAATCCCTGGGGCGGACGTGAGCGCGGAACGGCTCGGCATCCTGGGACTGGGGCTGATCGGCGGGTCGCTCGCCCTGTCCCTTAAGGGCAGGCGGGGAGCCCCCGAGGTCTGCGGATGCGACCGGCGGAAGGAAACCGTCCGGATGGCCCTGGCCGACCGCGCCATCGCGCGTGCCTGCACGGAAAGCGAGATCGCCTCGTGCGACATCATCGTCGTCTGCGTCCCCGTGATGCGGTCCGTGGACCTCCTGCGGCGGATCGGCGGACGGATGCGCCCCGGGGCGATTCTGACCGACGTCGGCAGCGTCAAGGCGCCGGTGGTAAAGGCCGGGCAGAGTGCCGTGCCGAAGGGTGCGGAGTTCGTCGGCGGGCACCCGATCGCCGGGACCGAGAACTCCGGTTATCTCGCGGCGGACGACTCCCTATTCAAAGGGAAAACGGTCATCCTCTCGCCGACGAAGAGGAACACCGAGGGGGCGCTTGCGCGCATCGAGCGGATCTGGAGGATAGCGGGCGCGAGAGTCCTGCGGATGGACCCGGCGCTGCACGACCACGTTTTCGCCTACGTCTCCCACCTGCCGCACGCCGTGGCCTACGCGCTGGTCCACTCGGTCGCCACCCTGGACTCGAACGTGCCGCTGGGCTACTCGGCGGGAGGGTTTCGCGACTTCACCCGGATCGCTTCCAGCAACCCGGAGATGTGGAAGGACATCGTTCTGCAGAACCGGAGGGAAGTCCTGGGCGCCGTCGGTCATTACCGGAAAAACCTCGCCCTCCTGGAAGGGCTGATCCGGAGGAAGGACTCCGCCGGCCTCCTCGCGTACTTTCACAAGGCGAAAAAAACCAGGGACAGGTTATGAACCGATGAGGAAGCGGAGGAAGATCGCCGGAACGGTGAGAATCCCGGGGGACAAGTCGATCAGCCACCGGGCCGTGATGCTCTCCGCTCTGGCGGACGGGGAGAGCCGCATCCGGGGATTCCTCCACGCCGGGGATACGCTCTCCACCGTGGGCATGGTGCGCGCGCTGGGCGCAGAGGTCCGGGAGATCTCGACGACGGAACTGTGCATCACCGGGTGCGGGCTGCGGGGACTCTCCGAGCCCGAGGATGTCCTTGACGCCGGGAACTCCGGGACGACGATGCGGATCGGGGCGGGGATCCTCGCCGCCCAGCCGTTCCTGACGGTCGTCACGGGGGACCGGTACCTGCGGCGCCGCCCGATGAAGCGGATCGTGGAGCCGCTCTCCCGGATGGGGGCGTCGATCACCGGCCGGAGGGGGAACACCCTTCCGCCGCTCTGCATCCGCGGGGGAAAGCTTTCCGGGATGCGGTACGAGATGCCCGTGGCCTCCGCGCAGGTCAAGTCGGCGCTCCTTCTGGCGGGGCTGTACGCCGCGGGACCGACCACCGTCGTGGAACCCCTCCCGTCGCGGGACCACACGGAGAGGATGCTCTCCTCGATGGGCGCGAAGATCGCAAAGCACGGAAACGAGGTGACCGTCCAGCCGGCTTCGCATCTCCTGCCGCTGTCGATCGACGTGCCTGCCGACATTTCCTCGGCCGCGTTCTTCCTGGTGCTGTCGGCCTGCATGCCCGGCGCGGAGCTGCGCCTTGCCGGCGTCGGCGTGAACCCGCTGCGAACGGGCCTGATCGCCGTGCTCCGGAAGATGGGGGCCGGGATCCGGATGGAGTCCCTGCGGGAGGAAGGAGGGGAGCCGGTGGCCGACATCGTGGTCCACGGAGCGGAGCTCACGGGAATCGAGGTCTCCCCCGACGAAATCCCGGCGCTGATCGACGAGGTCCCCGCCCTTTGCGTGGCGGCGGCCCTGGCCAGGGGCCGCACCGTCATCCGCGGCGCGGGAGAGCTGCGCGTGAAAGAGTCCGACCGGATCGGGACGATGGCGGCCGCGCTCTCCTTGCTGGGGGTCTCGTGCGCGGAGACCCCGGACGGGATCCGGATCGACGGCCCCGCGGAAATCGCTCCCGGGGTGCGGTGCGACAGCCATGGCGACCACCGGATCGCGATGTCCCTGGCGGTTTTCTCGGCCGCGACGGGCGTTCCCATCGAGGTCACCGACACCGCCTGCATCGACACCTCCTTTCCCGGGTTCCGGGAGTTGCTGGAAGAGGTGCTCGCGTGAGGGAGCGGCCGATCCTCGCGATCGACGGCCCCTCCGGGGCGGGGAAGACGACCGTCTCCCGGCGGCTGGCGGAGAGCGCCTCCCTCACCCGCCTGGACACCGGCGCGATGTACCGCGCCTGCGCCCTTGCCGCGCGAAGGGCGGGGATCCCCTGGTCCGACGGCCCCCGGCTGGGGCGCCTGTGCCCGGAGCTCCCCCTGGAATTCCGGCGCGAGGACGGGGGAGAGCTGCGGATCCGCATCGAAGGCGAGGATGTCGGCGAAGCGATCCGAACACCCGAGATGGGCATGGGGGCATCGGAGGTCTCGACGCACCGGCAGGTGCGCGAGGCGATGGTCGCGCTGCAGAGGAAAATGGGGGAGCGCGGCGGTGTCGTTCTCGAGGGGCGCGACATCGGGACCGTGGTCTTCCCGGATGCGGAGGCCAAGTTCTTCCTGGACGCGCACGCGGCCGTCCGGGCGATGCGCCGCTTCCGGGAGTGGGGAGCCGGAGAGAAGAAGCCTTTCGAAGAGGTGCTGCGGGAGGTGCTGCTGCGGGACATCCAGGACAGTACCCGGGATCATTCGCCGCTGCGAATGGCGGAAGGGGCGATCTACATCGACACCACGACGCTCTCCGTGGACGAGGTGGTGGAGGAGATGCTCCGGCGGCTTCCCGAAAGCGTGAGAAGGGGGCTGGTCCCTTGAAGCAGATTCTCATCGCCGCCAGCGCGGGGTTTTGCTTCGGCGTCAAGCGAGCCATCTCCATCGCCAACGAGACCGCGGGCAAGGCGGCCGGGGGCGGCGCGGGGCCGGAAAGCCTCCCCATCCATTCGTTGGGGCCCCTGATCCACAACCCGCAGGCGGTGGAGGAGCTGGAGAAGAAGGGAGTGCACGTGGTCGAGTCGGTGGACGATATCCCTTGCGGCAAGGTCATCGTCCGCTCCCATGGCATCACCCGGCGCGACGCGGAGGCGCTGGCCGGCAAGGAAGTGCAGATCATCGACGCCACGTGCCCGTTCGTGAAGAAGGCCCAGGAGTACGCCCGTTCCTTAAGCCGCGAAGGATACGCGGTGACCGTCGTGGGGGACGCCAACCACCCCGAGGTGAAGAGCATCATCAGCTACATCGAGGCCGGGGTGCCCATCCTGACCTCCCTGTCCGACCTCAAGGAGTCGTCGGGGATCCGCAAGGTGGGGATCGTCGCCCAGACCACCCAGTCCTTTGAGAACCTGATGGAGTTCGTCTCCGTGGCGCTCAAAAGGTTCCCGGAGGTCCGGGTCTACAACACGATCTGCAACGCCACGGTGCTCCGCCAGAAGGAGTCCATGGCGGTGGCCCGCAAGGCGGACGTGATGATCGTCCTGGGCGGGTACAACAGCGCCAACACCCGCCGGTTGGCGGAGATCTGCAGGGAATTCAACCTTCGGGTCCGCCACATCGAAACCGCCTCGGAGCTCTCCCCGGAAACGCTTTCGGGGGTCTCCTGCGTGGGGGTGACGGCGGGCGCCTCGACTCCCGAGTGGATCATCGAGGAGCTGGTCGACCGGATCCGCGCAATCTGGCGGGAAGAAAAGATTCAGGTTTCCTACTATCAGTGATAGGATCAAATGTTGCGGAGGTTTGCATTTTCGCAGGATTCCGGGGATATTAGTATTCAGGAAACTCCTTCAGAGGTGGAACTTATGGAAAACAAACTCACCCATGCCGATCCTTCCCGGGGGGGGGAAGAGGGGGCCGGTGGGCAGACGACCGGGAAGAACGAGGACGATTTCGCGAAACTGTACGAGGAAAGCATCGAGGTGCCCGAGGAAGGCCAGATCATCCACGGAGTGGTGATCAAGGTCCTCAAGGAGTACATCGCGGTCGACATCAACCGGAAATCGGAAGGGATGCTCCCCCTGGAGGAACTGCCTCCGGAGGAACTCGCCGCGCTCTCTCCGGGTAGCCGCGTCGACATTATGGTGGAGCGCTACGATCCCGAGCAGGGGTTTGTCCTCCTGTCCCGCTCCAAGGTGCTCAAGATCCGCGTCTGGGACGACCTGCAGAAGGCTTACGACGATGGTACGGCCGTCCCGGGAACCGTCGTGGCCAAGATCAAGGGGGGGTTCACGGTCGACATCGGCGTCAAGGCGTTCCTCCCGGGCAGCCAGGTGGACATCCGTCCGGTCCGGGACAATGAGGCCGTGGTGGGGCTGCAAGGGAAATTCAAGATCCTCAAGTTCTCCCGGAAAAAAACCAACGTGGTCGTCTCCCGGCGCGCCGCCCTGGAGGAAGAGCGCGACGGCCAGCGCAAGGGGATCCTCGAACGGATCCGGGAGGGGGACAACGTCGAGGCGAAGGTCAAGAACATCACCGACTACGGCGTGTTCATGGACCTGGGGGGGCTGGACGGGCTGATGCACATCACCGACATGAGCTACGGCAAGGTGGGCCACCCCTCCGACCTCTGCAAGGTCGGCGATACGCTGAAGGTCAAGGTCATCCGCTTCGACCGCGAGAAGGGGCGGATCTCCCTGGGCCTCAAGCAGATGAAAGCCGACCCGTGGGTCGACATCGAGAATCGGTATGCGCCGGGCGGCCGGTACCAGGGGCGCGTGACCAACATCACCAAGTACGGGGCCTTCGTCGAGCTCGAGGAAGGGGTCGAGGGGCTGCTTCACGTCTCCGAGATGACCTGGAGCAAGAAGCTCAGGGATCCCTCCGAAATCATGAAGGCGGGCGACACGGTCGAGGTCGTGGCGTTGAGGGTCGAGAAGGAGCACAAGAAGATCTCGCTCGGGTTGAAGCAGCTGCTGTCCAACCCGTGGGACGAGCTCCGCTCCAAGCACCCGGAAGGGTCCATCGTCGAGGGAGTGGTGAAGAACATCACCGACTTCGGGGTCTTCGTCGACATCGGCTCCGAGATCGACGGCCTGGTGCACGTCTCCGACATCTCCTGGAGCCAGCGGGTGAAGCACCCCTCCGAACTGTACAAGCGGGGGGACCGGGTGCAGGCCCGGGTCCTGAAAGTCGACCCCGAGTCCCAGAAATTCTCCTTGAGCATCAAGCACCTCACCGTGGATCCCTGGTCGGGGATCGAGATCCGCTTCAAGAAGGGCAACGTCGTCGCCGGCCGGGTGTCGCGCGTGGCCGACTTCGGGGTCTTCGTGGAGCTGGCCGACGGCATCGAGGGTCTGGTGCACATCTCCGAGTTGTCCCGGGAGAAGGTCGACAACCCGAATTCCCTGTTCAAGGCCGGGGACGAGGTGGGGGCGGTCGTGCTCGCCGTGGACCGGGCGAATAAGAAGATCTCCCTCTCCGTCCGCGCGCACCAGGACGAAACGGAGCGGAAGAACATGGAATCGTACATGTCCAAGCCCTCCAACTCATCGGAGAACCTCACGGTCCTCGGGGAAGCGTTGCGCGCGAAGCTGAAGATCAACAGCGAGTAAAGCAAGGCCGCATATGAGCATGGAAATCCCTCGACCTTCGTCGCGAGTCCGCCGGCCGTTCCTGCGCGGATGTGCGATCGTGGCCGACTGGTCTCTCATGACCGGGGACAAGGTCGCGGTCCTGCCCGTCACGGGACTGATCGCCGATTCCGAAAGCACGATCGAGCAGCTGAGGAAATTCACCAAGGACGATTCCGTCAAGGCGATCGTCCTCCGCATCAACTCCCCCGGCGGGGGGGTGGGGCCTTCCCAGGAGATCTACGAGGAGGTCAGAAAGCTGCAAGGAAAGAAGGTGGTCGTGGCGTCGATGGGCGCCTTGGCGGCCTCCGGCGGCTATTACATCGCCTGCGCCGCGCAGAAGATCTACGCCAATCCCGGAACGATCACCGGCTCCATCGGCGTGATCATGCAG
>Ga0214473_10008251_pt1 | contig 12327 bp, 9 predicted proteins | sample RVTome_7_FD_203509 | JGI IMG/M metagenome (GOLD analysis project Ga0214473, IMG submission 203509) | Soil microbial communities from uranium-contaminated site in the Upper Colorado River Basin, Wyoming, United States - RVT98D197 | ecosystem: Environmental > Terrestrial > Soil > Contaminated >... | reverse complement strand
CGGACCCACGCTTCTCCGCCAGCACCCGCGTGATCGCGGACGTCAACGTCGTCTTGCCGTGGGAAATGTGGCCGATCGTCCCCACGTTGATGTGCGGCTTGTTCCGGACGAACTTTTCCTTAGCCATCTCGCGATCCTCCGTCGACTTTCATCAGCAACGCCATGGAGCCCAGGATGAGGATTGAACTCACGACCTCCCCCTTACCAAGGGGGTGCTCTACCACTGAGCTACCTGGGCGATGTCGCCACTCGTTCCATCCTGAGCTTCCGTGGAGCGGGAGACCGGGCTCGAACCGGCGACGTTCAGCTTGGAAGGCTGACGCTCTACCAACTGAGCTACTCCCGCGCGAATGAGCCAGCGCCCCGAGCCGGTGGAGGGTAGTGGATTCGAACCACTGTAGGCGTTTGCCGGCAGATTTACAGTCTGCTCCCTTTGGCCGCTCGGGCAACCCTCCAAGATTACACACCTTTCAACAACAGCGAGCTGGCGAAGGGACTCGAACCCGCAACCCCCTGCTTACAAGACAGGTGCTCTACCGATTGAGCTACGCCAGCCAAGCCACGACCGAACAAGGAGACGATCACAGGTCTTTCCTACCCGGCAGCAGGGCACACGAAACCCTCCGCCCTGGAGCGAAAGGGGGCGTTACTTACGCCCCGCGCCGCGAGGTGTCAAGCACGATCTGTGCTAGCCCGCTGGCGGCCACGCTTTCGCGAGTGATTCCAGGCTCAGCGCAAGGGCCCGGACCACCTGGCAATGCGCTGAGCCGTCTCTAACACCCCAGGCCCAGGCGAGCAAGGGCGGGGCTCGGGAGGCCGCTCCGCAGGACCGCTCAAGGGGTGGGGGCGGGCGCCTCCGCGGGCGGCGTGGGGAAACCCTCTGCCCCCTCGGGCTGCTCGAGAAGCCGGGCGCGTGCTCGCTCGAGGTCCGCCCGGATGCGTTCGGTCCACTCCGTTCGCACTCCCGTCCGCTCCACCATCATGAGGGTGAGCTCCCAGTACCGGATCGAGTGCCGGATCAGGGGCTTGACCAGGCGTGCCAGGGACAGCCTGTACTGCCGGTCGTACTCCGCCTCGGACCCGGGCGGGTGCTGGTCTCGCGGGGGCGGCGTGGGCGCCGACATGATGGTCTCCCAGAAGGTGTCGTACATGGCACCGATGCGATAGCCCGCCGCCGCGGCCCAATGGGGATTCGTGAAACCGATGGCGTTGAAGTACTCACGCTGGGCGTCGAGGAGCAGCTGAGCCCGCCGTTCGAGCACGAGTCGCTGTTCTTCGACGAGCCCACTGGGAATGGCGATGGCCTCCGATCGCTGGCGCAGCGTCTCGGCCAAGACGAACGTGGACGCAGCGGCGAAGAACTCGTCCCGGACCCGGTCGGGCCGGTCGAGCGAGTCCCGCGCTCTGTAATAGGCCACGGCACCGCGCGCCTGCTGGGCCGCCTCGGGGATCCGGCGCGCGCCGAGCAGGGCCTGGGCTCGCCGAGCCATGGCCTCCATCCGCTCGTCGGGACTGAGATCCTCCCGCAAGAGGAGCGCGTCTGCGGTCGAGAGGGCCGGCTCCCATCGCTCGAGCTCCACATCCAGCTTGGCCAGCTGAAACAGGCTGTGCTCGGCGTCCGGCGATCCGGGGATCTCCCTCAGGAGCCGCTCGTACCTGGCCACCGCATCCTCACGCAGACCCGCCTCCTGCAGGCACAGTCCCGCGTTGTAGAGCGCGGGCGACCGGTAACGGCTCGTCGCGAACTCGTCCGCGAGCCGGTCGTAGTGGCGGACCGCTTCCTCACAGCGGTTCCGGTTCAGGAGGTCTGTGCCGCGGGCGAAGAGGGTCTCTGCGTCGTAGCTCTCGAATTCGATCTCCCCGGTGTCCGTGTGCCGCGCCGTGATGCGGAGCTCCTCCATCTCGACGACCTCGCGCGGGCGCGGCGGGAGCGCGGTCGACGTGGCTCCCGCACCACCGCAGCCGAGCAAGCACAGGCACGGCAGGCACGGAAGCAGGGCGCGTCGGAGCCAGAGCATGGAATGGCAGACAAGATACGGAGCGGGCGGTTCCACGCAAACTGGGGAAGGGCCGACCTGCTCAGACCGTAGCAGAGGAACGGGAAAGGGCCCCGTCTTCGCCGTCACAGCGTAACACCAGGTGTTACGGCGTTACGCGCAACGAAGACCGGATCGGGCCCGCCGATAGACCCGCGGGACGGGTCGCGCGTCGAAAAACGCCGTGCTTGCGGCGCCCTCCCCCCGAACCCGCCCTTGGCACGACGGCTGCACTAGGGGGGGCGACCAATCAGGGGGCACCTCAATGGCTTCGAAGAACGAATACGGCTGGCAGGACGCATCGGAGTGGAGCGACGAGAAGCTGCTCGGCCGGATGCTCATGCGTGAGGCCCGCGCGTGGGGCGAGTTCCACCGGCGGTACGACCGGCTCATCTATCGGTGCATCCACAAGGTGACCGGACGTTTCAGCAACGTGCTCGGTAGCGACGATGTGGCCGACATCTACGGCACGCTGCTGGTGAACTTGACCGCGCGCGACATGCACAAGCTCCGCTGCTTCGAGCCGGATCGGGGTAACAAGCTCAGCTCCTGGATCGGCCTCCTCGCGACGAACACGGCGTGGGACCATCTCAGGTCCATCGCACGGCAGCCCCAGTGCACCGAGCTGGCCGACGCCGAGGATCTGCGGGCCGCGCAGCCCGACGCCTGTCAGGAGCTACTGGACCGTGAGCGCTGGCACCTCGTGAACGAGACGCTGCGGGAGTTTTCTTCGAAGGACCGCCGATTCATGCGCCTCTACTACGTGGACGGCCTGACACCCGAGCAGGTCGCCTCGCTGATGCGCATCTCGGTCAAGACGGTCTACAGCAAGAAGCACAAGATCCGCTGTCGACTCGAGCAAGCCATGGGCGGCTCGGTCGTGCCGGCAGCTGCCTGACATCAGGCTCGCTATCTGAGGGGGTCGACCAGTGGTCGACCCCCTTTCTTCGTATGTGTCGGATTCTATCCTACACTCTACTACATCATGAGCTTGGACCGCGATCGCCGCCGGGCCCCCCGCCTCCCCGTGGGGTTCTACGTGAGCCAGCTCGTGGACGACGAGCCACACCGATGCTTCGCCGTGAACATCAGCCCCAAGGGGCTATACATGGAGCGGCCCATCTCGGTCCTCGAGCGCACTCGCCGCGCCGTCCAGATCGAGCTGTCCCTCCCCGCCTCGAGCGAGACGCTGTGGGTCGGGGCCGACGTCGTGTACGACTGCTTCGACAACCTCTTCCACGGTACGGCCGTGCGCTTCACCGCCATGGCGCGCAAGCACCGGCACATGCTGCGGGAGTGGATGGGTGAGGTGGCCCGGACGACGTTCGGGCTCTCCGGCGAGATCGTTCACGTCGCCCCGGGCATTCGCATCCTGAGGCCGCCCCCTCCACGACCGTGAGGGGCGTCCCGATGCGGGGTGGCCGGGGTATGCTTGCGCGGTGCCGTTCGCCGGCCCGCTCCTGACCCTCGCTGCCTACCTTCTGGGATCGGTCTGTTTCGGCCTCGTGCTGGCTGCCCGTCAGGGGATCGACCTGCGCGCCCAGGGAAGCGGCAACGTCGGGGCCACCAACGTCTCTCGCGTGCTCGGGGCCCGGGCCGGCCGCATCACGCTGGCGCTCGACGGGCTCAAGGGTCTGATGCCAGTGCTGGCGGGACGCTTGCTGCTCGGGCCCGACGACCCGTGGACGGCCGCGGCCGGAGTGGTCGCGGTCGTCGGACATCTCTTCCCGGTGTGGCATGGGTTCCGGGGCGGCAAGGGCGCAGCCACCGCAGCTGGGGTCCTCATCGCGGCCGTGCCCCTGGCCGGCGCAGCCGCCGCGCTGGTCTTCGCGGCGCTGAAGAAAGCAACGCGGCGGGCCAGCGTGGGCTCGATTGGGGCCGCTGGCACCGGCTGCGTGGTGGCGCTGGCCCTCGAGGGCCCCTCGGCGTTTGGCGCCATGGCCACCGCATTGCTCGTGCTCGTCGTCGCGGCGCACGGAGCCAACATCCGGCGCCTGCTGCGCGGGGAGGAACCCCCCTCGTGATGCGGGTCGCTCCCATCTTGGCCATCGTCGCGATCCTCGGCTGCGGGGGCGCGGGTCTGGTCACGACCCCGAGGAACGCGTCCGCAGGCCTGTCCATATCCACGGTGTCCGGCGCGCGTGTGGTCGCGCTCCGGCGGTCCACGCCGGGGGTCGTCCAGCTGTCCCTGTGGATCGACGCTGGCTCCCGTGACGCCAGCCCGCCCCAGCTCGCGGCTGTCGCTGCCTGGCAGGCCGCGGAACAGAGCGGGGAGGGCGCCACGGGACATGCTTTGCCAGACTCCACGTCGATCGACCTGACGTGCGAGTCCGTGTCCATCGACGCGTGCGTCCGCCGACTGATCCGTGGGCTGTCGACGAGGCAGGTCGATGGGCTCGAGACGACGATGGCCGAGCTGCGTCGAAGGCGGCGCCTCGCCGCGACCGACGAGTCGCGGCAGGCCGATTCGCTCGCCCTGCGAGCTCTCCTCGGCGTAGCGGCGTCTGGCTTCAATCCCCTCGGGGCAGATGAGGACGATCCGCGGGTGACACCCGACGCCGTCCAGCGATTCCTCGCCGACCACTATGGCGCCTCGCGGGCGTTGATCGTGGCCGTCGGTGACGTGGACGCCGCAGCCCTGGGAGAGGCCGTGGGCGAGGCGCTCGAGGACTGCCCCCCCGCACGCGCCGCCCGGGGACCGCGGGGGCTGCCCGTGATCCGGGAGCCGATCGTCGAGGTGGAGGTCGGTGAGGGAAACACGGTGTCGGTTGCCACGGCCGCCGCCGATCTGACGACCGCTGCGGGGCTCGCTGCCGAGCTGCACCGCGGAGACGGCCACGAGGTGTCAGAGATGCCGCTGAGCGTCCATGCCTTCGAGGTGCGGGGGGGGGCGTTGCTGTTGGCCCGGTTGTCGGGTGCCGATCCCGCGGATGCCACCCGGGATCTCGTGCGGCACCTGGCACGGGTCCGCGCCGAAGGCGTTGCGCCGTTTCCGCTGGACCTGCCCGAGGCGCCGGCCGAGGCCGCGCAGCGTCTGGGACAAGCCTTCGGCGGGGGCCGGGGGAATCCGCCGAGGCCGGTCGCGGCCGTCGGCGCCGTCATCGCTGGGGGCCGTGGCGATGCGGCGGCTAACGCGGATCCGGACGCTGCCCTGCGGACCCGCTGGGCCGAGATCCTGGGGACCGCCCGAGCCGCCGGGGTCTCCGCGGCAACCCCCCATGTCGTGGGTGATCTCGGCTCCCTCCGTGCCTCGGCGAGGACTGAGAACGGGGCGCGCATCGAAGTGATGAGAAGGGTGGGGGATCCTCGGGTGGCCGTGGCTGTGCGCTTCCGCGGCGGTGCCAGCGGCGACCCGGCCGAGCTGCACGGCCGCACAGCGCTGCTGGCCACGCTCGCGGTTACGGCCTGCGCGGGCCTCGGGCGGGGAGGGCTCGAGGCTCGTTTGGACGCGCTCGGGGCCGAGCTCACGCCCACGGTGGGGTCGTCGGGATGGGGACTCGTGGTGTCGGCGCCGAGGATTCGATGGCGCGAAGCATTGTCGATCGCGGTCGCGTGCGCTCTGGGTCCGGATACGTCGCCGGAGCAGATCGAGCGCGCGCGTGGCCGGCACCTCGACCGCCTCGACGAGCACCCGCCCGCTCCCTGGGCCGGCCGCGCCCTCTTTCCGCTGGCCCCGGGCCTCGTGGCCCCCCTGGGTGACTCCCGAGCCGTGCGCCGCCTTCCCACGGATGCGGTGGCCAGGGCCGCCCAAGAGTCGCGGGTGGGGGCACGCCTGACCGTCGCAGTCGTGGGCGACGTGCCGGTGCGCGAGGCGGTGGACCGCGTGGCTCGAAGGATCGCTTCTCTGCCGCGCGGCGAGGGGCCACCCGGGCCCCAGCTGGGCGAGCCCATTGCCGATCTCGGGACGGAGGAGTGGGCCGGCCCCGCCCCCCGGGTGGTCGTCGCTTGGAGGGCAGCCGACTCGGGTCTGCTGGTGCCGGCGGGAGCCGCCGCGTTCGCCTCGACCGTGGGGGCGCGCCTTTCCCGCCATGGGGCTCTTCGGCTGGTTTGGGCCGGAGGGGGAGCAGGTCCCTGGGGTGCGTGGGCGGCGGTCGCCCTCGACGTGACCGAGGAGGCCCTCGACCAGGTGCCCGATCAGGTAGCCGCCGCCTTGGGCGACGGCCTCTTCGACGCGGTGATCCAGATGGTGCGCGCCGAAGCACGCGAGCGCGCCCTGTCCCAGGCCCGCGGAGCCGTCGCGGCGGAACGGTTGGCAGCCGGTGACGATCTCCGCGACGAGCGCGCCGCGGCGCGCACGGCGCGGCTGCTCGCGCGAAGTGGAGCGCACTTCATCGTCGGTCGTTCGACGGCACCGCCGTGATCTCGGACGACGCCGACATCGCGCGTTTCGGCCCAGCACCGCAAGCACGCGGTTTGGCGGCGACCGGACGCGTTGACGCAAGACGAGCGGGCGTGGTACCCCCCGACCGTGGCGCGGAATGAACCGTCATTCAGTCGACGGGGCAAGCCTACCGGGCCGGCAACTGGACGCCGGCGCACTTCGCCGGACAAGCGCGAGCGCATTCTCAAGGCCGCGATTCGCGTCTTCGCGCGCAAGGGATTCTACGCGACTCGCGTGAGTGAGATCGCCAAGGCCGCCGGAGTCGCGGACGGAACGATCTACCTCTACTTCGAGAACAAGGATCACGTTCTGGTCAGCATCTTCCAGGATCGCATCGGCCGCCTGATACAGGTGCTGCGCGAGGAAGTGGAGCAGTGCACGACCGTCGAGGACCGAATCCGCCGGATCGTCGAGATCCAACTCGGCCTGCTCGAGGGGCAACGCGACCTCGCAGAGGTCGTGACAGTGAACCTGCGGCAGTCGACCCGGCTACTCAAGCAATACGCGGCGCCGATGTTCGCCCAGTACCTGGACATCGTCGCGGGCGTCATCTCCGACGGCCAGCGCGAGGGCACGCTTCGGCCCGATCTCAACCCGCGCATCGTCGCCCGCGCGCTGTGGGGAGGGCTCGACGGGCTCGCCCTGACCTGGGCCCTCGGGGACGCGGACCCCGCGTCCCTGAGGAAGGCCGCCCAACAGTACTCGAGCCTGGTGCTGACGGGCCTGGTGGCGGGGCGGACGTGACGGCATCACAGACCGACAGAGCGCGCGCCCATGCGGTTTCTTCCCCACGCGTCCGCGTCCGCTGTGGCTTGACACACCGCGTCAGACCGCCTAGATCGCGGACAGGTCGCGACCACCGCGGCCGCGGTCATCGCCCGAGGGAGGAAACGTGAAGATCCTCGTCCCCTGCAAGCGCGTGAGTGACCCCGACAACGCCAACAAGGTGAAGGTGGCCCCCGACGGAAGCGGCGTGACCACCGAGGGACTGGAGTGGAAGCCGAACCCATTCGACGATTGGGCGGTGGAGACGGCGCTGAGGCTCAGCGAAAACGCACCCTCGGGCCAGAAGATCGGTGAGATCGTCGTCGTGTCGTTTGGCCCACAGGCCGCCACGCAAACGATCCGGCAGTTCCTCGCCATGGGCTCGGACCGCGGTATCCTGGTCGACGCCTCGGACGACGCGCTCGACAGCTTCGTCGTCGCGCGTGCCCTCGAGGCGATCGTCGACAAGGAAAAGCCCGATCTCGTCGTCATGGGAAAGCAATCGGCGGACGGGGAGTCCGGCGCGGTGGGCCCCATTCTCGCCGAATTGCTGGGCTGGCCGATGTCGACTTCCACCACGAGCCTGCGAACGACCGACGGCGGCAAGACCCTCGAGGTCGATCGGGAGGTCGACGGGGGCAGCATCACCCTCCGTGTGACGACACCCGCGGTGATTACCGTGACCGATCGCATCCTCGCTCCGCAGGCCGTCCAGAACGGCGCGACAGCCGCCGACCACAAGTACCCCGAGTCGGACAGCGGCCGCTACGCGTCCCTCAAGGGGATCATGCAAGCCAAGAAGAAGCCCATCGAGACGCTCGCGCTCGGGTCCCTCGGGATCGACACAGCGACAACGAGCACGTACTCGGGCTTCACGACGCCGCCCGCGCGTTCGGGCAAGGTCACGTTCGTGGCCGACGTCGCAGAGCTAGTCGACAAACTGCACAACGAAGCGAAGGTCCTGTGAGGAAAGGGATGGGCAAATGACGGACGTCCTGGTCGTCGCAGAGCTGGTAGAGGGCAAACCCCGCAAGACCACCCTGTCTGCTGTGTCGTTCGCCAAGCAGGTCGCCGGTGCGACCGGCGGAGCGTTCGATATCCTCGTCGTGGGCGAGGGCGCTGGAGGGGCGGCGGTCGCCCTTTCGGGCTATGGCGCCCGGAAGATCGCCAAGGCGGAGATCACCGGCGGCTACGTCACGGAGAAGTACGCAGCGACCGTGGCCGAGGCCGCCAAGGGCGGTGGCTACGGCGTCGTGGCGGCTTGCGCGAGCGCCTTCGGCAAGGACCTCACTCCGAGGATCGCCGCCAAGCTGGCCGCGGGCATCGCGGCCGACATCATCGGCGTCTCCACAGACGGTGGGTCGCCGAAATACCGCCGCTCGATGTACGCGGGCAACGTGCTCGGCCTGGTCACGATCACGACGCCGATCCACGTGGTGTCGGTTCGGCAGTCTGAGTTCGACGCCGCCGAGCCCGCGGGCGGCTCGAGCCCGGTTCAGGACATCCCGATCGTCCAAGACCCGGTGGCGTCCAAGGTGGAGTTCGTCCGCCAAGAGTCGATCAAGAGCGCACGCCCCGATCTGGCCGAGGCGAAAGTCGTCGTGTCGGGCGGGCGTGGCCTGAAGAGCGCCGACGCTTTCACGAACGTGCTCGAGCCGCTGGTCGACGCCCTGGGAGCGGCCATGGGTGCATCCCGGGCGGCCTGCGATGCGGGCTACGTTTCCAACGATCTGCAGGTCGGCCAGACCGGCAAGGTGGTCGCGCCGAACCTCTACATCGCGGTCGCCATCAGCGGTGCGATCCAGCACCTGGCGGGCATGAAGGGCTCCAAGACCATCGTCGCGATCAACAAGGACAAGGAGGCCCCCATCGCTCAGGTGGCCGACTACTTCCTGGCCGCCGATCTCTTCGACGTGGTCCCCGCCCTGACGCAGGAGATCAAGAAGGTCAAGGCGCAGGCCTGATCGGGAGCCTGACGGTGGTGGACATCCGCAGGTCGGCCCTCGCGGCAGGACCCTGTGCTATGGTTCGCCACCGGTGACACGGGGCTGCGCATCGCGGAGGCGGGTCGCTCTGGGCGCTTGGGTCGCTGCAGCCTGCGTGTGCACCGCAGGCTCGGTCCGGGCCGAGGGTCCATGGGAGGGCACGTGGAATGCCGGGGCCACTCGGGTGGCGGTCAGCCTCTCGAGCTGGGGGCCGGACTGTGGACCCCGCCCGACCAGCACGACGGTCCCCGCTGCGGGCAACGTGCGCGTCAGTCAGAACGGAGACCACCTCGTCTTCCACGGATCCCCCCAGCGAAGCACGACGGGGTGCTGGAGCGACAATCGCGCCGTTCGCCGCGTGTCCTCCTCGTACCAGGAGGGCGTGTGGCGAAGCACGTGCCGCACGCCTCAGGACGACCCGCGCAGCGAACGCGGCACCTACACGCTTCGGGCCGTCGGAGACAGTCGTCTCGATTTCACGGACGCGAGCAACTACGACTGGCAGCTCAACGAGTCGCGGTGCGTCGGGTCGATCCGGTCGACCCAATCCTTCACGCGCGTGGGCGCCGCCCCCGCCCAGACGCCGCAGCCGCAGGAGCCCGAACGTCCAGCGTGCACGCCAGGGGCGCCGGCCCGTATGCGTCTCGGCCCCGCGACCGCCGAGATCGAGCCAGGAGGCCAGGTACGATTCCGCGCCCAGGTGGTTGATTCCTCCGGCTGCGCCATCGGGAATCCGACCGTACGCTGGGAGCTACGACGGCCGGCTTCGGTCCGGGGTGAGCTGCGCAACGGAGTGTTTGAGGCTGCGGAGAGCTCGGCCGAAGCGGAGGGTGAGTTCCGCATCACGGCGACATCGGGGGAGCTCACCGCCGAGGCCACGGTCACCGTCCGAACCGCCGACCTGTCCGATCTCATCGCCAAGCGCGTCTCGGGCGGGGTGATCCAGCGCTCCGAGGAGGACGTCTCGACAGATGCGGCCGCGGGGATGACGGCTCGCCGCCAGGAGTCTCCCGTCGAGTGGTGGCCTGTGGCTGCAGCCGGGGGGAGCGTCCTGGTGCTCGTGCTCATAGCGATCGTGGCCCTGCTGGTGAGGTCACGGCGGCGCCGGGCGGCGTCCTCGATGACCGCAGCGGACCTCGCCGCCATCCCCGACGGAGCGCCCGAGGGCGCAATCGAGGTATCGGCGGGTGCCGCCGCGGGGGCGCCACTCGGGCGGCAGCCAGGCGTCGACGGCACCTCGGCCCAGGCTCTGATATGCCCGGCCTGTCGGCGGGGCTATCCGGCCGACGCCCGGTTCTGTCCGCACGACTCGGAACAGCTCGTCCCCTATGGCCAGTTCGTGGAGTCGCACAAGAAGCAGGAAGTCGGCCAGGGCGAGGGGACCAAGATCTGCCCGAAATGTGGCGGTCGGTACGGTCTCGCGGTCACGTTCTGCGGCAAGGATGGGGCCCCTCTCGTGCTCGTGAACTGACGGTCTGGCCTTCCAGCCCAAGGCAGGCCCCCCCCGGGGTTCCAAGGCGAGTGTCGTAGCTGACTTGATCGGTGCCCATCGCGGCAGCTATCATCCCGCTTCGACTAGGGAATCTCCGTGGGCCGGTCTGCCCGCGTGGCCTCCCGCTGCCCCCAGGTCCACCGAATGCGCCCCAGAGGATACGGATGAAGATCGTCTGCGACAGTTGCGGTGCCAAGTACTCCATCGCTGACGAGAAGGTCGCCGGCAAGGTGTTCAAGATCCGCTGCAAGAAATGCAGCGCGGTCATCGTTGTCCGAGGCGACCAGGTTCGCGAAGAGCAGGAGCAACCGACACAGGTCTACGACTACGGTGGCGATGCCATCTGGCACGTCGTCGTCAACGGCGACCAGCAGGGTCCCTTCGCCCCGGCACAGATCGGTGAGCTGCTGACCGCAAGCACCATCGACTGGGAGGCCTACGTCTGGCGCGAGGGCTTCGATGGGTGGATGGCCGCCCGCGACGTGCCCGAGCTGGTCGAGGCCGTGACGGGGCAACCCCAGGGCGGTGAGGCGCAAGCCGATCCAGCCTACGCGTCGGAGCCACCACAGACCCACGAGCAGGCGGATGCGTTCGGAGCAGCTCAGCAGCCCCAGGCTGACGCGTACGGCCAATCGGCCTTCGCTCAAGGTCAAGAGCAGGGTGGTTTCTTCGGAGACGCCGGCGCCGGCCAAGCCGCCGACGCGGGCGGCGGTCTCTTCGCCTCGGCGGGCGCGAGCCCCTTCGGAGGGGAAGGTCACGAGGTGGCGAGCCGGGCCGTTCACGACGCGGGCGCCGATCTCTTCGCCCAGGCCAGCGCGAGTCCCTTTGACGCTGGAGGCGCGGACGAGGACGTCGTCGCAAGCCCGAACCCCCGCGTGGGTCCACAGCAGGCCATGACGGGTCAGCGCAACGAGAACTCCGTGCTCTTCTCGCTGAGCAATCTGCAAGCGCTCGCGACGGGATCGTCCAGCTCGGCGGGCGCCACACCCGCCGTGTCGATGTCGGCCTCCGCAGCGAGGCCGGGGCACGCCTCCGGCGAAGGCTCCGGTCTCATCGACATCAAGGCGCTGGCCAGCACGACTGGCCCCGCAGGCGGGATGGGCGGGGGCCGCGTCGACGACCTGCTGTCGATCGGTACCGGCTCGGCCCTCGGCTCCTCCCTGGGCGCGCCGGTGCTCGCGCCCGTCGTCGAGGAGAAGAGCCACAAGGGCCTCATGATCAGCATCGTCGCTGCGTCGGCCGTGCTGGCGTTGGCGGCCATCGTCGTCGCGGTCGTGATCATCACGAAGGAACCCGAGCCGATCGCCCAGGCGGGCTCCCCCGCCGTGACCGGCGCCGGCGTGCTCAGGGCGCCAGAGACGCCGACGACCGGCGGCACGGAGAACCCGCAGCAGCCGTCGGGCGATCAGGGCCAGCCGACGGAGGGTCCCGGCACGGAGGGCGCGACTCCGGACGAGGAAACGGCGGCGCAGGCCCGCGACCGCGACCGGCGCCGCAATCCCGGCGCGACTGGCGGCATGACGACGGCGATGGAGACGTCGGCGGCGGCGGCCCCCGTGCAGATGACGACGACGTCGTCCATGGGCAGCAGCGATCTCGACGCGCTCCTCGACAATGCCCTGGGCATGATGTCGTCGCCGACGGAGATGGCGGCGGCCCCTGCGGCTG
>Ga0214473_10008250_pt1 | contig 12328 bp, 7 predicted proteins | sample RVTome_7_FD_203509 | JGI IMG/M metagenome (GOLD analysis project Ga0214473, IMG submission 203509) | Soil microbial communities from uranium-contaminated site in the Upper Colorado River Basin, Wyoming, United States - RVT98D197 | ecosystem: Environmental > Terrestrial > Soil > Contaminated >... | reverse complement strand
CGTTTCCATGGCCGCCGTCTGCAACCTGGAGAGCGGCGCCGGCAAGGTGAAGATCGACGTGCAGGAGGGGTCCCCCGCCGTCGTGCGGACACTCGATCTGCCGGGGGCCGCGTTCTTTCCGCGAGAGCGGCTGCTGGAAATGCTGGGGACGTCGCCCGGCGCCCCCTTCGATTACCGGAAATGGGAGGAAGGCGTAAAGAAACTGCGGGTTGCCTACAAGAAAGCCGGTTTCCTTGCCGTCCGCATCTTCGGTGAGGACGTTTCCTGTGAAGGAGGCGAAGGGCTTTGCCCTTCCGCGCGGGTCGAGGAGGGGCACCGGTACGACGTTGCCTGGGAAGGGGCCAGGCGGTATTCGGTCGCCAAGCTGGAGGAGGTGTCCGGGATTTACGGGGACGAGGAAACGAGCGAGGGAGGGCTGGTCCACGACCTGAGGGAGCGTCTGCTCTCCTTTTACCGGGAAAAGGATTATCTGCGCGCCGACGTCGTCGTCGATGTCTCCGATAAGGGAGACGGTACCCGCCGGCTGAAGATCGATGTGCAGGAAGGCCTCGCCGGATGGCTGAAGAAGATCCGGTTCGAGGGAAACTTGAACATTCGCGACAAAAAGCTCCGAAAACAGATGACTTCGGAGGAGTGGGGAGTCTTCTCGACGGTCACTGGTTCGGGGAAGTTCCGCGAGGAGGAATGGAACGACGACCTGGAGGCCCTGGTCGGTCTGTATCAGAAGGAAGGGTTCGTCCGCGCCCGGATCGCGGCCGTGGACAACGAGTGGGACGCCCGCGGCGGAATCACGCAAACGATCCGGATCGAGGAAGGGGCGCGCTACCGGCTCCGGCAGATCCGCTTTCGCGGGAACGACCATTTCCTGCGCGAGGAACTGCTGGCCCATATCGGCAACCGGGAAGGTAAATTCATCGATTACGTGGGGCTCGAGCGCGACCAGGGGGCCGTCGCGGGACATTACCGGGATTCGGGGTACCTGGACGTCCGCCTGGAAACGCAGCTCCTGTTCGACGAGGGGAAGGACACGGCCGCGGTGCAGTTCGATATCGAGGAGGGCGTCCGCTACCGCCTGGGTAAGGTCATCATCCAGGGGAACCTTCTGACCGACCCGGCGGTGGTGCTGCGGGAAGTCCATGTCGCCGAGGGGGCGCCCGCCGGGGAGAAGGAACTGCTGAAGTTTCAGCAGGCGGTGTTCGGCACGGGGCTTTACAAGAGCGTCCGGCTGCAGAAGGTGAAGCGGCCGTCGGAGGGGATCGTGGACCTGGTCGTCGAGCTCGAGGAGACGCTCTTCTTCGAGGTCGAGTTCGGGGCGGGGTACGGCAGCGACACGGGGGCGCGGGGGTTCGTCGGCGTCAAGAACAGGAATCTCGACGGGAAGGGCCGGATGTTCTCGGCCAACGCAACGGTCAGCAAGAAGGAACAGAAATACCTGTGGGACGTCCGGGAGCCGTATATCTTCGGCAGCCGCTGGAAATGGACGGGCGGACTGACGGGCTACCACCAGGAGGCGGTGCGGGAGAGCTTCAGCCTGCGGAAAACGAGCCTCGTGGCGAGCATCAACCAGACCTTTTTCGAACGGTCGTCCGTTTCGCTGCAGTTCGAGGTTTCGAGGGACCACGTCTTCGACGTGAAGCCGGGAGCCATCCTGTCGCCGGAGGACCAGGGAAGCGCCAACATCGCCGCGGTCCGGGGACTGTTCGTCCTCGACTTCCGGGACGACCCGTTCAACCCGCGCCGCGGATCGTTCCATTCCGGGACGGCGGAGCTGGCTTCCGTCTTTTTCGGGTCCGAGGTCGACTATTACAAGCTGGTGGGGCAATCCAGCTGGTATTTCCCGGTCTTCCGGAAAAACAGCTTCGTGCTGTCCGGGCGGGCGGGAACCGTGCAACCCATGCACACCACGCTGGAAGTTCCCATCCAGAAGCGCTTTTTCCTCGGGGGGCGAACGACGGTCCGGGGGTTCCAGGAGGATTCCCTCGGGGCCCGCGCCGCGGACGGCACGCCGACCGGCGGAGACTATATGGTGAACCTGAACTCGGAGTTCCGCGTTCCGCTGCAGCATGGAATCAGCGTGGCGCTGTTCGTCGACGCCGGGAGCGTGTGGTTCCATGGGGTGCCGAACGCCGGCTTCGATCTCCGGGAAAGCGCGGGGTTGGGGTTGCGGTACCTTACGCCCATCGGACCGATCAGCCTGGATTACGGGTGGAAACTGGACCGCCGGGAAGGGGAGTCCCCCTCCGAGTGGCACTTCACGATCGGCGCGGTGTTCTGATCGACGCCGGACGGCGAGCGAGACGGTGCGCTACGCCAATGCGGGCACGGCTTCCTTGCGGACCACACGGGTCTTGGCGATCCGGTCGCCGAGACGCAGCCGGTCGGGGCTCCGGAACATCGCGACCGTTTCGACGGCCAGCGTCAGGGGGAGAAGGTAAGGAATGAGGAACAGCACGTTCCGGAAAGAGGAATCCACAAAGGAGATGGGCCGTCCGTCGGCGTGGACCACGCGGATTCCCATGACCTTCTTTCCGATGCTCTGTCCGGAGAAGATCCCGTCCCGGAAAACGATGTAGATCATCGACAGGAAGACGCCCCAGAAATGGTAGGTGGCTCCGAGCCCGTAGAAAAGGGTGACGAAAAGGATCAGGTCGATCAGGAACGCCAGGGAACGGGTCTGCCAGTCCGCCGGAACGGGTTCTTCCGTCATGGGTTCACCTCGCCGAAAAGATACGGGTATTGTAGCCGTTTTCCTCCATTCTCGTCATGCGGAATTCGTGTTAACTTTCTCTTGATGCCGATGGAGCGCCATGGAAAAAGACCGTAGCCCGGGGATCCGCTGGAAAGCCCCGTTCGGAGCCGTGGCGCTCGGGGTGGTCGCCTGCACCCTCGCCGCGGGGATCCTCTTTTCCGGCGGGGTTCCCTCGTGGGGATCCTTCGCGCCGACGGCAGTCATCGGGGAAGTGCTGGCGGCCGCGGGGATTTACCTGTTTCTTGAGCAGAGGGTTTTCCGTCCCGCGGATCGATGGAAAAAAGAGGTTTCCGCGTCGGGGACCGCCTCCTTTCCGGCCGAGGCGGGACTCCTGACCCCTCTTGCCGCCGCTGCCGCCGACCGGTACGACCGGGCGCATGCGGAGCTGGAGCGGGAAGTCCAAAAGAGGGAAGAAAAACTGCGCCAGTTCGAAGTGCTCCGGCGCGACCTGGAGGAGACCAAGGCGCATCTCCAGGCGAAAATCCAGGATCTGCGCACCATCTACGAAGTGTCCACCGCCATCGCGGGCACGCTGGACGCCGAGGAGATTTTCCGTATCCTCCCCGAACGGGTCATGCGGACCCTGGGGCTGAACGACTTCTGCATCATGATGTACGACCCCGACCGTCGAATCCTGGTGTGCCGGGCGGGGGCGGAGATGCCCGCAAGCCTTGCGGGGGAGTTCCAGATCGCCCCCGGCGAAGGAGTTTCCGGGAGGGTGTTCGAGACGGGGGAGCCGGTCTACATCCCCGATGTGCGCTCTTCCCCCGAGTTCCGCTATTACGGCGGCAGGAGAATGGATGTGCGCTCTTTCATGTGCCTGCCGCTCCTGTCCCGGGGGAAGGCGATCGGCGTGCTGAACGTGAACCACTCCGAGCCTAACGCCTTCGACGCCGAATCGCTGGCGACGATGCGCGTCCTGGCCTCCTATCTTGCGATCGCCATCGAAAACGCGAACCTGTTCCGCTTCGTGAAGGCGCTCGCAGAGAAGGATTCCCTGACGCTGCTCTACAATCACGGCGCGTTCCACGAGAAGCTCGGCATCGAGCTGGAGAGGGCCGCCCGCTACGGACGCCCGCTCTCCGTTCTCATGATGGACCTGGACGATTTCAAGGGGGTCAACGACGCCTACGGGCACATCGTGGGGGACCGGATCCTCCTGATGACGGCGGGAGTGCTCTGCGCGCACCTTCGGAAAAGCGACATCCCCTCCCGGTACGGCGGGGACGAGTTCGCCATCATCCTTCCGGAGACGGACCTGGGGGCCGCTTCCGCCATCGCGAGCCGGATCGCGGCGGGGATTTCGGAAGTCCGCATGGACACCGGGAAGGGGGATGAGATCTCCTTCACCGCAAGCATCGGGTACGCATCCTGCCTTCCCGACTCGCGGGATCGCGAAAACATATTGAACGTGGCGGACCGGCTGATGTACGAATCGAAGCGAAGGGGGCGCGGAGGGGTGCTGGGGGAGCAGTTATGACGGCGATCTTCCGGGGAGCGTCGCATTAGAGGATTGGACAGGGTAGGGCGACTCTGCTATCAAGAATAGGTGGTGAAATGGGGAGTCCGACCGATGGATGGTGGAGGAATTTCCTGATGGATCAGTGGAAAAAGTTGAACATCCTGACCAGTGATGTTCCCACCACCGAGGAACTGGAGTTGCTGAAGGAAGCGCGGGCGCGGGTCGAGCTTGTCATCCGGGCCCGATGGATCATTCTCGCCATACTCGCCCTTTACGGCCTGCTGGTTTTCATCTTTTTCCAGCATTCCTCCGCCGACGTGTCCAAGGTCACGCCGCTCCACCGGGCCGTGGCCGTCGTCGCCTTTTTCGCGGCGGTCGCGTACAACGCCTGGTACCACTATTCCTACGTCTGGTTCGTCGGGATCCGTTCGCTCAACGCCATCCAGCTCCTCTTCGACCTGCTCTTCATCACCGTCGTCGTCCATTTCAGCGGCGGGGCGGTGTCGTGGTTCTGGACGATGTACATGATCCTCACGCTCGAATCGGCCATGATCATGGAGAAACGGTCGGACACGTACGCCATCGCCATGGCGGGCGCCCTGGCCTATGGAGGGCTCCTCACCTTCGAATATTACCGGCTGATCCCTCCCGTGGCGATGCCGTTCGAGAACAACGCACTCCAGCGGGTATTCTCCTACGAAATGATCAAATGGGCGTGGGTGTCCATCACCAATTTCTGCGTGGCCTTCGTGGGCGTCTACATGATGGACACGATCCGCCGCCGGGAGGCCCAGCTTCGCGACCTCGCCGTCAGGGACACCCTCACGTCCCTCTATAACCGGAGATATTTCTTCCACCGTCTCAACTCGGAGATCCAGCGGTCCCGGAGGTACGGGCGGACCCTCTCCCTGATCATTCTCGACGTGGACAACTTCAAGAGGTACAACGATCGGTACGGGCACCCGGCCGGCGACAAGCTGCTCCGGGGGCTTGCCGAAACGATGCTGGGCAACATCCGGCGGAGCGACGCGAAGCCGTCCTACGAGGTGGACATCGCCTGCCGCTATGGGGGAGAGGAGTTTGCCGTCATCCTCCCCGAGGCGGCGTCGGTTCAAGGGGCGGCCACCGCGGAAAGGATCCGGGCCACGGTGGAGACCAAGGGGGCCGTGGTGGTCGCGGAGCGGATCCGGCAGCAGGTGGAGAAGTCGGAGTTCGAAGGGGTGATCGGCACGACGATCAGCATCGGCGTATCCTCCTATCCCGAACACGGAACGGACGCGGAAGCGTTGATCAAGGCGGCCGACGACGCGCTGTACGTGGCGAAGAGGACCGGGAAGAACCGGGTGATCGTCGCCGGGACGTCGCCCCCCATCCAGGGAGAGTAAGGACCATGGACAGGAAAAAGGTGGAGCAGCACCGGCTGGCCCTCTTCGGACGGATGGTGATGGGGGTCGCTCACGAAGTGGACAACTACTTGAGCGTCATCCTGGGGTTCTCGGAGCTGATCCAGATCTCCGGCGCGGCGGAGAAGAAGACCCTGGACAGCATCGGAAAGATTTTCAACGCGGGAGAGAAGATCAACGTCATCGTCAGGCATTTTTCCTACTACGTCCGTCCACACGAACCGGCGCGCGAGATCGTTTCCCCCGCGGAGGTGGTGGGGGAATGCCTGGTGTTCGCCCGCTACGATTTGGGGCGCAGCAGCGTGGTCCTGAAGCTCCCCGAGAGCATACCTTCCGGGATGCTGACCGTCGACCGCAGGGATTTCGCCCTGGTCCTCCTTGCCCTCCTGTTCAACGGCGCGGAGGCGATGGCGGCGGCCGGGGGGACGCTCCGGCTGGACGTCTCCCGGCAGGACGGCGCATGGGAGTTCGTCGTAGCCGATGAAGGCCCCGGCATCCCCCCCGAGATCGCATCCAAAGTCTTCGACGAAGGGTTCACCACGAAGGCCGGCCCGCTGCACGCAGGGATGGGGCTTCCTCTTGCCCGGCATCTTGCCGGGGAGATGGGCGGATCGCTGTCCCTGTCCAATCTTCCGGCGGGAGGATGCAGGGCCGCTTTCCGGATCCCCGGGAACTAGCCCGCGTTTCTCCCCAGGCTTCTGCTGCTGCATTTATTCCAGGCGCACGGAATCCAGGTACATGCTGCGGGGCTTGGGCAGCTTCATTGCGAAGAGGCCCACGGCCCGGATCTCTCCGAGGTCCATCGTTCGTCCGGCGGGCGCCCTTGCCACGTCGCCCAGGTCGATCCGGAGTTCGTTCCATCCCGGCGGAAGACGATAAAACCGGTTGAACCGATCCTGGTATCGCCGTTCCCCTTCCTCGTGCCGCCGGTCGTGGATCCGGCAGGTGATCTCCAGAAGTTCCGGAGACGGGTTGAGAACCTCTATGACCAGGAAACGATATCCCCTCCAGCCCCCCGGAAAGTAGGCCAGGGATACGCCGGAGTAGAGGGAAGTGTCCATCTCCACCCGCAGGGACGCCTTGCCGTGGCGGGCAACGGTGGAATCCACCTCGAATCGCGCTCCCCCTTCCCAGCGGCTCCGCTCGAGAGGCGTTTCGAAATCGGAAAGGATGGGGAATCCGGACCTGGCGGCCATCTCGTCGCCCAGCGCCGTCGCCAAGGGGAGAAACGCGATGAGAAGGAACGATGCCGACAGGCCCCTTGCCGTTCGCCGCGCCCCCGGGGGAAGGTGTTTCACGGAAGGTACGATCCAGGAAAGGGCGAGCAATCCTCCCACGACATCCCGGAGGAAATCGTCGAGGGAAGCGTCTCTCCCCGTCAGCGACTGGATCCACTCCGACCCGGCTCCCACGACGATGCAGAATGCAAGGCCGACGGTCCACTGGCGAACGGGAGATGCTCCGACGAGCCTCTTCCCGGTGATCAGCAGGTAGGTCCACAGGAAGAAGGCGCCGATGTGGCCCAGGTCCCAGAAGGCCTGGAGAGATCGCGGGGAATGATATCCCGGGCCGCCGACGAAGAGCAGCACCGCCAGGATCGCTGCCGGGGGCCAGAGGACCCACCGGGGAACGCTCCTGCCCGCCCATGGCCGTCTATGGCTTGCCACCGAAGCTCCGAAGTTTCGGGAGGTGTGGAACGACGAGATACGGCACTGGTTGTCGGTTTAAGGTTTGTTATGGTGCCGAAGGGGGGATTTGAACCCCCACATGGTTGCCCACACTAGACCCTGAATCTAGCGCGTCTGCCAGTTCCGCCACTTCGGCACGCATTCCGCGGAAATTGAATTATAGCAAAGCGCGCAACGCAGGCAACACGGAAAGTGGCGGAAAAGGTAGGATGGAAAGGGATCGGGAAGGCAGGTGACGGATTGAGAAACAAGGCGTACTGGGAAGAGTGGCTCCGGCGGAACGCCGATTCCTTCCGTTCGAAGGCGGCCGACATCCACGACTGGTACCGGCTCGCGGGCGTTTCCAAGGGGGAGCGCCGCATGTTCCGGGCGGCGATGAAGAGCGCGGGCGAGAGAGGCGGCCGCCGGGGAAAGGGAAAGCTCGCGCGCCCTCGTCCGCTGGAAGAAAGGGGAAAGGCCGAAACGCCGCATGGGACCGCCGTCCCCCGCAGTGGAGCGGAAAGGGACGGACCGGTGCGGGAGGGGCGCCTCCGTTTTACGCGGGAGGGAAGGCCCCTTGTCATTCCCGATTCCCGGGACGAGCCGGCGATCCGCGTTCCGGGCCACGCGCTCTCCGGCGCATGGCCCAAGGACCGCGTCCGCGTCCGGCTGGAGCGCCGAAGGGGAGGGGCGCCCCCCTCGGGACGGATCGTCCAGGTCGTGGAACGGGGGATCCGTACCTTCGTCGGCAGGTACTCGCCCGTGGGCGCGCGCGACTTCGTGAGATTCCGGGACCGGGAGGCGGACCTCCATCTTCCGGTGTCGCTCCCCCATGACACACAACCGGCGCCGGGAGATCTTGTGGTGGCGGAGGTCGACCGGTATCCCGGCAGGGGAGAAGAGGGACATGCGCGGGTCGTCCGGGTCCTCGGGAAAGACCACGACATGGATACGATCTTCCTCGCGGTCGCCTGCGCCCGGGATCTCCCAGTGGAATTTTCGGACGGGGCGCTCCGGGATGCGGAGGAGATTCCCCAGACGGTCCGGTTCCCCGCCGGACGGCACACGGAAGGCGCGGCGACGGAGATGCTGGAGCGGATCGACCAGCGGGACCTCCCGTTCGTCACCATCGACGGCGAGGACGCGCGCGATTTCGACGACGCCGTCTGCCTCGTGCAGGAGCGCGGCCGGACCCGCCTCCTTGTGGCCATCGCGGATGTTTCCCTGTACGTGGCGGTGGGATCGCAGGTCGACCGGGACGCCTACGCGCGCGGCACCAGCGTCTACTTCCCGGACCGCGCCGTCCCGATGCTCCCTCCCGCGCTTTCGGAGGGCGTGTGCAGCCTCAAGCCGGGAGTGAACCGTCTTACGATGACCGTGGAGATCCCGCTCGACCCGCAGGGCCGTCCCGGACGGGCCTCTTTCTATCCTTCCGCCATCCGCAGCCGCGTGCGGCTGACCTACGACGATGTCCACGACTTCCTCTCCGGCGGCGAGCGGAGCGCCGGCCGAGGGGGAATCACTTCGGAAATCGGGAAAATGCTCCGGCGGATGGAGACCGCGGCGGGCCGCCTGACCCTTGCCCGCTCGGACCGCGGGGCGCTCGACTTCGATCTTCCCGAAGCGAAGATCGTCGTGGAAAACGGTTTCCCGGCGAAGGTGGTGGCGTATCCGCGGTGGGAATCCCACCGGCTCATCGAGGAGTTCATGCTGCTGGCGAACACGGCGGTGGCGGAATTCCTCTCCGAGAAGGGGTTCCCGTTCCTGTCCCGCATCCACGAGCCCCCGGCGGAAGACCGGATGGAGGAGTTCGAGGACGCTGCGGCGCGGCTTCTGCGGCGCGCGAAGGTCACCGAGCGGAGAGACGTCTCTTCCCGCCTGCAGGCGTGGGCCGAGGCGGCCCGCGGGGGGAAGTACGAAAAGTACATCAACATGCTGCTGCTGCGGAGCCTGATGCTGGCGAGATACGGTCCCGAGCAGGCGGGCCATTTCGGGCTGGCGCTTTCCCAGTACACCCACTTCACCTCGCCGATCCGGCGCTATCCCGACCTGGTCGTCCACCGAGTGCTCAAGGCCGCTTTGGGAGAGAAGGGGCTGTCGGCCTACGCGGCGGCCCTCAAGGAAAACGTGTCCGAAATCGGCATGCACTTGAGCGCCCGCGAGAGAGCCGCAATGGACGCGGAGCGCGACGTCGAGCAGCGCGCCAAGGCGCTTCATCTTTCGAAGAGGGTTGGGGAGACCTTTACCGGGGTCATATCATCGGTCGTGAGGTTCGGGTTCTTCGTCGAGCTCGCGGAATGCTTCTCTGAAGGGTTCGTCCACATCTCCACGCTCCGGGACGACGATTACCGCTATTCGGTGGAGCGGGGGGAGTGGCACGGCGCGCTTCGCAAGACCCGGTTTTCCTTGGGGGACCGGCTGCGCGTCAGGGTGCGGCGCGCCGATGTGGACCGGGGCGAAATCGACCTCGTTTTCATTGAAAAGCTGCCGGATACCGCCTAAAATGGTGGCATTTCGGGAGGTTTCATGAGCAAGAAAATTCTGCTTGCCGAAGACAGCCGGACGATGCGGAAGGTGTTCGATCTTGCGTTCGCGCAGTCGGACGTCGCACTGACCGTGGTCGACAACGGGGAAGAGGCCGTCCGGCTTGCGCGGGAGACCTCTCCCGATCTTGTCGTTGCCGACGTGACGCTTCCCGGCAGGGACGGATTCCAGGTGGCGGAGGATCTCGGGGCATCCGAAACCTCCCGGTCGTGCCCGGTCCTCATCCTTTCCGGGACGATTTCCCCCTTCGACGAAGAGAAATTCAGGAAGAGCGGCGCGCGAGGGATTCTCTTCAAGCCGTTCGAGGCGCAGGAACTTTTCGACAAGGTACAGGAGCTTTTGAGGGGGGGCGAGGAATCCGCCCTTCGGGAGAAGGGGGAGGCCGCGCCTCCGGCCGGCGAGCCGTGGGATTTCAGCGACGTCCTCGAAGAGGTGGAACAGGGAAGCGGAAAGGCGGCGCCCCAGGTTTCTTCCCGCGGGGAGGACCTTCTTCCCGGGTCGACCCCGGTGTCGCTGAAGGCCGAAGGAGGGCTGTCCCTCGGAGAGTTCGACGTCTCCCTGGAGGAAATCGAAGCGTCGTCGTCGGAGGATACGCCCAAAGAGGCATTCATTAAACCCCCGGCGGATTCCGGACCCCCGGTTTCGCACCTTGAAGGGGACCCTTTCACCGATGCCCCCGGCGCGGTGACCGACCTCGAGCCCGCCCTCCAGGCGGCGGAGGAGCTCGAGGAGATCGAAGACCTCGACGAGGTGGACCTGCTGCAGAGGGAATCCGGGAAGCCGTCTCCCCCCGAATCCCGTCCCGGAGCGGAAAGCGCGCAAAGGGAGCAGTTCTCCGCGCGGGCGCAGGAAATCTTCGAGAAGGTTGCGGCGGAGGCAGTGGAGAAGGTTCTGTGGGAGTTCATGGAGCGCTTCTCCGCGGAGTTTTCCGAAAGGATCCGGGAGTCCGTCGAGGCGGTGGCGTGGGAAGTCATCCCTCCGACCGCGGAGGCGCTGATCCGCGAGGAGATCGTCCGGATCCGGCAGCAGACGGAGAAGAAATCTCCCTGAAGGAAATGAAAATCCGCGAAACGGACAAGGCCTACGACCCGAAAGGGATCGAGGAGAAGTGGTACGCCCGGTGGGTGGAGGAGGGGCTGTTCCACGCCGACCCCGCCCGTCCGGGAGAGCCGTATACGATCGTCATCCCTCCCCCGAACGTCACCGGGTCCCTGCACATGGGGCACGCGCTGAACATAACCCTCCAGGACGTGCTCATCCGCTACCGGATCATGCTGGGATGCAACGCCCTGTGGCTGCCGGGGACCGACCATGCCGGGATCGCCACGCAGAACGTGGTGGAGCGGCTCCTCGCCAAGGAGGGGATCGGACGCCAGGACCTGGGGAGGGAAGCGTTCGTCGAGCGGGTGTGGAAGTGGAAAGAGGAAAGCGGCGGCGTCATCCTGCGGCAGTTGAAGCGCCTGGGCGCATCCTGCGACTGGGAGCGGGAGCGGTTCACGATGGACGAGGGGCTTTCGCGCGCCGTCCGCGAGGCCTTCACCCGGCTGCACCGGAAAGGGCTGATCTACCGCGGGCGCTACATCATCAACTGGTGTCCCCGCTGCCACACGGCTCTTTCCGACCTCGAGGTGACCTATGAGGAGACGCGGGGGTCGCTCTTCCACATCCGGTACCCGGAAATGTCCGGGCGCCGCGGCGTGGTGGTGGCGACGACGCGGCCCGAGACGATGCTGGGGGACACGGCGGTGGCCGTGAATCCCAAGGATGATCGCTTTGCCGGCCGCGTCGGGATGACGCTGCGCCTCCCGCTCATGGACCGCCCCATCCCGCTGATCTCCGATGAAATGGTCGACCGGGAGTTCGGGACCGGCGCGGTGAAGATCACCCCCGCGCACGATCCCAACGACTTCGAGGTGGCGCGGCGCCACGAGCTCCCGTCGGTCCGGGTCATCGACGAGTCGGGGAAGATGACCGCCGATGCGGGCGCCTTCGCGGGGATGGACCGGGCCGAGTGCCGGAAAGCCGTCGTCGAAAAGCTGGAGGAGGAAGGGCTCCTGGAAAAAGTGGAGCCGTATCTCCACAACGTGGGCCACTGCTACCGGTGCCAAACGGTCATCGAGCCCGCGGAGAGCATCCAGTGGTTCGTCCGGACGAAGCCGCTGGCGGAACAGGCGATCCGCGCCGTGCGATCGGGCGAGACGCGCATCGTTCCGTCCCAGTGGGAGCGGACCTACTTCGACTGGATGGAGAACATCCGCGACTGGTGCATCTCCCGGCAGATCTGGTGGGGGCACAGGATCCCCGCCTACCATTGCGCTTCCTGCGGGCAGACGACCGTCGCGGCGGAGGCGCCGGACCGGTGCGCCTTCTGCGGCTCCGCGTCCCTTCGGCAGGAAGAGGACGTCCTGGACACGTGGTTCTCGTCGGCCCTGTGGCCGTTTTCGACGCTCGGATGGCCCGACGAGACCGCGGACCTGGCCCGGTACTATCCCACCTCCGCCCT
>Ga0214473_10008249_pt1 | contig 12329 bp, 22 predicted proteins | sample RVTome_7_FD_203509 | JGI IMG/M metagenome (GOLD analysis project Ga0214473, IMG submission 203509) | Soil microbial communities from uranium-contaminated site in the Upper Colorado River Basin, Wyoming, United States - RVT98D197 | ecosystem: Environmental > Terrestrial > Soil > Contaminated >... | reverse complement strand
TAGCGTGGATCCTGTAGTATCTGCTTGGGCGGAGCTTCTTGAACAATTTGATGCGAGTAAACAGGCATTATGTCTTTAGCACCCTAAAGTTCAACGTGCAGCGAATCATATCTGTGCAACTGTCTACATTTACTCGTAAAATATCTCCTTGTGTCAAGGTTACGTCTGCCCAATCGCCCAAATTCAAATCTTGAGCTTTTACTCCGGTAGCAACAATTTCAGGCTCATGACCGTTGCAAATCGAATCACCGTCAACTGGATGCGTGCTATCATCATACTGCGCATACGTACATCTCCAGACATCCAATTTGATTGCACCTGCGGTCTTCCCCACCAGAGTCCACGACACAAGTGTACAATTGAAGCCTACCTCAAAATCTATCTTGTCTCCCGCTGTTATAGCAGACCCACCGCCATCGATGGGAATAGCTATCTCAGTGATGTCGTCTACCAATTTCCTGTATCTGGCATCTGCTTCTTCAACGGTAATGCCGACAAACTCCTGAGGAACTCCACCTTGAAGACTGATGTCATCAACGTAAAATCCAATTCCTGCTCCGCTGCCTCGTATTTCAACTCGTAGATTATCTACCAACGTTCCGGCAGGAATCGCAAAGGCAGTCATCGGAATGACAACCTGCTGATATGCTCCAATGGTAGCTGAGTCAAATCCGTAAAGCCCATCATCTATTGAAACATAATTTCCTTTAACAACGGTCGAGGCCCTGAACGATACTCGAAGAGATTTTGCCGTCGCCCAGGCAGCCTTGCTACGAATATTCAGGACGAGGTTGGCATAGCCCGAAATATCTGTAAGAGCCGCAGCAGCAAGATTAAACCAGTTGTTATTGACCGCAGTTGTCGCCTCAATATCCTTAGTGCCAGTACGAGGATTATTCGTACTATTGATGTCGATGGTAGCGCCGCTATCAGTCGCAGCCCACTCTGTCGGCGCTCCCAAGTTCTCACCGTAAAGCAGGAGCGAATCAACATCTCCTGGTTCGGTAGCTCCAGTAGGAACTAGGACGAAGGTGAGACCGAGCTGCGTATCCGGGGATATGTCCGGTCGAGATGGGTTCACTGCGGGAGTACCCGTGATTTTGATGACAGTAAGCGAAGTATCTAAAGCAATGACGTCAATTCGGGGATTTCCCGGATCGGCAGCATCCAGTGTTATTGTCTGCTCTGTAGATTCGTAGAGAACGGAATTGATGTAGTATCTTGCGGCAGATATACGGAACTGCAATCCAGTCTCCCAGACGACGTGACCGCCCTCCAGAATGAATGATCCTGACGGCGTTGGCGCTGATGCTGTGATCAGATCATCGACCTCTGCCATCGTGTAATAAGAGGCATCATGATCGTGACCGGTTGGGGAATAAGCAGGGAGGTTGCCGCCGTCTCCAGGATCTCCTGTATGATCGTGATCTATCGGAGTCTGCGCTGTCACCAGTAATCCCGCTAATCCGGTAACGACAATTTCATCGCTACCACCGTCCTGATGACTGGTCTTGTGCGCAGCAGGAATTCCACCCCCAGGAATAATTACTCTAGTTTCACCATTTACGTCTACTACTGTGACTCCTGCACCCGCGAAGTCAAGCTCACCACGATCGATCAGATCAACATCTTCATCTTCGATGCGGTGACCTTTACGCTCTGCCCATCCGACTGGCATGGCAACCTCCTTAGATTTTGTCTACATTTACACCGACATAAACTTTGAACACGTTCGCATTCATAGCACCATCTTCGCCGACTGAAGGTCCGTCAAGATGTGTAATCAAATACTTTACGGTCGCCAACCATTCCATGTAGGAATCGGGCTTAATTGAAGTGCCATCGGCAAGGAAGCCTTCGCCGTTCGTGGCAATGTCCCAGAGGACAGTGGCAAGGATGTCTTTGAGCTTGGTCTTGGCGCTGGCATTGGGGAAGTAGTTAGCCTCAGTCTCTGCCATCTTGCCGAGGGAGTCGGCGATAACTCTCTTGATAGCGGGGGCGTAATCGGGGATAGGAATAATATCATCGCTCATAATTTCATTATACCACAAGGAGATATCCTATGCTAGGGGCAATTTTTGCTTCGGATTTGGAATTTTGAGTCCACTATTTTTGTGGGTGAGGTGTGAGGGTCGGGGCAGTTTTAGTGCTTTTATGGCTATGCGCAAGCACAAGCGTTATTTTTGTGCTACACTGTAGCTGTTAGGGGTTGGGGTAAAACCCAAAACCAAAACCCCTAATAAAGGTAAAAAAGGTACGTAATGGCTACACCAAGTAACACCCCCAACCCAACCCCAACCCCCGCAGTATGTAGCATTTGTGGTAAACACATTACCCGCACTGCTACACTTACGGCAGGCATGGGGCATACATGCGCTAGCGTACAAGCGCAGTTTAGCACCCCGCAGGCGCTACAAGCGCATTATGCACAGCTTACAGGCAATGTACCCGCAGGGTACATTACCGTTGCAAGCTTGCACATTACGGTTGTAAAAGCGCAAAAAAGCGGCAAGTACCCCGGTTTAAACGTAAACCGCATGGTAACGGCAATTGGTAGGGACAGGGTAAAAAACAACCCCCTGCACCCCATTTGCACCCCCATTTACAACGGCAGGCAACGCTGGGTAAACCCGTGGTTGGGTACACCCGCAGGGTTACAAGCAATTGCAACGGGCAACTTTAGTAAAGCGCCCGCCAAATAACCCTTACCCCTAACTGGCAGGCATAGCTGGTAAACCAAACCCTATGCCTGCCAAAACCCAAAACCCAAAAAGGTAAAACATTATGCCAATTGTAACCATAGTACAACAGTTTGTGCAAGCCCAACCGTTTTTGGCACTTGCAATAGCATTTGCCTTTTGCTTTTTTATGGCAGGTTTTATTACTGCACCTTGGCGGTAAGCTAGCACAAGCCCTTACAACTAAATATGCCCGCCCTACCCAGGCGGGCAATTTTTATTGCATAGCCTCTCGTACTTCTTGCGTTGTGCTTCTTGCATCGTGCTTCTTGCATCACTTGTCGTACAGCGGAATCCCACGACCCTCGTAAACTGCGACGACGAATGCGAATCATCTACGATCACGAATCGTCGACGACGACCTTCGCTAATCACGAGAATCACGAATCATGCGAATCATGCGAATCATGCGAATCATGCGAATCATGCGAATCATGCAAATCATGCGAATCATCGCAAGCGAATGACCATCTATGTTAAAATATTGTTACGAATATTGCATTATGAGACGCTTTATGCTATAATGAAGGTAACAGTAAGTAAGTACGACTAATCTACGAAGGAGGTTCATAATGCACGAAGATCCGCAAGAAATCGTAAAAGCTCTTGACCCTGATCTTCATGACCAGATCATAGGCTTGTTGCAGACGATCGAAGAATTGAAGGGTCACAACTTCACGACTGCCTTGTTGGTCGCAGCCCACTTGGGTTGCGACGAATTGCAGGATAATCCAGGGTCATTGCGGGGCAGCGCAATAATCGCAAAGTAGAAGCTCAGACCCCGAAGTTGGAGACTCCGGGGTCTTTTTACACCGACTCGCCTCGCGACCTTCGCAGGCGATTGACTCGATTGACTCGATTGACTCGATTGACTCGATTGACCGTCTATGTTAAAATATTGGCAAGAACCTTGCATTACGACCCGCTATGTGCTATAATTGGTCTATAGTGGCTAACCGTCTTAACACCCAACATAGGAGGTTCACATGCCAAACCAACAGTACGATGCAAAAGCAATTGCAGAAGCTCTGCAAACCCGTTACATCTTCGTGGCTACACGAAGCCGTAACGGGCAGCACGACGAGGTTATGAGCGTCAAGGAAGGGGGCGTCATAGCGCACATACAAAGCAACTTGAGCACGAACGTCAAGCATCACGATGCCTTTGTGCCTGCTTCGGACATCATGCATTGGTACGCTGGCGCACCCCGAAGTTCGTAACCAAAACCCCACAGGACGCCTGAGGCTAGAAGCTTCAGGCGTCCACCTTAAAATATTGTTACGACCCTTGCATTATGACCCATAGTATGCTATAATTTCCATACTGGCAACCGTCTCATAACACCCAAAATGGAGGCTCAAATGCGTATTATAATTTGGAAGGTCTACTACCGCAATGAAGGTCTGCTGGCAAATACCCTGCTGCCAGCGATCATCCTGCAAACCGGCAATAAGACTGGTCGGTTTATCTTCCCGTTTCATTGGTTCTTGCAGCCGGTTTACATACCGTAGATCTTCAATGCCAAACAGCCCGCACGAACTACGCAAAACCAATGACGCCCCTACCGAAAGTCGGTTTAGGGTCAAGCCAAAGCACCACCCACCATCACGAGACAAGATACGCGAAATGGCTCTCAATAGTCACGAAGGTGGGCGTATGCGCTGCGACTACTGCGGTCACACCTTTGGCGCATACTACGTACGATTGGTCGCGATACCTTTGCACGAGCCAAAGGCAGCATGCAAAGATTGTCGCGAATCGCATAAACTTCAAGTAATTTGAGGAGCGCTAACATGATATACCGTTTTGAGAATTGGATGTTCGGCTGCACCTGCTTTGGACCCTGCCATCACAAACACGGTAGGCTTCAAGAATGGTTCTGGAACACGAATCGTCTGTACCCGTTAGCCTACCGATTATTCAATTGGCTGACCGGTCAGGAACCGTTTGAAGGTTGATCTGCGAAATATCTAACCTAAAATATTGTTGCGACTATTGCACCAAGACCCGTTTTGTGCTATACTATTTCTAGTAACAAACGGTTCGTAAGCCTACCAAACCTACGAAGGAGGACCCAACATGAAATACCGCTTAGAAAACATGAAATACCACGTTGAAGACTGGTTGTTCGGGTGTACGTGTACTGGACCCTGCCGTCACAGATACGGCAAGTTTCATGAATGGCTCTGGAACACGAAATATCTTATGCGTTTCTTGCTGTGGTTGTACTACGACCTGCTACACATCAGCGAGCCATTTGAAGGTTGATCTCGTACCATAACTTTGCGAAATGCCTGGGGCAGGAGACCTCGGGCATCCGGTAGTGTGGCGGCTACCGCATGAAGATGCAGCCAAATCCTATGAAAGGAGGTTATGATGACAAACTGGCAACAAATCATTGACATGGTCAATGAAACCTTGAGCGACGAAGACAAGCTCCGAATCGCTGAAGGTCGTGAGCTCGAATGTCAATTTACCGAAGACGGTATTTACCCGACTCCGAATGACGACGCCGAATTCTTCGCCAAGTACGTCAATCCAGTCGTCGTCCCGAATCACGAAGATCGACTTGCCCGAATCGTCGACAAAGTCCACGATTGGGCGAATCATCAGCGTGAAATACAACACACCAATCAACCTTAAAATATTCGTTTGACCCTTGCATTACGACCGAATATGTGCTATACTAAATCTGTAAGCAAAATCAATCGCAGGGCAAGCCAGCCCACCAGACCTTTGAAGGAGGTTCATAATGGCTAAGAATGGTAAGGACGAGGTTGAGGCAGTAGTTGAAGCCGAGACCACCAAGGCAGCGGTGAAAGCGCAGGAACGAATCACCGTTGTGACTGCGGAAGATGGCACGAAGAAATACAAGTGCCATTACTGCGGGAAATGGATTCGGTTTGAGTCCTGGGAGGAGTTTGAGGCGGGCGATTATTGCCACCTGATCCGGGACGAACAGGGATGGACTGAGGCTGCGCTTCAGGAGCACCGCAAGTCCATGAGTGCCAGCGAAGTTCCGGTAACGGATGACGGGCGGGCGTACATCAAGGTCGCCGTTCTTCACCGCCGACTGGAAAGGGAAGGCATTCCGGTCAGCCGCATGGTGAGGGCATTCGGTCGGGACCGCACCCTGGATGGTGCTCTGCACCCGAACTTTCAACCGATCTATGTTGGGCGTGCGAGATACCTGCACCCCGACTGTGGGGAAGAGTGGGGTCTGAATTTCCTCCGGTCAATGGAGGGTGGGCGCGAGAGCAAGCCCACCGAGGCTATTGAGGCTGCCCTGAGCTAACTAAGACGAAAACGGGCGGCAGGCTGGATAATCCCCTGCCGCTCGTTCTGTCCGCCTTCGGCAAGCGGCGTTGAACAAGTCAGCCGAAGAATGAGAATAACCAAAGAGAAAGGAGAACTGATGGCAAAGCCCCATACGCGAGAAGAAGCTCTGAACTGCATAAACTCTGCAGAGATTGATAGAATCGTAATTGCACAACTCCATCATGGAGATGCTGCTGCCGAGAACGAATGTCGAAGCCTCAGATTGTGGGATTGGCAAATTCCGTTCGTTCTTCAGTACGTCCAAGATGTCCTCAATAACAACAATCCCTACCAGTTGCCAGGAAATAAAATCTTCTAACAATTCAAGTGATCATCAACCAATGAGAATTTTAACGAGAAAGGAGATTGAAATGCCCAAAGACGAGCCTAACCCCACGCGCGAGAAAGCTTTAAATTTCGTAAATTCCGCCGAAATTGGCAGAATAGTCATGGCGCAACTTGAACACGGCGACAATGCTGCAGAGCATGAATGCCATGTACTGAAACTCTGGAACTGGCAAATCCCGCTGGTTTTAGAATACGCCCGAGAAGTCGTCAGCAAGTGCAATCCGTATCAACTTCTCGGAGACAAGATTTTTGAAACATACACGACTTAAAGAGAATCCTAACGAGAAAGGAGAACTGATGGCAAAAGCCGTGATGAGTATTGATCCCAGACTAGTCAGTCTGGTGGGCAGAAAATTGTACTCATCGCACCCCATACCGATTGTAACTCGTGAATTACTGCAGAATTCGGTAGATGCCTGTCGTCGTAAAGGCATTGAACCAGACATCAAGATCGAAATTTTCCACAACGATGACTACAAATGGCTCATAACCTGCACAGATAACGGCATTGGCATGACCGAAGACCAGATGGAGAATGACTTCCTGAAACTTGGGGGTACGAAGGAAGATGGAGCTGGTCAAACTGGCGGATTTGGAATCGCCAAAGCTGCGATAATGAGCGGCGAAGATTGGTCCGTGCGGTCACTCGGTAACTTCATGAATAAGGAAATGTTCCTGCGTGGTGCGGAGATAAAGAAGAATCTAAGGCGCATTGATGGTACGATAATTACCGTTCTCATCGGTGAGGCAACTTACCGAAGCAGCTTGATGCAAGCTGCTCAAATGATCCTGTATTCTGATGTAAGCGTACATCTAGTGATTGAAAGCAAAACATATCCCGAGATACACGTTGACGCACAGAATTCAGGTATCAATGGGAGCATAAAGCGAAAGATCCTGCATGACGACAAGTGGATGACCGTATGGGGTACGACCAGCTTGGGCTTATCAGACAAGTGGTGCGAAGTCTCCAACCCTGGTTGGAACATTGTGCGTCTAAACGGTTTGATGCAGTTCATCCGAGGAAACCAGCTAGACATTCGCAAGAACAGCTTGTTCTTCGACATCAAAGCTGACACAATGCCAGATGATCCAGCCTATCCATTTAGCATGAGCAGAGAAACTCTGATAGTTGATTACGACAATTTGGTCCGAGCAACCGTAGACTCGCACAATGCTAACGTCTTGCAAAGCATGGCAGCAGTAGCTCGCGATATTCCGGAGGAAGAAACCGTTACTGTAATCCCGGGAAAACTTTTGAGCGGCAGTCGTGACACTCGCTACAGCAAACATGAAAGTAAACTTGATGGATTCGGGAATAAGACAAAATTCAATCTCAAAGTTGATACACTTGAGAACAAATCTTCTCACAAGAACGCTGGAAAGACCTGTCTCCTTCTCCTGCGATACAAGAAAGATCCCAATAAGCGGAAATGGCACGCGAAATTACTGCGAGCGTGGCAGGAGATTATGCAGCTTGTAGCCGAAAGTAATGAGACCTTTGGCATCGGCATAACCAGCGATGCGTGGATGGCAGCGAGTCGCACAATTCTCGACGGACAGCTCTACTACGTGTTAAATCCCGACCTAACTGTAGACGAGGAACTGGCAAGTCAGCCCCCGGAAGCAATAATCCTTGCACTTTGGGCGACAGCTTGCCATGAAGCAACCCACGCCTATGTGGACGACCATAACGAATGGTTCACGACAACCTGTGTTGATATCCAAGCCGACTCGGCTAACGATATGTTGCGCAATCTGAAGCGCATCGCTAAGATCCTACAATAGAAAGGAGGTGAACGAGAATGCTAACGAGAATAACCGTACCTAAGAAGCAAGCAGAGACCGCATTTTTTGTCGAAGCACTGACCAATAAGTACAATGGTCAGAGACAAATTCAAATCAATGACACTTTTCGCAACGGCGATGATGAGCTGAAATACGCTCGTCGGGGCGTAAATATAGATGTCATTGACATTCCCGACGTCCTTCGCACAGTTATTCAGCTGTACGTGCGAGAGACCGACTCAGAGTTGGACGACTTCATGAACACGTTGTCGGACAGCACCTCGCTAAAGTAAGGTGGAGAATTTCAATGAACGTCAAAGCCGAACTGAAAGAGGGCAACGTAGTTGCCATGACCATTCAGGCACTGACGGTGAAGAAGACGATCGTGAAGCAATTCCCGGTCAAGCACATTCTCAACAATGCGGAGTATGAAGCTATGATTCCGTATGGTTGGGTTCATGGCGAGAGCGTCAGTCATGATTTCTGGGATCCTATGGGCATCTTCGAAATCAGCGGTCAGCTGTACCTGATCCGCCTGAACGAGATGTATTGGAGCAAGGAATTCCTTGCGCGATTCAACGACAAGGGTCAAATCCTGGTGGTGTAGCATGACGGATACATGCGATTACCTATTGCCTATAACTGAGCCACAAAAAGTCATACGAACTGCCGCAGTCGCTGTTGCCTTTCGTACGATGGCTGGCATTCCAATCATCATGCACGAGATTACTGAAGAGATAACCTCAACATCCGAATCTGACAGCTTCTTCGACAAACACGTCCGTCAAATAATCGCCGGTAATGACGAAGTCATTCAGAAATTTGCGAAGACTATTGTCTTTTGGGCGACACACATCGATTTGTGAGAATTGCCGAGGGAGTAACCTTCACCCAACCCTTGCATTACGAAGGGAACTATGTTACAATGGTTCTATTCTAAACAAAGCCAACCTTTGAGAGGAGGTCATAATGGCTGATGAAACGAAAGCGGTTGAGAAGACCGAAAAAGCAAAGACTCGCCGGACCTACCGGAATGACCAGTGGACGGAGGAAGATGTGAAGGCAAAGAAAGCTGCCTTGACTCTTGCCGAGGTTCCTGCTGGTTGGGTCAAATTAGCGGATGTTTCCACCGCATGTCGTGCGAACGGAATCCCGGTCAGCAAGTTCGTCCGGGCATTCGGCGGAGATCGCGGGATGAACGCCCCGATCGCTCCCGAATTCAGGTTCGTGTATGTCGGCAGGACCCGCTACTGTCCTCCGGAGGCGTTGACCACTGGGATCGCGAAATTGAAGGACCCGTCCTTCCTGAAGACCACCCGTGTTCACAAGCCCAAAGCCGACAAGCCTGCGAAGACAGCCAAGGCTGAAGCAACCCCCGTCCCTGAGGGACGCAGGGTAGCAGTTCGCCCACAGAGCTAAACCATCTGCCAGGAGAGTAACCGTTGAGGGAGTTGCAAAACTCCCTCTTCGGCGTTATACTGCGAGGTCAAAATGGACCTACAAATCGCCTACCGATCAGAGATCTTCAGACAGTACAATAAAGCGAAGGGCGCAGCCAAACGAGGACAGCTCAACAAAGGGCGGGTCAATAGAGCACTCGGCTTGCTTATGTCCGATAGATTTATGGACAAAGTCCATCAGTACGGAACAACATACAATCAATGTGGATGCCCTGATTACGAAAACCGTAACGTCTTCTGCAAGCATCGCCTGGCTTACATCATGAACTGGCGTGCTACGCAGCAGCTCATGATCCTGATCGAGGAAGGCAAAGTGGAGTTCGGTGATGACCCCCCTGGCATATTAGCTCCCATGCGAACTACCTGGCTGGTCTTGCTTGTACTGCTGGCAAGTTGCGCAGCGCCCAAACAAGAGCCAAAAGCCCCCTTAGTAGGAGCTACCAGCGCCCCCCACAGCGCTCGTATCGGGGTAAGGCATACCTTACCACCTGTACCCCCGGATACGACGCCTACAATTGCGCCCACAGCTCCCACCAAAGGCTGGCAAGAGCGTGCAGACACACTCCAGGCAAAAGCGCAACTGGCAATCAACGACAACTATTGGGAAGATACAGAGTTCAAAAAGGAGGCATACAAGACAGCAAGAGAAATGATAGCCATCTCTACTGGCAAGCTCAACGAGGACTCCAAAGCGATTCTAAAACATTTCCGTTGGGGTATGGAGTTTATGGATCGTAGACAACTGAAAAAGGCTATCGATATTCTTGAGACATACAACTAATCACATAGGCAGAGCGGCTCCGCAGGGAGCCGTTCTTTTTTGCGACTAAGTCCACGAGGATCCGCTCAGAGACTCCCATCGTAGCCTCGCAGATAGGTGCTACCTCGCGAAGATAGCGAATCGCATCAGGAGCGCACACATGCACTGATGGTGAGCAACGCTCTCCATCACCTGGAGGATAGTCCGTCACCCACGAATGAGCATCGCAGGGTCGACAGCTTCGAGCATCCATCACTGCTTGCACGACCACACCGAACATGATTCTCAGACTCGCGTCTTCGAAGGCTGCAAATTGCTTATTCACTCTAATTCTGCGACGATCAAAAAGATACCATACATCCACAGCAAGACAACGCAAATCATAATGTTCAGAACTCAAATCGAGATCATACAAATCACGGATAACTTCTGAAGGAGGACGATCTTGGGCGAATCGCTCGTAAATCGCACCGAGACGGTCGGGGACTTTCTGGAACCAACGCTTGCGACCATTTTGCATCATTTTTTGCAAAAAGAAGCCTAATTACGACTGCTGCCGTAAAACTACTTAGTATGTAAGTAGATGTCCCCTGCAAATGACTCTACTACATAGTAAATTACAATAATTTTTCAAAAAAAAAAGCCCCTCGAAGGGAAAAAAGTAGAAAAGTTATTAAAACTGCTATGTAGTAGAGTCATTTGCAGTACCCATCTACTTACCCCCAAACTTGAGCAAATCCTGCCGCTTTTACCGCTTTTTTTAGAAGCGTTTTTTGCATCATCTTTTACGCAGGAAGCATAAAGATCAGCACAAAATTCTGCCCAACGCATCACAACTACAATTTTACCTGTCACTACTTTTGCTTCCCCTCCCAAGACTCAAATGCAATCTTATTTGCAACCAGCCAGTATCTTCCTTTACTCGTCTGCACCATTTCCTTCTTCGGCAACGACATCACCCTGCTTATCTCACCCTGAAGCGTCCCCTCCCTCCACATCCAGACTATTCTCTTGACTACACGATTCTCCGTTCCAGACCTTTGCCTTTCCCTAGACCTCCCGCATTCCAGTCGCTCGATGAATTCTACCAAGTCCCTCATCCTCAATCCTGTCAATGCTTGAAGATCAACCCCGCATTCAAGACAATATTCAACAAGATGAATCCGCCTGAGGACTTCCTCCTCCTCGAATATCCTCAATTCCTCGACCGTTGTTTCGATGCGGCGTACCATCATGGATTAAACTCGAACACATGAAAGATGAATTCCCCACCTCGCAACTGAAAAGTACCTAGATACTTGCATTGATGCGCATCTGCAAATTCGTGACCTATACCTACGATACGAAAGGTTCTAATCGTATCGAGGCTATCCGGATTCACCAACACCCAGATAAACGCCTCTTCCTGAATCACTTGAACTGTCAAAATCTCTGATTCCAGCGGCATAGTGATCTGGATCTCACCCTGTATCGGAAGGTTATACTTGTAGATTTTCACAGCTGCCTCATGACTATTTTGCTTTAGATATGTCTGCTCCACTAAACGTTCCGTCTACGCGAATGAATACTTGATCCTCAGTACGCAGCACGAGCGTTCCATTGTAGCAGAGTTTCCAGCTGCGAACACCTTCGACGTGCTCGACCGTTCCGTCCACAGCAAGCGGAGCAACGTCGACGTTGAATCGACCGTTGCCTTCAGCCAAATCATCGGTGTTAGCCATCACCTTTCTCCTTCTTCCTGCTTGATACTATCCAAGAATTTTTTAGTAAGAGAATCTGGAACATTGTCGTCAAAGATTGCGTATACAAAAGGAGCATTAGTTGCTCCTAACGTAGCCCTAAGACGTAACATCTCAAGATGCTTTAGCGTTCCGTCAAGATCCTCCAGCGAGGGAAATACTATAGCAAATCCTACTG
>Ga0214473_10008248_pt1 | contig 12329 bp, 10 predicted proteins | sample RVTome_7_FD_203509 | JGI IMG/M metagenome (GOLD analysis project Ga0214473, IMG submission 203509) | Soil microbial communities from uranium-contaminated site in the Upper Colorado River Basin, Wyoming, United States - RVT98D197 | ecosystem: Environmental > Terrestrial > Soil > Contaminated >... | reverse complement strand
GCGTGGATCATCCCGACGCAGCGCGCTTGCAGGCGGCGGCGCGCCGCGGGATCGAGTGGCTGGTTTCCATGCAGAACCGCGACGGTGGCTGGGGAGCCTTCGACAAGGACAACGACCGGCAGTTCCTCACGCAGATACCGTTTGCGGACCACAACGCCATACTCGACCCATCGTCCGCCGACGTCACCGCGCGGGTGCTGGAGTGCCTGGGCCGTAACGGCTGGCCGGCCAGTCATCCGGTGCTGCAGCGCGCCCTGGCATTCTTGTCTCGGGAGCAGACCTCTGAGGGGCCGTGGTACGGGCGCTGGGGCGTCAATTACATTTACGGGACCAGCGGCGTGCTACGGGCCTTGGAGACGGTCCGGCTTACCGGCAGGGAGTTCTGCCAGCGGGCGGCGGAATGGCTGCGCACGGTGCAAAATCCGGACGGCGGATTCGGAGAATCCATCGCTTCCTACTACGATCCGGCGCGCAAGGGCCAGGGCGTCAGTACACCATCGCAGACGGCTTGGGGGCTGATCGGTCTTCTGGCCGCCGGGTGGCGCGACGAGCCGGCAGTCGCGCGCAGCGTGGAGCACTTGCTGGAACGGCAGAGTGCCGACGGATCGTGGGAGGAAGCGGAGTTCACGGGCACGGGGTTTCCCTGCGTGTTCTATTTGAAGTATCACTTGTACCGGAACTATTTCCCGTTGTATGCGCTGGCGCGCTACCGCAACCAGGGCCGGGAAGCGGCGGAGTATCACGCGATCGGGCCGCAGGGACCGGACCTGCGCGTCGCGGAGCGAGAGAGACAATGAGATTTCCGCTGAAGCTGACCGCGAACCTGACCCGCTATATTGCGGGCCAGCGGATTCGCGGGGAGGAAAAATTTCCGCTGGTGATGATGCTGGAGCCGCTGCACGCGTGCAATCTGACCTGCACCGGCTGCGGCCGCATTCGCGAGTACAAGTCCACCATTGACGAGATGCTTTCGGTCGAGCAGTGCCTGCATGCCATGGAGGAGTGCGGGGCGCCGGTGGTTTCGATCTGCGGCGGCGAGCCCATGATTTACCCCGAAATCTCCCGGCTGGTGCGGGAGATACTGGCGCGCGGGCGGCACATCTATCTGTGCACCAACGGCATGTTCATTCGCAAGAAGCTGCACGAATTTCGGCCGAGCTCCAGTTTTTTCTGGAACGTCCATCTGGATGGGATGGAACGCACGCACGACCTGTGTGTCGAGCGCGACGGCGTCTTCCGCGAAGCGATCGAAGGCATCCGGGCGGCCAAGGCCGCCGGCTTTTACGTCTGCTCGAATACGACCATCTACAAGGAAACCGACCTCAGCGAAATTGCCGAGCTGTACGCGTTTTTGCACGAGATGGGTGTGGACGGTTACATGCTCTCGCCCGCCTACAGCTATGCCGCGGTCATGACTCGAGACATCTTCATGTCCCGCGAGGAGGTGCGCGAGAAATTTCGGCAGGCGCTGTGCTTGATCGAAAAGTACAATCTCATGATCTCGCCCATCTATCGCGAGTACCTCAAGGGGGAGCGCGAATTGATGTGCACGGCCTGGGGCAATCCCACCTACAATCCGCGCGGCTGGAAGGGCCCCTGTTACTTGATGACCGACGCCCACCACGACACCTTTCGCGGATTCATGCAGGAAACACCCTGGGAGAAATACGGCCGGGGACGGGACCCGCGGTGCGAGGACTGCATGGTACACGTGGGATTTGAACCCTCGGCCGTTCTGGGCGCGCACCGCAAGCTGGGCGACAATTGGAAATTGCTGAGATGGCAGTTGAGCGGCAAGATGGGCGGCGCTCGCGGCCGCGCCGGAAGCGATCGAGGAAACGGGCACGGCGGCAGCCATGGCAACGGGCACGGAAACGGTCACGCGAGCGACGGGCAGGCCAGTGGATTGAAGGCGGGGCCTCCGCCGCCGGCGGATTTGCTGGGGCCGGACGGGAGTCTGCGAGTCTTATGACCACGCTGGTCACTGGAGCCACGGGCTTCCTCGGCAACCACGTAGCCCGGCTGCTGGCCGAACGCGGCGAGCGAGTTCGCGTGCTGGTGCGCACCGGGAGCGAGTCCCGCCGGCTGGAAGGGCTGCCGGTGGAGCGTGTGGCAGGGGATCTTCGCGACGCGGCTTCGCTTGTGCGCGCCGTGGAAGCTGTGCACACGGTATATCACGTTGCAGCGGATTATCGCCTTTGGGCGCGTGACCCGCGCGAGATCTACGAGTCGAATGTCACCGGAACGCGGAATTTGTTGCAGGCCGCTCGGAACGCGGGCGTGGAGCGATTCGTGTACACCAGCACGGTCGCCACCGTCGCCGTGCCCCACACCGAATCGCTGCCGGACGAGCGGACGGTCACGTCGGTTGAACAGATGATCGGCCACTACAAGCGATCGAAGTGGCTGGCCGAGCAGGAAGCGCTTGACGCGGCCCGAGCGGGCATGCCCGTAGTGATTGTAAACCCGACCACACCGGTCGGCCCCGGTGACGCCAGACCGACGCCGACCGGCCGCACCTTGGTGGACTTTTTGAACGGCCGCATGCCGGCATACGTGGATACGGGCCTGAATTGGGTGCCGGTCGAAGATGCCGCTGCGGGCCATCTGCTGGCGGCCGATCGTGGGGCGGTGGGAGAGCGCTACATCTTGGGAGGCGAAAACCTCTCCCTGAAGCAGGTGCTTGATATGCTTGCCGGCTTCTCGGGCCGGCCGGCGCCACGCGTTCGCTTGCCGCACGCAGTGGCGCTGGCGGCGGGCTACGCGGACGCGGTAGTGTCGCGCCTGCTACGCAGGGAACCGCGGATACCCCTCGAAGGGGTACGCATGGCGCGGCACAGCATGTTTGTGGATGCGGGAAGAGCTCGCCGCGAACTGGGGTTCGCGCCGGGGCCGGTGGCCGCGGCGCTGGAACGGGCGGTACGCTGGTACCAAGCCAACGGTTACGCGGGCGTCCGCCGGCTGGCCGGGGCGGCCCAGGCGCACGCCGTCTGAGTGGCGGCATGGGGGCTTACACTGGGGAAGTCGCAGCGGAGAAATGAAGATTCTGGTAACGTTTGCGGTGCACGCGGAATTCGCGGCGTGGCGGCGGAAGCGCCAGTACCGTCAGGTGGCGCGCCAGCCCTTTCCGCTCTACGTTTGCGAGGTGGGCGGAAGCGAAGTTCGGGTGCTGCTTACGGGCGTGGGCGGCGATTCGGCGTCGGAAGCCATTCGTTGGGCGCTTTCTGGGCCCACCGACTTGTGCATCTCGAGCGGATTTGCCGGCGCGCTGCGCTCCGATTGGGCGGTGGCCGAGCTGCTGGCGGCGCGGGTCGTTTGTCGCGCTGGAAGGGAGCTGGCGGTGGCCAGTGACCGCCAATTATTTGCCGCGGCGTGTGACGCCGGCGCGCGGCCGGTGGACCGGTTCATGACGGCGCGGCATTTGGTGGTGAGTGCGGAGGACAAGTCGTCCTTGTCCCGAGAGGCGGACGCGGTAGAGATGGAAAGCTTTGCCATTCTGGCGGAAGCTGCGCGGCACGGCGTACGCGCCGTGGCCGTCAGAGCGGTCAGCGATTTGGCGGCGACTTCGTTGCCGTTCGATTTCGAGCGCATGTGCGACGCTCGCGGCGCGATTCGCCTGATGCCGCTGCTCGCGGAATTGGTCCGGCACCCGCAGCGCCTGCCCGCGCTGCTGCGCCTGGCGCGGGATTGCCGGCTGGCGGCCGGCCAGCTCGCGGAATTTCTCGAGCGATATCTTGGGCTGCTGGATGCCGGTCTGGATCTTTCAAAGTCGGAAATGGTGGCGGCCACATGAGCGTTTCGACCGCCATGGTTGGACGTGTGGGGCCTGCGGTGCTCGGCAGGCAGATGCGCGCTGCCGTCTATCGCGGCGCGGGGCGCGTGGTCGTCGAGCAGGTGCCGGTGCCGGAGATCAGCGACGGCGAGGTGCTCATCCGAGTGGCCGCCTGCGGAATCTGCGGCACTGACCTCAAGAAGATTCAGCATGGCTTTGTGACCGCGCCGCAGATTTTCGGACACGAAGTGGCGGGCACGGTGGTGGCCGTAGGCCGCGGCGTGCATCGCTGGAAGCCCGGAGACCGTGTGGTCAGCTTCCATCACGTTCCCTGTGGGGGATGCTTTTACTGCCAGCGGCGCCTGTTTTCGCAATGCCCGGCCTACAAGAAGGTCGGCCTGACGGCTGGTTTTGATCCCAACGGCGGCGGGTTCGCCGAGTACGCGCGTGCCATGCCTTGGATTGTGGAGCGCGGAATGGTAGAGATACCGGCGGGAGTGAGCTTCGAGGAAGCCACTTTCGTCGAGCCGGTGAATACCTGTCTGAAAGCTGTGGAGAAGGCTCGCGTAACCGCCGGCGAGACGGTCCTGGTGATGGGCCAGGGGCCCATCGGACTGCTCCTCATGATGTTGTCCCGCCTGGCCGGCGCCACGGTACTCACCAGCGACCCCATGGCTGAGCGCAGGGCGGTGAGCGAGCGCCTGGGCGCTGGAGCGACATTTGACCCCCAGGGCGGACGACTGGCGCAGGAAGTGGTGGCCCGCACGGACGGTCGCGGCGCCGACGTGGTACTTGTAGCCGTGCCCCTGCCGGCAGCGCTTTCCGAGGCGCTGTCGCTGGCGCGGCCGGGAGGCCGAGTGCTACTGTTTGCGCAGAATGACCCGCAAATGAAGATCGAGTTTCCGGCCGCGGCGGTTGGCGTCGAGGAGAAAGAGATTCTCGGCAGTTACAGCGCCGCCGTGGACCGGCAAGAGGAGTCCGCCCGGCTGGTATTCTCCCGTGAGCTGCCGGTGGCCACGCTCATTACTCATAAATTTCCTTTGGAAGAGTTTGATCGCGCTTTTTCCCTGGCCGCCCGGCCCACAAGGGATTCATTGAAGGTGCTCATTATGCCTGTTATGGAAGCGTCCTGATGGATACACTGACCGTACCACTCATCGCCGCTCAAGCGAATACTCATATGACCGCCGCCGTCTTGCACGGCAGCGAGGACCTGAAGATCGAAAGTGTCGGCATTCCGCGGCTGGCGCAGGATGAGGCCCTGGTGCGCGTGAAGGTCGCGCTCACCTGCGGCACCGACCTCAAGGTATGGAAGCGGGGCTACCACGCCCGCATGATCACTCCGCCGGCCATCTTCGGCCACGAGCTGGCCGGAGTGATCGAGCAGGTGGGTTCGGACGTGCCACGCTCCTTGCAAGTGGGGACCCGCGTGGTGCCGTCGAATTCCGCTCCGTGCGGCGTCTGCCTTTTCTGCCGCAAGCAGCGCAGCAACCTGTGCGAAGACCTGCTATTCAACAACGGCGCCTACGCCGAATACATTCGTATCCCCGGACGGATCGTGCGGCAGAACCTGCTGGAGATTCCTCCCCACGTCTCGTTCCTGGATGCGGCCATGGCCGAGCCGCTGGCCTGCGTGTTGCGCGGGATTGATGAGACCGGCATCCAGCCGGGTGATACCACGGTGCTGATCGGCTGCGGCCCCATCGGCCTCAAGTTCATCCGCATCCTGGCCGGTCGCGGCGTCAACGTCATCGCCCTGGGCAAGCGTCCCAACCAGGTGCAGTCCGCCGAGCGCATGGGAGCGCGCGCGGCGTTTGACGTCAGCAAGCTATCCGATCCCATCAGCGCCGTGCGCCGGATGACCGAAGGCGGCCGCGGCGCCGACTCCGTGATCGAGGCCGTGGGCTCGCCCCTGACCTGGGAATGGGCCATCCAAATGGTCCGCTGCGGCGGTACTGTGAACCTGTTCGGCGGATGCCCGCGGGGCAGCAAGGTGCAGTTCGATCCCACCGCGCTGCACTATTCGGAGATCACCATCAAGTCCACGTTCCATCACACGCCGCGCTTCATGCGCGAAGCCCTGGATGCCATCGCTCGCGGTGAGATCCGCGCCGCCGATTTCGTCAACGCGGAGATCCCGCTGCGCGAGCTTCCGCTGATGTTCGAGCACATGAAGCATCGCAACGGCGAGATGAAGGTCGCGGTGATCCCCTAGCCGTCCGGGGCGCGAGATACTGGCGGCCGGCGCGACCTGCGCCCACGAGCGGCCATGCACTCACCTGCAGAACTGGAAATATCGCGCGCATTGCCGCCGGCCGGTTGTTCCCTGGACCAAGCCCAGAGCTACACGCGCCGGCTGGCAGCCCGCCATTACGAGAACTTCCACGTGGCCACGTGGCTGCTGCCGCGCCGCCTGCGCCAGCACTTCTGCAACATTTACGCCTATTGCCGCTGGGCCGACGACCTGGGTGACGAAGTGGCCAGCCCGCTGCGCGCGCTCGAATTGCTGGACGCCTGGGAGCAGGAACTGGACGGGTGCTACGCGGGCCGGCCGTCGCATCCCGTGTTTGTGGCTCTCGAGCCGACCATCCGAGCCTTCGACATTCCCGCTGAGCCGTTCCGCGACTTGCTCACGGCCTTCCGGCAGGATCAGACCGTGCGCCAGTATGAATCCTGGGACGATCTTCTCGGCTATTGCCGCTACTCCGCCAGCCCAGTGGGCAGGTTGGTCCTGTATATTTGCGGTTACCGCGATGCAGAACGCCAGCGGCTCTCTGACTGCACCTGTACCGCGCTGCAATTGGCCAATTTCTGGCAAGACGTCTCCCGCGACCTGGAGAAGGGCCGCCTGTACCTACCGCTGGACGCTTTGCGCCGCCACGGGCTCAGCGCGGCGGACATCGAGGCGCGGCGTTTTGACGCGCGATACGTGGCGCTGATGCAGCACCTGATTGCGCGCACGCGGGCGATGTTTGCCGAGGGTGTGCCGCTGTTGGCGCGCGTGGATGCCCGCCTGCGAGTGGACCTGGACCTATTCGGGCGCGGCGGGCTGGCCGTGCTCGCCGCCATTGAGGATGCGGGCTACAACACGTTGGAGCGCCGCCCGGCCATCGGTTCGCTGACGCGCGCCTTACTGCTTGCGCGTGCTGCGCTTGCAAACCTCCGCGCGGTGATTCCGCGGGATGCGCAGCCGGAGGCGGGGGCGCCCGCTGTGCCGCCCACTGCCTCTGCGTCTGCTGGCGGCGGGGACGGCGCCGGCTCGATTGAGGCTTCCTACGCTGAGTGCCGCCGCCTGGCGCGCCGTGCCGCCAGCAATTTCTACTACGCGTTTTATCTTTTGCCGCGCGCCAAGCGCGATGCGTTGTGCGCCCTCTACGCCTTCATGCGGCTGGTGGATGACGTTTCCGACGCTGGGGGAGCGACGGCGCGTTCGCCGGAGGGCCTGGCAGCCAGGCGCGCGGCTCTGGCGCGCTGGCGCAGTCTTCTGGATCAAGCCGTGGCCGGCGAACGGCCGCCGCATCCCGTCCTCCCGGCCTTTGCCGATACGCTGCGGCGCTACCAGATCCCGCCGCGTTATTTCCACGATCTGATTTCCGGCGCGGAAATGGATCTCACCGAGACGCGCTACGCCACGTTTGAGCGCCTGCAGGAGTATTGCTACCGCGTCGCCGGCACGGTGGGGCTGACCTGTCTGCGCGTCTTCGGCTCCGACCATCCTCATGCACCCGAATTGGCCGAACGGCTGGGCATCGCCTTTCAACTGACCAACATCCTGCGCGACGTCAGCGGCGATCTGGCGCTCGGACGCGTCTATCTGCCCGAAGAAGATTTGGCGCGTTGCGGCTGCTCGACTAAAGACCTCGCGCGCGGAGTGGTCACGCCGGCCCTGCGCGAATTGCTGCGCCTGCAGGCCGAACGCGCCTGGCGTTTCTATGCGCAGGGAGCGCCACTGGTGGGCCGCATTCATCCGGACAGCCGGGCGGCACTGTGGGCGCTGATCCGCATCTACAGCAGTCTGCTCGCGCGCATCGAGGAACGCCAATTCGACGTCTTCTCCGGCCGCGTGCGCCTTTCTACAGCGGAGAAAACCGGCATTTTGGTGCGTGCCCGCCTGGGATGGTGGTCGGAGACGGATGTCCTCGAAGAGCGTAATCGTGATCGGCGGCGGGCTGGCGGGACTTTCTTCCGCCGTCGCGCTGGCTGACGCAGGTTTCCGCGTTCGTTTGCTTGAGCGCCGCCCGTTCCTGGGCGGCCGCGCCGCTTCCTACGACCTGCCCGGCGGCGAGCATGTGGACAACTGCCAGCACGTGACGCTCGGTTGTTGCACCAATCTGGACGATTTTTACCGCCGCGTCGAAGCCGGGCACAAGATTGTCTTCTATGATCGGCTGGTGTTTGTGGATTCAGCGGGCCATCGAGCCGTCCTGCAGGCCGCGCCGCTGCCTCCGCCCTTCCATCTAGCGCCCGCATTCGCGCTGTATCCATTCCTGACCTGGGCGGAACGGCACCAGATTGGTCATGCACTCATGTCCATCGCCCGCCGCGGCGAGAGAAGCGCCGATGGCGACGGCGCCGGTGAGAGCATGCTGGATTGGCTGCGCCGGCACAGGCAGTCCAACGCTTCGATGGAGCGCTTCTGGAAAGTGGTGCTGGTCAGCGCGCTCAATGAGAATCTCGGCCGCATGGACGCGCGCTATGGCCTAGACGTCTTCTGGAAGGCATTCCTCTCGAATCGCGCCGGCTATCGCTTGGGCATCCCCAGGACTCCGCTCGGAGAACTTTACGATGGCTGCGGCGCCGCCATCGAGCGCCGGGGAGGGGAAGTGGCGCTGCGGGCGGCTGTGCGGGGCCTGCGCGTGTCCGATGGCCGCGTGGTGGCAGTAGAGATGGACACCGGCAGAAATGAGACGGCCGATATCTACGTATTGGCGGTGCCGCATGAGGGCGTCCTCGATTTGCTGCCCGCGCTGGTTGTCGACCAGGAGACCCAGTTTGCAAATTTGCGGCGCTTGCGAACCTCTCCCATCACCGGCGTACACTTCTGGTTTGACCGAGACGTCATGGCCGAGCCGTTTCTCACGCCGGTTGACACTACGACGCAATGGATTTTCAATAAGTCGCGCCTGTACGGGCAGCCGGGCGGGCGGTATCTGCAATTGGTGATCAGCGCTTCCTATGACCTGCTGCCGCGCTCGCGCCAGGAGATCATTGAACTTTGCCGGGCCGAGCTGCGTACCTTACTTCCGGCCACTCGGGAAGCCAACCTGGTGAAAGCCACCGTGGTCAAGGAGGCTGCGGCGACGTTTTCGCCGGAGCCGGGATCGGATCGCTGGCGCCCGTCGCAGTGCACATCGCTGCCCAATTTATATCTGGCCGGTGACTGGACAAAAACGGGCTGGCCCGCCACTATGGAAGGCGCCGTGCGCAGCGGTTACTTGGCCGCAGAGGCGATCCTGAGTGCGTCCGGAGCCCACCGGCAATTGGTCCGTCCGGATCTGCCCGCGGAAGGTCTGTCGCGGTGGCTGGCCTCTCGCGACAGAGGGCCTGGGCTCGACTGCTGACTAATTTCGCACTCGCGCGCTCTTTCTTAGGTTGTGGGCTTGATTTCGGGTATCATGAAGTTCTCCCCCCCGGAGGATCCCTTTGGAGCGGAAGTATACGCAGCGGGGCTACATGGAGTCGGGCGCCCCGAAGAAGAAAGAAAAGCGTCCGCCAGAAAATCGGCCGCGTCAGGAGCAGATCGGGCCGCGCACGCCGCGCATGGTTGGCACGATCACGCGCGCGCGCTGCGCGAATTGCGGCGCGGTGCTGCCGACCGGCGTCGATCCGCAGACTGCGTGCCCCAAGTGCGGCTTGGAGCTGCATAGCTGCAAGCAGTGCGTGCATTTCGATACCGGCGCGCAATTCGAGTGCACCCAGCCCATTCCCGAGCGCATTCCCAAGAAGGATGCGCGCAATACCTGCACCTTCTACGCGTTTCGCATGACCATCGAGAAGGATACCGCCCCCACCGGCGCCGCGGCCGCGCCCGCCGCGCCCCCCGAATTCGCCGGCGCGCGGCCCAGCAGCGCCCGCAAAGCCTTCGACGACCTCTTCAAGAAATAGCCTTCGCACAACGCACCCGCGATGTCCTCTCGCGATTTCCGGCCGGCCTCTCTATCGAGGCGGATTCGGGAATAGCGTTGGTTCCTCAATAGGTGCGTCTGCAATGGAGTCGAGCTGCGGGTAATGGTGGCGCAGCGGCTCGGGCACGTGCACCTTCGCGTTCGTTAATAGATTCATCAACTGGAGAGCATTCACAACCGACTTGCCTTGGAAGTGGTTGTTGGCGATGACGAAGGTGGTGCGAGTCTGTCGCGCCAGTTTGCTAATTCGCGCCGCCCAGCCGGCCAGCTCTTCTTGGCCGTAAAGATAGTTGTAGCGCTCGTGGCGCGGGAGCGCCGGGTCGTCGCTGAACCAGGTGTCATACCGGCGCCCGTGCAGGCGGACGTAGCCAATTCCGCTGGTGGCGCGCTCGGACGGGCCCATGGCGCGGCCCACCAGGGGCTGGTCCACATTGCAAAAGCCGGCGCGACGCTCCTTCAAGAGCGCGTAGAACTCGGCATGGTTCCAGGAGCCGTGGCGCATCTCCACCACCAGCGGGAAGTCCGCGAACCGGCCCAGCCGCTCTTCGAGGATCGCCGTGTTTTCCGGCGTATGGTGAAACGAGTGGGGAAATTGCATCAGCAGCGCCGCGAGCTTGCCGGCCGCAAGCAGCGGCGCGAAGCCCTGGCGCACGGCGCGCTCGTCAGCCGCGGTAGCCCCGGTCTCGTGCGTGAATTTCTGCCAGAGTTTTGCTGTGAAGGTGAACCGTGGATTTCCGGCCACGCGGTCCAGCCACTGTGCAGCGAGTGCTGGGCGCAGCGGCTGGTAGAACGAAGTGTTGATTTCTACGGCGTCGAAGTATTCCGCCAGGTACTTGATTTCGTGAAAATCGCGCGAGCGCCGCGCGGGATAGACGATCCCCGCCCAGTCCGGGTAGGACCAGCCTGCCACGCCCGCCAGAACCCTGCCGGGAGATAAAGAGTGTGTTGACGTGCGGGCCACGGCAGCCCTCCCAGCCAGGCACGGGTGCGGGCTGTACTTGCAGCCCGCCCAATAGACATGACGCGGGCTGTACTTGCAGCCCGCCCAATAGACATGACGCGGGCTATACCTGCAGCCCGCCCCAAAATATGACGCTCCTCGCGGTACTGTCAAACGACGGCTCGGCTGGGAGCCGTTTACCCTGTGTCTCCGCTGCGGTTTACAATCTTGCCGTTGCGTTGCTATCCTGAACAAGTTATGGGTTCAGTGCCGGTTTGCAATCGAAGCTCTTTTCGATACTCCCCGCAATCACAAGGATCAGGCGATGAAGACAGCCATCAGCTACAAGAACGTGGAAGTGCCGGCCGTGGTGGAGCCGGCGGTCGAGAGGCATCTTCAGAAGATCGCCATTCTGCTCAAGACCTATGAGCCGGATTTGGTGCAGCTCCACGGCAGTTTTGAGAAGCATCCGCGGCGCACCTCGTATGCCTTTGACGTCAGCATATCGTTGCCGTCCGGGACTTTGCACGCCACCGGCGAGGCCACGGACCCATTGAACAGCGCCCGCAAGGGCTTCTCCGAACTCGAGACGCAAATCAAGAAACACCAGTCGCGACTGCGCAAAGACTACCAGTGGAAACGCAAGCGCGCCCGGCCGGCGCTCTCCTGACCCGGCCCGCCCCCCGTCCTCTCCAAAAGAAATGCATGACTTCTGCGGCAAAATGCGCTATTCATTCTCCACCGATACGTGGGACACAACCGGCGAGGCCGTCCGACGTCCCCATGCGAGACTGATCAGGAGGAGTACATGCTTAAGCGTTGGGCAGTGATTTTGGCAGTTGCAGTCGCTTTCTTGATTGGCTATTTGGTGGTGAATAACCAGCCGTCGGTCCAGGGGCAGGCGATGCCCGCAAGCGCCGCCGCCGTCCCAAGCGACATAGGTAACATGGACCTCACGGGGCCATACGAGCCCGTGGCGAACTGGCCGAAGGATCTCAGGACTTTGCCGGGAAATGAGAAGTGGACCTGGGGATCAGGCGAAGGCATCTTCGCCGAGAGCCCCAACCGCGTTTACATTTTGCAGCGCGGATCTCTGCCGGTTATGCCCACGGGGGGCGGCCGGGGACAACCCGGGCCATTTGCTGCGGTCAATGAACAGATTGGCCGGATTTTTCCCGGTGGGACGTACCCCGTCGGGGGCCTTGCGCGGAACGCCACTGGGGCCAGCCCGCCAGGCACTCTGGACACGAACGCTCCATGCGGCGGTGCCAACCAGCCAAAATGCATCGCGGCCAATTATGATAACGACGGATCGGGCAAGAATGGTGTGGATTTCATGTGGCAGGACTGCCTCGTCGTCGCCGATGCCAATGGCAATATCATCGAGCGGTGGAAGCAGTGGGACGAGATGTTCCGGCGGCCCCATTCTGTGTTCATCAGCCCCTACGACGCGACCAAGGCCGTTTGGGTGGTGGACGACTACCGCCACGCC
>Ga0214473_10008247_pt1 | contig 12329 bp, 11 predicted proteins | sample RVTome_7_FD_203509 | JGI IMG/M metagenome (GOLD analysis project Ga0214473, IMG submission 203509) | Soil microbial communities from uranium-contaminated site in the Upper Colorado River Basin, Wyoming, United States - RVT98D197 | ecosystem: Environmental > Terrestrial > Soil > Contaminated >... | reverse complement strand
CCCGGGGCCTCGTCGACGAACCCGAGCGCGTGCGTGTCACGGAGCACGCGGAGGAGGGTGGTGTGTTCCTCGAGCTCGAGGTGGCGTCCGGCGACCGCGGCAAGGTGATCGGCAAGCGCGGCCGCACCGCGGACGCCCTGCGCACGCTGCTCGACGCGGTCGCGCGGCGCCGCGGGACCCACTGCGACTTGGAGGTGCTCGGCGACGGCCCGGGAGGGCCGGAGGGGCGGCCGTGAGGCCCTACGCCGAGCTCGTGGCGATAGGGCGGCTGCTGAAGCCCCAGGGGCGCAGGGGCGAGCTGCTGGCCCTGCCCTACTCGGATCGCCCCGACCGCTTTCCCTCGCTGCGCCGGGCTTTCCTGCCTGGCGAGGGCGGGGCGGCGCGCGAGGTGGTGATCACCGGGTGCTGGCCCCACAAGGGACGCTTCGTGCTGAAGCTCGCTGGGGTCGAGTCCATCGACGCGGCCGAGCGCCTGCGCGGGATGGAGCTGCGCATCGGAGAGGAAGACATGGAGGCGCTGCCCGAAGGCTCCTACTACCACCACCAGCTCAAGGGTCTCCGCGTGCAAGACGCTGCGGGTAGCGCCCTCGGCTGCGTCGACGACATCCTGGAGACGGGAGCCGGCGCCGACGTTTTGGTCGTGCACGGGCCGCGGGGCGAGTGGCTGATCCCGCTGGCGGCCGAATTCGTGGAGCGGGTGGATCTCGCGGGCGGCCGGATCTTCGTGCGCCCGCCGGAGTTCCTGAATGCTCGCGCTTGACGTCGTGACGATCTTCCCGCGCATGGTCGATGCGCCGCTCGGCGACGGCATCGTGCGCCGCGCGGCGGAGAAGGGCCTGGTGCGGCTCGGCGTCCACGACCTGCGCGACTTCAGCGACGACCGCCATCGCAGCGTGGACGACGCGCCGTTCGGAGGCGGCCCCGGCATGGTGATGAAGGCCGAGCCGTTCTTCCGTGCGGTGGAGGCGCTGCTCCCGCAGGGGCCCGGCCCGCGCGACGCCGTCGTGCTGCTCTCGCCCCGCGGGCGCCGCTTCGACCAGAAGGCGGCGCGGCGCTACGCAACCCTCGATCACCTGGTGCTGCTGTGCGGGCGCTACGAGGGTGTCGACGAGCGCGTGGCACAGGCACTGGCGACCGAGGAGGTGAGTCTGGGCGACTTCGTGCTCACGGGGGGCGAAGTGGCGGCGCTGGCAGTGGCGGAGGCCACGGTGCGGCTGCTTCCCGGAGCGCTGGGCGACGAGGAGTCCGCGGGGGCCGACTCGTTCGAGGCGGGCATCCTGGACTTCCCGCAATACACGCGGCCCGCCAACGCCCGTGGCCTTGCCGTCCCCGAGGTGTTGCTCTCCGGGGACCATGGCCGCATCCGGCGCTGGCGGCGCAAGGAAGCCCTGCGCGCCACGCTGGAGCGGCGGCCCGACCTGCTGAGCGACGCAGCGCTTGGCGCCTTCGACCGGTCGCTGCTGGGCGAGATCCAGGACGAACGGGCGCAGGGCGTCCCGTTGCCCGATGCGGAGCGGGATCGGCCGAGCGGAGCCTCCCGCGCCCGAGACGCCGCACTCATAAGGGAATAGAGACAGAAGGCAGGAAAAGAGAATGAATCCGATCGACAGCATCGAGGCCGGGGACCTGAAACAGGGACTACCCCGCCTGCAAGCGGGCGACACGGTCCGCGTTCACGTCCGTGTCAAGGAGACGAGCGTCAAGGAGGAGATCAAGGGCAAGCCCAAGGAGACAGAGCGCGAGCGCGTCCAGGTCTTCGAAGGCCTGGTGATCGGCCTGCGTGGCTCGGGCGCCCGGGCGACCATGACCGTGCGCAAGATCTCATTTGGGCAGGGCGTCGAGAGGATCTTCCCGCTTCACGCACGCACGATCGAAAAGATCGAGGTCGTGAAGCAGGCGAGGGTCCGCCGAGCCAAGCTCTATTACCTGCGCGAGCGGAAGGGCAAGGCCGGCCGGATGAAGGAGAAGCGCTCAGCGACGGTCTGAGGCGCGGGAGCACATCGCGGCGCAGCATCGATCCTGGGGCCCTGTGGGGCCCATGGAGGTCCATGGCCGTTCAGGCGGGCGGGGTGGGTCGCGGCCGCCGGCCGCTCGTGCACCGCGGGGTGGAGCTGCGCTGCACCACGCGCTTCGAGCGGGAGGCGCATGCAGAGGGACGCGCAGCGGTGGCGGGCGTCGACGAGGTGGGCCGCGGCGCGCTCTGCGGCCCGGTGGTGGCTGGCGCGGTGATCCTGGGAGAGGGCTTCGATACCCGGGGCCTCGACGATTCGAAGCGCCTGACGCGGCGTCGGCGCGAAGCCCTGGCGGACCGGGTCCGGGAACAGGCGCTGGCCTGGTCCGTCGGCCGCGCCGAGCCCGAGGAGATCGACCAGCTCAACATCCTGCGGGCGACCCATCTCGCCATGCGCCGTGCGCTGGCGGACCTCGCCCTCTCTCCCGACCTGGTCCTGGTAGACGCCTTGACCATCCCCGAGTTAGCGCTGCCGCAGCGGCCGATCGTGAAGGGTGACGCGCTCTCGGTTTCGATCGCCGCGGCCTCGATCGTGGCCAAGGTCACGCGCGACGCGCTGATGCGGTCCTGGGCGGAGCGCTACCCGGGGTACGGCCTGGCGCGGAACATGGGCTACGCAAGCCGGGATCACCTCGAGGCGTTGCACCGCTTGGGACCGTGCCAGATCCACCGGAGGTCTTTCAACGGAACCCAGCCGTGGTTATTCTAGGCGCAGATCCGGCAGAGGGAAGGTCCCAGGGGTAGGCGTGGCCAAGATCAACCCGGTCAAGGTCAAACAGGACGCCGACAAGCTCGAGAAGGCCGGCAAGTTCGACCAGGCCATCCTGCTCTTCCGCCAGCTCGTCGAGGATAACCCGCGCGACTGGAACACGATCAAGAAGATCGGCGACCTCTTCGTGCGCCTCAACAAGAACCGCGAGGCCATCGCGGAGTACTCCAAGGTCGCCGAGTTCTACGCCAAAGACGGCTTCCTGCTCAAGGCCATCGCGATCTGGAAGCAGATCAACAAGCTCGATCCCTCGACCCTCGAGCCGTATCTGAACCTGGCCGACCTGTATGCCAAGCAGGGCCTGATGATGGAGGCCAAGAGCCAGTATCAGGTGGTCGTCGACGAGTACATCAAGCGCGGCAAGATGCGCGACGCCGGCGATGTGCTCAAGAAGATGGCGGACATCGATCCTGGAGACTTGAAGATCCGCAGCAAGCTCGCCGACCTGTATACGCGCGAGGGCAACGCCTCGCGGGCGGTGGACGAGCATATCGCGATCGCCGAGGAGCTGTACCGGAAAGGACACCTGGCCGAGGCCTTCCAGGTGCTGGAGAAGGGTCTCAAGATCGACCCGCGGGGGTCTCGGCTGCGCAGCGAGTTGGCCCGGATCCACGCCGTCCAGAAGAACTACGACAAGGCCGCCCAGTACCTCGAAGAGGCCGTGCAGCAGAGCCCGAGCGACAGCCAGCTGCTGGCGCGGCTGGGAGAGGCCTACCTCGGCGGAAAGAAGGCGGAGGAGGCCGAGGCCATCTTCAGGCGGCTGATCGAGCTGAACCCGGAGGACCAGGAGAGCCGCATCCAGATCGGGCGTATCCACATCATGCAGGGCGAGTTCGACCAGGCCTTCGAGCAGCTGGCCCCGCTGGCGGACAAACTGGTCGAGCAGCGGGATGGCGACAAGGCCGCTGCGCTGCTCCAGCCGATCGTGCAAAAAGAGCCCGGGCACGTACCCAGCCTCGTGAAGCTGGCCGAGATCTTCCAGCGGTTCGAGAAGGACGCAGCGGTGGTGTCGACGTGCTCCCAGCTGACCGAGGCGTACATCAACCGTGGCCAGATGGCGGAGGCGGCGGCCGTGCTCGAACGCATGCTCGTGCTCGAGCCGCAGAACCAGCAGCACAAGACCAAGCTGCAATTCGTTCGCGGAAAGCTCAAGCCGCGCGTTGCGCTCACGCCCCCTGCTCGGCACGTCGCGCCGCCGCCGCTGGAGATCGAGGAGGAGGAGTTCGATCTCTCGCCCGCCGACGAAGCGCCCGCCTTCGACCGTAGCGCCCCGGGGCGGGCGCCCGTGGCCGCGACCATTGCGCGGCCCGCGATTGAGCTGTCTGGCCCGCATACGGCCGAGGACAAGGAGTTCATCGAGGAGCACCTGGCGGAGGGCCGCGTCTTCCGCAAGTACGGCCTGATCGACAAGGCGGCGGATCAGTTCGAGGCAGTGGTGGCACGTTTCCCGGACAACGCGGAGGCGCGCCACGAGCTGCGGGATCTCCACAAGGACAGGGGGCACCACGCGCAGGCGGCAGAGCACTGCCTGGCCCTGGCGGTCATCTACCGCCTGAAGGGCGACGAAGACCAGGCCCGGGCGTTCGAGGAAGAGGGCCGGCGCCTCGTTCCGGGAGCAGAAGTCCCCCTGCCGGCGCCTGAGCCGGCGTCGCGTCCGGCCCCCAAGGCCGCCGTGCCTCTGGCGGAGCCGCTCGCTGTCGCTGAGGAGGAAGAGGAGGAGATCCCCCTGGGGGAGGAGGAGATCCCGCTCGAAGTCGAAGAGGCCGGGCTCGAGACCGCGCCGGCCGAGTCCGCCTCGGACTTCGCCAGCTTCAACCTCGACGAGGAGGTCGCCGGCGAGCTGCCGCCGCAGTTCATCGACGAGGAGCCGGCGCCCCCGCCGTCCGGCTCGGCCATCCCCGAGCGGCCGGCTGCCCGCGCACCGGCTGCGGAGGAACACGCGGCGTTCCCGCTGGACGAGCCAATCGCGGCCGAGCTCGCGCCGCGCTCGGAGGAGTTCCCGCTCGACGAGACCCCGCCCACGGCCCCGGCGCAGCTGTCGGCCCCCAGGTCCCGTCCCGCCGCGCCCGCGCTCCAGGGCCCTCCACCCGAGCTGCAGAAGGTTCTCGACGAGGTGGATTCGTATCTCTCGCTCGGCTTCGTCGACGACGCTCGCGAGGCGCTCGCCGAGGCAGCCACGCGTTTCGCTGGACACCCCGCGATCCGGGCCAAGCTGGCGGAGCTCGGGATCGAGGAGGTCGTGACGAAAGCGGCGCCCTCCGAGCTCGAGGCGCCTTTCGAACCCGCCGCTCCCCTGACCGCAAGCTCCCCCCCCTTCGTCGAGGAGCCTTCTCCGCTCGAGGGGCTGGGCGATCTGGCGATCCCGGAGCCCCCACCGCCGGAGGCGGGGGGAGATCTGGGGGGCGAGCTGGGCGATCTGTTTGGCGCGCAGGCGGCTGTCGAGGAGCCCGAAGCGCCCGTGGGCACGACGGACTTCGGCGACGCTGGGCTCGCGGACATCTTCAAGGAATTCAAGAAGGGCGTCGACAAGCAGCTCGGCAAGGAGGACTACGACACCCGTTACAACCTGGGAATCGCTTACAAGGAGATGGGGCTGATCGACGAGGCGATCGCGGAATTCCAGCTTGCCGCCAAGGACGAAAACCGCCTGCTCGAGTGCAGCAGCATGCTGGGAATCTGCTTCCTGGAAAAAGGCATGCCCAAGCTCGCCATCAAGTGGTTCGAAAAGGGCCTGAGGGCCCCGGGGCGCAGCGAGGAGGAGTACCAGGGGCTTCGTTACGACCTCGCGATGGCCTATGAGGCCGACGCCGACATCGACAAGGCGTTGGCGCTGTTCACGGAGCTCTACGGCCAGAACGCAAACTTCCGCGACGTGGCCAGCAAGGTGCGGGAGCTCCGAGCTGCCGTCCAGTAGGCGAACCCCGCTCCCAGGAGCCTTTGGCCCTCTTCCTCTCGGTGTTCAGCTCGCTTCTGGTGGGCGCGATTCTCGTGGTCGCCCCCTGGACCACGCTCTGGGACGCCAACTACATCCTGCCCCCTCACCCGGCTCTGCGGGCCGTAGTGCTTTCCGCCTTCGTTCGCGGCGCCGTCACGGGACTCGGTCTGGTCAACATCCTGTTGGCGCTGCACGAGGCCTTCAACCGGTCTGGGGAGGTCTCCGACCGCGCCTGACTCGCCCCTCTCCCGGCTGAGGGCGCGAGCAGAAAGGAGCTCCGTGAGCGTTGGACGCGAGCGCGGCACAGGCGACTGAGACGCCGCGTGCGCTCAGGCCCCAGCGTCGACGCGCTCTTCGCAGACGTGCTTCGGGCGGGGGAGCACGCCCCGCGGGTCCGTGAGTTCCTGGCGCGTGGGGATCTGGATGAGGCGCTGCTGATCGCCCTGCTTCGGCACCCGGTTCCCATGCGGCTGCTGGAGTTGGTGGCCGCCACGGCGCCCTGGTCGGAGCGGCCGACGGTTCTGGGAGCGGTGGTGCTGAATCCCCGCACGCCGCGGCCGCTGGCGTTGCGGTTGCTGCCCTGGCTCTACTGGCGCGATCTGGCGGACGCGGCTGCCAGCCCCCGCGTGCAAGCGGCGGTCCGAGTGCGCGCCGGCGCGCTGCTCAAGGAGAAGCTGCCCGACCTGCGGCTGGGCGAGCGCATCGCTCTCAGCCGGCTCGCGACGCCGCCTGTGCTGGCGCCGCTGCTGGGCGACGCCGATCCGAAGGTCGTGCGTGGCGCCCTCGACAACCCTCGCCTGCGCGAGGAGGACCTGCGACTGGCGCTGCGCGATACGCGAGTCGCGCGCGCGCTACTCGAGGAGGTCGCGAGCTCCTCGCGCTGGCGGGAGGTCTACGGCGTGCGTCTGGAGCTGGTGCTGCAGCCGGCAACGCCGCTCCCCCTGGCCCTGGCCCAGGTCAGCTCGCTCGTTCCCCGCGATCTGCACCGGGTGGCGCAGACGCCGGGCCTGCGGCCGCTGGTCCGGGCCGCCGCCCGGCGCGTCGTGGAGCAATGGCCGTGAGCCGCGTGAGCCGCATTCGGATTGACACGATCCTGTGCAGCCGCTTAGAATCCTGCGGTCCCGCGGCCCAGCAAACCGACACGTCGCCCGAGTGCTGAACGCGTTCGAGTCCCGAGACGGCCATGGCTAGCTTCGGTGAAAACCTCCGCCGCGAGCGTGAGCTACGAGGCGTCAGTCTGCGCGACGTCGCTGAGGCGACCAAGATCAGCACGCGATTCTTGAAGGCCCTCGAGGAAGACCGAGTGGATATCCTGCCCGGCGGCCTGTTCCCGCGCGCTTTCGTCAAGCAGTACGCCAGGCACCTGGGGCTCGATGCCGACCGGTTGGTAGCTGAGTTCCTCTACGCCCACGGCGACGCCCTGGAAGAGCCGCAGCTCCCGAAGCGCGCCCCGGAGGGACCTTCGCGGGGCGGGTGGTTCGTCATCGTCGTTTGCCTGGGGATCGGGCTGCTGTGGCTGCTGCGGGCCCAGCCGCCCGAAGCCGCTCCGCCGGCCGCAACCGCGGCAGCCCCGCCAACTGCCGCGGCGCCGCCCGATTCTGTATACCCAATCCCGGGGTCGGCCAGCGCCCCCGACGGGCTCGTGCTGACGCTGCGCGCCGAGCAGAGCTGCTGGGTCGAGGTGCGCGCGGACGGCGAGAGGGTCTTGAGCCGCGTGCTCGGTCAGGGTGAGACCGCGACGCTCCAGGCCCAGGGCGAGATCGTGCTCTCCGTGGGGAATGCCGGCGGCCTCTCGTTCAGCCTGAACGACCAGCCCGGAGTCCCGCTGGGCCGCGCCGGAGAGGTGCGTCGGAACGTCGTGATCACCAGACAGAACCTGCGCTCGCTCGTGGAGAGTTCGGGGCAGGTCGCCGCTTCCCACAGCAGCTAAGCCCTGCATGGCCGAGGCCCGGGTCCCGAACCCCCTCGTCGAGCAGTTTCGGAGAGGCGGCATCCCGAGGGATCTACGCCTCATGGCCGCTCAGGGCGCGCTGCCGCTGAAGCCTGAGGACCTGGTGGAGTTGCTCCACCTCCTGCTCTCGGACCGGGACAAAGATATCCAGGCCACGGCCGCGGCCAGCCTGGCTGCGCGATCCGTGGAGGAGCTGCTCCCGATGTTCCGGGAGCGCTCGACGCCCGCGCCGATCCTGGCCTGGGGCCTTGTTCATCGCGCCGAGAAAGAGCTGCGCGAGGCGATCCTCCAGAACGTCTCGACGTCCGACGAGATCATCGAACAGCTGGCTCCCAGCCTTCCCGAGCAGCTCGCGGAGCTCGTGGTCATCAACCAGGTCCGACTGCTGCGCCGGACCTCACTGCTCGAGGCCCTGGAGTCCAACGCCCACCTCAACAACGACCAGCGCCGCCGCCTGCGCGAGCTGCGCGAGACCTTCAGGATCGGCGAGCAGCCGGCCGAAGAGCCGCCGCCACCGGCCCAACCGGAGATCGCGAGCGCCGAGCCAGCGGAGCCACCGCCGATCATCGAGGAGGGGCCGATCAGCGAGGACGAGGCGCTCGTCCGCTACCTGTCCGACGACGAGCGCCGCGAAGTCGAGAAGGTGAGCGCCGTCCAGCGGCTGTATCGGCTCAACACGGCGGACAAGGTGATTACGGCTCTCAAGGGCAACCGCGAGGAGCGAGCCATCCTGGTCCGGGATCCGAACCGAATCGTGGCGACGGCGGTGCTGGGCAGCCCGCGCATCACCGAGGCCGAGGTCGAGGCCTTTGCCGCGATGAAGAGCGTGTCCGACCAGATCCTGCGCGAGATCGGTACCCACAGGGAGTGGTCGAAGCGCTATGGCGTCGTGTCGGGCCTGGTGCGCAACCCGCGCACGCCGATCGGTGTGGCGCTCACGATGGTGCCCCGACTCAATCCGCGAGACATGAAAGCCGTGGCCGTCGACAGGAACGTACCCGAGGTGATTCGTAAGCACGCCCAGCGCTTCATCAGGTCGACCCAAGCGGCTCCCGGCCAGAAGAAGAGCTGATCCATGTCCGACTACTACGAAGTCCTGGGCGTCTCGCGGCAGGCCAGCGCGGCGGAGGTCCGCAAGGCCTACGCGCTGCTCGCGAAAGCTCAGCATCCCGACCGCTTCACCGATCCCGTAGAAAAGGAGCGCGCCCAGGAGCGGCTCAAGGCCTTGACGAGCGCCTTCAACGCCCTCTCGAACGAGAAAGGCCGGCGGGAATACGATGAGTCCCTCGCCAAGCCGAAGCTCACGAGCCCCGCTGAGGTGGCCCAGGACGCCTATGCCCGGGGCCTGCAGAGCCTCGAGGCCAGGGACCTGCCGGCTGCGGTCGAGTTGCTTCGGGCGGCGGTGTACAACATGCCGGGCGAGGCGCCTTACCACCACGCGCTGGCCGTGGCCCTGGCGCGCAATCCCCAGACGACGCGTGAGGCGATTCAGGGCCTCGAAAGAGCGATCCAACTCGCGCCCACGAACGCGGGTTTCCGCGCGGACCTGGCGTCCCTGTTCCTGCGCGAGGGCTTGAGCCTGCGCGCCCGACGAGAGGCCGAGACGGCTTTGCGCCTCGCTCCCCAGGATCCCCGGGTCCGCCGGATCGCCGAGGAGGCTGGGGTCTCGGCGGCGCCGGACGAGGGACCCCGGGAGCCCGGCGGTCTACTGGACCGCTTCCGCAAGAAACCGTGAGCCGCGGCCTTCACGCCGACCCCGGCGGGGCTTGCTCCCGCCTGGCTTTCGGTGTCTACTGGCAGCCTTCTCGCCCCGAGAAATGAAGATCGTCTACCAGGCCATCACCGACGTTGGGCGCAAGCGCAAGGGCAACGAGGACAGCCTCTTCGTCAACCCCGAGCAGAACCTGTTCGTGGTCGCCGACGGCATGGGCGGCCACGCTGCGGGAGAGGTGGCCTCCAAGGTGGCCGTGGAGTCGATCAACGAGTTCGTGTGCCTGACCGCCGGAGACGAGGAGATCACCTGGCCTTTTGGTCTGGATCAGGACATGTCGTACGACGGCAACCGCCTGAAAACCGCGGTGCGTTTCGCCAACCGCAAAGTGCTCGAGGCGATGAAGGAGCGCAGCGAGTATGAGGGCATGGCCACGACGGTGGCGGCGGTGCTGGTGGACGGCGAGGAAGCGAACCTCGCCCATGTGGGCGACAGCCGCGTCTACCTATTCCGCGAGTCCGAGCTGAGCCAGCTCACGAGCGACCACTCCTGGGTCAATGAGCAGCTCCAGAGCGGCGTCATCTCCGCCGACCAGGCGCGCGCACACCCGCTCCGGAACGTGGTCACGCGGGCGCTGGGCGGCAAGGCCGACCTGCAAGTGGACATGCAGCTTCACAAGCTGAAGCCCGGGGACCTGCTGTTGCTCTGCTCCGACGGCCTCACCACCATGGTGCCAGACGAGGAGATCCAGCGCGTGATGCGTGAGGGAGCGGGCGACGTTCAGAAGCTGGCCCAAGGCCTCGTTGCCGAGGCGAACGCCCGCGGCGGCGAAGACAACATCACCGTGCTGCTGATCCAGTTCCAGGAGTGAGCTCCTTGGTGCCGGCCGAGAACACGGCGACCCGCCCAAGGAAGCGCATCGGCAAGTACCTGGTCACCGGCCGCATCGGCCGCGGCGGCATGGGCATGGTCTATCGGGGCTATGACGAGACCCTGGAGCGTGAGGTCGCCGTCAAGACCCTGACTGTCGAGGGGACCCTTGACGAGGAGAGCCGCAGGCGCTTCGAGATCGAGGCCAAGGCGGCGGCGCGGCTGCAGCACCCGAACATCCTCACGGTCTTCGAGCTGGGCGAAGAGCGCGGATTGCCCTTCATCGCCATGGAGCTGCTCCCCGGCATGGACCTCGAGACGCTGTTGCGCTCGGGGGAGGAGCTGCTGCTCCAGGAGCAGCTCGACATCCTGATCCAGGTATGCCGCGGGCTAGCCTACGCCCACGAGCACAAGATCGTGCACCGCGACATCAAGCCCTCGAACATCCGCCTGCTCGACGACGGCACGGTCAAGATCATGGACTTCGGCATCGCCAAGCTCCAGGGCACGGGCGTCACGCGCAGCGGGATGATGGTGGGCACCGTCCATTACATGAGCCCGGAGCAGATCCGGGGCCAGCCCCTCGACGGCCGCAGCGACGTGTTCTCCGTCGGTGTCATCCTGTACGAGCTGCTGGCTGGCCGGCGGCCCTTTTCGGGGCACGGCGCCAGCGAGGTGCTCTACAAGATCGTGCACGACGAGCCCCCGCCGCTCTCCGACGCCTCGCGCCCTTCGTCTCCCCGCCTGCAGCAGATCGTCGATCGAGCCCTGTGCAAGGACCCCGAGGGGCGTTACCCCGGCGCCGCGCGCATGGCGGGCGAGCTCGGCGTGGTGCTGGCCGACATCACGAGGGAAGCGACGCTGCAGGTCGCGGCGGCCGACGTCGCGGCGCTCAACCTCTCGCGGCGGCTGCTCAAGGAAGACCGTGCCGAGGATGGCGTGCGCCGCCTGAAGGAGCTGGCCGAGCGGCTCCCGTCGTCGCTCGAAGTGCGGCGCGCGCTGCGCGCGGCGACGCGCGAGCTGCAGCGCCGGCAGCGGGCGCTGGAGCCTCAGGACGACGATTTCCCCGAGCTGGAGGCCACCTACCAGTCGCCCCCGACGCGGGTCGCCGCCGAGACCGCGAGCTACCCGCCGCCCGCTGCCACGAGGATCGATGCCGGAGCCGCCGCGCGCGGCAGCCTCGCAGCCGCGGCCCCAGCGCGTTCGTCGTCGGCCGGACGCCTGCTCGTGATCGGCGCGGGCTTGGCCTTGGCGTTCGCGCTGGCAGCCGGGCTCTTCCTGATGCGTGGCAGCGGGTCGACGGGCGCAACCGCGGCGCCTCCCGCGCCGATCCAGGTGCGCTCGCAGCCCAGCGGGGCCCGGGTCCTGCTCGACGGGCAGGACAGCGGCATCGTGACCGACGGCGAGCTGGCGCCGCCAGCCGGCGCCAGTCGCGTGCTGCTCAGCTTCCGCAAGCCGGGGTACCGGGAGGAGTCGCGCAGCGTCACGCTGCCCCTGGCACGCGACGAGGCGGTGTCGGTGCAGCTCGCGCCAGCGGCGGAAGCCGTGAGCGTGACGAGCGAGCCGCCTGGGGCTGCGGTCTCGCTCGACGGACAACGGCGGAGCGGCGTGACGCCGCTCCGCATCGAGCTCGACCCTTCCGTTCCTCACCGGCTGACCGTCGCGCTCGACGGCTACGCCACGAAGGAGCTGCGCCTGCAGCCGGGCGCCGTGAAGACCGAGCTGCGCGTCGCGCTCGAGCCATCAGGCCCGCTTGGCGCGGTCAGCATAGCGTCCGCGTTCCCAGTCGACGTCGCATGGAAGGGGCGCGTGCTGGCGCGGGGCCAGACTTCGCCGCGCGTCTCCCTGCCCGCGGGGCGCCAGCTCCTCACGCTCACTGCGGCCGCCTATTTCCTGCGCTCGAGCGTGTCGGTCGACGTTCGCGGCGGCGCCGAAACCGGCATCGAGGCGCCGGGGCTGGGCAAGATCAGCATCCGCGCCAACCCCGACAACTGCCAGGTGCTGATCGACGGCGTGTTCGTCGACTACCCGCCGATCCTCGATAAGCCCATCGCGGCAGGCAGCCACACCGTGAGCTTCAAG
>Ga0214473_10008245_pt1 | contig 12330 bp, 13 predicted proteins | sample RVTome_7_FD_203509 | JGI IMG/M metagenome (GOLD analysis project Ga0214473, IMG submission 203509) | Soil microbial communities from uranium-contaminated site in the Upper Colorado River Basin, Wyoming, United States - RVT98D197 | ecosystem: Environmental > Terrestrial > Soil > Contaminated >... | reverse complement strand
AGGAAATAGTAGAGAAATACGATATTTGCGTGGTACCCCTCCAGATAGTCTACGAAGGCAAGAGCTACCGTGATGGACTCGATATTACCCCTAACGAGGTCTATAAAATCATGCGGAAAAAGGATAACCTGCCTACTACTTCAACACCGTCAGCCGGGGACTTTCTGAATGCCTACCGCCAGATGAGCCAGAAAGCCGAGAACGTACTTTGTATCACCCTGACCAGCTTGCAAAGCAAGACTTTTGAGGCAGCCTCGACAGCCAGGGAGATAGCCAGAGAGGAGATACCGAACGCTAACATCGAGGTGTTTGACAGCCGCTCTGTGGCTGGTGCCCTGGGGTTTGTAGTCCGTGAGGCAGCTCGAGTTGCCAGCAAGGGCGCCGGGCTAACTGAGACAATCGAGACGGCGCGAGAAATGATGGGCAAGGTGAATTTCCTGGCTATGCTGGATACGCTCTACTATCTTGCCAGGCTGGGTCGTATCGCCAGAGCTGCTGCCTGGGTCGGCTCTGCGCTGGACATGAAACCTGTGCTGGAACATAATCCGGCGGTCGGTGAGACAATGCCTGTGGCACGCCCCAGGACTAGGAGAAGGGCTGTAGAGCGTATGCTTCAGATAATGGCGGATAGAATGGGTGATTCCAGGGTGCATGTCATGGTGCAGCATGCCGATGAGTTGGAGGATGCGAAGAAGCTTGCCGCCGAGATTGAATCAAGATTTAACTGTGTTGAAATGAGCATAACCGAGTTTGCCCCGGTTATGGGGGTGCATTGCGGACCAGGACTACTCGCCATCGGCTTCTACGCTGATTAAAGTTGAAAAACTCAGGCAGATACAGTCGACTCTTATCAGCGGTTTAACTAATATTGCTTTATTACAAAAGGAGGAGAAAAATGGGACTAATTACGCCAGAGGAATACAAGCAGAGCCTGAAAGATGGCAGGGTGATTTACTACGAAGGCGAGAAAGTCGATGATGTTACCACTCACCCGGCGTTAAAGGTATGCGTGGAGACGGCAGCTATAGATTACGAGATGGCAGAGACGCCGGAGTATAGAGATTTAGCTGTGGTGACACATCCCAAAACAGGCGAGCCGATAAGCCGGTATTACTATACTCCTCAGAACGCTGAAGACCTGCTGAAAAGGCACGAATTGATGGTAACTGCAACGCGCCTTGGTGGGGGCGTAATTCCTTTTATCCACGATATAGGCGCTGATACTTTGAATGCGGTGAATATAACCGCCAATATGATGGGTAAAGATGAATACAGGCAGCGTGCAGAAGACTATCGCTATTACCTGCAAAAAAATGATTTGAGTGCGGCATCAGCCGTGACCGATGTAAAGGGAGATAGAATGCTCCGGCCTTCTTCTCCTAAACAGGCTCACCCCGACTATTATGTCAGAGTCGTGGATAAAGATGACAAGGGGATAACAGTCAGGGGAGCCAAGGCACATATTACCGCGTCTGCGTATTGCAAAGAGCTTTTCGTCATTCCCTGCAGGAATATGACCGAGGAGGACAAAGACTATGCGGTTGCCTTTGCCATCCCGGTAAATACGAAAGGGGTGAAACAGATATGCCATCCTATCACCTGGAGACTGGGCTCGCTGGATTTTCCCAATGACCGGCCAATCAGAAATCATACTGACTCGCTAATTATCTTTGATGATGTGTTCGTTCCGTGGGAAAGAGTATTCCTGTGTGGAGAATGGCAGTATGCCATGGCGCTGGTGTATAACTTTGCCTACTTGCATAGGCACACAGCAGCCAGCTACAGAATACCTGTATCCGAGGTTATGGTTGGTGCCGCTCAAGCGATGGCGGAATACAACGGTATAGACAAGGTGCCACATGTACGGGAAAAGATAACTAATCTGGTCATCTATGTCGATACCCTTAAATCATTGGCTCGGGCTTCATGTATGGACTATATTACACATGCGGGCATGCCGATACCAAATACGGTAATTTCAAATATAGCCAAGTATCATTTTGCCGACAATCTTCATGATTGCATCAAAGCGATAGAGGATATTGCCGGCGGGTTACTGATAACCGTGCCTACCTATAAGGACTATCAAAATCCAGAGACAAGGGATTATATAGAGAAGTACCTGGGTGGCAAGGCAGGTATACCTACCGAGCATAGACTCAGGATGATGCAGCTAATTCGGAGGAGGCTGGCAACTTTTGAGACGGAGGTTTTAGCCCTGCATGCTGAAGGCTCGCTTCAGGCGCAGAGGATGACAATATATGGCGAGTCAATGCCTGAGATTCAGAAGTACAAGCAGTGGGCTGAGGAAGCAGCCGGAATAAAGAAATAGCTTTTGACGAAGGTCAGCTGGCTCTGGTGTCAAGATTTGTGCCTTGTAAGATGTAGCTAAAGGAGGTGTTTGCAAAATGAACAGAGCGCTGGTGAGTGTGGGTTTTAGCATGGTTCTGGTAGTTGGTCTGCTTGGCTTGTTAGGATGTGGAGTGCAAGAATCACCGGAGTTAAAATATCAAAAGGCAAAGGTGCAGGCTGAACTGAAAATAATGGAGTTGGAGGAGATTTTTCGGCTCTTCCGACTGACCCCGATGAGCTAAAACGTTTATCTGAGAAAATGAAACCGGCAAATATACAGAAGCTGGCTAATGAAATAAGCCAGGCGACGTTGAAAGTATTTCAACTCAAGCCCCCGGGCTACGATGATGATTATAAACAGTGGACTCAACAGATGCGAGAAAGATTGGAAGCCATTCAGTGAGTGAAGACGGACTGTACCAGTTATTGTTCAACGGGCTTTATCTTACCTTGCCTCGGGCAATCGAGGCGAAGACGCCGCCGAAACAGAGGACGGCAAATATGCTAAATGCTGTGTTCACACTGCTCAAGAAATCCGGGTAATATTCCGGCGTGATTTGTACCCTGCCTATGTGTACGGCGAATATCATCATTACCATTCCCATACTGAATACCATACCGAGCTGCCGGCTCGTAGCCACCGTTGCTGATGCTATTCCGTAAGACTTCTTTTCCACAGAGCTCATAACCGCATTTGTGTTGGGGGAGGCGAAGAGGGCGAAGCCGAAGCCGAGGATTATTAAACCGGCTATGATGTACCACAGGCTTGTTGTCATGTCTAAGAAAATGAAGAGTATAAGGCCGATGACAACTATTCCCATGCCTACTGAAGATACAATTCGCGGCTCGATTCTATCGGAGAGCCTGCCGGCAATTGGCGAGAAGATAGCCTGTATTACAGGTGATGCTACCAGAACCAGGCCGGCATTCTGAGGGGTGAGACCTTTTATATACTGGAGGTAAAGGCTCATGAGAAAACCAACGGCAAAAGTGGCGCTGTAATTGATAAACGCCGCCAGGTTGGATAGAGCGAATACTCTATTTTTCCTGAACAGGCTTGTATTCAGGACAGGGTGTTCCACCCTGTTTTCCCATTTGAGAAAGGCTACGATTCCAAGTGCACCAGCTAAAATTAATACGGCGCCGGTCATCTCTGGGAGCATGGTGAATCCGTACATTATAGCTATAAGCATAAGGCTGTAGATTATAGAGCCAACGAAATCGAATTTTTCTCCTTTTGCCTCAGCCCATTCGCCTTTCAGTTTCCAGAAGATAAGGGCGATCATCAATAAACCCAGAGGAACATTTATCCAGAAAATGCTTCTCCAGCCAAGGTGTTGTGTTAAGAGCCCACCAACGAATGGTCCGACCAAAAGACCTATATAAACGGCGGCAGCATATATACCCAGGACCCTGCCTCTTTCCTGGGGAGGAAATACTGAGGTTAGAATAGCCACGCCGGTGCTGAAAACCATGGCTCCACCTATTCCTTGTAAAACTCGAAATGATATTAGCATTGCCGCTGAAGTTGAAATTGCCGAGAGTAATGAGGCAGTAGTGTAAGTAATCATACCGCAGGTAAAGATTTTCTTCCTGCCGTATATGTCCGCTATCCTGCCTATGGGGACGAGGAACATGACTGATGCCAGTATATACGTGGTAGCCACCCAGCCCAGTAAAATGGCATCCATTGCCAGGTCGCGTCCTATTGATGGCAGTGCAATAGCAATCGAGGAGCCCATGAATGGGGTGAGGAATGAGCCGACCGTAGTCACCAGCAAAGCGGCTTGCCGGCTTTGCCTTATATCTATATCTGTTTTATCTTGATGAACATGCATAAACTTGGCAATTCTACCACTTGTTGTCGTCGCTGTGAAGGCGGCGTTTGTTGTGCCTTAAATTGGCAGTATGAACACAGGAGAATAACATTAATAAAAGGGTCTTTTAAAAGCGGGTTTTAAAGGGGCAAAGCCCCTTTGAGAATTTTCTTCCCTCTCCCCTTAATAAGGGGAGAGGGATAAAGGGTGAGGGGTTGATAGTATCTAATTAGTGACAATCAAGCGTTACTGGTGTATGCTAGGGTGTAATTTAAAGGAAGGCGGAAGCACAAGCTATGAGACGGTCGGCCGATGCCTACCTCGATATAGAGACCACCGGCTTATCACAATTTTTTGACTATATAACTGTAATCGGCGTACTCCGTTGCGATGGCAGAAGCAATGAGTTGGTTCAGTTAGTCGGTGGAGAAGTGACCAGGGGCAATCTAATTACAGCTCTTAGAGATGTAAGAACAATCTACACCTATAATGGCGCCAGATTCGACCTTCGCTTCATTTCTAATTCTCTTGGCATAGACCTTGCCGCAGAATACTATCATCACGACCTGATGTATGACTGCTGGAGATGTAAATTATATGGTGGGTTCAAAGCAGTGGAGCGGCGGCTGGGCATTCCCAGACGGTTGCAGGGCATCGGCGGCTATGAAGCAGTAAAGCTGTGGTGGAGCTATGTGAAGGGTGGTAATGAAAGCGCCCTGGCTCTTCTTCTGGAGTATAACAAAGAAGACGTGGTGAACCTCAAAGTGCTACGGGAAAGACTGAGTTCGTTCTGAGGATTACCGCTGCAATGGTGTAGCTGGTTTCCAGAAAATGAGGGAAATTATCATTACTGCTATCCCGGTCACCATGGCAATGGTCAAGGTATATTCAGGCACCTCGGCTCCGGTCACATTGAATATGGCAGTTCCCAGAAGCGACCTGGTTCGCAACCAGCTTTCGCTGGTGTCATAAAGTCCTCTCAGCGTATATTCCAAGTCGGTAATAGGACAGGACTTCAATATCCCCGTCGAGAGTGCCGCCTGCAAGCCCACTGCCAGCGCAACGAAAACACAGTAGAATATCTTCCAGTTGCGACGTGCTTTGAAGAAGCCTGTGGCTAAAAGTACCACCGAAACAGCAAAGAATACTATGAGTAGGAGGTGTAGCCCTGTAACTACATCAGCAAGAATCTTCCAGTGCATTATATACAAGCCAGTTTTGTGGCGAGTATATTTTATATTCAGTTCCGTGTCAACCCTGTGGGGTATATCGTTGAAGCAATATCCTGTTCACGGCCAAAAGTAAATAACGCCGTATTCACTTTGCAGCCAATTTGGCGCTGACAAGGCGATTGATGCTGATGTCGGCTTCTGCGGCTTCTATGGCAAGATTTCTGTGTATATCCGGGGGTATACGAACTTGGAATTTACCCGAATAACGCCTAGTTGCGAGTGGTTGTGGGATAGGTTCATTATTAGACTGCATATCTGTAATGGCTTCTGATATCACACTACGTATACCGCTTAGTGCGGCCTCAGGAGTATCGGCTAGCCAGCTTAAACTAGGGAACTCTGCACATAAACCTATATATTCTCTGTCCTCATCAGACCAAGTAATCCGATAGGTGTAGTAGTCATACGATACCATTATTTTTATTGCCATGTTGTGCCTCCAATTTGTCTATAGCCTTTAATACTTGTCTAACTTGGTATGCCTTACTCATCCGCTCATCGTTTTGTATATTTATCCTGGGGTCGCCCTGCCAGGGTGTTTTGTATATCTGGTGACTACTCGCCTTTCCTCGATCCTTCCCGAAGTAATGGGTGCAGACTTTACAAAGGTCGGCAAATCTAATATTCTTTGGGTTCCCCCGCATTTGCCGAACTATACTCTCTACGGAACGACCCATATTTAGCTGTACGATACTATTAATGATACTATTTGTCAAGTACCAAAACGGAAAAACTGCTAGAAATATTTCAAAAACCCTCTCTTTCAAATTGACCCACTACCCAACCCTGGGGGGTGGGTCAAAACATGGGTCATGGTGGTATAATAGGTAGCTCGTGCTCTGGGCATTTTTTATATATGGAAAAGGATAGTTATTTTGGCAACTGAGACAAAAACGAAGGGCTTTTATGGATGGTGGTTAATATTTTTCCTCTGGGTTGTTTATACCATTCCAATCGGCTTTGCCTTCTACAGCCCGGCGGTGCTCTATCCGTTTATGATTGAGGATATGGGGTGGTCCAGGGGGGAAACAATGGTAGGCGCAACTGCCTTAATGTTGTTTTTTGGGCTCACCGGCCCGCTGGCTGCCTGGATGATTGGGCGCTTAGGGGCGCGTGTTACTCTGGCTATCGGTGGAGCCATTGTGACCATAGCTGCTTGCTTGATGGGCTTGATGGGCCATATCTATTCAATGTACCTCGTTTTGTCCCTTTTTGTTGGCATGGGGGCGGCACTTGCCTCGATGATTCCGGTTCAAACTGTCATAGTCGCCTGGTTCAGTGCCCGCCGAGCCATGGCTATGGGACTGGTAATGGGAGGTGGGGCTATCGGTGGCTTCCTGGCACCTCAAATAATAAGTGTGGCGGTTGAGGCTGGTGGTGGGAACTGGCGCATCGGCTGGTTTATTATCGCCGTGGCTTCAGTAGTAGGTATAGTCGTGGCTATGCTTACGGTGCGCAACCAGCCGTCCGATGTAGGTCAACATCCTCATGGGCTGGCTCCGCATGAAGCGGAGGCAGCATTAAGCGGTACCGGCCGGGCAGCACGAACTTATCGCACGCCGGTTGATTGGACCTTGCGCGATGCCCTAAAGACGCCGACCTTGTGGCTTTTAATTGTTGCTATGGTGTGTAGTTTCTATTTATGGCAGGTCATTGTCACTCAGGGGCCTCTGCACCTGCAGGACCGTGGTTTTGACCCGGCAATGGCAGCCTTCTTTTACAGTTTGGCTATCGGCTTGAGCGTTGTGGGACGCTTCACCGCCGCTGCTCTGGGCGACACTATCGAGCCACGCTTCCTTTTTGCCCTGGGTGCTCTTTGCGTTCTGCTGGGAGGTGTTCTGTTCTGGTTCGTTTCGCCCACGACTATGTGGATGGCTTATCTGTACCCGCTGCTGGGCGGTTTTGGCTTTGGGCTGGCTTATATCTGTGTTCCCACTATTGTGGGTAATTACTGGGGGTCCACGGCTTTCGCGAGTATTACCGGAATAGAATCGCCTATTGGGATGGCGTTTCAAGCTACGGCGGCGCCTCTGGCAGGGTTTCTTTATGACCTGCAGGGCAGCTACCTGACAATTATGATTATTTCATGGGCAGTAGCGGCTATCGGTCTGACGGCGATTCTATTGTGTAAACCACCAAAGCCGAAGGCAGAGCTAAGCACTAAGGGCGGCTAAATTTAGACAATGTGTTTATAGCCAGGCTCTTAATCTTCTGAAGGCGGCTATTTTCTCGGTGTCACCAACTTTAGCTTTTTCCAAAGCCTGCTTGAGTATTTCGATGCTTCTGTCATAAGTTCTCCTGTCCACAGGATAGGGGTGGCCGTCTTTGCCGCCGTGGGCGAAGCTGTAGCGGGCCGGGTCACGAAGGCTGACCGGGACATCGTAGATAAGCTCTGAGATTAAGCTCAGAGCGCGGACAGTTTTTGGGCCAACGCCTTCTAGGCTGAGTAATTTTTCGAAATTCTCGGGGTGATGCTCATAGGTGATGAGGAGAGTCTTATTCAGACGGTCAGGATGTATATCCGCAAGGCTGAGGTGGTGGCGCGATGGCAGGTCCAGAGTCTTAAGTCTCTTTAGCTGGCCGATAATCTTTTCTGGTTTTTCCTCAAGTGTAATCTGTGTGATGGTGTCACGTGCCGGCTGGCTCTCAGTGGCTACCAGGTTCAAGGCTTCGCCTCTCGTTTGAGTACAGATGGCGGAATGCGGCTCGCAGACGAAATCGGTTACCTTTTCACCCAGCCAGTGATAGCGGCGGGCATAGCGATTGTTTTCATTCATACCCTGCTGAACTACCGACCAGGAGCCGTCGGCGGTGAAGAAAAAGGTATGGTGATAGAGCTGGTAGCCGTCTTGAAGTGCTGAGTTATCGACCTTGGCTGCCATGCGGCTGGCATAGACCAGGGTCGATGGTTCTGACTTCAGGAGGTGACCGCGGCTTTCTATTTCGGCTGGGGTTTTCCGCGATGTTTTGCCTTTGCCGCCGGCGACGAATAAGCCCAGGTCGGTTTCCAGCCCTTTAATTCCTTCCTTGAGTGCGCCGCAGACGGTGGTGGTGACGCCGCTGGAATGCCAGTCATAACCCAGAACGCAGCCGAAGGCTTGAAACCAGAAGGGGTCTGACAGGCGGCGGAGCATCTCCTCAGGGCCGAACTCGGTGGTGATGGCGATAGTGATTTCCCGGGACAGCCTTGTCATGCGGTCGAAGAGCCACCGCGGCGCTTTGCCGTAGTGTAACGGCAGATTGGCGATTCCAGTACGCTGCGGCGAGTTAGTCATTTACCAGGCTTTACGGCATGAACCTTTACGCTTCTGACGGAGCTGCCAATTTTTTTCAAGTCTGCCTGCGAAATCCCGGAGTCGTTGGCCAGCGTCTGTACTACGGGGTCGTTTGGTGCGTAATCAGCCGAAAAAGATGTCTCGTCAATTATGTTTACTTGATTGAATCCAGCAGACTTGATGGCTTCTATGTATTTATCCTTCATCGTGGCACCGGCCAGGCAGCCGATATAAGCTGCCGCAGAGTTCTTTATCGAATCTGGAAGTTCGCTCATAAGTACTATGTCGGAGACCATCAATCTGCCGCCGGGTTTTAATACCCGGAATGCCTCCTGGAAAACTCTCTCTTTATCCGGTGATAGATTGATAACACAGTTAGAGATGACGGCATCGACATGATTATCAGCCACTGGCAGATTTTCAATTTCGCCCAGCCGGAATTCTATATTTTCGTAGTTACCCTTCCTGGCATTTTCCCGGGCTTTTTCTATCATCTCAGGCGTCATATCTACGCCGATAACCTTGCCGGTTTTGCCGACCATGTTAGCCGCCAGGAAGCAGTCAAAGCCAGCGCCTGAGCCGAGGTCGAGGACGATTTCGCCCTCCTTCAAAGAAGCCACGGCTACGGGGTTGCCACAGCCGAGGCCCAGGTTAGCCCCTTCTGGGACTGACTGTAAATCATCTTCGGTATAGCCTATCTTTTTGCTTATATCTGTGGCTATATCAGGTGCGCAGCAGCACGAGTTCTGCGGCGCGCAACAAGAGCTGCCGCCCTTGGCGACCTGGGCATAGCCCTCTCTGACAACTTTTCTGACCTCTTCTTTTTTCATTTTCTTGCCTCCTATCTAAGTAAAATTAGTAGCTGTAATGTTTCTTTTTAGCTTGTCTGCTGCCCGAACCGGGCAGCCATGCTGCTACCCTCAGCCTCTGGTGCTACAGGGGCCGGGGTCGGGCGTTGTGGGTGTGGACGGGGGAATATTGCTTACCGGCCTGAACGGTTCCCTCACCACGAACTGGCCAGTGAGGCTACCGAGGGTAACTGTATAAGTGCCGGGTAAGCACTTGCATACTTTGAAGACCAGTGTACGAGCAGTCCCGGCAGGTATAGCGAGCTGCTCTGCTTCGACAGTGGTGCCGTCTATCTTTAACTCGGCATTGTAGCTGCCCTGAATGTCGCCGACATTGGCTATTTTGACGCTGATAACAATATTGTTTCCGATATCGGCCTGGTTTGGATTGATCTCCAGGTTGGAAAGCTGAAATTCTGCAGGTAAAGGCTGTTCGACTACCAGTGTCGACTCCCAGGTACCAATCGAAATGCTGTAGGTCCCAGGATGGCTTCTGGTAAGCACGAAAATTAGCGACTCTGTTTCTCCGGGGGAGAGTGTGATGCTCATTCTATCATCCGCTACTCCGTTAACCATCAGAGGCACGGTATACGTAACATCTTTAGCGTCGTTGTTTCTTATCTCAACTTTAATAGTGGTTTTCTCACCGGTGGTAATCTTTGGCGGCGTGACGTATAAAGACAATACTTCGAAGCTTGGTTGAGCCTCAACGCAGGCTTGCAGGAGACCGGCAATTGCCATTAACGCAAGTAAACATATTGTGCCGATAGCTCTTCTCTTCATAATTAGCAGACCCCTAGACTTTCCTGACCTCTTCCTTTTTCATTCCCCGGCATCCTATCCGAGTAAAATCAGTAACTGCAATTTTACCTTTTGGTTGCTTGCTACCCAAACTGGGCAGCCATGCTGCTACCCTCAGCCTCCAGGGCCACAGGAGCCGGAGTTGGAGGGAGGGCATGGGGGGATAATGATTACTGGTCTGGGTGGTTCATCTACCACAAACTGTCCGGTAAGGTCACCAAGGGTAACTGTGTAAGTCCCCGGTAAATCCTTGGATATTTTGAAGACCAGCATATAATGAGTCCCGGCAGGTATAGTGAGCTTCTCACTTTGGTCTGTGACGCCATCTATCTTCAATTCAGCGGTGTAGCTGCCCTGAGTACCGCCGGCATTGACTATTTTGGTGGTGATAACCACGTTTTCCCCGGTGTTAACCTCAGTTGGGTTGATCTCCAGGTTGGAAAGGCGGAAGTCTGGAGGTAAAGGCTTTTCGACCATGAGGGTCGACTCCCGACTTCCAACCGAGATGCTATAGGTTCCAGAAAGGCTTTTTATAAGCGTGAAGGTTAGTAATTCTGTTTCTCCGGGAGCGAGAGTGATGCTCTTCCTATCATCCGCTACTCCGTTAACCATCAAAGGCACGTTATATGTAATATCTTTGGCGTCGTTGTTTCTTATCTCAACTTTAATAGTGGTTTTCTCACCGGTGGTAATCTTTGGTGGCGTGATGTCTAGAGACAATACTTCGAAGCTTGGTTGAGCCTCAGCGCAGGCCTGCAGGAGACTCGGCATTGCCATCAACGCAAGTAAACATATCGTGCCGATAGCTTTTCTCTTCATAATTAGCAGGCCCCTATTTGTTGGTGAACTCATTTGAATTGTCATAGGAAACTTATTGTAATGGGAGACTTTACAAAGTTAGAATCAGCCAGAAGCCGACGCCGATGAGCAAAATGCCAGATGCGATGCGAATTGGCCCGGCGACCTTATTGGCGACGCCTGATAATTTGCCCAGACCTACTCCTAACATTGTCGCTGCCATAGGTAGACTGTATCCAAGAGCAAATGTGGCAAGTATTGAGGCGCCCCATACGCCCTGTCCTTTTAGAATGGACAATCCCAGTACTACTGGTAACATAATGGGACCACAGCAGGCCATGGTATAGGCTGTGCTACCACCACCGATAGCTAGACCGAAAATCGAGGCGCCTAGCAGTCCCGCGGGCAGTTTTCGCTTGATAGGGCTGAATGTTGGCAGGCGAAATGGCAGCAGATTCAGCGCTGCAAACCCGAAGAAAATCGTTATGACGGCTATCAGTATCTTGCCATACAGCCCTAATGTGCTTCCTGCTGCCTGCCCGATGTAACCGACAAGGTACCCCGCTGATGTTAAAGAAATGACTGCCCCTAGCACAAAGAAGCCAGCTATGACAAAAATATCTCTCTTTTGTTGATCCTCACGGGAGCCAGCATAGCCGATTACAGCAGCCATCAGTGGAGCACAGCAGGCAATAGAACCGAATGCGGTAAGCAAACCCAGTAGGAACCCGGCGGGCAGGACTAAGGCGCTAAATTGCGAGGCGCTAAAGACTTGTTGAATCCATTCTTCCATAACAGCTAATTCCCGGGGCAACAGCCAGAGGAACTACCCGGGGCACAAATGGGTTGAGAAACTACCACATATGCCTGCAGAAGTTTTCCTTCCGTGGTGTCGCCGGGCATAATCGCTGCGTTGCCGCTGACGCTAATGGCCAGAACTGCCGGTAACTGAATGATGGCCAGGCGCTCCGTAGTAACTAAGAATTCGGGATCGTCGGCGCTCAAGGTTATGATGTCGACACGTGCGCCTTTGGCCTCGATTGTTGCTGTTGCCTCGGTCACCCGGTTGGCAATTGTTTTAGTTGAATCACTGTCACTTCCTGGCAGAATTACGAAAATGAAATCATGGTCAACGAATGTGGAATTGAGATTCTGTACCCAAGCCAGGTCGCCAAGACCCAGTATGCTTGGGGCATTTCCACCAGTA
>Ga0214473_10008244_pt1 | contig 12330 bp, 23 predicted proteins | sample RVTome_7_FD_203509 | JGI IMG/M metagenome (GOLD analysis project Ga0214473, IMG submission 203509) | Soil microbial communities from uranium-contaminated site in the Upper Colorado River Basin, Wyoming, United States - RVT98D197 | ecosystem: Environmental > Terrestrial > Soil > Contaminated >... | reverse complement strand
GTCCTCCTTGACGGCTTCCCTTGCGAGCGCTTCCGCTAGCCGCTTCTTTCCCGGACCCTTGATTTTTTTCCACAGGCGTTTCAGAGCGGGCGCGCCCTGGCGTGCTGCGTTCGCGAGCGCCTTGCTCGCGACGATTGCTGTGCGCGCCTGCGGGGGCATCAACGCAGCCATGACCGGGTCCTCGGAGATGCGCTGCGCGATTGTCGCGGCACGCATCAACGCTTCCGCCTTGGTACCACCGACCGCTTGCACGTTGACGGCGCCGCATTCGGTCGGAATGCGCAGCGAGCCGATAACGTACCCACCTTTGAGTCTGAAACGAAACTTCGTCATGCTGCTCTCCTTGTGCGTTGCTGGCGTTGGCGCCGTCGCTCTAGGAGGACAGCGATTTTCGACGGGTCTTCGATTTCTCCGTCCTCGTGTTCTACGATGGCGTGAAATGTCCCGCGCGTCGTGCGCACGACACGCACGATTGCGTCGTCACCCTCGAAGACACGACACTCCGCGGCGCGATACGCCGCGAGGTCCTCGCAATCCCCTTCGAGGTCGGCCGCGACTCCGAGGAGGTCCGCGGCGGCTTCCCACCACTCACGCCCCTTCGGTTCACGACGATAAACGATGCCGCTATCGTAGAGCGCAGGTAGCTCGACGCCACGCTCCAGCGCGTACTCGAAATAAAACACGTTGAGCAACACGAGGCCCTCCGCGACCGCTTCGAGCGCTTCGGGGATAGGCGGGACATGTACTCGAACGTGAATCATCGGTGTACTCCTGATAACGGTTATGTCCGAACGTCGGACATGACTGTCCGAAAACCGGACAGCTAGCTAGCGACGAGCTCTAGCCGATGGCGGTCCCGAACATCGTCGCCGAGAAGTCCACGCGGTCCGCGGCGCCAGGCGCCACGGAAATCGCGAACTGCACGGTGATGATGATACCCGGGGTCGCCGGGTCGAGCTGGAGGTTGACATCGAACGCGGTCGCAGCGAACGCCGCTGCGGCCAGCGCACCCGACGACACGAGCTGATTCGTCGTGCCGATGTCGAGGCGGGTCACCGTGACGAGACCCGTCGCGGTCGCGCCCGTGCGCGTGATGTCGACCACGAGGCGCTGGCCCTTGTAGGGCCGCTGCGGCTGCGCCTGCAACGTCAGGATGAGACCCGACGCTGCGGTGAACGCCGACGCACCGAACCCGAGGGGCTGCAACCGCGCACCCGGCATCGGGACGCCCGGAACCCGCGGAATGAGACGGCGACCGGGAACCATGCCGCGGCGCCCGTAGCCGCCTCCGCTGGGAACCATCGCGCCGCGTGCGCGAGCCTTCTGGCGACGCTTGCGCGCCTTGCGTGCCCCGATTTCGAGGCTCCCCAGGTCGAGGTCGTCGAGGTCGTCGAGGTCGGACATATCTGCGAGGTCATCGAAATCCATATCGCTCACACTCTCTCGCGAGCTGCGGGCCTCGCGTCTGTTGTCGTTATCGGCTCAACACGAGCCTTTCAACGGCCTAGGCCCCCGTCGCAGGCTTTGCGACGGGGGCTGATAACGGTCCGGCGCTAGGTCACCGGACCCTGGTTCGCTATTCGTCGTCCTCGATGAAATCGTCGACATCGTCGACGTCGTCCACATCCTGGAGGTCGAAATCCCCCGTTGAGTCGTCCCCGAGGAATTTGAACTCCGAGCCCTTCGTGCCGACCTGCGCAGCCGCCAGCACGATGCCCGCGGTCCCCGCGAGCTTGAGCCACTTGTTCGGCTTCACGAAACGGTCGATAGCGAGCAAGCCCAGACCGAGCATCGCGGTCGCGCCGAACGTTTTCGTACCGGGGACCTTGTCCATCGCGTCATTGATGGACTTCTGAAATCCCGCGGTCGCGCCCGCCTTCGTGATGAACGCGAGGCCCGCGGTCGCCAGCGCGAGATGCGTCAGTTTCATCGGACCGCTTCCCTTGCGACCTCCGCTCCGTCGACGTCGCTTCGAGCCACCGACGTAGACACGCCGGGTCTTCGTGCGAACGATTGCCTTGGAATGCGAGCGACGCTTGCGGCTCCCGCCGTGTCCGTGCCGACCGCCGCCTTTCTTGAACTGTCCCTTTCGCGCCATCTGTATTTTCTCCTGCGCCTGACGGCGCTACTCGTCTCGTGTTGCTAACCAGATAACGCCCAGAATGAGCGCTATCTCGAACAATTCTTTCCCGATGATTTTCTTGATTGCCGTTATCGGGTCGTCAACCGTTATCGTTTCACCCTCGCAACCGATGCCGGGTTGCTCGGTCTCGCCGGTTTGCTTGTTGCGACAGACGTAGAGCAAGCCGCCGCTTCCTTGCACGGGTTCCAGCTCGAAGCCGTCGCGGCATTTTAGCTTCGGCCCGGTCGCCTTGCCTGTCTTCGGGTCCTTACAGCCGACGGGGACTTTCCATTGCGACCGCATCGCGCCATCCCCTCGAAGCGCCGCGCGAACCTTTGCCTGAAACACCGGGTCCGCGAACGCGTTGTCCTCCAGCTCTAGGCGCGCGTTCGTGTTCGTCCCGTCGTCGAGGTCGTGCGCCGCTTTGGCGACGAATGACCACAGCTCGCGAGCTAGCTCGATGTCGAACATCGAGGCGCGGTGTTTCTCCGTCGTGTTGATGGCGTCGAACGCCATCCCGCCGTGGCGGTCTACGTCCGGGTCCCAACCGTAGGCGGCTGCGGCGAACTGATACCAGAGCGGGAAGCCGCCTTCCCCGGTTTGCTGCGTCCACGCCCTGACGAGCGTTATCGCGTCGCCGTTCGAGAGGCGCGGCGTGTCGACGCCGTCGACGACCTCGGAGCCGTAGCGTTTTTTCGCCGATGCCGCCAGCGAGCGCCAAGCGGTATCCCATTTGGACGCCGTTATCACTGGAGACCATGTGCGGGGTGGAGCCATCTAGCCGCGCAGCCACTCGGCGACCGGATGGTTATCAAGCGCAGGGTCCGCAGTGAAGCCCGCTGCTTTGCCATCTTTCCACAACCGTTCGACGAGGGCGCCCGGCATTGCCGTTATCGGCTTGTCCGATAGCCGCACAATCATCGTGTCGTCCGACATCAGCGCCGCCGCGACATACTTCGCCGGTTGCGTCCGGTTCGCGCTCGAAGCTTGTTCGGCCATGATTTTCGGCAACGCCGATTTCCATGGCTCAAGTCCCCAGACGACGCGGTTATCAGCGTCAGCGTCAGCATCACCGACCGGGCGCGGTCGGCTTAGCGAGATGATAACGGCTACGCCTAGCAGTGCCAGCCCCAACTCTTGATTGTTCGTCATGTCTGTCCGGTTACCGGACAGCTCTGTCCGGTCTTCGGACACTACGCTAGCGGTCTGATTCGGTCAAACCCCGCGCGTTCGCCGTCGAGCTTTCCAGCTCCGTCACGCGTTGCTTGAGGTCTCGCACCGCAGCCGCCAGCTCGCGCAACACGGCATCGCGGGCCGTTCCGCATACCGCGCAAATGCAGCCGCCGAGATGCGGCGCGATAAAGATGGCGTTTCGATCGGTTGACGGAGATTTACGTCTCATTCGTGCCCCCATTCGATGGCGGTTCGATGCCGTGAAAGTACAGCTCGATAGCGAACGGCGCGATTCGCTCGACGATAGGCAACCGCTCGATTTCGACTAGCCGATAACGGCAATGACAGGTAGCGCAACACTTCGGTTCGCGTCGCCAGAAATGCGCAGAGCTGATAACGGACCGCTGGTTATAGAACGCGGCGGAAACCTCCGCGCGAAGGTACGGAGTGAAGCCGTCGACGTCGACGCCTTTGGAAATGTACTTGCCGAGGTAGTTACCGATGCTTCCCGCCGTCGACGCTTTCCGGTCTCGTCGAGGCGGCTTGATATCGAAGTGCATCGACGACGGACACGCGCGCTCCCACTGCGCGCGAATTCGTTTCCATTCCCGATAACGCCAGACGCAAGCAATGTGCATGTGCACGTGACCGAGGCCATCCCGACCCTTCGTGACCTCCCAAACACCGACGTACGGAAATTTTCCGTCGTCTTCGTTGAGTCGCTTGTAGAGCTTGCGCCACCCCTCCGCGAGCGCGGTTTGGTCCGCGCTGATATCGCCCGTGTGTTTCGTCGAGAATGTCAGGAGTATCAACTGCGGCTTCTGTCCGCGCCCGCCGTTATCACCCCATCGCTTGACCTCGGCGGATAGCGCCGCGTCGAGCCCGCGGCGGATATCCTGCCCGAGCTGCGGCGACCGCTTCCCTCGACACGCTCCGCATAGCCACCACTGACGGCACGTTTTCACAGCACCGACGAGACCGCACGCGCACGCGATGGGGATCGGCTCGATGCCGCAGCCGTCGAGGCGCGGCGTGATGTCGGCCGACAACCGAGCGACGCGAGCGACCGCATACGCGCGACGTCGCAGAAGGCCCGCCATCTCCAACGAGTGCCCCGATTCGGCGAATCCACGACCTCGCCGATAGTCGGTTTCCGAGTGCAGCTCGTCGAGGCCCGCGAGCGCCCCGACCCTAGCACGGCACGTCACCACCTCGTGGTTTAGCCGCGTCGCCCTCGCCTCCCATTCGACGCGTACCGGAGTCAGTTTCTCTCGACGATGGTGCTCGTCTATCCAGTCGGGAGACCGAGGTCGCCGGACACTTGTTGCGACTCTTGGAGAACCTAACTCGGACGGCGCCCGGCGCCGGGAACGTGTAAGGCGCGCTACTATTCCAGAGCTTGCGCCGACGTCGGAATTGTGTGGTAGATAACGGTTCACGGAGCGGTCACGACGCTTCGGGTAGTGGCCCCCTAGCGCAGCACACGCTAGGGGGCCTTTTCATACCCCCGTTCCCGCGCCGAAAGCAAGAAACGCGCTCCTAGGGCAAGCCAGGGGCCTACGCGTCGAGCCCAGCGGCGCTAGCTCCATCGAGCGAACACGCGACGTCAGGGCGCCATGCTAAGAGGCTTCTACCCGGTGAGGTTCGAGGCGGCTTCGGGTTCGGTCCGCCCGCCTTGAATCTCTCCCCTACCTCGCGAGCTTCGACGCAGCTCGCACGCCGATAACGGACCGGTACGCATCGCATGCGGCTTCGAGGTCGGCGAACACGAGAGGCCACATCGCGGCCTCCTTCGGTTGCTCCATGCCGATGGAGTAGCGGACCGCAGCTCGTCGCAGCGCTCGCAACGCCCGCAGCTCGCGGTCATGCTGGCGTTGCTCGCGCGTCTTCGCAGGGCGCCTCATGCGTCCCCGTTATCGGGCGCGAAGACCGCCCGCGCCATGTCGTAACCCTGGTTCAAGCCAGCGACGTACACGAGCTGCACTAGTTCCATGACAGCATCGAACGTGACCTCCTTCGCGGTCTTCCCCGCAGCTCGGTCCGCTTTCATGCCCGGGTTCACCACGAACATGTGAACGTGCGCCCGCGCCTGCGCTTCGTTTCTCTTCCACAGCTCCGCGACAACGGTCGGGTCAATCACTTCGCGCCTCCCTTCTTTTTCTTCGAGGTCGAGGCCACCGGCAATGCCGCTTCCAGCGCGCCGATAACGAGCCGCTGGATTCCGCCGCGCCGCTTCCAGCTCTCGCCCTCCGCGACCTTCGCCATCAAGCGCCCGTGTAGAGCTGCGGGGATTCGGACGTACAAGGCAATCGTGGGTCCATTCATCTTCGAGCTTCCTTTCGGCCGCGGTTGATAGCTAGCGGCGCGATCGCCAGGATAGCTATCCTTTCACGCCGGCGTCAAGGATAGATAGCTATCAATCGTCGAGGCGGTCCGCAGCTGCGGCGAAGACCGCCGCGACACCGTCGGCGACCACAACCTGCACAGCGTCCGCCATGACCGCGAGCGCCTTCGGGACCGACATCGGACGAGCCGACCTCGACCACGAGCCGGCCACTAGCTGGCGACCGATGCGACGCAGCTCGACGACCACGAACGCGACATCTGACCTCATTTGTCGATGTCCTCGCCGATAACGGCCATGAGAACCGCGAGCCACCACATCGCGCACCACATGCGAAGCGTGACCCACAGCTCCGGCAGCCACCACTTCACAGCGGCACGTCCGATTGCGCGATGACTCGAAAATCCTCCGCGGGATGTTTCTTGCGCAACGCCTCGCGATACGCGTGCGCTGACTCTTCGTCGTCGTCGAAGACCTGGATAGGTTCCGCGATGGCTCCATCGGGCAGGACCGCGAGCTTGCCGTTATCGACCATCACCATCACGTCGGCTTTCGACGTGTCGGTGAGTAGCGAGAGCTGTAGCGGAACGCGTCCCTGATGCAGCAACACGCGCATGACCCAATATTCCATCTTCATACGGCCCCCGATGTTTCGTTGTCGTGCACCGCAACGTCAGACGCCAAAACGTCGAAGGTTTCGAACGATGCCCCGAAGAATGGCTCCACTGTCAGCATCATCCCCATCGAGCCGAACGTGACAGCGATAACGGTCCCGCAACGCCCCGCGTACACAGCCCGTTGCACCGACACGACGTCATAGACCCTCGCCGTCTCGCCCGCCCGGAACGTTTGGCGCTTCACTTCTTCACCGTTCTGCGACCGACGCCCTGTGACATTTCGAGCGCCGCGGCGTAGCCGATAACGAAGGCCCGCGCGACGTCGCTCGTCTCGAACGGCTGATGAGTCGGGGTAGAGTAGTCGCTGCGGGTCATGGTCTTGAGCGATTCCTCGACGCGCGCGGCGTATGCGTTCGCCCGCGACCACACCGCGACATCTTGCTGCTTGTTACGACACGCCTCGGAGCAAAACGGCCCGACGTTCCCACTCCAATGTGCGGCGTTCGTCGGCGGACCGCCGCACGCGTCCCCGCATGCGAGACATGGGCTCGACAGAAAGCGGCTCATTCGGCACCGTCCGCTTCCAGCTCGATGCCCGTTACCTTCGACATGAACGCGCGAACCATCGCGGTCGCTTCCGTGTCTTTCTTTTTCGCGTGCGCCTTGAATGCGCGCAGCAAGCCAGCGGGGACCCGCAGCGCGAAGAAGGGGTTACCGCCTTTCTTCGTCGGCGACTCCACGTATCGCAGGCGCGGCGTGCGCATCGGCAGCTTGAGCTGCGGACCCCGTACCGTTTTCTTCGCTCGCTTCGTTGGCTTGTTCGTTTTCCTGGCCATACCGTTATCAGCTTTCCGCCCGTAGTGGGCGCCCCGATAACACCATGACCCCGATAACGGGTCAAGACCGCTAGAACGTGTCGCCGGTCGGCCATCCAGCGGGCCTCGGGACCGCAGCCGCAGGCGAGTATCCCGCCTCGCGAACCTCGACGGCAACCCCCGCGACGTTCGAGACCGCTACGGGAGGCGTCGCAATCGGCTCGTTCAACGGCTCGGGTTCGGGTTCGTCGGGTTGACCGATGCCGCCCTCCGTCGGGTCCTCGGGCGGTCCCGGGTCTTTCTTCGCCGGGTCCTCGACCTCGACCTCGACCTCGACGCCATCGCCCGCGAGCTTCCGCCCGATTTCGTACACCGCTTTGCGCATGGCCCCGGCCGATTCCCCCGCGCTGCACTTCTGCGGCGGTCCGTTGAGAATGAGCTGGAACACGAACGAGCCATCGGGTTGCTCCGCAACCTTCGCGACGAACGTATACGCTCGGTCGGGGTCGGCGGCATTGGTGAGCTGATACTGCGAAGGTTTCATCATCTGCTTTCTCCGTTATCGGTTACCGGGTCCGACCGTATGCCGGATGATTCCGAGCAAATGGTTTGCGACCTGTAGATTGTAGAGAGCGTTATCGCGCTCGGTGGTCATCCTCGCGAGCTGGTCTTGCAGCTCTGCAACGGTTGGCGTTATCGGCTTGCTGTCTTCTGCTTTGGGTTTGATATCCATCGCGCGAACGTTATCACAGCGGGATATACACGCCGCCGTTTAGCGAGACCTGCATGATGTTGAGACCCGCGTTGTAGCGAATGCGAGCCGTTCCCGCGGCACTGACCGCGGCGCCCGCTCCATCGTCCATCTGATAGAAAGCGGAATTGTTCGTCACGCCGAATCGATGCTCGTTTGCCGTCTGACTCGCGAAGACGATGTCTTCCCCCGTGACCGCGAAAATTCCGTTGAGACTTCGCAGGTGCGCGAACGCGTACGCGCTCGGGAAGAAACCAACGTAGGTCTTGAATGCGCCCGCGACGTCGACGATTCCGATTGCCGCGGGACCCGTGTTCGCTCCGTTATTGTTTCGCACGAAGAGTGGCCCGTCGGTTGCGTGCGTCGTGATGATATTCAGTGCCTCGTTCGCATTGTTCCAGAAAAGCGCGCCCACGTTATCGGTGAGCTGTCCGGTTGCGTTGACGAACGGGACAGCCGTCGACGTCAGCGCCGCAGCCGCCGACTGAAGCGGAACGTACGCGCCCGCGTTCGTCGACATCTGCAAAGCCCCGGCGATAACGGCAAGGCTTACCGCGCCCGCGACGGACACCACGGGGGCCACCGACGGATGAAATTGCATCGCGCCCGTGGGGAAGAAAGTAAACTTGTCCGTGCCCGCCCCGTTCGACGCGATAACGAGCCCGGCCGGGGTCGCTCCGGCGAAATCGACGAATGCGTTATCGGTCCCGTTCGCGAACCCGAACGCGACCCGCAGAACGCCCAGCTCGTCATACAGTGCGATGCCGCAAAACCCGAGGGCGTTTGTGCTCTGTAATCCGATTCCGGCATTCACGCTCGAAGCAACCACCGTCAGAGGTCGACCATCGAGCGACGCGAGCGCACCGATTCGCATCCGGTTGCCTGCGTCATCCCAAAACAGATTAGGGTTGTCCTCGGTGAGCGCACCCGTCGGACCTGCGAAGGGAATCGAGCCCGGGGTAAGCGCACCGAGCGGAACGATGTCCGTTCCCGCAACCGACAGGCATCGACGAATCGTCAGCGACTCGCACGAATTGTTGCTGCCCGGAATCTCGACCGCCTGACCTGGAATGCACACCATGGGAACCTCGAGGTTGATTGATAGCTAGCGTGGAGCTCCACGCTGGATAGCTAGTGTTTGTCCGCGTAGTAAACGAGAGCGACGAGCAAGAGAAACGGAACGAGCGACGACTCCACCGGAGCGGGCGTTTGAACCGGAGGGGATTTCTCGCGCACGCGAGCCGCCATGGTCGCTTTCGCGGTCGCTGCGAATCCGTCGATAACGGATTGCGCCGCGCCTTTGACCTGTCCGTTGATAACGGGTTCGCCGTTTTGGGGCCACGTCAGAAACGCTTTCCCCGGCAGCTCGATGTCGTCCTTTGACTCGCCTTGGTTGATGTACGTGTTCGCGCTGTCCTGCGCAGGCTTCGCGGTGAACGCCTCCCCGACGGGTTGCACGTCCCACGCGATGCCGTTCGGGTCTGCGAGGCGCGGCATTAGTGCTTGTCCGCGTAGTAGACAAGAGCGACGAGCGCTAGGAACGCGAGCATCGTGCCGCCATCGCCCGCTGGCGCCGCGTCGTCTTTCTTCGGGACCGCCCCCTTGACCTTGATAACGGCAACCTTCGCGAGATTGCCAGCTTTCAGGCGCGCCGCGAACGCGCGGATAGCCGCGAGCGCCTCCGCTTCCCCTCCGGGTCCGCGCAGCAACGGGTTGCCGCCCGTCGGCCACGTGATTTTCGTCGTCTGACCTCCGCGCCCGTCGAACGTCGCCGAGTCATTGAGCGCGAACTGGTTACCGCTGTAGTCCAGCTCGGTAGCATCGAGGTCGATGGTCGCGACGTAGGCGTTATCGGCCGGCTTGTTGTCTTGCTGCACGCTCGTGGTCTTGACATCCCACGATGCGCGATTCTCGTCGGTAAACTTCGCCACGGCTCACGCTCCATTCTTCAGCGCGGGCGATTTTCCCGGCGCGAGTAGTTGTTTCAGCATCGGCAGCATCTGCAAGAGCTGCGGCGCCGCTTCGAGTAGCTCCTTCCACTCGTTCCCGCCCGCGGCTTCCGCGGCGGCTTGCGCTCGAATGACGGCGGCTTCTGTCGCAGCGATGCGTTGCTCGCGATGAATCGCCGATAGGTCTTTCATCGCGTTCGACATCTCTCGCACTACGTCACCCTGCGCACGTAGGAGGTTCGTGACCTCGGAGTCGCGGAATGTCATCGCGTCGCGCTGCGCGGTGATAACGAGCTTGACTATCCACTCTGACTCCGAGCGTAGCTTGCTCGCCTTGCCGTCGGTTCCGAGGTCCTCGAGGTCGCGGGCTGGTTCCGTGTTGTCGACGTAGCCCAGCTCTGCGCCGGATTTGTCGAGTAGCACGACGCGAGTCCACGAGGCGCCCTCGATGGTCTCGATTACCTGTGACCATTTCTTGCGACGCGTCGGGACCGCGATGTCTCGAAAGTCGTCGTCACCCGCGTACGCGCGAACCTTCGACGGATTGACGCGCTTGAGTTTCGCGAGCAGTTTCTCAGAGACCGTTATCATCATTGCCACACCGACCGTTTCCACGAGCGCATCTCGGCTTCGGGGTCGACAGCATGCGAGCCGTCACCCTTGTACCAAGCCTCGAAGTGAAGATGCCGCAGATGCTGCCCGTCGACGAGACCCTTTGCCGGGTCCGTATTGAGACCCGCCCCCATCGTGCCGATGATTTCACCCGCAGCGACGGTCTCGCCTGACTCGCCTCGCGTCGTCGGCTTGAGTCGACACGAATCGAGATGGCCATAGAACGTGGCCCACGGTGGCCCGTGGTCGATAACGACCATCACTCCGTTGTTTGTCGGCTGCACGCTCCACACCTTCCCTTCGCGCGCCGCGAGAATCCACAGACCCTTGGGCGCGAAAAACTTTCCGCTCGCGTCAGCTTCCGTCGTGATGCCGTCAGTGGATTTCTGTCCGGGCGGAAATCCCTCGACGATAACGGGTTGTCCCGCGTGCGAGGTCCCGCGGCGTGCGAGCAAGATATCGAGCCCGCGATGTCCGGCGTGGAATTCCTGCGATGCGACGGCCGGAAATCGGCCTTGCTTGTTGAGATAGTCGGGCACCGGGTAGTGCCAGCCGCTTCCCCAAACTGGTTTTTCTGCGCTTGCGCCTAGCATGATGATGGCACCTCCGAGTAACAGCCAAAGGATTTCGTCGTCGACGTTCATTCGCCGATAACGGGGTTGGTGGGAGCGCGAACCGGAACCCCGCTCGGTGGGGTCGCGCCGCGATTGCGCGCGAGCAAGCCGCCCGCTTGGAGCCACGCGGGAACGTCCGACGGGTTCATGTGAAAACCAAATCCATCATGACGCGTGCGGTTCCGGCCGAGGTCGTCACCCGGACTTGCTGCGCCCGCGACGGAATCGGCAGCTCGACGGATTGCTCCGCGGCCGTCATGTTGCGGAACACGAAAAACGTTCCGACGATGTCGAGAGAGTACTCGATAACCACCGTCGCGGCCGGGTCACTCTTCGCGACCACGAGCGTATGCGCCCACGGCGGTATCGGCGTGACGTCGCCGATAACGCTTCCCGTTCCCAGCTCGACGAGAGGCCGCAGGGTTGTCGGTCTCGCCGTCGGAGCAATCCACACGTCAAGGCACGGTTTGTTTGCTTCCGTGTGGACGGTGAATAGGTCGTTACTGATAACGGACAACATGATGTTGTCGCCTGCGACCGCGAACGATGCACCGTGCGCCGGGTAGGCGAATTCCGTGGTGAACGTGACGCCACCGCCGCCCCATGTCATCTCCACGAGGTACGAGCCGTCGCTCTCGCCCGCAAGATGACGCGCCGGAACGCCCTGGATAATCGGACCATTCTGGAACTGAAAAACGGGCGATAGCGTGACTTGCCATGCGTTCGACAAACGCTCGGGGTCTTCGCCACGAACTAGTTGAGCCTTTTCCCGGAAGATGGTTCCGCCAGGGTTCAACGTCGGTACGTAACGTTGACCCCGAACCGTTATCGGCGCCGACGGTGGAGCATACGGGTTCATCAGTAATCCCATCCTTCAATCGGCGGCTCGTTTTGCTGCGGCGGCTCTTGCTGCGTCGGGTCGTCGACGGGCGGCGCCGGTTCGTCGTACGGCGCCTGCGGTTCGTCGTACGGCGCCTCGCTGTCGTCAGCGCTCGTTCGCTTGTCGCTCTCGCGGTCGCGTCGCTTCTTTTTCCGCCGACGCTTGCGACGCCCGGACAGCTCGATATCCGAGTAGTCGTCGTCGTACCCCTCCGCGTCGTCGTAGTCGTCATCGGCATCGTGATACGGGTCTTGCCACTCCATCCAGGCGCCGCGGTTCGTGTGCCTGACCCCGCTATGCGACGTCTGATAACGGATGCCGCTCACGTCCTCCTTGACGGCTTCCCTTGCGAGCGCTTCCGCTAGCCGCTTCTTTCCCGGACCCTTGATTTTTTTCCACAGGCGTTTCAGAGCGGGCGCGCCCTGGCGTGCTGCGTTCGCGAGCGCCTTGCTC
>Ga0214473_10008243_pt1 | contig 12331 bp, 10 predicted proteins | sample RVTome_7_FD_203509 | JGI IMG/M metagenome (GOLD analysis project Ga0214473, IMG submission 203509) | Soil microbial communities from uranium-contaminated site in the Upper Colorado River Basin, Wyoming, United States - RVT98D197 | ecosystem: Environmental > Terrestrial > Soil > Contaminated >... | reverse complement strand
AGCCCGCAGGGCGGGTCGTTGTTGCAGCCCAGCTCCTTGATCCGCTCCGGACCCAGGTCCGCCGTCTCGTGCGCCTGGCCAAATGCCGGCTCACCGCGGGCGCGGATGCCGCATACCTGACACTGTCTGACCCCAGGGCCGAGTTTGATGTCGGTGCCGCGACCGGCCATGTTCGTCGCGATGGTGATCGAGCCCGGCTGCCCGGCCTGGGCCACGATTTCGGCTTCGCGCTGGTGGTACTTGGCGTTCAACACCTCGTGCTTCAATCCGCGGCGCTTCAGCATGCGGGACAGCGTTTCCGACACGTCGACGCTCACCGTCCCGACCAGCACCGGGATGCCACGTTTGTGGTGACGCTCCGCCTCCTCCACGATGGCGTTGTACTTCTCCCGCCGCGTCTTGTAAATGAGATCGTGGTTGTCCACCCGACGCACCGGCCGGTTGGTTGGAATGACGACGACCTCGAGGCGGTAGATCTGGAAGAATTCCGTCTCTTCCGTTTCGGCGGTGCCCGTCATACCGGCGAGCTTCTCGTACATGCGGAAGTAGTTCTGGATCGTGATGGTCGCGAGCGTCTGCGTCTCCTCGCGCACCACCACGCCCTCCTTCGCTTCCACGGCCTGGTGCAGCCCCTCGGCCCAGCGGCGGCCGGGCATCAAGCGGCCGGTGAACTCGTCCACGATGAACACCTGGCCGTCCTGGACCACGTACTCCACGTCCTTATCGTACAGGGCGTGCGCCTGGAGCAGCTTGTGGATGATGTGCAGGATCTCGCTCTTGGCCGCGTATTCGGATTCCACGATGCGGCGCCGCTCGAGCTTCTCCGCCGGCGCGAGCGTCTCGTCGCGGTCGATGGTATGGACCGCGTGCGAGATGTCCGGAATGACGAACAGGACCGGGTCGTTGGGCGACATTGTCTCGACGCCCTTGTCGGTGAGGTGTACCGAGTGGCCACGCTCGTCCATCACGAAGTACAGGTCGTCCTCGATGTCGCGCATGGATTGCTTCGACGCGGACTGCTTCCGGTCGGCCAGTCGGTCGAGCTCGACGCGCTGCACCAGCGCCTTGACGCCCTGCTCGTTCAGCAGCTTGAGCAGCTTCTTGTTCTTCGGCATCCCCAGCTGGGCTTTGTACAACATCTTCGCCCCGTCGTACTGGGTCTTCTCCCCGGCCAGCAACGGCTCGGCCTTCGCGATCAGATCGTTGACGACCCCCGTCTGGCGTCGCACGAGCTGCACGACCTGGGCATTGTAGAGCGCGTACTTCTCATCCGACTCCGCCCCCACGGGACCGGAGATGATGAGTGGCGTGCGCGCCTCGTCGATCAGAATCGAGTCGACCTCGTCGATGATCGCATAGTGGTGGCCCCGCTGCACCCGTTGCTCCAGCGCGAACACCATGTTGTCGCGCAGGTAGTCGAAGCCGAACTCGTTGTTGGTCCCGTACGTGATGTCGCAGCGGTAGGCGGCGATGCGCTCGGGCGTGGACGGCTGCGTGTCGTCGATGCACCCGACCGTGAGGCCGAGCCACGTGAACAGGTGCCCCATCCACTGACTGTCGCGTCGCGCCAGATAGTTGTTGACGGTGACGAGGTGCGCGCCCTTCCCGGCCAGCGCGTTCAGGTACAGCGGCAACGTGGCGACAAGGGTCTTTCCCTCCCCCGTGGCCATTTCGGCGATCTTGCCCTGGTGCAGCACGATGCCGCCGATCAGCTGCACGTCGTAGGGCACCATGTCCCAGGTGAGCTCGTGCCCCGTCACCATCACCTTGGTGCCCAGCAACCGACGGCACGCCTCGCGCACGGTGGCATAGGCTTCGGGCAGGAGGCCGTCCAGCGCAGCCTGCAGCGCTTTCGCATAGCGTGCCTCGGCGGCGCCGAGCTGGTCCGCGAGCCGGGCGCGCTCGTCGGCGTCGGGGCAGTCGTGCTTCTCCCGCTTGAGCCGCTCGACCTCGGCCGCCAGCTCGCCCGTTTGCTCCACGATGCGGGCGCGGAACGCCGCCGTCTGGGCCTGCAGCGCACCGTCGCTCAGGTCCTTAAAACGGGCTTCGTGCGTGTGGATCGCATCCACCAGCGGGCGGATCCGCTTCAGCTCGCGCAGGAAGCGGGTCCCGATCAGCTTCGTAAAGAAATTCTGGACCATCCGTCCTCGGCTATCGGTACAGCCCGTGTGTCGCGATGTACTCTCGCACCGCGTCGGGCACGAAATAGCGGATCGACCGGCCGGCAGCCACGCGCTGGCGCACCGCCGTCGCCGAAATATCCAGCCCGGGAACCTCCAGCACTCGCCCGATCACGGGAGCAGCGGGAACCGTCCACCCGGGGCGGGCGAACACGACCACATCCGCCAGCGCGGGCAGCGCCTCTGCCTCATGCCACGCCGGCAGCTCCTCCGCCGCATCCGCCCCCAGCAATAACGTGAACCGGTTCCCGGGCTCCCGCAGGGCGAGGGCCCGCAGAGTCCGCACCGTGTACGACGGCGCGGGGAGCTCGAGCTCGATTGCTTCGACCGCGAGCCGGGGATTTCCCGCTACCGCGAGTCGCAGCATGTCCACCCGCTGGGCCGGCGTCGCGCCGTGCGTCGATCGTTTGAACGGCTGCTCGCGCGCAGGTACCAGTCGCACGCGCATACCGAGCGCCTCGGCGGCGACTTCGGCCACGACGAGGTGGCCGAGGTGGACCGGGTCGAACGACCCACCGAACAGCGCGTCCACGCGCTCAGCGCGCGCCGCTGTCGGGCGGGCAGGACCGCTCGATGCCGTCGGCCTGTGGGTAGAACCGATGCAGGTGCGCGCACGTCTCCTGCAGCTCATCGCGATACCCGATCGCGCGGTAGCTGTCGGCCAGACGCATCAGGGCATCCGCCGCGCGAGGCGCTTCCGGATAATTGGCCACGACGTCCTTAAAGTAGATGATCCCGGAGTCGTAGGCGCCCCGTTTGAAGTAGAACAACCCGTTCTTGTACGTCTTGTCGGCGAACCACTCCCGCAGCTGGCGCACGTGCAGCTGCGCCCGCGCCGCGGCCTCGGAGTCCGGATAGCGACCCGCCAGGTCCTGGTAAATCGCCAGGGCGGCCTGGCCGTAGCTCGGGTCGAGCTCAGGCTTCCGCCACAGCCGCAGGTTCGCGTCTCCGGCGCGCAGCAGCGCGAGCGGCGCGTACACGCTCCCCGCGAAGGAATCCGCGGTTTGGCGGAATCCGCGCGCCGCCTCCAGGAACTGCCCGGTCTGGAACTGCGATTCGGCGACCTGGTAATGCACCTCCGGGAGCGCCGGGTCGTTGGGGGTCAGCTCGAACAGCAGCCGGCGGAAGCTCTCCTGCGCACGACTGAACGCCCCACGGCGAAACTCCGATCGCGCGCGCTGCAGCAGCAGCTCGGGCGCGAGCTCCGGCGCGGGGGCGCGATTGCGGCCGCCGCATGCGGCGAGCAGGCACAACACCAGGGGTCGACGGATGCGCATCACTCTCACGGCTGTGTGGGCGGAGGTTCGCTGTCGGGTCTGCCAATCGCGTTGAGCTTCTGCTGCGCGCGCTGCGCCAGGGAATCCCCCGGCACACCGCCGGACAGCCCCTGCTGGTACAAGTCCACCGCGCCGGCCACGTCCCCACGGGCCAGGGCGACGTCGCCTAGTCCCAGGTACGCCGCCCGGGCCACCTCGACGGCCGCCCCGGGCGTCGCCGCGCGACGGAACCACTCCTCCGCATCGTTGGGGCGGCCGGCGGCGAGGGCCGCTTCCCCGCGCACCAGCGCGCAGCGGGCGACTCCTTCGCGAGCAGCGTCCTGCACGGTGAGTTGGCGCTGGCGTCGTAGCACGCCTTCGAACACCACCGTGGCCGTCCCGCAATCGCGTGCCAGCGCCGCGGCTTCCCCGTATACGTACAACAACGAGTCGGCGGTGCGGGCGTCGGGTGCGGTGGCGATCGCCGTGGGCAAGTATGCCAGCGCGTCCGCCGTGTTCCCCGCGGCCGCCGCGTCCAGGGCTACGATCCGGGCGTAGGCTCCCAACGGTCGGCTCGGTGCTACTTCCCGCAGCCCCTGCAGGGCGGCGGCCAGGGCCCCGCGATCGTTCGCGGCCACCGCCGCCCGGGCGGTGCGCTCCAATCCGTCGGCCGACTCGTCGGCGCGTGACGGATCGGCCTGGGCGAGCGCGCGGTACTGCTCGGCCGCCACGCGGAGGTCGCCGGTGTGCAGCGCGGCGAGCGCCGCTTTCGCGTGCAACCCCGCCCCGCCGGCGCTGGCGCGCAGCCCGAGCTGGTATTCGGCCAACGCATCGGGGTAGGCGGCGGTCGCATACCAGCGATCGCCCAGCACCTCATGGTCGGCCGCGCTCTTGGCGCACGCGAGCGTCGTCGCGAGCGCCGCCAACGTCATCCCGCGCCTCACGGTTCCTGGAGGCGCCCCGACGCGCGTGCGGCCAGCTCCGCCGGCGCCCCGATCGCGTCGCCCCGGTCGAGCATGGCCAAGTAGGCCTCCACACGCGGGTCCTCGGGCCGGCGCCGTCGGCAATCCTGCCACACCACGCGGGCGGACAGGCCGTCGCCGCTCAGATAACACGCGAGTCCCAGCATTGCGGCGGCGTCCTGGAAGTTGGGGCGAGAGCGCACGATGATCTCGAACTGCTCGCGCGCTTCGAGCACCCGCCCAGCCTGCAACAGCAAGCGGCCCAACTTGTAACGGAGGTCGTGAAAGTCGGGCCCGAGCGCGAGCGCCGCCTGGTACTGGCCGATCGCCTCGCGCATCCCGCCCGCTTCGATGTAGGCCTCGGCCAGATGCGCATGGAGATTCGCGAGCTTCGCGGCGAGGTGCGATGGAAACCCCAACCGCGACTTCCCGCCGATCTGCCCCGCGCGCCGCAGGGAATCCGTCGCTTCCTGCTCCCGCCCCAGGTCGTTGAGCACCAGCGCGCGGTGCACCAATGCTTCGACGTACTGCGGGTTGAGCTCGAGCGAACGGTCCAAGTGAGCGAGGGCCTTCTCCGGCTGGCCCACGAGCGAATAGCACAGGCCCAACATGTGCTCGGCGTCGGCGTAGGCGTGCCCTACCGCGACGAGTTCCTCGAGCAAGTGGATGGCCCCGTAGTAGTCCTGAAGGGCGAATCGCTCGCGCGCTTGATCGACCCTGCGTTCAGGACTCGCGTCCATGGACCTCCCGATACCAGGCGACGAACCGTCGAATGCCTTCTTCAATTCCCACTTTCGGCCGGTATCCCAGCTCGCGCTCCGAGCGCCGGAGATCCGCCGCGGTCAGCGAGACATCGCCCGGCTGATCCGGGCCGTGCTCGATCACCGGCGTCCGGCCGGCTGCCGCGCCGATGAGCGCGATAAGGCGGTCCAGCCGCACCCGCCCGCCGCCGCCAAGATTGAATACCCGCCACGGCTCGATTCCGCCGCTGCCGGCCCGCGACGTCCACTCCAGCGCCGCCTGGATCCCGTCCACTACGTCGGAAACATACGTGTAATCGCGCTCGCTCGAACCGTCGCCCCGCATCTGAATCGGCTGACCGGCCGCGATGCGCGCGGTGAAGCGGTGAATAGCGAGATCCGGCCGCTGGCGAGGCCCGTACACCGTAAAGAAACGCAGGCAGGCGATGCGCGTCCCGTACAGATGGGTGAATACCCGGCTCACCAGCTCCCCCGCGCGCTTGCTGGCGGCATACGGCGAGATCGGCTGGTCGGCCAACGCATCCTCGGCAAACGGCGCCGGGGTCGACTGCCCGTAGACCGACGAGGACGACCCGAACACCACCCGGGTGATGCCCTCCCGCCGGGCGAGGTCGAGCAAGCGGGCGGTGGCGCTGACGTTCGTCTCCATGTAGGCGACGGGATTGTCGAGCGAGGGCTGCACCCCCGGTTTGGCGGCGAGGTGGATGATCGCCTCGACCCCGTCGAGCGGGAGCAGGTCGCGCTCCACGTCGCCCTCGGAAAACAGGAACCCGGCGTGGCCGCGGAGCGCGGAGAGGTTGCGCTCCTTCACCGGGCGAGGATAGAAGGGATCGAAATTGTCCACGCCGGCCACTTGATGGCCGGCGGCGAGAAGGGCCTCGCACAACTGCGACCCGATGAAACCGGCAGCGCCGGTGACCAGAATCCTGCTCATCCCTTGAGCACCTCGCGGAAGTAGGCGATGGTCCGGGTCAGCCCGTCGTCCAGCGGCACTTTGGGCTCCCACCCCAAGAGCTGCCGAGCGCGGGTGATGTCCGGTTGCCGCACGCGGGGATCGTCCTCGGGCAACGGTCGCTTGACGATCTCGCTCGAGCTTCCCGTGAGGGCCAGCACCCGGTCCGCGAGCTGCCGCACCGTACACTCGACCGGGTTCCCCAAATTGGTCGGGTCTGGTGTCCCGCGCTCGAACAGCCGGACAATGCCCTCGACGAGGTCGTCCACGTAGCAGAACGAGCGGGTCTGAGCGCCGTCGCCGTACACGGTCAGCGGCTCGCCCTTCAGCGCCTGCATGATGAAGTTCGACACCACGCGGCCGTCGTGCGGTCGCATCCGCGGTCCGAACGTGTTGAAGATACGCACGATGCGGGTGTCGAGCCCGTGGAAGCGATGATACGCCATCGTCAGTGCCTCAGCGAAGCGCTTGGCTTCGTCATAGACGCCGCGAGGCCCCACCGGATTGACGTTGCCCCAATACGTCTCCGGCTGCGGATGGACGAGGGGATCGCCGTACACCTCTGACGTCGACGCGAGCAGAAAGTGCGCCTCCTTGGCGCGCGCCAGGCCCAGCGCTTTGTGGGTGCCGAGTGAGCCGACCTTGAGCGTTTGGATCGGCAACTCGAGATAGTCGACGGGGCTCGCCGGGCTCGCGAAGTGCATCACGCCATCGAGCGGTCCCTCGACCTCGATGAAGGTGCTGACGTCGTTGCGCACGAATTGGAACGCGGGATGGTGCAACAGGTGGGCAAGATTCGCCGGCGTGCCCGTGATGTAGTTGTCCATCCCGATCACCCGGTGGCCGTCCGCCAGCAGGCGGTCGCAAAGGTGAGACCCGAGGAAGCCGGCGGCGCCCGTTACGAGGATGCGCATGCCAGCGGGCGACCGATGCAATCGTAGGTGAAGCCCAGCTCGGCCAGCCGCGTTCCTTCATACAGGTTGCGCCCGTCCACAATCAAGGGTTGGGACAAGGATTGTTTCACCCGGGCAAAATCTGGATTGCGATACTCGAGCCATTCCGTAACGATCGCCAGCGCGTCCGCGCCGGACAGGGCGTCGTACGCGCTGGTCGCGTAGGTCACCCGATCTCCCAGCTGGTGGCGCGCGGTTTCGATCGCGGCCGGGTCGTGGGCCCGGACCTTGGCGCCGGCGGCGAGCAACGCCTCGATCAACACCAGGGCCGGGCTCTCGCGCACGTCGTCCGTCTCCGCCTTGAACGCGAGTCCCCAGACCGCGATGGTGCGACCTTTGAGCTTGCCGTCGAAGTGGCGGGACAGTTTCTCGAACAGCACGCGCTTTTGACGCTCGTTCCCCGCTTCGACCGCCTTCAGCACATCCAACGACACATTCTTGCCGTCGGCGGTCTTCACGAGCGCCTTGACGTCCTTGGGGAAGCACGAGCCCCCGTAACCCGGGCCCGGGAACAGGAACGCCGAGCCGATGCGATGATCGGAGCCAATGCCTTTGCGGACCAGCTGAACGTCGGCGCCCACCGCCTCGCACAGCTGAGCGATCTGATTCATGAACGTGATGCGCGTGGCGAGCATCGCGTTGGCGGCGTATTTGGTCATTTCCGCCGAGGGGATGTCCATGAAGACGAGCGGGTTGCCGGTACGCACGAAGGGGCCGTACAGCTCCTCGAACGCGCGCCGCGAGGCCGGGTGGTCCACGCCGACGATCACGCGATCCGGCTTCATGAAGTCGTCGACTGCGGCCCCTTCCTTGAGGAACTCCGGGTTGGAGCAGACGTGGAACTCGGTCTTGGTATGCTTGGCGATTTCCGCCCGCACCAGCTCCGCGGTGCCGACCGGGACGGTGCTCTTGGTGGCAACCACCTTGGGCCGGTTCATGTGCTGCCCGATGGTGCGCGCGACGGCCAGGACGTGCTGCAGGTCCGCGGAGCCATCCTCGTCGGGCGGCGTTCCGACGGCGACCAGCACGACGTCCGCGGCTTCGATTGCCCCGGCCACGTCGGTGGTGAACTGCAGCCGGCCGTCGCGCTGGTTGCGCGTCACGAGCGGCTCGAGCCCCGGCTCGTAGATGGGGAGCCGGTTCTCCTTCAGGCCCGCGATCTTCTTCGCGTCGACATCTGCACACAACACGTCGTTCCCGGTCTCGGCGAAGCAGGCACCGACGACCAGTCCGACGTACCCGGTTCCGACGACGCAGATTTTCACGTCGGGCTCCCGGTGGTGCGGGGCAACGCATGGCGCGTGTCGACCACGACTGGCCCTTCACGCCCCACCATCGCGTAGTCGACGCCGGAGTGGTCGGTCACGACCACGACGCAATCAACGGCCCGCAACGTCGCGGGCGCGAGGGGCACCGAGCTCAGCTCGACGCCGTCCTCGTGCAGTTTGGCCACGTGCGGGTCGTGGTAGCTCACGACCGCGCCGCGCCGCTCGAGCAGGCGAATCACGTCCAGGGCGGGGCTTTCCCGGATGTCGTCGATATCCTTCTTGTACGCGACGCCCAGCACCAGCACTTTGCTGCCCCGCACCGCCTTCCCCTGCTCGTTGAGCCGGTCGGCGACGCGGGCGACCCAGTATTCGGGCATTTCGGCGTTGATCTCACCCGCCAATTCGATGAAGCGGGTGCGGTAGTTCAGCGTGCGCATCTTCCAGGCGAGATAGTGCGGGTCGAGCGGAATGCAGTGCCCACCCACGCCCGGCCCCGGCGTGAACTTCATGAATCCGAACGGCTTTGTGGCCGCGGCGTCGATCACCTCCCAGACATCGACGCCCAGCTTATCGCACACGATCGCCATTTCATTGACCAGGCCGATGTTGACGCTGCGGAACGTGTTCTCGAGGATTTTCACGAGCTCAGCTGCTTCGGTCGACGACACCGGCACCAGCCGCTCGATCGCGGGCTGGTACAACGCCATCGTGACCGCGAGGCAGTTCGGCGTGATCCCGCCGACCACTTTGGGTGTGTTGCGCGTCCCGTATTTGGGATTGCCGGGATCCACCCGCTCGGGTGAGAACGCCAGGAAGAAGTCCTCGCCGACTTTCAGCCCCGTGGATTCGAGCGACGGCAGCATGAGCTCGCGGGTCGTTCCCGGATAGGTGGTGGACTCTAGAATCACGAGCTGGCCGCGGCGCAGCGTCTTCTTGATCGACTCCGTCGCCGAGATCACATAGCTGACATCGGGGTCCTTGGTCTTGGACAAGGGCGTGGGCACGGCTATCGAGATCACGTCGGGCTCAGAGAGACGTCCCAAATCGGTTGTCGCTGAGAACTTGCCAGCCTTGACCGCCGCAGCGACGGCGTCCGACGGGATGTCCTTGATGTGCGAGCGGCCCGCATTGAGCCCTTCCACCACCCGCGTGCTGATGTCGAAGCCGATCACGCGGTAGCCGGCGTGGACCAGCTCCATGACCAGCGGCAACCCGACGTAACCCAACCCCACGATACCGAACACCGCCGAGCGGTCCTGCGCCTTGGCCAGGAGCACATCACGGGGAGATTGCGAAGCTTTGGTCATAGCGAAACCGGGACTCCTCCGTTCGCGAGTGAGCGCGACGCCGTCTCGAGCACCCGCACCACGCGGACGCCGTCGGCCGCGCCCGCGCGCGGCGCCTCGGCGCCCCGCGCGACGCGGACAAAATGCGATAGCTCCGCGACCAGCGGTTCGACGTTCGCGATCTTGGGAATGAAAATGTCGCCCTCGCGGACGGCGAGACTCTCGCCCCACGAGGTATACTCCGGGGGCCGTGTTACCCCCTTGTCATAGATGCGCAACTTCTCACGCGGCTGCATATCGTCGAATACGACCATCTTCTTGTCGCCCACTACGGTGAGCTTTCGTTCCTTGTGAGGATCGAGCCACGACAACTGGATGTGCGCGAGAGCCCCACTGGCAAACTCCATATGCAGGAACACCACATCTTCAACGCCCGGGCGGAGATAGCTCGACCCCTGTGCGGTCACCCGGACCGGCGCCTCCCCTAGCAAGTGCAGGGCCACGGAGACGTCATGGGGGCCGAAGCTCCACAAGGCGTTCTCGTCGGCCCGGACCTGTCCCAGGTTCACCCGGAGGCCGTACATGTAGAGCACGCGCCCCAACTCGCCCGCGGTCACGAGGGCCCGCAGCGCGTCCACGGCCGGGTGGAACACGAGCAGGTGGCCCGCCAGCACCGGGACGTTGCGGGCCGCCGCGGCCTGCGCCACCGCCTCGGCGTCCTTCACGCTGAGGGCGAACGGTTTCTCCACCAGGCACGGCTTCCCCGCGGCGATCGCCCGGCGCGCGAGATCGGCGTGGGTCGTGGCCGGTGAGGCGATGACCACGGCGTCGACCCGCTCCAGCAGCGCATCCACTTCCCCGGTGACGAAGGCCGCCTGGTACTGGCGGGCCACCGCGTCCCGCACGCTGTCGCGCGTGTCGCACACGGCCGCGAGCTCGGCGTCGGCGAGCCCGGCCACGGTGCGGACGTGGTTCCTGCCCCAGGCTCCGGCGCCGATGACGCCGAGCCGCAATCGACTCACCGGTAGAACTCTCGAATCGCCGCGATCACGTAGTCGAGCTGCGCGTGCGTGAGCTCGGGGTAAATCGGGAGCGACACCGCCTCCTGGGCAGCCCGCTCCGATTGCGGCAGGCTCCCGGCCGCGTATCCGAGATCCGCGAAGCACGGCTGGCGGTGCAGCGGGATCGGATAGTAGATCGCGTTCCCGATTCCCTTGGCCTTGAGGTGGGCTTGCAGCGCATCGCGCCGCTCCACCCGCAGCGTGTACTGATGGAAGATGTGCTCGTTGCCGGTGGCCACGACGGGCGGATGCACGGACGCCAGCCCCTGGAAGGCTCTCGTATAGTAGGTCGCGTGCTCGCGCCGCTTCGCGGACCACGCGGCGAGATGGGGCAGCTTGGCCAGGAGCACCGCCGCCTGCACGGAGTCGAGCCGCGAGTTGATGCCCACCTCGTCGTGATGGTACTGCTTGGCCCCGCCGTGCAACCGCAGCCGGCGCAGCCGTTCGGCCGCGGCGGCGTCGGAGGTGACCATCATGCCGCCGTCGCCCCAGGCCCCGAGATTCTTGCTGGGGAAGAACGAATAGGCCGTCACCCACCCCAGCTCGCCTGCCAAGCGCCACACGCCGTCGATGGACCGGCGCGCCCCGATCGCCTGACACGCGTCCTCGATGATCGGCAATCCGCGCTTGCCCGCGATCTGCAGCAGGCGCTCCATCTCGACCATCTGTCCATACAGGTGCACCGGGATGATCGCGCGCGTGCGCGGCGTGATGGCCGCTTCTACCGCCGCTGGATCGATATTGAACGATTCCGGCTCGATGTCCACGAACACCGGCCGGCCGCCGGCGTTGTGAATCGCCCCGGCTGTCGCGAAAAAGGTGTAGGGGGTGGTAATGACTTCGTCGCCCGGACGAAGGTTGAGAGCCTTTAGGGGCAACAGAAGCGCGTCGGTACCCGAGGCGCAGCCGATGCCGTGCCGGGCGTGTGACAGCTCGGCCACGCGCGCTTCGAGCTGCGCGATGGCCGGCCCCATGATGAACTGCTGCGACTCGATAACCGCCTGCAGGGCGGGAAGGACTTCGTCCTTGATGGCCTGGTACTGCGCGACCAGGTCCAGCAACGGCACGTTCACGTCGGCTCTATCCGCAAAAGAGGCAACAATTTACACAGACGGAGCCGGTCAGGCAATTGGGTGGAGCGCGCCCCCGGATTCTTCATAGATGCTACCGCATGCCGCACACCGCGCGCGGCCGGCCGTCACGCTCAGGCGCTCGCCGCATTGACACATCCAGCCGACCCGACGCGCCGGCACGCCGACCATCAGGCCATAGGATGGCACGTCGGTCGTGACCACGGCGCCCGCGCCGATGAAGCTGAACTCACCCAGCGTCACGCCGCACACGATCGTCGCGTTGGCCCCGATCGAGCTGCCGCGCCGCACCAGCGTGCGGCGGTACTCGTGCTTGCGCGAGAGGTGGCTGCGGGGATTCAGGACGTTGGTGAACACGCACGAGGGGCCGCAGAACACGTCGTCCTCGAGTTCGACGCCTTCGTAGATCGAGACGTTGTTCTGGATCTTGACGTTGTCGCCGATCTTGGTGCCGGGCATCACCACGACGTTCTGGCCCAGGTTGCAGCGCGCGCCGATCACCGCGCCCGGCATGACGTGACTGAAATGCCAGATCTTCGTGCCGGCCCCGATCGTCGCGCC
>Ga0214473_10008242_pt1 | contig 12331 bp, 10 predicted proteins | sample RVTome_7_FD_203509 | JGI IMG/M metagenome (GOLD analysis project Ga0214473, IMG submission 203509) | Soil microbial communities from uranium-contaminated site in the Upper Colorado River Basin, Wyoming, United States - RVT98D197 | ecosystem: Environmental > Terrestrial > Soil > Contaminated >... | reverse complement strand
TCACGAGGTCGACGTGGACGAGCGCCGGGTAGCGCTCGCCGCGCTCGGCGGCGCGCGCCGGCCCCGTGACCTCGTCGCCGAGCTGCAGCTCGCACCGGCGGATCTGGGACGCCGACACGTACACGTCCCCCGGGGTCGGCTGGAGACCGTTGAGACGAAGAAACCCGTACCCGCGGTGGGTACGGTCGAGGACTCCGGTTACCTGCTCGGTCTCCGCCTCGGAGACCTCGGGCGCCTCCCGCTCGGCCACCTCTCCCCCGCGCTCGGTGATCTCCGCCACCAGCTTGTCGCGACGCAGCTTCCGGTATCCGGGCACGTCGAGGCGGGCCGCCTTCGAGTGCAGCTCGGAGAGGTGGATGTCGCCGGGGTCGGGCGCGCTCATGCGACCGCGCAGCATACCCGCGCCCGCCTGGGTCAACCGCGAAGGCGAGGCGGGGCCCAGGGGCCCCGCCTCGCGAGCGCGGTCAACGCGGTCCGGTCCCGCTCAGCGGCTGAACTGGACGAAGAAGCCGCCGTTCTCGAGGCTCGCGGCACCCGCGGAGTAGATGCTGACCACTGCCTCGCTGCCGCCGGGGCAGTCGGGGACGCCATCCGGCGTGCCCGTGACCTCACCGCTGGCGATCCGATCCGGCGTCGCACTCACCCGCGGCGTCGCCTGAACACCCGTGGGCGCGAACGGGAGATCGAAGCAGTAGATCCCGTCGCTCGGCCGGGTGACGTTCGCCGAGACGATGTCTCGAGACAGCCCCTCGGTGACGGTTGCGTCGGCGCGCACCCGGGCGAAGGCGGCGGGCGAGTCGGCCAGCGGCACCGGAGAGTCGAGGCTCGACTCGTCGATCTTGCCGCCCTTCAGGGTGTTGTCCTGCATGTGCTTGTTCTTCAGCTTCCCGGGCTCGACATTGCGGCCCTTGACCGCTCCCTTGGCGAGCTCGCGCGTGGTGACGCTGTTCCGCCCCAGCGCGAGCGCCGTTCCGCCGCCGAGCGCGAGGAACAGCGCCAGGGTCGCGATCACGTTCGCGTACGTGAGACGTGCGCGTGCACGTCGAATCATCGAACACCTCCTGCCGTGTCGTGCTCCCCCTCACTGCCCGTAACACGCGACGGCAGGTGTTGTTGCGGAGGATCCAGGCGACGCTCCCGGTGTCGACGAAGAACCCCACTACTCGCCCCTGACCATTGGCGCCGCCGAATCGACCCCCTCGGCCCGCGCGGCGTCCTCCCAGGCGTTCGCCTGCTCGCGCCGGCTGCCCCTGCTCCACCCGAGCTCGCGGCCAATCGCGTCCGCGACGGCGCGGACAGCGTCGGCGTCCCGCAGCGCCGGGGCAGCGAGGATCCCCAACCGGGTGCGGCGGAGCAGCACGTCGGCCACCGACCGCGCCTGCTCGGAGCGTGCGGCGAGCACGGCCTCCGCGAGCAGGTCGGGGCGGTCAGGGACGATCGGCCGGGCGAGCTCGGGGCGCTCGGCGGCGAGGGCCAGCACGTCGCGCGCCGCGTGACCGTAGCGGAACGCGAGCTGGTCCAGGGCGCCCTCGGGGAGCTCGTCCGCGTCGAGGCCCTGTGGCGGCTGCAGGTCGTCGGCCTGGGCTGCCATCCCCAGCGGGATCTCGGCGGTACGGCAGGGCGCCTCGCGCGCGTCGCGCTCGACGATCCGGTCCACGACCTGCTTCGCCATCCGCCGCCACGTGGTCAGCTTGCCGCCGGTGATCGTCAGCATCCCCGACGAGGTCTCGTACAGCTCCGCGCGACGCGAGATGTCGACGGACTTGCGCGGGTCACCGGTCGCGATCAGCGGGCGCACTCCCGCGTAGGCGCCCGTGAGGTCGGCGGACGAGAGGTCGATGTCGAAGTAGGCGTTGATCGCGTCGAGCAGGTAGGTGACGTCGTCGGGGCTCGGGCCGACGTGGTCGATGTCGCCGTCGTAGTCGTTGTCGGTGGTCCCGATCAAGGCGCGGCCGTACCAGGGCAGGGCGAAGATCGTCCGCTCCTCGCCCGCCGGGACGATGCACGCCGCCTCGCCGATGTCGAGCCGATCCTGCGACACGGTCACGTGCGTCCCACGGCTGGGGCTGATCCTCGGCACGTCCTCCTCGTCGGCGATCTCGCCGGGCCGGATCCGGTCCGCCCACACCCCGGTCGCGTTGACGACGTTGTCGGCCCTGATCTCCAGCCGCTCGCCGGACTCGGCCTCTACGCACGCCACACCGTCGGCGCTTCCGTCCGCATCCAGCACCTCGGTCACCTCGGCGCCGTTCAGGCACACGACGCCGAACCGTTCCGCCTCGCCGAGCACCGTGAGCACGAGCCGGACGTCATCGGTCTGGCAGTCGTAGAACAAGTACGCGGAGGTCGGCTCCAGCGGGGCGAGCGCGGGGATCAGCTCCGACACCTCCTCGCCCTCGATCCGGCGGTGGCGGTCGGGCGCCCAGAAGTCGTCGGCCTCGCGGCGCGCGGCGCGCGCGCGCCGGCCGCGGCCGACGCGGGTCGTCGCCATCACGTCGTACATGTTCAGCCCCACGCTGTAGCGGCGGTCGCGGCGTTCGTCGCCGATCGTCGGGATCAGGAACGGCGTCGGATAGACGAGGTGCGGCGCGAGCTGGACGAGGAGCTGGCGCTCGAGCAGTGCCTCGCGGACGAGGCCGAGGTCGAAGTTCTGCAGGTACCGAAGCCCGCCGTGGACCATTTTCGAGGAGCGGCTCGAGGTCCCGATCGCGTAGTCGTCGCGCTCCACGAGCGCCACCGAGTACCCGCGCGATGCGGCGTCCAGCGCCACCCCTGCCCCGGTGATCCCGCCGCCGATCACGACGACGTCGAACCGGTCCGCGGTCAGGGCCTCGATCGCGTCGGCGCGGGTGATCATCAGTCGAACGAAGTCATTTGAGGAACGTGACGTAATCGTCGGCCGAGGCGCGCTCGGTCTCGCGCTGCTCCTGGACCGGTCGGCCTATGTGCAGCAGGCTGACGAAGCGCTCGTCGTCGGGGATCCCGACCGCCGCAAGCCCTTCGGGGGTGGTCAGCACGCCGGGCGTGCGCCAGTACCCCGCGAGCCCGCGACCGTGTGCGGCAAGCAGCACGATGTACGAGGCGACCGCCGTCGCGTGCAGGTCCTCCTCATCCTGGACCGAGTCGCCCGTGAGCACGCATGAGCACGCGACCAGCGTCGGCGCCCGGTCGAGCTTCGCCGCCGCCTCAGGCCCCGCCGCCTGCTTCAGCCGATCAAGAGCATGCGGGCCCACGACCCGAAACCGCCACGGGTTCGTGAGGTGATGATTCGGCGCCCACCGCGCCAGCTCCAGCAGCTGCTCGAGCGTGGCGCGCTCGACCGGCTCCGGCCGATACGCCTTGTGGGTCCGCCGCGTTCGGATCGCCGTCTCGAGCTCCATCGGGACAACGATAGTCAGCGGGTCGCGCGTCGCCGATACACGAACCAGCCGGCAGCGCCTGCGACAGCAAGCACGGCGATCCCCGCCAGCACGAGCGTGAGTGTGCTCGGCTCATCGCTCTCGCTGGAGGCCTCGTCGAACTCCGCCGGCGGCGGCTCCTCGGTCTCGATCGTCGGCGACTCGCCGGCCTTCCGCGCGCTCCCTCGCTCCGCGCCCCCAGCCTTCTTGCCCTCTCCCGCACCGCCGCCGTTGTCGCCGGACCCGCCGCGCCCACTCAGGCCGCCGCCGCCCGCGGTTGCCACTCCACCGCCGCCATTCGCAGCGCCGCCCCCGCCGCCAGTACCTCCCCCGCCCCCGCCCCTCACCCTCGCCACCGCCGCGATCGGGAACGTCTCCCGCTCAACCGCCGCGAGCACCTGGCTCGTCACCCACACGGGCGTCTGGTCGCTGGCCGCGGAGTATCGGTAATGCCCGTCGCCGGCCTGGCGCGCGGCCAGGAACTCGAACGGCGAGCGACGCTTCCGAGTCACCGCCGCCGGGTCGGCGCCCGCGGCGATCAGGCCCTGCACCGCCCACGCGGTCGACTGCGAGTTCGAGGGCCCGGCCTCGGCGAGCGCCCATCCGCCGTCGCGCTCCTGGGTCTCCTTCAGGTAGCGCACCCCTTCGGCGGCCGGCTTGCCGCCGCCTCCCGCGGCGACGATCGCCTGCAGCGCGGCGCCCGTGCTGTCGGGGTCTGAGGGCTCGTCGGGCTGGAAGCCCCATCCGCCGTCCTTGTTCCGCGCGCCCCGGAGCCAGCCTGCGGAGCGCTTCAGCGACGAGCGGTCCGACCCCGCGGCGCGGAGCGCCATGACGCCGAACGCGGTCAGGTTCACCTGTCCCTGGAAGGAGCCGTCGCGGTCGCGCTTGTTGCGAAGCGACCCCACGAGGTCGCGGCCCGCGAAGTCCCGAGCGCCGAGCCCGGCGCCCTCGAGGGCGAGGATCGTGCGCTCGATGTCTCCGGCCGACCGCACGGCCTTCGCGTTCGCTCGCAGGTACACCACCGGGGTCTTGCCGCCGAGGTCGCGAGGGTTGCGACCGGCACTCTCGAGGCCGAGCATCGCCCAGCCCGTCATCGCCGCGCCCGAGGAGCCGCCGGGCGCCGTTGCGAACCCGCCGTCCGGGTTGCGGGCCTCGACCAGCCATCCACGCGCGGATCCGGGCGATGCGAGCGCCCCCGCGGGCAGCGCAATGACCACGGCCACGGCGATCGCCGCCAGCGGCACCGCCGCTGCCCGCGGACGCCACCGGAACTCCGAGCGGGCGCGGAACCGGACCAGCATCCTCACCATCGCCGGGCCCGCGACCAGCGCGAGGACGAAGTTCCCCGCCGCGTGCGCGACGTTGAACGGGACCCCGCGAGCGGAGATCGCCAGGTAGCGGTCGAGCGACTGCTCGCCGCCGTAGGTGACCATCACCGAGAGGTCGAGCAGGGCGCCGTACGCGAGTCCGGCGACCGCGCATGCGATCGCGATCCCCAGCCGGCCAAGCCGCCTGCCCGTCGCCACCGCGAGCGCCGCGCCGCCGATCCCAACCATCCCCCACCCCGCCATCTGCCACGGCGTCCACGGTCCCTGGCCGAGCCAGAAATTGGACACCAGCGCCGCCAGCGCCCCGACCACGAAGCCCGGACCGCCGCCGACCGCGTATCCGGCGATCAGGACGATGTCCGTGGTCGCGAGCACGTTCGGGATCGGCGCGAACGCGATCCGGCCCGCGACCGCGAGCGCCGCCAGCGACGCGACCAGCGCGACGATCCTCGACGGCGGCCGCGAGCGCTCGTACCACCAGAACCCGCCGGCGAGCACCGCGGCCAGGATCGCGAGGCTGACGAGCTGCCAGCTCACGCGCTCACGACCGCTCCTCGGCCGGCGTCGGGTGACGGCTCGCCGCGCGCAGCAGCTCGGCGCCGCGCTCGGGGGTGATCGCGCCCTCGACGCCGAGGATCCGCGCCACCTCCGTCGCGAAGTACCACCCGCCCGACAGCACCTCGGAGCACGGGGCGTCGGCGATCACATCGCCCTCGCCGAGCAGCACCGCGCGGTCGGCGAAGGCGGCGGCGAACTCGACGTCGTGGGTGGCGACGACGACCGCGCTCCCGCCCGCCGCAAGCTCCCCCAGCCACGCCGCGAGCTCGCCCTTGCGCGCCCGGTCCATTCCACGCGTCGGCTCGTCGAGGCAGACCAGGCCCGGCGCGCCCGCCCCTTCCCGCCCCGCGATCGCGATCGCGATCGCGAGCCGCTGGCGCTCGCCGCCAGACAGGTCCCGGGGGTCGGCGTCCGCGGCCCACCGGAGATCGACCACCTCGAGCGCCGCCCGCCCGGCGTCCCCAGGAAGCTCGTCGGCGACCCGCTCGTGAACGATGAAGTCGGCCGGGTTCTGGGACAAGAGCGCGCACCCGCCGGGCGTCTCGATCCGCCCCCGCGCCGGCGCGACGATCCCCGCCGCCGCCCGCAGCAGAGTTGACTTCCCGGCGCCGTTTCGGCCCATCAGCGCCACCCGCTCGCCGCGCGCCACCCGCAGATCGATCGCGCGCAGGACGTCGCGGGGCCCGGCGCCCGCGTCGAGGGCGACCCACAGGTCGCGGGCGTCGAGGCCGAGCGGTGCCGCCGGGTCGGGGGGCGTGGAGGACGGAAGCGGCTCGCCGGACTCCGCGGGCAAATCCGGGATCGCGCGGCGTGCCTCGCGCACCCCGACCGGAAGCGGCCGCAGCCCCGCGAGGTCGAACATCCGCGCCCCGGGCGTCACCAGCGCCGGGTCACGCGAGATCGCCCACTCGAGGAATTCGCCGGGCGGGCCGTCGAACCCGACCGCGCCGTCGCGCATCGCGACTGCGCGATCAGCGACCCCGAGACAGCGCTCGAGCCTTTGCTCGCAGATCACCACGGCGGTCCCCCACTGCTCGTTCAGCCGCCGCAGGAGCCAGATCAGCTCGTCGCCCGCAACCGGGTCGAGCTGCGAGGTGGGCTCGTCGAGCAGCACAAGCGCCGGCCGGGCGACGAGCGCCGCCGCAAGCGCGACCCGCTGCAGCTCACCACCGGACAGCGTGTCGGTGGTCCGCGCCAGCAGGTCCGGGATCGCGAGCGCGAGCGCGACCTCCTCGACTGCGCGCGCCCGTCGCGCCGGCGGCTCGCCGCGGAGCTCGAGCGGGAGCCCGATCTCCGCCCGCACCGTGGTCGAGACGATCTGCGATTCGGGGTCCTGGGCGACGAAGCCGACTGCGGCGGCGAGCTCGGCCGGACCGTGCTCGCGGGCGTCGAGCCCGGCGACGCGAACCTCGCCCGACACCTCCCCGCCGTGGAAATGAGGGACGAGCCCGCAGGCGGCACGCAGCAGGGTCGATTTGCCGGACCCCGAGCGTCCCGCCATCACCACCAGCTCGCCGGGCTCGACCGAGAGGTCGACCGCGCTCAGAGCGTCGCGCTCGGCGCCCGGATACCGATAGGTGAGCGCGCCGATCTCGAGCACCGAGCGCTCAGGCATGTCGTCCTCCGGCAAACGGGTACGCCGCGATCAGCGGCAGCGCGATCGCCGTCGTCAGCGTCGCTGGATCGACGTCGAGCGAAAGCTCCGGATAGGCGTCGAATCCACCCACCCCGGCCAACCGGCCGCCGACGCCGAGCGCCGCGATCACGATCCCCGCCCACAGGAAGCGGGCGTCGTAGCGCGAGCCGCGCGCCGGCTCGGCGCCAGTCCCGCCCGGCAGCGCGTACCCCCGCAGCTCGAGCGTCGCCGCGACGTCGACCGCGCGGTCGAGCGACCCCTCGACGAGCCGTCGCGCGAGCGCGGCGCGGCCGACCGGCGCCGCCGCGGGCCCGCGCAGGGCCGCCGCCTCGCGCAGCCGCGCGAGGTCTCCCGTCGCGACCGGGACCAGCCGGGAGACGAGCGTCGCGGTCAGCGCCGAGTGCCGTGCCACCGGGCGGACCAGCCTCAGGACGCGATCGGGGTCGACGCACGCCGACCACACCGCGAAGGCGATCGTGACGACGAGGATCCGCTCCGCCAGCACCGCCCCTTCGACCACCGACTCGAGCGTCACGTCGAGTGGCCCCAGCACCGGGATCTCGTATCCGCGCACGAGCACGGTCGCGCCGCGATCGACGACGAGCGCGTTCACGGCCACGATCACCGCGGCAAGCCACGCCCCCCACCGCAGCGACACCGCGAGCGCCGCCCGCGCGCCGGAGGCGAGGCCCGCGACGGCCACCGCCCCACCGGCGCCCGCGAGCACGATCGGGCTCGAGAAGACGAAAGCGCTCAGCGCCAGCGAGCCGAGGAAGACCGCCGCCGCGGGAACGGATGCGTCCTGGAGCCGGCCGGGACGCGGCGTGTATGCGAGCGCGCTTCGCATCGCGGATCCCTAGCCCCCTCCGACGACCGGGAGCCCGCGCTCGGCGCCGCCGCGCGTGACGAGCACCGCGTAGCGGTCGCGCAGCGACCGCGTCTCGAGGAGCTCGATCGCGGCGTCCACCCCGGCGTCGTCGGTCCCGGTTACGACCCACGTCGGCTGCTGGTCGCCGAGCCTCACCGCCGCGACCAGGCCGGAGCCCGGACCGGCACGCACCGCCTCGCGCTCGCGCTGGTCGAGACCGACGAGCTCGTACTCCCCCGTCGGCAACGGCACCAGGTCGGCGAACACGCCGCTTCGGGACGGGCCCTGCTCGATCTGGGCGACCGCCTGGTCCTCGCGCACCTCGTCCCAGGTGCCGACGACCACCCGCAACAGCTCCTCGCCGAGCCTCGCGCGCTCGGTCGAGATGCTCGCGGCGACGTCCTCGCTCTCGAGCCTGTCCGCCACCGCCGAGCAGTCGTCGGTCTCGCCGAGGCAGTCGACGCGGACCGGAAACGCCTTCCCATCGGAGCCGTGCAGGAACGGCTCCGGCCACGAGCCGACCACCGCGGGCACGCGCATCGCGTTCGACCAGTCGCGGTAGTCCCACCACACCCGGTCGCCTCCGTACACGCGCGCCTCCGCGGCGCCGATCGGGGACTCGATCCCGTTCACGTAGAAGAACCAGTCGTACGTCCGGCCGCCCTGCTCGCCCCCCTCTATCCCGTCGATCGACTGCACGAACGCGCCCCCGTAGCGGGTCGTGGTGTCGGCCTCGCCATCGAGGAAACGGATCACCGTCTCGGACTCGGGCGGGTCGGCCTGCTTCGCCTCGACGAGGCGGTCGGTTCCGTAGTCGCGCGTCACGGTCAGGGCGACGTCGCTGTCCGAGGCGCCACCGGGTCCGAAGCCGCAGCCGGCGGCCGCGGTGGCGCCGATCAGCGCCACCGCGGCCAACGTCAGGCGCGCGATCCGCAAGCGGATCGCGCGATCCCCGGCAGCTCCCGGGGCTGCTACCGCTACTGGACCTTCACCTTTTCGCATGCCCGCGTCACGTCGTCGGCCTTCACGTAGGCGACGTCGCGACGCCCCTTCCCGCAATTGATCTTGTCCGGGCCGCCGCCGCGCGCCTTCACCACATCGTCGGCGGCGCGCGCCTTGATCCTGTCCGCAACCGGAGTCCCGAACATCTTGTCCCGCTTCCCCGTCCCCTCGACCAGGGTCTGGGGCGAGCACTCGCGAGCGTTACCGGCGACGCACAGCTCGAGCTCCTCCGACGGGATCAGCGAGCCGCTCGTCGCCTGCAGCGCAACGTCCTTCGACCCGACCGAGGCGGTCGCGTTCCCCTGAGCGTCGGTCGTCACCGGGGCGCTGCCTCCACTCACGGTCGCGCCCGCAGCCGGGGACCGGTTGCCGGCGTCGTCGTAGGCCAAAGCCGACACCTCCACGTCGCTGTTCGGCTTCGTCGTCCGCGGCCCCTCCAGCCCGAGCTCCGACGGATACGGGAAGCTCGGCGCCAGGTACCACAGGATCTCGTCGTCCTTGCCGACGACAATCTGGTCGGCGCCGACCTGCGATCCGACGTGGTTCGACTTCACGTACCACGACGAGCTGCCCGAGGTCGCAAAGCCGCCGATCCCGCACACGCCGAGCCCGAACTCGAACGCGTCGGTGACCGACAGCGGCTTCAGGTCCCGGGTGACCTTGGACGCGTCCTGGACCTGACCGAGCGCGGTCGGGCCCGCGATCTTCACCTTCGCCCCGCTGCCGCCCGTGCCCTGGCCGAAGCACGTGGCGTTCGGATCGGTCGGGATCTGGGCGGTGCCGGTGTACTGAACCTGCTGCGCCAGCGTCTGCCCCTGGGGGCCGACGACACGGAGGTCGGCGCCGACGGTCTTGAACTTGGCGGCGCCGGCGACGGCCGGGAACGCGAGAGCGACCGCGCAGGCGACGATGCACCCACTGGCAATGGGCCGTGAAACGGATATTGGCATCTGAGCCACCCCTTCCTCGAGGGTTGTCCTTGGCTGGCCGGGGACAGGTCTCCTGGCTTCCGGGGACGGGCTTCGCGCCTTCCCGGGGTCGCGTGTGGCGACCCCAGTGGCATCTCGCGACGCCCTTCTACCCGGTCACAGTGGCGGGACCGCGCCGGTCTTGCACCGGACTTCCCTTGACCACCGACCGTTATGTACGGCGCGAGTCTAGTCCTTGCGCGCGTCGATCTGCTTCGTGAGCTCGGCGACGACCTCGGGCATGTCGCGCTTCATCTTGTCGAGCTCCCAATGGGCGATCTTGATCACCCGCAGCGGCGAGGTCGCGATCACGCTCGCGGAGCGCTGCTCGCCCTCGAGCAGCGCCTGCTCGCCGAACACGTCTCCCTTCGAGAGGTCGGCGAGCTTCTGACCGTCCTTCTCGACCTTCGCGGTCCCATCCTCGATCGCGAAGAAGTCGTTCGCGTACCCCCCTTCCTTCACGACCGCCGCGCCCTCGGGGTGCGACTCGAGCTCGGCGAAGGTCGCCACCCGCTTCAGCGCATCGTCGGGCACGTCCTGGAACAGGGGGATGGTCTTCAGCTCACTGACGTCCACGGCCGAGAACCTATCCGATCGGTCTCCGGATCGTGCGCCCGCGGCGCTATCGGGAGCGCGTGGTCGCGGCGGTCGGCGCGCTTCTCGCCGCGCTTGCGCTCCTTCGCCGTCGCCGCCAGCCACTCGTCGAAGTCGATCTCCATCGTGTGCCGGACCGAGCGGTAGAACCGCTTCGCGTGCGCGTCGCGCTCCGCCCGCATGTCGGCGCGCAGCTCGGCGTCCTCGGGCAGGTGGTAGCGGCCGCGCAGGTACTCCGCAATCCACTCGCTCTGCACCTCGCAGATCGGCATCAGCGCGCCGAGCGGCTGCGCCAGCCCGATGAAGAAGGCGCCCCCGACCTCGGGGTGGAAGGTGCGCCTGAACAGCGGCAGGTCGTTGCCCGGGGCGGAGATCAGCTCCTCGTCGAAGAACGGGAACGTGACCCTGTAACCGGTCGCGTACACGATCAGGTCGATCTCCTCGGTGCTCCCGTCCTCGAACTTCACCCGGTCGCCCTCGAGCTCGGCGATGTTCGGCTTCGGGGCCACGGCGCCATCTCGCAGACGGTCGAGGAACTCGTCCGAGACGGTCGGGTGGGCATGCCCGATCTTGTGGTCGGGCGCCGGCATCCCGTGCTCCGCCGGGTTGCCCGACAGGCGCCGCAGCAGCTCGAACCCCTTCTGGCGCACCGCCCACGGCAGCGCCGGCGGCATCAGCATCTGGTCGATGGGCTTCCCGCGCAGGCGCTTGCGGATCACGTGCACGCCACGGCGGGCGGAGATGAAGCTGGCGTCCGCGGCGTAACTGGCGGCGACGGCGATGTCCATGCCGCTGTTCCCCACCCCGACCACGAGCACCCGGCGGCCGTTGACGTCGTCGGGCCCGCGGAAGTCGTGCGCGTGCATCTGCGTTCCGTTGAAGCTGCCGGGGAACGGCGGGTCCGGCCACCGCGGGTCCCAGTGGTGGCCGTTGGCGACGACGACCGCGTCGTACTCGCGCGTCTCGGTCGTGCCCCCGGCGACGGCGCCCGAGATCGTCACCTCCCACACGCCGCCCTCGCGCCGGGTCACGTGCTCGACCTCGGTCTCGAAGCTGATCGTGTCGCGGAGCCCGAAGTGGTCGATGTAGCGGTCGAAGTACTCCTTCACCTGCCAGTGCATCGGGTAGTCGCGGAAGTAGGACGGCATCGGGAAGTCCGAATACGCCATCCGCGGCCCCGAGGTGTTCATCTCCAGGGTCGAGTAGCACCCCGACATCCCGTTCGGGTTCTGGAACACCCACATCCCCCCGACGACCGGCCCCATCTCGAAGCAGTCGAACGGGACCCGCGCCTCGTACAGCGCCTTCACCGCGGCGATCCCCGACGACCCCGCGCCGATCACGCACACGCGCGGCAGCGACGGGTCGGGCTCGATCGCCCCTTCCGGTCGGGACGGCCCCGGCTCGCCCTTGATCATGTACGACATCCGCGTGAGCCTAACTGGCCACGTGGCCAACTGCGATCCGGTCGCCACGGCCCGAGAGCGACCGAAAAGGCGGAAGCCCCCGCCGGGGCGGGGGCTTCCGAACCGGCAACCAATCCCGAGTTGTCAGCCGCCGACGAGGGACACCCCGACCGCGAAGACCAGCACAGCCATCGCGAGGGCGATCCCCACGAAGCTTCCGGCGGCGTACGCGATCAGCTCGCGTTCACCGCCCGGGCCTCCTTCGGCGCACCAGGTGACTAGACGTGATGTCAATCGACATCTCTCTTTCTCGTGCCTACGGGGTTAGCTGTCGGGCTCGCGCCGAAAGAACAGCGCTACGGGCCATATGGACCGATTCGCCCACTCCGGGGCGACCTCGCCACCCGAGCGACGCGACCGACGCCGCCGCGCCGCATTGACTACCCTGCACGTGAGTGGCCAGGGCTCCAGGGGAGCGGGTAGCCGGAGCCTCAGAGTTCTGCCTCGATCAAGGAGGGCGAGACGGAAGCGCCCCCTGAAAACACGGGAGTGAATCATGAGGACAATCCGCAT
>Ga0214473_10008240_pt1 | contig 12333 bp, 8 predicted proteins | sample RVTome_7_FD_203509 | JGI IMG/M metagenome (GOLD analysis project Ga0214473, IMG submission 203509) | Soil microbial communities from uranium-contaminated site in the Upper Colorado River Basin, Wyoming, United States - RVT98D197 | ecosystem: Environmental > Terrestrial > Soil > Contaminated >... | reverse complement strand
AAACTCATACCTCTAAACTCTTAACTCTTAACTCTGTCTTTTTTTATCTGTCATCTGTTGTCTCTGCAGTCCTTGCCATGAAGACAAAGGAGATAGCTTTCACTCTGCCTTTAGTAATCACACTCTATGAGTTCATGTTCTTCGAGGGAAAAGTACAAAGGAGGATATTCTTCCTCATGCCTCTGCTTCTTACAATGCTTATCATACCATTAAGCCTTTTCCTTATCGGGATTGACAGTCCTGTGGGAGAAATCATCGGGGATGTGAGCGAGGCTACGAGAGTTCAGACGGACATATCCCGGTGGGAGTATCTTTTTACCCAATTCCGGGTTATTGCCACCTACCTGCGGCTCTTGGTCTTTCCGGTGAATCAGAACCTTGATTACGATTATCCGGTATATAATTCTTTTTTCAACCCTAATGTTTTTCTGTCTTTTTTGTTTCTTTTATTTCTTTTTGGTATCGGGATTTATCTTCTGTACCGATCACGCATTACACATCACGCATTACGGTTAGTGGCCTTCGGCATCTTCTGGTTTTTCATTACCCTGTCTGTGGAATCAAGCATAATCCCCATATCGGATGTAATCTATGAGCATCGGCTCTATCTGCCATCAGTCGGAGTCTTTGTTGCAGTGATGGCAGTCCTTTCTATGGTATGGAAGATTGTTACTGAGGATAGGAAGTGGTTGGCGAAGACCGCCATGGGGGTGTTCATGCTGATTATCGTTATTTTTTCGGGTGCAACATATGCTCGAAACAATATGTGGCTGGATGAAGTGAGATTCTGGCAAGATGTAGTAAAAAAGAGTCCCTCAAAAGCTCGTCCTCACAACAATCTGGGATACTCTTACAGCAAGCATGGTCGTTTTGAGGAGGCGGCAAGAGAATATCGGACTGCTCTCAGACTCAATCCCGACGATTTTCAGGTGCATAACAATTTGGCAGTAGCCTACAAAGGGCAGGGGCGTTTTGAGGAAGCGTTCCGGGAATATCAGACTGCCTTGAGACTTAAACCGGACGATGCCATGGCATATTATAACATGGGAAACATTTTCAGAGAACAGGGAGATTTTGAAGAGGCGATACAACATTATCAGACTGCTATAAGATTAGGGCCTGAAGTTGAAGTTGCCGTTATACACAACAACCTGGGGATAGCATACACTGGACAGGGAAATTTGAAGGATGCGATGCGTGAATTCCGGATTGCGATAGCCCTTGATCCAAATTTCGAAGCAGCAAGGAGAAACCTAAAAATGCTGTTGAGTTCAGGGCCCCAATAATGTTGCTGTAAGGAGGCGAAAAAGCAATGCTGGCTGGCCCGTTTCATAAATCTTAGACTTGTAATCACGCCAAAGGCGCAAGGCTTCCTCCCTGTTCCCTTGAACCAGATAGCCGAGCATGCCTGCTGCCACAAGATATCTCATCGGACCCTGAGGTATGTCTTGCTCTTTCTCCAGCAATGCTTTTGCTGCGCTCGCCATTGCCACTGCGTCGCGCCGACTCACCGCCTTAAGTAATGAAAGCCACTCTTTCTCTCTTGGCGTAAATGAACCAACACATCCACCCGCCTCCAGTGCTTTCCATACAGCATCCAATTCATTCGGTCTGAGAAAAGGGATCATATTGACTGCCATCGTATACAAGCTGATTACCCTTTCATCCTGCTCCGCCTCGGTCCGGCAGTCATAGAGGAGCCGCTTAATCTGAAACGCCTGCTGTTTAATATTCTCCGGAACACCATGACCCCTGTTTCCGAAATTTCCGTGCAGATAAAAATCACGCAATGCCATGGCAGTGAAGGCTAATTGTGTTTTGGGATAAGATACGGTAGGAGTAACATTAGTATCCTTTCCCGACAGCCGTGACCCCATTAGCATCTCTAAAGCCGGCAAGGGTTCATGAGTAAAACCATGGAGTTCTTTTGCATTCGCATTGAGGAATCGCGTGCGGGCCGCTCCGAGGTCAAGGACAGGGTAATAGTCGGAATTTGCACGCACAGGGAATGTCTCGAAAAAAGTGCCCAGGACTCTCCTGTCACCTACCTTACGGAACTCTATATCCTGAACACCCTTGATATCTACCGCTCTGAGCGCTGCGGCAATCCCGGGATTTGCAAGGAGCGCGGAATCAATATCTCTCAACGCACTGCCATTCCTGGCAATGATTAAAAGATCATGGTCAGTCGTCATGTAGGCGACAAAGTCCGAAAAATTTGCTGCTATTGCCTTCAATACCGATGCCACAAGGTTTATATCTATCTCATAGAGCTGAATCCATTGACAGAATAGACCGTTTTCCGACAGATGACGTTTAGTCAGGCGGTAAAATTCTTCTGAAAAAAGTCCTGCTACTCCGCTGACCCAGGGATTTGAAGGCTCCGATACGATGATGTCATACTTTTTGTTGCGGGTAGAAAAGAAAGTCTTTGCATCATCTATATATACAGCGCTTCGTGGGTCTGTATAAACCAGTTCAGTGCGGGAGCCGAAGTTCTTTGCCGCCTCGACTATAGCCTGCTCGATTTCAACCGTATCAACCTGTTGGAGCAGATTGTTTAAGAGAAGCGTGTTCGTAGTAATACCCGCTCCGAGCCCAATATTTGCTGCCGTCTTGGCTTGTGGATTAAGCGCCATGGGGATAACTGCCAAAAGTGCCATCGTAGGCTCATCAGGATTTTCTCCCCTGCCTGGCATCATTCTGACCGACGCATCAACCTTCCCATTCGTTCGAATGTTCATGTTCCCCTCATGGTCAAGAACTAAACTCACAGTAGCAGTTTTGCCGTCTTTATGATACAGAAGCGTAGTTTTCTCGGCTGTGAGGAGGCTACCATGACGGTAAACTCCGGAAGCCATTTTGTATGGGTCGAGTTTTACAAAAAGGGCACTTCCAACAACGACACAAATGCAGAGCACGGTAAGGAGTCCTGGCACACGCTTGCCCCTGTATTCTGCCGATGCGCTCCATGCCAATGCCAGTCCGAGTGCAAGGTCAAGCCCAGCCCCAAACGTAATCAGTCCCTTTAGCCCCAGCAGAGGCATTCCGAAATGGATAGAGAAAAAGACGCCGATAATAGCCCCCACTGTATTTGCTGCATAAACAGCACCAATGCTCTGTTCTCCATACCCCTTCTTGAGCAATGAATACGTAATGAGCGGCAGAGTCATCCCTGCGCAGAAGGTTGCCGGGAGCATGATAGCCATTGCAATGGCATGGCTTGACAGATTGAAAATCATATAACCGGCATCTGTTCTGCTTACGTTCTTCAGTACCCACTGCATCACTTCAAAGGCATTCCCATAGAGGAGCAGTGTCGAGAGAGCCAGAGACCCCATAATAACCTGCACCATCATAAGGAAGCGAACAGGGTTGGCAATATGGTCAATGCGGCGCTGCATCCAGAGTCCGCCAAAGGCGAGACCGAAGATGAATGCGCTGAGCATAAGCTCAAAAGCGTGGGTAGAACTTCCGAGCACGAGACTGAGCATTCGTATCCATCCAATCTCATAGATAAATGATGCAGCCCCTGTTACCAGCGAGGCAAGCAGCATAAACCGATACCAACTGCGTGACGGATGTTCATCCGCCCTCTGGTATGTACCATACGGTTCATACCTCTGCTCCACTGCCTTAAATGGCGGCAATCCCCCCTGCTCCTTCCTGATGAGCAGATAGACGAAAATAGATAGAGCCACATTAATGATGCCTGCTATCCTGATAGTTCCGGGTAAACCGACCATCTGGATGAGCATGAATCCGCTCGCCAACACACCCACTGCCGCACCGATACTGTTCGTAAAATAGAGCAGCGAAATCAATCTGCCCGGCTCTCTCGGAAAGATGCGCAGAATGCCTGCGCTCATCAAAGGGAAAGTCATACCGAGGAGAACCGTCTGCGGCAGAATCAACAAAGCCGAGAGCGTCCATTTGAATACGTTGACAGCAATCGGTGAGCCGAGATTCGGAATAATTGCGGTATAAGAAAGTTGAACAGCCTCATCAAAGACATTGTGAAAACCGAGGGCTAACAGCCCGATGATTCCTTCTGCCAGGGCGTAGCCGAGAAGCAGGTTCTTCCATCGGCTGGAATACCTTCCACAGAGATAGGAACCGAGAGCCATCCCGCCCATGAAAATCGCAAGTACCAAAGATTGAGCGTATGCTGCATGTCCCAGGAAAAGCTTTAAATAATGTGTCCAGATTGACTCATAAATGAGCCCGCAAAATCCAGACAGGGCAAAGAGCAGAAAAAAAATAGTACGGACTTTTTTTTGCATTGAGAAATAATTCTACAGGAAGAATGCCGGACATTTCAAACAGGAGTAATTATATAAATAGAATAATTAAGGGTCTTCATTAATGCTTTTCTCTCAGACTGTCTCCTCTCTCCTTTAACGCCCTCTATTAATACCTGTTTTAAAAAAGCCCTGATTTTAGGAAGATTAATCGGTTTGTCAATAAACAGAGAGGCATCCTCTTTTATTGTCCTCTTCATTCCATCATCTATAACACAAGCAGTCATGATTGCGATACTGGTCCTGGGGGACATCTCCTTTATCTTCTTCATAACCTCCATGCCATTTAAATCAGGTAGATTGATATCCAGAAAGCATATATCATAAAAACATCGGCTGATTTCTTTAATGGCATCTTTGCCATTTCCAACAGTCTTAACTTTTCCCTGAAAATCACAGAATTTATAAAGGGCTCTTGACAGCCCCTCGAGAAACAATTGTTCATCATCAACTATGAGGATTTTTTTTGGCATTATCTGTTAACCAAAATCTTAAAGTTTTTTTGCCACAGATATACACAGATTTTCACAGATTTTTTAATTTTAATAATTAAAAATCCTCTTTAATTACGTATCTGTGTTAATCTGCGTGAATCTGCGGCTGAATAATTATTATTTAAAGCAATTCACATACCACATAACACCATGACATCTGATTTAATCCTGAAATCTGGAAATTCGTTGTTTTTTGCAGAGAAGAGCAGATATATGCGGCAACCCACTTTACATAACATTAAGTGCTTTTACAAAACCTCTGCTTATTATATAGGCTCTAAACATATGTCTTGGTGAAATTACGGAATAAGTTTGGCTATTTCACCAGATATGAACCAATAAGTTGCTGCCATTATGTTTATGGTGAAATTACGGAATAAGTTTGGCTATTTCACCAGATATGAGCCTGTAACAAAAACGCTTAACAATTATATAATTCTTATTTTTCAAAGGGTTATCCTCAATAAATCGTGCTGGCATGGGCATTGCTACATTAAGGGTAAAAGTTCTTTACTGTATATAGATATTATTAGTAAAATTTATTAACTGTATAAACAAAACTTTAGTTGACGCTCATGAAACACAGAGAAATAAACAGCCGACTCTCAATACCACTTAAATGGGCAGTTGCTATGTTCCTGTTTACTATCGTTGTCTTTGCTTTAATGGTTATTTTTTTAAGCTCTGCTATGGCAGAGGTGAAGGCATCCTATCTCTATAATCTCTCGAACTTTAACGGTCCCATACCCTATAACTGGGCAAATGTTTATGTGGATAAACAGAAAAACGAGATTTACATTGTGGACCCAACCGAAAGGAACATAAGAATATTCAATGAAAATGGTATGGAGGTCTATCGTTTTGGTGATGATGAAAGTCTGGGCACCATCATTGATATCACTGTTGACAGCGACGGAAACATCTTTGTGCTCTCACTTCTGAAATCTGCAGTTATCCTGTGTAATTTCAGAGGAGAGCTGGTATCAGAAATAAAGATTAAAAACCTTCCCCCTGAGTTTTCCATGTTTACTCCTGACCGCATAATTTATCAGGAAGGACGGCTTTATCTGGCTGCTACAAACTCTTTGAGGATAGTTGTAACAAACACAAATGGTGTTTTTGAGAAAGGTTATGACCTCGCCCCTCTTCTTGGGGTCAGTGATAAAAAAAGAGACGTAAATGATATAAGCGGATTCAACGTTGACAGAGAAGGAAACATGCTTTTTACAATCCCTGTGCTTTCCTCAGCTTTCAGGCTTTCACCTGAGGGGAGGATAGAAAACTTTGGTCAGTCCGGAAGCGGACCCGGGAAGTTTGGAATTGCTTCAGGTATAGCGGCAGACGACAGGGGTTATATATACATATCTGATAAGTTAAGGTGCGTTGTCATGGTCTTTAATAATAACCTTGAGTTTAAAGCAGAGTTTGGCTATCGAGGCTACCAGCCGGGCAACCTGATAGTTCCGGATGATATAGGGATAGATAATAACGGCAGAATTTATGTAGCCCAGGCTGGAGCAAGAGGAGTCAGTGTCTTCAGAATCTCTTATAACTGACCTGAGCAAATTCTGGGCATTATTGTAATAAAACAATAATGAAAGGGGGTGGGAAGAAAACAAGTTAGGAAGCTAAGAAGTTAAGAAGTTCATTTAAGTCGGTTTTACCGGCTATATTTCAAACCTGCCTGTCGGTCGTAGACTCGACTCATTGAGCAGACAGGCAATCCTTTTGAAAGGAGGATAGTAAAATGAAAGTAGTTAAGTTAATGTTAATTCTGATGGCCGCAGTACTAATAACCTTCGGTCTCAGCGGAATCGCAGACGCCTTCCATGATGGCGGTGTTGCAAGCTGCGAAAGTTGCCACACAATGCACAACTCTCTTAGAGGCGCGGGGATGTGGACTGACGGCAGTGGTGTGCAGTTTAAGTCAGGACCGACAGCCCTCCTGCTGGGCACTGACCAGAGTTCTGCCTGTCTCAACTGCCACGAGAGGGACACTACTTCCAGTTACGCATCAAGCACCAAGGGCGTAACTCCGGCTGGCACCCTGCCTGCCCAGATGACCCCAGGCGGCGACTTCTCATGGATTAAGACCTCTTCAGGTACAATAGGCGAGAGGCTCGGTCATAACATCGTTGCAGCAGACAATGGTTACACAGCAGACACCACATTGACAAAAGCCCCGGGCGGAACATATCCAGCTAGTAGTCTTCACTGCTCAAGCTGCCATGACCCGCACGGCAAATTCAGAAGGCTTGCAGACGGCACTATCGTCAACGGCGAGAGCACCTCTAAGCCGATTTATGAGGCTGGTTCTTACCCCGGCAACGAGCCGACTGCTGACTTTGCAGTAGGCACATACAGGCTCCTGGGAGGCATCGGATACTCGCCCAAGTCTACGCCAGGATACGCCTTTACGAACACCGTGCCCGCGGCAATGTCTCCTTCTTCCTATAACAGGACTGAAACCTCAACAGATACCCGCGTTTCCTATGGAGCAAACATGTCCGAGTGGTGTGCAAACTGCCACGCCTCGATTCACTCCGACGCCGTCGGCTCAGTAGTTCATAAGGCGGGCAACGGTTCGGATCTTGGATCGGCAATCGCAGGCAACTACAATCTTTATGTGAAGACCGGTGACCTCAGCGGAACATCTGCCACTTCCTACACCTCCCTTGTTCCCTTTGAGTTGGGTACCACCGACTATACAGTGATTGATGATTATGCGGTGAACGACGGCAGCAAGAAGGACGGTCCGGCCGGCTCCGCTAATGTGTTGTGTCTCTCCTGTCACAGGGCACACGGCTCAGGGTGGCAGAGCATGATTAGATACAACCTTAGCTCGCTCATGACTGAATTAGATGGTGGCGGCGTACCAGCCTACACCCCGGCGAGCAGACCTCAAGCTGAGGTGGTACGGTCTTACTATGATAGGCCTGTATCGGCTTTTGCAACATATCAGAGACCGCTTTGCAACAAGTGCCACATAAGAGACTAATGCCATCACGGGATTAGTAATTAGTACAAGAGAAGGGCTGGCAGATGCCAGCCCTTTCTTTTTGCCGTTTCTTTTTGCTGGAATTTTGGAAGGACTTTTTGTTAGAATTGGACGGTTTCTTGCCGGAACTTCCGGGTGAATGTCCTGCCTCAATTGACTTTTAACGCAGCGCTGATTAATTCCGGCTGAGGGAGAAACAATGCGAAAATGCTCAAACGGAGGTGGTCTCCTGAAGATACGGAATCTTCTCATTTTTCTCCTTTGCCTGCCGCTATTTTCAGGCTGTGAATTAAAGTTCGTCCAGATGAAACCGCCGCTCGAAGGGGAAGGAGAGGTCTTCCTTTACCTCGAACCTTTTCCGCAGGAAGCAGACAGGCTCAGGTTTAGCATTGAAGGGATTTCTGCTGTGAAGGATGATGACACGGCGTTTCCTCTATCCATGTCATTACATGAATTTAAAAGCCGTGATATGAAAAGGCAGAGGCTCATTGCCTCAGGCAAGCTGCCTCCGGGCAATTATACAGGGCTCTCATTCAAAGTCAAAAATGCCTCTTTAAAAGTAGAGGATGGAGAGGCAGCGCTTCTGGTGCCTCAGGAGGCTGTCCAGATAGATTTTTCATTTAGTGTAAAGAAAAAGAAATCATATGTAATCTCATTAACATTTAATTATTCAAAATCCATCAGGGAGAGGTTCAGTTTCAGTCCTGTATTTTCTATCTCCATACCAGAAAAACCCCTTGCCAGTCTTCTGGGGTATGTGGCATGTTATGACTCTAACAATATTATTGTCTTTGATAAAAGGGCTATAAGGGTTGTAGGAGTTATAGCAACTGGAGAAGGACCCAGAGGAATAGCCCTTGCTCAGGAGCTCAGAAGGGCTTATGTAACACTTTCCGGCGACGATATAATCGAGGTTATTGATACTGCAGCAGGTGAAGTTATACACAGAATAAGGCTCAATACAGGAGACAAGCCTCAGGAACCAGCACTCACCCCTGATGGAACTCTTCTTCTAACAGCAAACACAGGCTCAAACACAGTAAGTGTAATAGACACTAAATCCCTTATTGAGTTAAGCAGGATTAATGTAGGAGACGGACCTAATTCTATTTTGATTGACCCTGCAGGAAGGAGGGCGTATGCCTTCAACATACTTTCCAGCACTATAACCGTGATAGACATTGCAAATAAGTCCGTTGCAGCTACAATCTCTACAGAGCCTGCTCCCTTAAGGGGACAGTTTAACAGAAAAGGAGACAAGCTCTATATCATTCATGAATGGTCTTCTTACATGGCAGTTATAGATCCTTTATCCCTCTCTGCACTGGATAAGATTTCTGTTGGAATGGGCATGAGTTCAATAAAGGTAGATACAAATACAGATATGTTCTATGTTGGCAGGAAGCACGACACCATAGTTAAAGTCTATAATCCCTTTTTACTCGAACCTGTTGATTACTTAGAAGCAGGAGAAGGTCCAACATACATGACAATAGATGGTGAGGAAAATAACCTTTATCTTGTCATCCCTGAAACGAAAACCCTGATGCTCATTAATATTCCCAGTAAAAAGGTCGTTTCAGAAATTGATGTATGTGAAGGTCCCTACTGGGTAACTTTGATGGGAGAGAGATGAAAAAAATTTTTTTTTTAGCCTCTATTTTATTTTTCTCAATGATATTTTATGGTGTTGCCATGGCTGAAGGAATAAACAGCTACTTAGAATTCAACTACAGTAATTTTGAATCTGAGACAGAAGCATCAGGGGGTTCTACCTCTACAGAATCCAGCGCTTTTAACCAACTATACAACCTCTCTCTGAGCAAAACCATCTATCCAAATCTAAGACTGAGTGCCGGTAGTGTATTTGAGAAAAACACAGCGGAATCAATAACTGACGATATGACTACAGAATCCTCAACTACAAATATAAGACCCTTTATTGACCTTACACTGAGTAATCCACTCTATACAGCAGGAGTTAGTTATAACAGAAGGGAGGAAAAGCAGACCTCTGATTCAACTACTGCAATATATGTTAATGAGAATTATAATACAATTCTGGGCTGGAGACCCGAGAGTCTCCCATCTGTAAACATGACGTTTGGGAGAACAAACACCTTTGATAAAGAACGCTTAACACAGGATACCACAACAGACTCCGCCTCCCTAAACCTGATATATCAGGCTATTAACGTCCTTGACCTGATGTACCACCCCACATACAGAAACACAAAAAACATGTTGAATAACACGGAAACTAAAGAGCTGATTCAAAACGGAAGGGTAACATATTCAGATTTATTTCTTAAAAGGATTTCCGTATCTACAAGTTACAACATTTCCCGTAAAGAAACAGAAATCTCAGCCACAGCTGCAGGTGGTACAGGCGAGGTAATCACTCAGCTTTTTCCTTTCTCAGGGCTTTCAGCCATTGATGACACCCCTGACGATGGTGCCCTTGAACTGAATTCAGCCCTTATAGATGGCAACCTCACTGATAGCAGCGGTATAAATATTGGTTTAGGCGGCGATGAAACAACTTTAACAAACATGGGGCTTGACTTCTCTGCCACAACAAAGGTAAACACCATCTTTGTATGGGTTAACAGGGAACTCCCGAGTCAGATTGCCAATTCCTTTTCATGGGATATATATACAAGTTCGAACAACCTGAACTGGACCCTTCAGACAACTATCTCCTCTGCTACTTTTGGAACATTTCAGAACCGATTTGAGATAAGCTTCTCTAATGTAACGACAAAATATATAAAAGTGGTTACAAGACCCCTTGAACCTGCTGAAACAGTCGGGGTAACAGGAGATTTTACCAACATATTTGTAACAGAGATTCAGGCATTTCTCGAAAAATCTGTTGAAGAGGCAAAGGGGAAAACCACCTTTACTACTAATATTTATAATGCGGACATCAGAACAAGGATTTTAAATACTCCCTCTCTTTTTCACGACTTCTCCTATTTTCTTACAACAACAGAGCCTTCTTCAGGGAAGAGGTCAAGCCTTTCTAACGGGCTTTCCCTTAGCCATAGGTTCAGTAAAATCATTTCAGGAAGTGCAAGAGTTGCAAGAGAGGATATTGTCGAGCAAGAGGAGGAGGGGCTTAATTATACATATAGCACCTCAATAACAGTCATCCCCCTGAAAACACTACGCCATAGTCTCACATACAGCAGGCGAACTGAAGAGGCGGAAGAAGAATCGAGCGAGAGAAATTCTATATTTCTGAATAATCTTATTGAGCTATATGAGGGTATAAGTGTTAATATTTCCGGTGGATTAAGCTCTCAAACAACAAATACAGGAGAAAAGTCAGAGAGCACCACCTTAAATCTTGGTTCCACCACTACTCCTCATCCTAACCTCACCATAAGTCTCAACTACTTAGCTACGAATACAGAACGTTCAGGTGGCGAAGGAGAGTCTTCTACTTCTGCTACTACAAGGAGAGGAGGATTGAGCATGTCATACCAACCATTTAAAACAGTACATCTCTTTACTTCAGTAACAATGCTGTCTGAAACAGATAAAGCAACAAAAACCGCTCAGGATTATGGGCTTAACTGGTCACCATTCCCTGACGGCACACTCCAGTTTAATTTCGCATATAATGAGGCATTAACATCTGATGGAGGTAAAAACAGAGTGATAGGACCAAGCCTGAGATGGAACATAACAAGTCGTGCATACTTAGACCTGTCTTACCTTATTTTGAAGAGTGAATCCACATCGGGGACAACAGACTCAAGGACATTCAGCACTACATTGAGGATGGTTTTCTAAGTGTTGACCGATAAAGCAATAAAAGGATATATTAAATAAGGAGGAATTTTTTATGAAAAAATTTATTCTGCTTTTAATCCTTATTTCTTTAACTGCCTGTGCTACTGCTGATATATCATACCATGACCCGAACATGGATTTTGCAGCCATAAAGACCGTTGTGGTTGTGCCCTTTGAAAACCTGACAAATGACAGGATGGCAGCAGAAAGGGTAAGGGATGTCTTCATTAATACACTCTTATCTACTGGCGGAATTTATGCCATGCCCACAGGAGAGGTTGCACGTGGGATTGCAAGGGTGGGCATTACCAACCCCGCTGCTCCATCTGCAGAGGAAATCATAAAGCTAACCGCCGTTATTAAAGCTGACGCTGTAATTACAGGGGTTATCAGGGAATACGGAGAAGTGAGAGCAGGCACTACCTCTGCTAACATTGTATCCCTCAGTCTCCAGATGATTGAGACTCAGACAGGAAAGATTATCTGGACGGCATCCTCCACAAAAGGCGGAATAAGTATGAAAGACAGACTTTTGGGAGGAGGCGGCAAACCCATGAATGACGTTACCGAAGAAGCTGTAAATGACATCATTAATAAACTTTTCAGGTAAGGCATTTATATTTTTTATAGGTCTTATTTGTCTTATAGGTCCCATCTGCCTTTCAAGTCTCACAGCAAGAGGGGAAGATGTAAAAAAACTCCGTATTGCTGTGTTGCCGGTTGAAAATCTCAGCGGAAC
>Ga0214473_10008239_pt1 | contig 12333 bp, 20 predicted proteins | sample RVTome_7_FD_203509 | JGI IMG/M metagenome (GOLD analysis project Ga0214473, IMG submission 203509) | Soil microbial communities from uranium-contaminated site in the Upper Colorado River Basin, Wyoming, United States - RVT98D197 | ecosystem: Environmental > Terrestrial > Soil > Contaminated >... | reverse complement strand
CCTCGAGGATCTGGGCGGTGAGCTCCTCCTCCTTCTCCTTCCGCTGCTCCTTGAGCCTGTCGAAGACGCCCGCGCCCAGGCCGTCCGCGTCGACCTTTATCCGGAGCTTCTTGAGCCTCTCCCCCCAGCGCGGGAGGATCTCCTCGCGGACGATCCGCCAGTTCTCGCCGGCCGTCCTCATCGTGTCGTGCCCCTTGGCAATATGGACGATCGAGACCCTCATCCCCTCCCGGAGGGCGATCACGGTCTCGTCGTCCCCGCCCCTCGCGACGTCGTTCCCGAGCTCGACCGGATCCGAGGGCTCCGCCTTCCTGGCCATGGCTGCGGCCACCTTCTTGTAGCCGTAGACATTGTCGGGTTCGCCCACCGCGTCCCAATTGCCCTCGAGGTACGCTTCGATCAAATTTTTATCCCCCAGGATCTCTCGCATCCGCGGGATATAGCCAGCCGGCAGGTTCTCTGCGTTGTCCGTCGGCAGCGAAGGGATGAAGACGTGGTCCGGCTCCCGCTTTTCGATGAAGCGGGGCTTTATCCAGCCCTGGGTCGGATTGCAGCTCAGGAGGAAGAAGTAGCGGATCCCGTCGAGCCGCAGCCGCAGCCGCGTGGCCATCATCTTGAACTCCTCCTCCGTGAACTCCTCGGCCTGGTCCCAGGCGATCCAGCCGTACTCCCCCGACATGAACTTCTGCCAGTCGTCCGGATCGTCTCCCAGGCCACCGTAGCGGACCCTGGAGCCGTTGCGGAGGATGATCATCTTGTCCGATCGGTTCCAGTCGGCAATGAGCTCCCGGACCAGGAATCTCTCGAATTGCGGCATGACCGTGTCGCGGAACGACGGCCAGGTCTTCCTCATGAACAGGCCGAAATTGCCGGGGTAGTCGAAACTCAGGGCGATCCCTTCGTTTATCAGCGCGGCCGTCTTCCCCCCGCCCATGGCCCCGCCGAAGAGTTTGTAGGTCTCCGGGGACCGGTGAAAGAGGAGCTGCTTCTCGTTCCGCCGCGGGTCGTAGACCCGGGTGAGGTCGACCGTTCTCTCCTGCGTTTCGATCATGCCTTCCTCTCCGGCCTGGGGACCGCTGAGATCACATTGATCACAAGCCCCCCGGGGAACTCGATGTCATGCCTATCCCGCCACTTGTCCGGCCTCCGGTTCTTCAGCCAGAAAATCATCGCCGTGGTGTCTCCGTTCCTGGCCTTCTCATACAGGCTCTTCGTAATCTGAAAATCGGCCTTGAGCTTTCCCCTTTTTAGGGCCTGCAAAAACCGAGGGACTTTTTTCCAGTAATTCAAGGTCCTGGTGCTGATTCCCAGGATAACGGCAATTTCTTCATCGATCAGGCCGAGGCTGGCGATAATCTCGACCTGCTCGAGGTTCATGTCCCCTATCTTGGCGGATCGCTTAAGCTTATAAACCGGGATCTTCACTTCTTTGTCTTCCTGATATTTTTCTCTGAAATACCTATATATTCGGCATATCGTTTTATAATGACGTCACAATACTTGGCGTCTATCTCCATCAGAAATGAATTCCTGCCTGTCTTTTCCGCTGCAATGAGCGTTGATCCTGATCCACCGAATAGGTCGAGTACGTTCTCACCTTTCTTGGATGAATATTCGATCGTCCGCTCTGCGAGCTCAACCGGCTTTTCTGTCAGATGCACCATGCTGGCCGGATTAACCTTTTTCACAGACCAGACGTCGGTAACGTTATTCGGCCCGAAAAACTTATGAGCGGCTCCTTCTTTCCACCCATAGAAACACCACTCGTGATTTCCCAAGAAATCCTTGCGTGTGAGAACCGGATGTTCTTTAACCCAGATGATCGTCTGACTAAAATACAGACCGGCTTCTTTGAGGGCTGGAGGATAATTGCCGCAGTTTGCATATCCTCCCCAGATGTAGAATGACCTGCCGGGATCGAGGACCTGGGCGATATTCCCGAACCAGGTCCGAAGAAGGGATTCGAATTCCCCGTCCGAGAGATAATCGTTGAAGAGCGGCCGATCCTTTGCCCGCATCTTGACTTTGGCCCTCTTCTTAAGTCCATGTCTCGCCGTGTCAAATGCTTGATGATGCTTCATGTCTCCGGCGGCTCTGGCCGCAAGGATGGCGTTTGAAGAACGGGGTTCAACCTTGACGTTATAGGGAGGATCGTTGTTGACCAGATGGATCTTGGCGCCGGCAAGAAGTCTGCCTATATCGTATGATTTTCCGCTGTCTCCGCACATCAACTTGTGCCTGCCAAGCTCAAAAATCTCGCCAGACTTTGTCACTGGCGGAGAGTCGTCAATTTCAGGAATGAGATTTGCCTTCTCGTCGAAGTCCGGCCCAAAATCCTCTATAATGAATTTGAGTTCGACGGCTTTGCCGATATCGACCTTGAAATCGTCAAGATTGAGTTCGGCGAGATGGGGGTAGACAAGCTCTGCGAGCGCCTGTTCTTCGTAATATCCGACTCGGTCGTTATCCGAGAGCGCATACTTGATTTTTTCGGCTTCTGATTTTGGCCTGACGATCGAGATTTCAACTTCCTTTTGTCCGAGCTCCCGGAGCGCCCGGATCCTTATGTTCCCGCCGAGCGTGATGTATTTTCCGTTCTTCTGGAAACAGACCAGGGGCTTATAGACGCCGAGCTCGAGAATCTGCCGCTTCAGCCGCTCGAAATCATCCGCCTTTACCCCGCGCGGGTTCTTCTCCCAGGGGACGACTTTGGAGGTCGGGACGGTGATGATATTCATGGCGGCTTGGCGAGCTTCTCCCCCAGGCCCCGGATTGCCGTCGCCTGCGCCTCGCCGGCATCGGCCAGCCGATGGAGCGCGGTCATGGTCTTCCCCTGCAACTCGACCGTCTTTTCTGCGCAGGCCTTAAGCTCCTGCGTCGTCTTGTCGTGGAGCGCCCAGGGGACCGAAGCCATGCAGACCGGATTCTTCGCATCCTTGCCATTACAGCCCGACTTTCTCTCTCGCCACTTAAGCGTCCAGGCAAGCACCCTGTCTAATACCAGAAGTACAAATATGCCATAAGCTGGGACTTCAAGGACCTTGAGGCTTATCTCGGGGAGCTTGTCCTGGATCATTTCTTCCTCAGCTCTTTGCGCAATTTCTTAACCTCCTCCTTGAGTTCGTAAACCCATGTGATGAACGCCTTATTTACGATCGCATTCCCGTCGGCGTCGAAGGCGAGGGGGTTTTTCTTCACTTCCTCACTCGGATTTAAGATGTCATAGCCCGTCCATAAATTCGGGGCGTATGAAGAGCAGGACGTGAGGCTGAGGCTATACGTTAAAAAGCACGTCAGCAACAGTAGCCCGGTCACGATCCTGGAAAGCCTTCTCAAGTTTTTTCCTCCGTTTTTTATCAGCTTCGGAAGCGATGAGCGTTTCGACCTTCTTCTCCATCTTGATAATCTCGTCGAGCAGTTTGATGATGGCGAGAAGGTCGGTCATGGTTATTCCGTCTTGAAGGCATCGACAATCAGGTAATTCGGCCCGCGATAGGAAAGGGGCCTCATCTTTATGAAGGCGTTGCGGTCAATTGCCGCCGCCAAATCGGTTGTGGTGGACCCGCCTCCGGAGGCCCCGACGGTATGAAAATCATCGACCATCATCTCGACGTGGATGACCTTGTCTCCGGAGTACCAGAAGACGAGGCAAGCCGCGTAGCCGCGGTCGATTGCCTTGGCTTGGAATTTTTCGTAGAGCGCATCTGCGGTGAAATCTGAGCCATGAGGCAGGACGCCGACGGCTTGGAGAATCTCGACGATGAGGCCAGAACAGTCAAAGCCACTCATCGGGTCATCGCCTCCCCACAGATAGGGCAAGCCGATAAATCGCTGGAGGTATTCCACCGCCTTGGCGCGGAGGTAGGCAGATTTCAGGACGTCACCCATGCTGAGGATAGAATGATGATTGAAGGAGGGCTAAGTCAAAAAGATTTGAAAAATCTTCGGAAGGCGGGAATTATTCTATGAGTTAATAGTCGGGGCTTTCCTTTGGATACAGACACGGTGAATCTCTGCATCACAGGATTTGCATCCTGTCTTTTTCCGGCATTCGCAAATACGTCGGGTGGCTTCACGCGGGGAACCAGGAAACCATCGGGCCGCGCCCATCTCTCCCCACACGTAGAGGTTGCGGGCATCGAGTTTAATGTTGTCAGATGAACAGCTAATGACGTAGAACTTTAAGCAAGCCACTTATCCTCCAATTCTTTATCGCTTCTTCCGGCATTTTCTTTTTGCGACCGGGAGTCTAACTTTGTACTTCCTTTTCAACCCTGGCACCTTAACGTCACAGCCCCCGATCTGTTCCCTTCGTCTTGCTCTCAGAAGTCCGCCCAGGATTTCCATGGCCGTTGAGAAGTCGCCCGGATAGTACTTGTTCCGCGAGAAGAACTCCGCCGCCTCGATGAGCTTGGCGACGAGGACGTCGTTGAGCATGGCGGCCACGGATCCGCTCATTTTCATCTTGAGCCTGCGGAAGAATTCATCGCGGAGAAGGACCTCGCCGAAGAAATCGGACGCTGGTTCTTTTTCCTGGGCAGGCTGCTCCTCGTCTGCGCGATCGCCGGAGAGCGCCTTCAGCAGGCTCCGCCAGGTCAACTCCCTGGGCTTCGATTTTCCTTGTTCGATACGCCAAATGGTGCTCTGACGGATCCCGCTCCGCTTGGCTAATTCTTTTTGTGTCAGCCCGGCTTGAAGCCTCAGCTCACGGAGACTGCCTGCCGTGTATTCGCTCATCCTCTCCTTCCTCTCCTTGCAGGGAGCGGACAGCTCCTTGCCGCCCGCTCCCCATGCTCATGGTCAGGCAGTTCGCTTGACCAGGTGGTAAAAGCCGCTCGATTCGCCGAAAATGACAAGGGCGTAGAGAATGAATCGGAACATATCGAAAGGCGGATTAAGGAATAGAAAATAAACCGCCACAACGACGATTCCGATCCCTCCATCGAGCACCCGGGCCAGCGCCCCCGTCCATCCCAGGACTTTTTTCAAGACCTGAGTGACCATGCTGACGATCACCCCGGAGACGATGACCAGGATCGCCTCAAGGGTCGTCGGGTCGACGGACGGGCCCTCCGTGGTTTGCGCCATCACCGGCAGCGCCAAGAGCAGAACGACTGCCAAGAATAGAAAAAGACGTTTTCTCATGAACGTCACCTCCTTCAATCACAGAATCTCCCGGATCCTCCGGGTCGATATTCCTCGATGTAGAAAAGCAGGCGATAGGCCATCGCCGCCACCTGCAGGGCTTCTTTCTTGATCAGCTCTCCGTCGCCGTCTTCATAGCAGAACTGCAGGGCTGCCCTTTGCAGTTCCCCCGCCTCTTCGACGACGATCGCTGCGGCATGGACGACGTCCATCGGCCACCATGGAAACTTATCCTGAGCCCGGTGGATTTCCTCGATCACCCCGCGTTTTATTTCTTCAAGCGTCATGCGTCCCCTCCTTCGTTTATTCCGGGAAAGAATCGCCCAAGTATTTCATCCCCTCTTCCAGCGGCCGCGCAGCATACCCAGCCGACAGCAGCCAGGGCCAGGATTATCAACCCGACGAGGATGAACCCGATCTCCATCTTTCAATCCCTTTCGCTCAGTTTCGGACTTGGCAGATCCTGGACGATCACGTCCTTCGTCTGCCGGCGGTCCTCGTGGCGGCTGATGCCATCGATGATATCGACGACGATGAGGAAGGCGATCACGACCAGGACCCCGACGCAGAGAAAACCGGCAAGAAAGACTCGGATGACTCGGATGATAGGTCTCATCTTGGTTCCTCCCTTCTCGACAGCCTCGTCGACCGGGACCTGGCCGCGCCCCTCGCAGACCTTGCACTCTTTTTCTTTCATCTATCCTCCTTGCTAAATGGCGATTTAGTTCCTAATGCGACCGGTGGCTGCGACTGGCCGAAAATCCAGAGCCATACCTTACGTCGGAATAAAACGGCGAGCCTTTCTTTGAGTGAGGGCCGCCAGCAGGAAATCAAATGGGTCCCGTCAGAAAATACCGAGAGGGGATTGCACTCATCATCGGACATGCTCGCCGGTTTAGTAAAAACTCTATTTGCCTGATCGAAATTTATTGGCTGCATCACTCTTCCTCCATTCCTATCCTTCCGACAGGTTGAGCAACGTGGTCTTTTCGGCGAATGTCGGTTCGGCATTTTCAGCTATCTCCCTCACCCGTTTTTCTCCGAAGCCGGACACGGCGCCGATAATCGAATACGCGTCAGGCTGCCTCAGCTTCGCGGCCTGGAGCCTACGCCTCAGCTCGACGAGTTCGTAGCACTGGCTGCAGATGTTGAACGTCACCCAATAGCACCCTCCCATGCAGGGCCTTTTCTCCGTGCAGCTGCAGATGACACAATGTTGAACCTTGCGCGTTTTTCGCTGGGTTTTCATTTGATCTCCTTCAGAATCTCATCGGGGACTTTCCCAGTTAAGGGCACGCCCGACTTGAGGACCAGGTCCACGAGCTCGCCCTTCTTGAGCTTCCCGACGTCGCGACCATTGAATGTTTTCTGGATATACATCCGGAAATTGCCGTCCCGATGGAGATTAAATTTCTTGATGAAGGCGAGGCACTCGGCCCGGGTTTTCTTGCTTAGGTATTCCTCGTCGACCGTCCACTCTTTCGAGAGATCGATCCCCAGGAACATCGAGACCGCGAGTCTCTCCTCGAGACCGAATCCGTCCGAGTATCCCGATGCGAACGGTTTGGAGCCGCCCTGGAGGATTGCCTCGCTCACCGACTCGAGCATCAGGCCCTTGAGCTTCCCGTAGGGGAGGGCGAGCATCTTTTTGATGATTGCCTCCTCCCCCGCCCAGTCCTTCATCCCGAGCCTTTTCTGGACGACGTCCCTAACGCCCATGTTCTCGTGGACGGCCATCGCCAGGAGCAGCGTCCGCGCCTTTTCGCCGTCCGGCTCGAGCGATCCGACGACCTCCGGGATCCGGCGCTTCAGGAACAGATCCCTGAAATATTCGCCGTGCCAGGCGAATCGCGGTTCCCCGGACTTCCCGTCCCTCTTCTCCTTCGAGGTCGCCTCGCCCCTCGTCTTCGCCGTCCGCGACCGCAGGCAGGCCTTGTCGAAGCACTCCTGCTCGTCGCCTTGGCAGACTTCGCCGGTCACCTCGATAATCGTCAGAAAATGTGGGCAGGCCTTGCATTTCTCGTCCGGCGGGAAATGGTGGCGGACCGTCTCATGATCGTTGTAGCCGACCTTGTCCCGGAACCTGAATCCCGTCGTCCCGTACTTCTTCCCGGGCGGCGACTCCTTCCAGTGCGCGAGGAGCCAGTCGTTCTGCCTCTTCTTGAAGCAGGCCGGGTCGAGGCACCGCGACTTCTGCGCGTCGTCGATCCCGAAGAGGTCCCGCTGGACCATGGAGTTCTTCGGGCAGGCCCCGCAGCCCTCCGGCGTGATCGGGAAATAGGCCAGCCCGAGCCCGGGCGAGTCGCTGTCGATCCGCCGTTTGAGCTCCTCCACCGTGGCCGGGTTCGTCCAGCGGTCCTCCTGGACGGCGGCGAGCCTGAAGAGCTCCTTTACTTTGGCCGGCGCGTCCTTGACCCGGAGGAGCTGCTCGAGGTGCCCGTACTTGAGTTTGCCCGTCCTCCAGCCCTCGAGGACGTATTCGGGAAGATGAAGCACCGCCATCCGCCGGCGGATGTACCGCGGCGAGATCCCGGTCCTCCCGGCGAGCTCCTTGACGCCTTGTTCCCCGTGCCTCCCGACATAGGACTGGAAGCTCTGCGCCTCCTCGGCCTCCGTCAGGTCCTCGCGCTGCAGGTTCTCGATCAGCATGAAGTCGAAGGCCTGCTCGTCGGTGAGCTCTCGGACGATCGCCGGGATGGTCGCGTGGCCGCACGATATCGCGGCCCGACAGCGCCTCTCGCCGGCAACGGTCTCATAAACCATTTTTCCGCTTTTCCTCGGCCTGACAATAATCGGCTCGATGACGCCTTTTTCTTTGACTGATGCTACGAGCTCGTCAAATACAGGACCGAAAAATTGCTTCCTCGGATTCTGCGGATTTGCCGAGATCTCCGCCAGCGGGATCTCCCGGAATTCGCACGCTTGTCCTTTCATTTAGTTCCTCCTAAAATTCTCGATTTCGATCCGCTTCTTGATCTCCGGGAACGCCTCCATCCCGACGAGGTGGGAGTCGGACGGAAAGAAATAGCGCCATTGCTCGCCCTTGATGACAAAGAAAAAAGCGACAGCCTTTTTCTCAGAGCTCTTCTTGAAGATGACCGCAGCCGTGAACTCGGAGAGCGCCAAAATCTCATCGACCTCGAAGACCTCACCGTTCCCATACTCCCGATTAGGATTCGAGTATTCCCTGGCCACGCGCTCGGCCTCCTCTCTGAGCCTTATGGCGATTTCTTTTCTCATCGCTCCCGATCCCTCCCCGGCTTGCCCTCTGTGAGTTGCTTGAAACCCCCTTCTTTAAGAGAGGCATAGAAGGTTTGCTTCCCATCCCAAATGTAAGGCAAAAATACTTGTATGAATTCAACCTGTTGCATCTTTATCATGGCCATCTGGATTTCGACCCAATCCTGGACGAGCTTCCAAGCCGTGCGCTCGGCTTGATCACGGAGCCGCTTGAGAGTTTCGGCCCGGGGTCTCTTCATGGCCGCAAAGAGCACGTCGTATACGGCATCAACATTAGCCGGAAGACGAATAGAGACGAGTCTTTTTTCCAGGGATGGGATCGAGAAGGAGATGCTATCGATTCTCTGATCCGAATAGTCCTTCATGATCCCGATGGCCCCACCTTGGATGAGAGCCATTTCTATTCTGAGGATCGTCTTTTCAACCGGGACGCCTGACGTGTAATTTTTTATAGGCATGATTTCTTCCTAAAAGGGAACGTCGTCCTCCCCCGGTTCCCGCTCTCCTCCCGCCTCTGCCTTATAATCGTGGACCGGCTTTGCCTTGCGCCGCCATCGTTTCGCCCGATCCTTCCTGGCTTCTTCCTGCACCATCTCGCAGGCCAGCATCCAGGCCGACTTGCGCCGGCGGCCCTCGGGACATTCGCAGAAAACGGCGTTGTTGCCCTTGAGATAGAGGCCGTCACCGTGGCAGGTTTCACACATCTAAAGCCTCGCCTCGTATTTAAAATCTTTGTACGTCTTGAACCTTTCCTTGTTGAGGAATGTCATGACGTGCATCGGGCGTTTATCAAAACCCTTATTGAGCTTCTCGTCCTTGAGGTGATCCAGGTATCCGGCGAACCCAGCCTTGAGCTCGGCCAAGTGCCCGGCCTTGACTAACTCAGCGAACCGCTGAAGGCACGCCTTTTTATGAAACCGTCCTTCTCTTGGATAAGCAATCCAGAATTCCTCAAATAGGCGGATGGTCTCATTTTTCTTATCTTCAGAAGCAGATACAGAAGCAGATACAGAAGCAGAGAAAGTCCGGACAGCGTCCGAACCTGTCCGGACATTTTTGCTTCTCTGCCTGTAAAGCCTCTTTCTTTCAGCTTCAGCATCCTTCAAAGACATATCCCGATAGACTGCATAGTTGATTATTTCGTACCCGCCATCGACACGGCGTATGCGTCGGCCGTCATCAGCCAGAGACCGCGAGTGCGGATCAGGACCTTCCAGGCGTTCAATGGCGGCTTCAACCCGTGATTGGGGCAGGTGACAGATTGACGACAGATATACTGCCGACACATAGGCGATGCCATTCGATTCACAGGCGGCCAGCAGGGTGATCCATATCTTGAAGGTGACGGCGGACTCGGCCATGATGGAGGATTGCAGGATGTGTTCGTCTAACTTGGTGAATCCCATATTAGTCCTTTGTGAAAGAGGGGCCGGACTCGTTGAAAGGAGGGTGGGGGGAATACCCAAAGAAAAGACCGGCCCGGCCCCGCATGTTCAAACTCTCCGCTCTCGTCTTCCCTTGCCCGCAATCTCGCCAACCTGCGTCCCTGGGTCGGCAAGGTCATGGAGGTCGCCACAGCCCAGGCACTTCATCCACTGGGCGTCTATGGCAGAGTGCCAAGAAAACGCGCCACATTTCGGGCACCAGATCATGAGGTCGCCTTTGGGATGGGATGCACTCATCATTTCACCTCGATTCGACCGTTATCGACATAGACCACCGCGTCCGCCATCTGGACGAGCTCCGGGTTATGGGCCACGTAAAGAAGTTGGTGGACGAGGCCGATCCGGAGGAATCCTTTCAACATGGCGATATAGTGTTGGGCGTTATCTGGATCCAAGGCGCCCACGGTTTCATCGCGGATGCATGTGCCAAGGCTCACGCCTGCGGCCTGGGTGTGAAAGAGCGCGACTCCGAGGCCCAGGGCCTCGCCCACGATGACCTTCTCGCCGCCGCTGAGGTCCTCGCCGTTCCCCTCCCGGCCGCGCTCCGTGTCGACGACGATGACGTCGAACGTCTCCTTGACGCCCTTGCCGTCGGCCTTGGCGGCCTGGGTCTCGAGCCGTATCGCAAAGCGGGATCCGTAAGCCGCCGCCAGGAGTTCGTTGGCCAGGTTGGAAACCTGCGGGCCGGCGGCGTCGAGCTCGAGCGCCTGGACGCCCTCGCGGCCGAGCCCGCGGCCGAGCCAGCGCCATTCGGCGAGGTCCGCCTCGATCGGCGCCAGGCGCGCAACCAGGGCCTGCGCCTTCACGTGCGCCTCTCTGGCCGCCCGAAGCTGCTCCTCTGTCCGCGCGATCTGAGCGGCCGCATCTCTTGATTCCTGGAGTGCATGCTCATGCTTGAAGGCGACGTCGTCGACCTCCTCCTGGGCGGCCTGAATTTCCTGCGAATCCACCGCGGGAATAGCGTCCCTGAGCCTCGCCGCTTCCGCTTCGGCCTCGGTCGCTGACTTATGGGCCGTCTCGAGGGCGGCCTGAAGCCCCGACGTCTCAGCCTCGGCGCGGTCGAGCTCCGCCGTCATGTCGCTCGCCTTGAGCCGCTCGACCCGATCGCGGATCTCCTTGTACTTCTGCCGCTGCGCGCCGAGCTCCGCGCTGACCCGCTCGAGCGCCTGGCTCGCTTCCGCGTAAACGGCCTCCGCTTTTTTCAGCGCCTCTGTGGTCGACACGACCGCGGCCGCGAGCTCCTCTTTTTTCTTGGCGTAGGCGTCGAGCGCCCGGGCCGCCTCATCGCGGCTCCGGAAATGACCGACGAGCGCCGGGCAGGCAGCGCGAACCGTATCCTCGAGGGTGCCGGAGCAGGGCACGGCCGCCGTAGAATTCTCCGCGGCAGCGAGCCTTCGCCTCGCCTCCTGGGCCTTCATCTCGGCGTCGTTCCGGACGTCGGCCGCCCGGAGCTGCGCGTACCTCGCTGACTCCACGGCGCGCCCCTTCGAGGCGAGCTCGGCTTGTGCTTCGTTCGATTTCAAGGAAACCGTTTCACCGGCCGCGCGGATCCGCTCCATCTCGGCCGTAAGTTCCTTGAGCTTCGCACCGGCCGCGCGGATCTCGGCGGCCTGGACCAGCAGGGGCTTGAAAGCCCGGATCCGGACCTCGAGCCGGGCGACGGACTCCTTGGCCGCCTCGGCCCGTCGCTCGGCCTCCTTCGCGGCCTTTTCCGCGCGCTCAGCCTCGACAACCGCCGCGGACAGCCGGTCACGTTCCGCCGTGATGTCCCGGAGCTTTGCGGCAGCCTTGCGCGAGGCCTCCGCGGCCGCGGCCTCCTTCTCTTTGGCGGTCCGAAGCGAATCCTCGAGCGCCGGGATATCCTCCGCCCCGGACCGTATGGCCTCAAGGGCGGCCCGGGCGGCGGCTATTTCCGTCTCAGCCGCCCTGGCCCTCTCCCGCGCCGCCGTAGCCATCTGCTCCAGCCGCTCCAGGCCGAGAAGCCTCCCGAAGAGCGAGCGGCGGTCGCTGCGGCTCATCTTGAGGACAGATCCCATTCCCGTCTGCGAGGCGAAGAACGAGGCCAGATAGACCTCAAGCGGCGGGAAATGCTGCGCGACATAGGCGTCGAAATCCCGGACTTTAGGCCCGGCCAGGGGATCCCCGCTGCCATTGCGGATTACGGCTTCTTGCCGCCCCGAGTGTGAATCGCAATCGAGGCGGATGGTGAAGGGCTGATCGTTCTCTCCGATGAGCTCGATATAGGCGTCCTTGGCCGTGGCCATCGTAACGATTGAACCGCGGCTCGGTGTCGTTCTATAGATTGCGGCAGGTATGCATTCCAACGCCGTAGTTTTTCCAGAACCATTCGGACCAGAAATAGCGATGATCCCGGGCCCGAGAGCCGCAAGATCAAGCGTCTGCGGCTCCCGGAACGTTGTAAACCCGTAGATTGAGATTTTGTCTATTCTCATGATGTCGCTCCCGCTTCAAGAATTGGAAGCTTCGCCTCCGCGCCGGCAGG
>Ga0214473_10008238_pt1 | contig 12334 bp, 31 predicted proteins | sample RVTome_7_FD_203509 | JGI IMG/M metagenome (GOLD analysis project Ga0214473, IMG submission 203509) | Soil microbial communities from uranium-contaminated site in the Upper Colorado River Basin, Wyoming, United States - RVT98D197 | ecosystem: Environmental > Terrestrial > Soil > Contaminated >... | reverse complement strand
CGGTGTAGCGTTGTTAGGGTTTATAGCAGTAAACCGACCAAAAAAAAATATACCCCTGAACCATTCTGTGAATTGAGGGCTTTCGTATTTCTACCGAATAAACCATCTATCTATGAACTAAAACTTCTGAACAACGGTCTCACGCAAGTCATAAATTATACCGAAAACTTGTTCCATTCAGTTCAGATGGCTATAGACCTTGATTCCATCGAGACCGATGAGCGAATGTATGAAGAAGGTGTGAGGGTACAACCTGCAACACCACAGAGTTTTATTCAAATTGATGGTTATGAAGCCAGTCAACTGGATAGGGATGAAGTAGAACGAATGTTCGGAAGCAGACAGAAAATCCATTTCTTCGATATTCAAAGATATGTTGCCTTTTACGACCAATTCGGAATTCCGAGTAAAGAGTATGATGAAGCAGACTGTGCAGATATTGAAAAGGTTACAAAATTGCAACAGGCACAAAAACAGATTCCGTGATATTATGTTTGATGAAAAAAAATGATAAAATAACAGAAAAAATGAATCTACAGATAGCAAGTTCCTTAAAATAAGCGGAGAAGGTAAGATATGGGGATGTTTGACAGCATTTATGTTTATATTATATGTCCATATTGTAAGGAATTTCAGAATTTTGAATGTCAAACAAAAGACTTGACAAATTCTTGTTATGATTACAATGCTTTGCATGAAGAGTGGTTCACCCATCCTATGGAAAGAAAATTCAGGGTAAAATTGCCAGTTTTTCCGCAATTCCCTTTTGATAGAGAATATACTGTGTGGAAGAATCAGGCAGAAAGAACAGAAGCTATGGCAAAAGTTCCAAAGGAATTCAAAAAATTAAAATTTGTCACCGTAATTGCTGATTGCAATTCCACGAAATGCCATAAATGGGCAAAGGAGAGGGATGTAAGAGAGCAGGGGTTCTTTTCTGGATTTGGAAGAATGTTTCATGGAAAAATAAGAATAAAAAATGAAATGATAATTGGAAAAGTCTATGATATTATTTTGAGCGATAATAGGCAAAAAGATTTTAGAGGCAATGAATGAACTATGTGCAAAGGCTGGCATCTCGCAGAAATGGAAAACAAAAGATGTTGCAAATGCAATGAAAAGGAGAGAGGTAAACTACCGTAAAAATGAGGGAAATCGAAAAGTTAAAAAAAATATAAGAAGAAAGAAAAATGAAAGGAAAAATCATTATCATAATAGTTTTGCTGGTAGGCTCATTCATACTTCAATACCTTACCAAAATGACATGGATTTTTCCTCTAGTTGTCTTTATAATATTCACATATCTTTTTATAAAGATACTGATTAGAATAATAAAGAGAAATAGAGGAAGTTCAAATAGTGATGATTCATCTGACCGCTACTTTGGAGGATTATTTTCTGAAATTTATAAAGGAGAATAAAAATGTATAACCGAGAATATTAGTTGAACTGGTGAATAAATGATAAAAAGAAATAGAAAACATTTAACATATACAATTAAGATACATGAAAAAGCAAAATGGAAAGAAGAATGTGGAATAGAATACAAAAAGGATAACTATTGGCTAGTGGAAATAAGAGAAGAAGGCAAACAAACAACATTCAGGGTCAATAACAAACAGGAATTGCTGGACAATCTTGCGGAAAAACTGATATTAACCAATGTTTTCGATGGGTGATGAATATGAAAGGGGACATGATACTTGGAATAGGTCTCTTTGTAATTGGTTCAGCAATATCGGCTTTAGAGATGTCGATACATGAAGATTTTTTATTCAGGTGGGCAGTTGGTATGCCATTTTTAGTCACAATAACTGGTGTTTTGGTGTTATGGGAAACCGTTAAAAACTCAAATAAAAAAAAGGTGTTCAAATGATTGAAAGACTGAAATACACACTGAAATTCATTTTCCAGATGCCAGAAAAACAGCCAAAATCAGAATTTCGGGTAAGATATGGAGAATTTATCACAAAAAGGGAAAAAACAATTTTATTAATATACCTTTTTTGCATGGTAGCATTATTTATAGAATCTTTCATATTTTTCATCTTTATTAATGCAAATTCGATATATTTTTTAATTGGAATGATTCCAATTTCAACTTTGGCAAACAAATATGGAAAATCGGTGAGATACAAAGCCTTGAAAAGGAAAAAAACAAAGGAGGAATCGGAAAATGGATGACGAACAAAAGTTAATACGGGATTTCATAACCAAAAAGGAACAGGTGGAATATTTGTTAGAAAAATTTCCGCAAACAAGAGAAAATGATTTCTACCTGCAATATTTATGGCTCAAATTATTCGGAAAGGTGAACCTTCCCTTCATTGAATGGGATATGATAAAAGATATAAGCGGAACATTGGAAACCGTGAGCAGGGTCAGAAGGAAAATCCAAAATGAAGATGGAAAATACCTGCCAAGCAATGATGTGAGGGTCTACAGGCAAAGAAAAAGACAAATAATCACGCAAACAATACGGAGGATTTGAAATGCCACAAAAATGTTTAGCCCAAAAACCATCTTGGGATGGAAGTTGTGATGATTGCAACTACAAAAATTGTGATAACTGCAAAAAAACACAAAAGGTCATAGGAATTGTCGGAAATAGGACTGGATGGAAACTTTTTGAAGTCATTGAAAAAATAAATCAAACACACTTGGTCACAACAAATGATGCCATAATTTCTGGTGGTGCGTTAGGAGTGCTCCATGCGTTTTGCATGAATGGGTGGGTGATTAAATGCGTGTGAGTTGCGATTATGACGACCATAATGTTATAAAACTTGCATATTATTTAGCGAAAGGAATAGCAATAAACAGGAAACTTCCCTCAATGATAAGAAAAACAAGGCGTGGCTTCCATGTTGTGTTTTCGGGCTGTAATATAAATGAAAGGGAAATGTTTTTGAGAAGATTAAAACTTGGAGATGATTCCAACAGAATTTGGCTTGATATGTCATGCCCAAAAAAACCTAAACAGGTGTTGTTTTCAAAAAAATTAGTGCATGTGCATGAATACGATGCATTCGGAAATTATATCGGCAAAAAGAGAATACAATAAACCTTTATATTTGATGAGTACACAATTATATGTAGAGTGATTATGCAAAAAATCCCGACAATCAAAGTTAAAAAAGTTATGTGCAGTTATTGCAATCATATCTGGTTAAGACAAAGGGAAACACTTCCAAGCGGATGTCCGAAATGTCGTAGAAGATTTGTCGGCAAACAGCCGATAATTTTAGCGGAGTTAGAAATATGATTTATTATAGGTATCTTTTATGGATTTGTGGTTTTTTAGGATTATTGATATTATCAGTACCAAATCCAATAAGATGGATAGGTCTAATACTGTTGCCATGCAGTTTTTTTTTAGATTATCAAGAATGGAAAGAACATAAAATTAAGGGGAGGTAGATGAGAATGTCGTTACTTGGTCGAACAATACTTCTGCGATACAACAACTATCAGCGAATAGACCTGACACCACAGGAACAGGAAAAATTAATGAATGAATTGCTGGAACACAATCACAGAGAACTGCAAAGAATAATGGAATTCAGCAAAAAAAACGGTCTCAACGAGGGAATAACCAAAATCCTTTTTGACAAACAGCTAATAACCGCTTTTACGGCATGGACAAATGCACTCGAAGAAAAAGTTCACGAAATAAAGAGCAGATTCAACAAACCAATGTCAAAAGAAAAGGAAGCGGAAATCAAAACTGCTGTTGAAAGGGGGCTTGGATTAAAACCTAAAGACGAGGTGCAAAATGGACATGAACAGACGATTGAAGGCGAAAGAACTGCGTAAAAAAGATGAAAAAGAACTATTAAAAATGATGTCAGAAATAGACAGGATAATTATGCGGTTCAAAGCTGGTCAGATGATGCCGAGTTCACAAGGAAGCGGTGGAATGATTAATCTTCCGATAGGAAAAGGCGGTGGAGCAAACTGGGGTCTTTTCCAAACACTAAAGAAAAATAAGGCAGTTATTCTGACCATTTTGACCGAACAAAGGAAAATGCCAAAGCCATATGGTAAACAGATGGTTTGATGAATGTAAAAGGAAAACTCGACAATGATGCCATAGAAAAATTGCAAATAGACGGCAAAATGATTTGCGAAGGATGCAGAGGGAAAATCAGCCTTAACCAGTATGTGTATGTCGTTGGTGAAAAATTTTACCATGATTGCTGTTCATCAAATATAAAAGGAAGGGTGAAAATATTATGAAAAAGAGCGATATTTGCTTTATCGGTGCAGTGGCAAGCGGTATAGTTTTTGCCTTTACAAGGCATCCGATTATAGTCGTGCCATTTTTGGCTTGTGGAATTGGAATGATGTATTTCAGAAAATTTAAAGATGATTAAATGAAATATTTTCATTGGGTCGCAATTGAAATAGCTTGTGCATTATTAGGAGTAACTTCATATTATTTTTTTCCGAATACTATGATTGCATATATTCTTCTTGCTATAGTAATGATTTCAGCCGTCATATCAATCCGAAATGAATTTTCCAAGGAAAAAGGAGTTGAAATGCATGGATAAGACAAGCATAATCGTTATGGCTGTTGCACTCATTTTATCAGGCATATCATGGCGTATGAAATATATATTTTATATTACAACGCAGATTATGTCAAGTGCGATTCATTCGGAAATTGCATTTTCACAACGGTTATGAGAGAATCAAAAATAATTGAAAGCAAGAGTTGCTATGAGAATGGAAAGCAGGTAAACTGTTCATCTGATGACATTAAAATTGAAATTCCCGAAGGTGAATTCCCATTATAAAAATAAAATACAAAAATTCCATAGTAAAATATGATGGCATAAAGCCAACCATGTGCGAAGTTTGCGGAAGACAAGGAAAACCGAGGGGGATGCAGTATCATCATACAAAATATGCCTATGGCGTAGAGGAAGTGAGAGAAAAACCTGAACTTGCATTTCACAACACAATTTTTACATGCTTTCGTTGCCATCTGGTATTGAATGCTATTCGGATATGCGAGGATAATCCTAAGACAGTTGAAAAAATAAATAGATTATTACAAAATAAATTTAAAGGCGAATAAGCAATGGAATGGAGATGTATTGAAGGATGCAAATCAGAATGCTGTGGAATAGTTCCTATTCCGAAGAAATTAGCCAAAAAGTATGAGAAAATGGCGCAGGCAGATGCAGTGAAAATAATGGCTTGGGGGGAAAATCAAATTGTTATTTTGACAAATGATAAATTTTGCATTTTTCTTGACAGAAATACAAGAAAATGTGTCATATATTCGGAAAGACCAGATGTATGCAAAAAATATGGATTAATTGAAGACCTTCAATGTCAGTATGTCGATACTCGTGGAAAAATAAGAACACCAGCAAAACAAAGAAGAATGTTAAGGCACATCAACAGAGAGGTCGGAAAGACCATTGAAATGATAGCAAAGACGAGTGGGAAATATGAAACAACAGACAACAATCATAGGTAAAAAATACGAAAAGCCAATGAGAGAAGAAATGTTAAAGGAGATGCGAAAAAAAATATTCACGAAAAATGGAAAACCGAAATGCCTTTATTGCGGGAAACTTATGAAAAACGCAAAAGATAGCATAACGGGAAAAATGAGCAAATACTTGTGGAAATGTGACTGTCCAGATTACCCTAAAAACATGATATTGTCAGTTGGTTGAGAAATTATTAATTCAAATAAAATTATGGAAAAAAGAATGCATGAATAGAGACTGGATTCCATTAGCCTGCCTACTAATAGGAATTGTCATAGGGAGTATAATCACTTCCCTTTTCATAATCAATTCACCATCATCGCATTTATTTTACAAGTGTCCAGACCTGAAATGTGAAAAGTGTCCAGACTGCATATTTAATGATGAAAAGTGTCCAGAATGCATACATAATGATATACCATGCGAGTGCAACAAACCTAATTCACAGCTAATTGCAGAAAACTTGATTCAAGAAATAAAATATACGCATGAATACAATTGCGATGAATATTCATGGGAACTCGTGAGGAGATACAAAAATGCTGGATATGAAACAGAATATTGCGAAGGTTATATAAATCCATGCAATTATGTTAATTGCCGACATGCATGGGTCAAGGTCTGCCAATATGTTGAGGCTACAAGCGGTGAATTCATAACACCACAAGATTTTTCTGAAAAATATTCAAAATCCTTCTGCACTGATGATTAGTAATGCAAGTTAGTTACTTGCGTTAAAAAATGTTAATGCAGAATTTGCATCATATGGGACACCTCCCACCCGTATTGCAAAATCTGCAAAACAGCATATATCTAAAATATTTCACTTTGAGCCTGTTTAAGGCATATTTTTTCCCGTTTTTGCAGTTTTTTAAGCTTATTATCTGCTCTCTTTCTTTTGCCTTCCCACTTTTTTATAAGTTCCCGTATTTTTATTAATTTAAATTCTGGCTTCTTTTTATTTTCTTGTTGCTGTTGCTCATGTTCGATTCTATCATAGAATTTTGCTATCCTACGGTTTTTTCTTTCCTGTTGTTGTAATCTCCATTGGTCTATGTTTTTATTGATATAATCGCAAATCCTACGCACAATCCTCGAATGTTTCTTCGTGTGCCACTTATGTTTCTTCAAATTCGGATTTCCATTTATATATCCATATTTCTTTTTGAATTTTTTGTATTGAATGGCATGGGCTACTTCATGCGAAAGAATGGCTATGCTCGGATTATGGGATAATCTTATCCTAAAAACACTGCAAGACCCACTTTGCCTGTTCCCATAAAACTCCAATTTCTGCGATAATTTGTATTTACCTGCCAGTTTTTCATAGATGGATACTGCTTCCGCATCTAAAATCTTCATTTCACGCTCTTTCCTAAATAATTCTCTTTCATCTGCATAATACTTCAACATTTTTTCACCTCTCTTTCATACTTTACAACCTTATTTCTCCATACTATTCCAATTACATTATCTTTTGTTATCCTTTTTCGTTGCCCCTTGTTATTGCCTTTTATTCCGAAAGGTGCGAGAATCACTGTCATTGTATTTCCATTTATTTTGTTAATTCTCCCAAGCCTAAAGCCATCGCTGAAAAACTCCACATATCTTCCTCTTTCTATTTTAAATTTTTTCATTTCATCGCCTTTCATGTTTATTCATATTTATTTTTAGTACATAAAAAGGTTTTCACAAAAAGCATTTAAAGGTTTCCATTTCTTATTTATAAACTAAAAATGACGTATTTTTTAAAAATAAGGCTTTAAAATGCTTATTTTATGGTTTCATTTATATATTTTAAAAACTCAATGATTTCTGTGATATTTTTATCATAATTCTTCCCCGAACTCCAATTTTCGTGCAATTGCCCGAATTTAGTAGTCCCATTTATTGCCATATTTTGAAATTCAGAATTTGTTATCAAACACTGTATATCATCATACCCATCATTCAGTCCCCTTGCAAAATGTGCATCTATGACATACATTCCCCATATAATAAAAGTGGCAATTACTAAAACATCGAGAATTATGCTCAATTTCGCTTCCCAACTTCCATCATAATTTAAAATCTTCTTCAAATGTCTAATTTTCATTTAAATTCGCTTCTCCTAAAGAATTATTATATGGAAGACTTCCATTAAAATTTTTTAAATCATTAAAAGTGAAAAGGCAGGTCTGATTCGCAAACTGTTTTCCCTGCTGGTATGCAATATCCATTATTTGTGGAATGAAGGTGGAAATAACGAGTGATAATATAATAATTATTGTTTTTATCATATTAATTCTTCTTTTTGTTTTTTGGTCTTTAACTGAAAAATCTGTCAATAAACCCATATTTATTGCCCCGCTATCATTAATGATAAAAGTTCTGAATTTTTTTCCCAGAATTTTTCAGCGTAGGAATCGCAAGCCTCCCAAGTATCAAAATATTTTGGTGGATGTTCTGGGCTTTCTTGGAATATTATTTTTGGTGGTTGACCATCATCTTCCGTCATGTTAATTTCTTGGTTGGTGTTATAGCACTGATAAACACCCCGTGTGTAAAACCTGAAATTTTTAAGCAACATCGCTTCTTTAGGATAACCTCCACGAAAAATCAACGTCTTCCCAATCGTTTCATTCGGATTAAGAAGCGTGTATGCCGTAAAATCCAAAATTTTGCGAACTCTTTTGTCCAGCAAATCCAACATCTGTGTAGTGAACATATAAGTCAAATCACGCTTTCTTGAACGTAGAAGTATATTGGAAGTTATCCTATTCCTTGTCGATGTCGTGCTACGAGCATCAATATATTGCCAAAATTCATCGAGTGAAATATGCCCAGAATGTGCCATATCAAGTTTTTCAACTGAATCGATGTATATATATGGAATCTTATATAAACTATAATTTGCGTATAGTTTTGACCTCTTTCGATACCAGTTTTTTTGGGCATAATGGAAAATTTCCTATTATGCTAACCAAGAAAGGTATGTCAAGGTCAAAGTTTTTCCTGCACCCAACTCGCCTATTATTGCAAAAAGTACAATATTGTATCACCTATTGCCCCTTGTCCTTCGTTACTTTCACTTGACATTCAAACCCCTTTGCCTTCAAATAACTTTCAAGACCCTTTTCCATTTTTTTGTATGAACCAATCTTTTGAGCCATGATGCTGAACGGAAGGTTATTTCTTACAATAATCCTATCATTTTCAATGAAATGTATATGGGATATAAAATCAGGCATGGCATCATTTATTTTTGACGTAACCCCAAGCATCTTAGCTTTTGTACTTTTCAATGCACGTTTTTTGCTCTTTTCGTATTCCTCTTCAACCGAATCAAAAAATTCATTTAATGATTCATCAATACATTTCAATTTCAAACCCTTCCCATTTTTTTCCTCTATTTCTATCCGCATTTTAAAACCTCCTAATCTACTTTTCTCAAGTAATATTGTTTTTTTCTGTCAAGATGGTCTAAAAGCGTTTTGAGCCATACGCCACCCTTTTTGTCTTCCTCTTTCTTTTTTTCCTCTTCATAACCATACATCGCATTGACATCAGCGACCTGTTCCAAATCTTTTTCCTCTGGCATATTCATCCTCCAAATCTACTTTAACAATTCACTTATAGTTTTACCACAATCTTTGCATTTTGTATTCATTTTTAAATTTTTAAAATTATGCAACATTAAATTACTGCATGGAAATATTTTTTTCACAATTGGCATTTTATTTCACTTGATATTTTTAGTGCAAAATCCTTTTTCGTGCAATATTTGAATTTATAATTTTAAGGAAATTATTCCTTTTTTCCTTATTACCAAGTATCCAAACTCTGTGAGTTTCTCTGGTATATCCAGTTTTTTGATTATAATGATGATATGTCTTTGCCTCAAGTCCTATTGAATTAATTATTTCCTTTAAAAACAAGGAAAAATCCTTTTTTATCGTTGTTATGGTTATACCGTATTTACCTTTTTTATGATTGATATAATTAGAGCCTTCACTGTCGAATATTCCTCTTATAAATGCAATTTTATGCTTTCTTTTTTCATCTAGCATCGAATTCAAATCAAATTTTCTATAAAAATCATATAATATTTTGGAATAACAATCAACTCTCCAGCAAAAACCCTGTTTAAATGTTATTTTTTTCTTTTTATTTAATCTTGCCTTTAGTCCTATTTTTTTGCATGAATTCTGAAATGCCCTTGCAAAATCTAAATCTTTACAGTCGAGCATTATTCTACAAACTTTATATTTTTTATTTGGATAACTATCATAACAAAAAGCAGAACCATCACCATATAAAACGCCTATTATATAAAAAAGATTTTCATTCGGCTCAAGATTTATTATTTTACCAAATGACCTGCCTCGCAATTTAATTTCATTCCTTCTGAAATTTTTCCTCGATAAAAAAACAGATATATTATATTTTTTTTTGAGTTGTTCTAGACTCAAACCATTTTGATAGTCCTTGATTATTTCATTTTTTTTATTTCTCCAAGTCAATATCTGATTTTTATATCGTCTATCTATTATTTCAATTCCATTTTTTCTTAATTTTCGGTCAATAGCAGAATGACTAATTCCAAATTTATTTTCTAATTGTATAACTGTCATTGTTCCATTTTTATATAAATTTATTATTTCTTTTCTATTATCATTAAAAATTTTATCTGCTCTGTCCCACATATTTAGATTTTCATGCATAGTTGTCACTTGTTAGTAGGTCATTTGAAGCCCGAAAAAAGTGAGCCTAAACCGCCACGCTGACCGCCTTTTCTCGCTTCACTTATGTCTCGAAGCCCTCCGCTAATAAAAACGAATTCCCTTCTGCCAAGCCTGAACCTCGAAATTCTCAACAACAAAAACTTTTCAGCCCAGTCTTTCATTATTTTCGAGTTCAGCTTATCAGAAAGTGCATAAAGATATGCAATCGGGAAGATTTCCATAGCAGTGACATCTGAGACCGTCAATAACTTCTGCCCAGAGGGATTCAGAAGTTCCATGTTTATTTTTGCTAATGCTTCTTCAAGCCCGAAAAGGTCTCCTCCTTCGGTCTTCTGCAACTTATCCCTTATGTTTGCCATAGTTTAACCTGTTGGACTAAAGACTCCTGCCGAGAACATCGCATATAGCAGTATCAATACCATGAATAATACGGCAAAAATCAAAACAACCCCCTTCCCTAGACCGCCTTTCACACCCTCGCTGTATGTTTTGAGTGCCTTCAAGAAGCGCATATCGACAGTATCACGCATAATTGCTGGCAACCATGTTTTAGTCCAGTGATTTTTCGTTATTTCCACTGGCTCTAAGGTTTTATAGACAAAATAATCCATGTTAAAACCTTCATTTTCCTTCCTTCTTATATCTTCAAGCATCTTTTCAATTTCACTTTCAGTAAAATTTTCTTCCCTTAATTTTTCATATAAATCCGCTTTTTTCCAAACCTCCCTTCGCAACTCGAATTCGAGAGGAACGACAGTTTTCCAAGAAAAAATGTAAAAATCATTAACATCTTTCGACAACAAACCATCCCTGAAAATCTTCAAAGGGGTTGTCTTGTCAGTAAAAAATTCAAACTTGCTTGTTTTGTCAACATCAACCTTCGTAAATCCAGATTCTATTGATACGTTAATTTCCCTTCCGCTAAAATCGCTATCCAGCAGAATTGCCTTTGCCCTTCTCTTTGCCATTAGTATCGACCTTTCTTATTGAGTATTTTTGATTTTTTATACATTTGAAATTCATCATCTGAATAATGTGTATGTGCAGGTTTACTTAATCTTGATTCACAAAATTTTTTAACTAATGATAAAATATCCTTTTTTACAATACAATAATTTTCTATTTGTTCAATAAAATATTTTATATCATAAATACCAGAAATTGATATACGATAATCATCTTTATGATTTTTTTTACTTTTATCTCTTCTATTGATTCGGATTTTTGATAATCCTATAGCATTCGCCATCCATAAAATGACATCTTTATTTGTATTAGAAATTTGTATTTTTGGAATTATAGTATCATTGTTTTTTCCATAAGCAAAATATGCAGTTCCTTCACCATCAAAAAACCCTGCTATATAAATTTTATCCTTTTCGCTAATTTCTTTTATCCTTATTGGTTTTTTGAATCTATTTGGTGACAATTTTAGATTTTTTCTCCATGTTCTAATTCCATTTCTTGTCATATCCAATTTTTCTGCAATTTCTATATCTGAAAGACCATTTTTATGCAATTCAAGTCTTTTTTCGACTTGTTTTTGAGTTATTATTCTCATTGTCCATCACCTTTCCATTATAAATATCTTGGATTTCCTTTAGCAAATTTGCGATTTTTCTGCCATTTTCGCTAAAAACCCATCGTTTCTGATTTTTATCATTAAACCCATTGCAATATATGAGACCGATACTGGACAAATATCCAATCATAATATAATATGAAACAGAACCATATGTCTTCTGGTCTCCTTTTGTTATTTCCCCTTTATTTTCTTTTATTGCCAATAAAAAGTCTATCACTTTCTGCGTTAATTGCATTTTACCACTTGTATATATCTTGTAATATTAACATATATAAGTTTTTTAGGGAATGCATAAAATTTTTACATAAATGTCTATGCAGAAAATAATTTATACTATATAATTTTTTTATTAGTTCGGTTTATATTTGGAATCTGTGAAAAATATATCATGGCAGAATATGCAAAGTTCGATGTAAGGGAGTACACTAAAGGATTCGTTGAGGGAATCATTGGTGTCACCATAGCCGTCTACCTTATCCCGACACTGTTGGACGCGGTTAATCAGGTAACTGGTG
>Ga0214473_10008237_pt1 | contig 12335 bp, 10 predicted proteins | sample RVTome_7_FD_203509 | JGI IMG/M metagenome (GOLD analysis project Ga0214473, IMG submission 203509) | Soil microbial communities from uranium-contaminated site in the Upper Colorado River Basin, Wyoming, United States - RVT98D197 | ecosystem: Environmental > Terrestrial > Soil > Contaminated >... | reverse complement strand
GCAGGGACGATTCCGTTCATTGGACGTTTTGTCCTGCGTGCGCTGCGGGGCGGCTCGGACCTCAGCGCCCTGACACTGGAGCGATTCTTCTCGGCGCACATCTGGATGCTGCCCGTTGCCCTCGGGGGCTTGATTGGCATCCACCTGTATCTCGTCATCCGGCACGGCGAATCTCATTGGCCGCGCAAGGATGATTGATCCCTTGCAGGGCTGCAGAGGCGATCCGGAGACGGCATGAACGACGAATCCAAGAAGCAGCTCTCTGATCGCTATCAACGCGAACTCAACAAAGGCGAACGCTTCTGGCCAGATAGCATCTACAAGGACCTGCTGGTCTCGCTTGGGATATTCCTGCTGCTGGTACTTCTGGCGACCTTCATCGGCGTCCCGGCGGACCCCAAGGCGGATCCAAGCGACACGGCCTACATCCCGCGGCCTGAGTGGTATTTCCTGTTCCTCTTCAAATTCCTGGCCCTGTACGGACAGATCCCGCTGCTGGGCAAGATCGAATGGATCGCCACCGTGCTCGTGCCCGTGATTGCCGTGCTTGTGTTGACTCTGATGCCATTCATTGATCGCAGTCCGAGCCGCTACTACGGGAAACGCATTCTGCCCATATCCATCATGGCGATCGTGGTGGTGGGGATCGTCACGCTGACCCTTATCGCCGACATCCCGACGGTGATGCCGAACGGTTCGACGTTCATCGGCGTCCTGCAAGCGATCGGCAATCTGCTCGTGCCGGGCCTGGGCGTGGTCCTGCTTTTCTCGATGTCGTTTGTATTCAAGGGCACTCCCACGAAGATCATGATCTGGACCGCGGGGCTGACGGCGGCCCTGATGGTGGGCTTCACAGGCGGGGTGCTCTGCTTGGCCCCCAAAGTGGAGGCCGAGGAAACGGCCATCGCGACTACGTTGGTCGACCAGATCGTTGCCGGCCAGGACCTGTATTCGGTGAACTGCGTCGAATGCCACGGCGAGGACGGCAAGGTGACCAAGATCACCGGCGTCGAAGGGCTGGAAGGCAAGGAGATCTCCCCGATCAACGGCCGCGATATCTTGTACACCCTCGATGACCCGACCATGGAAGAGGTCATCGCCTATGGCCGGCCGGATGCTGGCATGACGCCGTTCGGCAGGGCCTACAATCCGGAGGGTCTCTCCAAGAGCGAGATCGGCTACCTCGTGACGTTCATGCGCTACTCGTGGGATGATCGCTTCGAGGCGCCGCCGATCAAGCCCTTGTTCCCGGCATTGGCCGCTGGCGAAGTCCCATCGTACGACGTGCACATCCAGCCGATCGTCAAGCGCTACTGCATTTCATGCCATCGGGCAGGCAAGACCAACAACAAGTATCTGATGACCAGCTACGACGAGATACTCACGACCGGGGACAACAAGGACAAAAACGTATTGGCGGGCGATCCTGACGGCTACCTGCTGCAGGTGATCCAGGGGCAGTCGATACCGGACCCCAAAGATCCCTCGAAGGAATTGATCCGTGCCATGCCGCCGACCAGCAAGCTCAAGCCGAATATCGTGGATGTTTTTGTGCGTTGGATCATGGCGGGCATGCCAAAGACGGCCGCGGATGCGGCCAAACTCTCTGCAACCCCAACACCCTCAGCGGCCGGCTCTGCGGCTGTGACGCCAACACCGTGATTGTTGATGCAATCGAGAAAAACATCGCCCGGCGGCCCGGGCGATGTTCTCATTAAGCAGTGGATTAGAGTTTCATCCGCGGGTCGCCAAAACCAGCCCGTCGATTGGCGAATCCTATATAATGCTGCGCCCAGGAGAAAATGAATGAACAGAATCTTCTTTGTGTCTTCCGCCGCCTTGATTCTGCTGCTGGGTAGTGCTTGTGGGGCTGCCGCGCCCGCGGCAGCAACCGTCCCTGCGGCAACGCAATCATTACTCGCGGCAGGAGCCTCCACGGAGGTCGAGGTTACGCTGGCGGATAACACCATCACCTCGTCGCTGTCGGCCTTCAAGGTCGGTGTTCCATATACTTTTGTGATTAAGAACACGGGCCGGCACGAGCACAACTTCAACATTAACGAACCGATTGCCGTCGCCGGGAGCCTGGACGCATCGCTCTCCTCGGCACTGCTCACCGTGCATCAAAAAGACCTTCCGATCGGCGGCTCGAAGACCGTGCTATACACCTTCACGGATGCCGCCATCGGCAAAACACTTGAGTTCGCGTGCCTCATCCGCCGGCACTATGACGACGGCATGCGGCTGGCCATCACGGTCACGAACTGAGTCCCGAGCACTCCATTCCCGATGACAAGAAAGGGCGCCCGCGTCGGGGCGCCCTTTCTTTTATGGATTCATCTGCGCGGCGGTTAGATACGCCGAATCCGGCCATCAGCGCATGTGCTTGATGATGGCGTCGCCGAACTCCGAGCACTTGACTTCGATGGCATTCTCCATCAGGCGGGCAAAATCGTAGGTCACGGTCCGCGAGCGGATCGCGCCTTCCATGCCGCTGACGATCAGGTCGGCGGCCTCGGTCCAGCCGAGATAGCGCAGCATCATTTCCCCGGAGAGGATCAGCGAGCCCGGGTTGACCTTGTCGAGATCGGCATATTTGGGGGCCGTCCCGTGGGTGGCTTCAAAGATCGCGTGCCCCGTCTCGTAGTTGATGTTGGCGCCCGGCGCAATGCCAATGCCGCCGACCTGCGCGGCCAGTGCGTCGGAGAGGTAGTCGCCATTGAGGTTCATGGTGGCGATGATGTCGTAATCCTTCGGGCGAATCAGCATGAACTGAAGCGTGACGTCGGCGATGGAGTCCTTGATCAACAGCTTGGACTTCCATTTGCCGTCGCCGTGCGTGGGTTTCAATTGGAGGGCCGCTTCCACTTCAGCCTTGATGTCCCCCTGCTGTTCCGGCGACATCATCTCGTAGCCCGGATCGATCATGTGGGCATTGTCCTCAATGCTCAGGCCCGGATTCTTCTCCTGGTTACCCAGGATCCACGTTTCGCGCTCGGTGACGACCTCGTTTCGAAACTCCCGTTTGGCAACCGCGTAGCCCCAGTCCTTGAACGCCCCCTCCGTGTATTTCATGATATTGCCCTTGTGAACGAAGTTCACGTTGCGGCGGCGGTTCTTCAGCGCCCAACCGATGGCTGCGCGCACCAGGCGCTCCGTGCCCTGCATCGATATGGGCTTGAGGCCGATGCCGCTCGTATCGGGAAAACGCATCTTGCGATATTCCGCGGGAAAGTTGTCTTTCAGCAGCTTCTTGAACTCGAGGTTGCCAGGTGTATCGTTGGCAAACTCCATGCCGGCGTAAATATCTTCCGTGTTCTCGCGAAAGATCACCATATCCACGTACTCGGGGTGCTTTACCGGCGATGGCACGCCGGTGTAGTACCGCACGGGGCGCAGGCAGACGTAGAGGTCCAGCAGCTTGCGGAGCGTGACATTCAGTGAGCGGAAGCCCCCGCCGATCGGGGTCGTCAGTGGTCCCTTGATCCCAACGATGAATTCCCGGAAGGCCTGCGTGGTTTCATCGGGCAGCCAGCTATTGAGCTGCTTGAATGCCTTCTCGCCGGCGAGAACTTCCATCCAGTGGATCTTGCGCCTGCCCTTGTAGGCCTTCTCCACCGCGGCGTCGAACACGCGCACCGAGGCGCGCCAAATATCCCGTCCGGTGCCGTCGCCTTCGACGAAAGGAATGATCGGGTTGTCGGGAACCTGCAGCTTGCCATCCCTGAGGGTGATCGTCTCCCCGTCCGCAGGGACCTTGACGTCCTTGTATTGCATGGTATCGCTCCTGGATAAGGTTGGGCGATTATAGCATCCGCGTTTTACCGACCACTAGTGACGATTGTCCCCGATTCGCTGCGCGTTCGGCGGAGGTGGGCAGTTCTGCGCGGGCGGCGTCTCTTCCATTTGAATGAGCTTCGAGGCTTTGCCGCGTGGGCGGTGTACAATCTCCACGCGGTGCCAACCATCGGGAGTAGCCAGCAATGGTGCAGCATGCACCGCTTGGGACCTCCCGAGAGATGCGCGGGCACTACTGATGCGTGCCGGGCCGACCACTGCATCGGCGCCGCCGTCAGATGAAGCCAGGAGCACCGAATTCCAGAACGAGGATCAGCCAATGGATGTGAAACAGTACATCACGCAGATCTACGACTACGGATACTGGGCCAACGACCGCTACCTGGGAGTTGCCGATGGAATCACCGAGGAGCAACTTCATCGGGCGCAAGGACACAGTTGGGGCAGCGTACACTCCGTGCTCGTGCACATGCTGAGCTCGGAGACCGTCTGGTTGAAACGCTGGCAAGGCGATTCTCCGAAAGCGCACTTGGACCCGAAGGACTTCCCCAGCCTGCGCCATTTGCGGGATCAATGGACAGCAGTTGAGAACGAGATGCGCGCCTTCATCCGGCTTCAGACCGAGAACAGCCTGCAGGCGCCGATGAGCTACAGCAACTTCAGGGGCGAGAAGTTCCGTGTGCCGCTCTGGCAGATGCTGATGCATGTTCCGAATCACGAGACGCATCACCGCGGCGAGCTTGCCGCCATGTTCGCATTGATGGATGTGGCCCACCCCGAGGACGAGGTCATCCAATACTTCCTGGATCTCAGCGGGCAGAAGAAGTTCTGACGTCACTGTGACGAGGGCGTTCCTCTTGCCGGAGCAAACGTCGCCACACTGCTCTCCGCGGGCCGCCCGCAAACACGCGGTGGACAATGTATTCATTCTTCCGTAGATATCTCTTCATGCTCGACCCGGAACGTGCGCATCGGCTTATGCTGACCACCTTGGGGCTGGCGGGAGGGCTGGCGCCGGCGCGGTGGATGCTCCGCATGCTCTGCTCGGCGCCGTCCAAGCCCGTCTCGGCCTTTGGTCTCACGTTCAAGAATCCCATCGGGCTGGCGGCGGGGTACGACAGGGATGCCGTGGCGGTCAAAGGCCTCGCTGCGCTGGGGTTTGGGCACATCGAAGTGGGCACGGTCACCCCCCTGCCGCAACCCGGCAACCCCAAGCCGCGCTTGTTTCGGCTGGTCGAAGATCAGGCGCTCATCGATCGCACGGGATACCCGAGCCGGGGCTCGGCCTACGTTCAGAGACGGCTGAACCCCGGTCCGAAAGGCAGCTGGATGATGGACATGATCGGCGCTTCCCCGCGGCGCAAGCCCGGCTGGGATGCGCATGCCCTGAGACGCACAGTCGGCTGCATCATCGGCGTCAGCATCGGGAAGAACCGGAATACACCGAACGAGCAGGCCGTCCTCGACTATCTCGAAGTGCTGCAGAACTTTGCACCGTATGCGGACTACCTGACGATCAACATAGATTCTCTGGATGTGCCGGGGCTCCATGGCGTGCGAGGGCCCAAAGGGCTTGAGGAATTGCTGACCCAGTTGAACGTACAGAGGCATATGGAGCAGGAACAGATCAAGCGGCGCCTGCGACTGCTGGTCAAGATTGGTCCTGACTTGGCGGTACCTGAATTGGCCGATGCCGTGGAGGCAATCCTCCGGACTCACATGGATGGGATCATCGTCACCAACACGACGCTGGCTCGTGATGGGCTTCGCTCTGCCGGGGCGCGCGAAGAAGGCGGGCTCAGCGGCCCGCCCCTACGGGATCGCAGCGAGGCGGCGCTCAAGCGTGTGCTGCAGCTCGTGTCAGGCGAGCTTGCCGTGGTCAGCGCAGGCGGAATCTCGGGGCCCGATGACGTAAAACGCCGGCTCGATATGGGCGCCGCCCTGGTCCAGATCTTCACCGGGCTCATCTATCGCGGTCCGGGCCTGGTGAAGCAGAGCCTGCATGCTCTGAATCAAAAATAGGCCGGCCCGACGCCGGAGTTCAGCAGGCGTTCTATGGTATGATTTTCGCTTGTAGGAGCATCAAAACAGGCACATATGGACGAAAAGATCACGATTATTGACGGTCCTCCGCCGGTCTTTGAGCAGGTCAGCGACGCCTGGGCCATGGGGTTGAATGAAAGCCCTGTCGTCCTGGTGCCCGCCATGACACGGCTGCGCACGATGAACGGCCATGCACTCGTGGAACGCTGTCATCGGGCCTGGAGCCATCACGGGAACATCCAACTCCACTACCGCAATGACATGGGCCTGGAGCAAACCGCACCCATCCTGGCCGCGCGAAACGTCGAGACGGCCAACGGGCACGTCCTTCTCCTGTGGGTTTACCTGGAGCAGGAGCATGTGGAGTACGAACTTGACGAGGGCGACGACGACAGCGCCGACGACAACCTGAACCAGTGACCGGGCGCTCAGCCCGGTCTTTTCTAACCACCAGCGGTCTGCCACACATGGAATTCGAACCGGTCATTGGCCTGGAAGTCCACGCCGAGCTTCAGACGCAATCGAAGATGTTCTGTTCCTGCGAGGTTGTGGACAACACCGTCGCCGCGCCCAACTCCTCTGCCTGCCCTGTTTGCTCCGGCATGCCCGGCACGCTGCCCGTGGTTAATGCGAAGGCGGTTGAATATGCCATCCGTGTGGCGTTGGCGCTAAGGTGCGAGGTCCAGCGGACCAGCGTCTTTGCGCGCAAGAACTACTTCTACCCCGATCTGCCCAAGGGCTATCAGATCTCTCAGTATGAGAGCCCGCTGGCTGTAAACGGCTTGCTGACGGTGCACACAACCGACGGCGAGCAGGTCGTCCGCGTGCGACGCGTGCATCTTGAAGAGGACACGGGCAAACTTACGCATGTGGAACGCGACGGCAAGTCGTACTCGCTCGTGGACTTGAACCGCGCGGGCGTTCCTTTGCTGGAGGTGGTCTCGGAGCCGGACATCCATTCCGCCGAGGCTGCCCGCCTCTACGGCGAAGCGCTGCGCGATGTGTTGCGCTATCTGGGGGTAAACAGCGGCGACATGGAAAAAGGCGTAATGCGCTTCGAGGCCAATGTGTCGGTACGGCCCGTCACCGCGCCCGGCACAGACCCCGCGCCTCTCGGGACCCGCACCGAGGTCAAGAATCTGAATTCCTTTCGCGCCATGGAGCGCGCCATCCTGTACGAGATCGAACGCCAGAGCAGGATCCTGGCCGGCGGCGGCCAGGTCGAGCAGGAGACTCTGGGGTGGTCGGACGCCCGCGGCCAAACCTTTTCACAGCGCAGCAAGGAAGAGGCGCACGACTATCGCTACTTCCCCGAACCAGACCTGCCGCCTTTGGTGGTGGAGCCGGATTGGGTTCGGCGCGTGGCTGCCGAACTGCCGGAGCTGCCCTACGCCAAGTACCAGCGCTTCATGAGTCAGTATGGGCTCAGCGGCTACAACGCCTGGCGCCTGACCGAGGAAAAGGCCGTTGCGGACTACTTCGAACAGGCGGCCGCCTCGGCCCCGCCTCAATCTGTCGCCAATTGGATCCTCGGAGATCTGTTTTCATTGATCCACCACTCCGACGCCGAAGCGGACCTCACTGCGAGCTTCGACCGCCCGCAGGTGGCGCCCGCCGCGTTAGGGGAACTCGCGAGCCTGGTCTCGCAGGGCCAGATCAACCAATCCACCGGCAAGGAAGTCCTGGCGGAAATGTTCACCACTGGCCGGAGCCCGGCGGATATTGTGGCGGCCCGCGGCCTCGTGCAGGTCTCGGACCAGTCACTCATCTCCCGTTTGGTGGCAGAGACCCTTGCGGAGAACCTGAAAGAGGTGGGCAGTTACAGGGCTGGAAAGACCGCCGTGTCCAACTTCCTCTTCGGCCTGGTCATGAAAAAAGCCTCCGGCAGGGCCAATCCACAAGTGGTGCGAGCCGAGCTCGAACGGCAATTGGCGCCCTAAAGCCCGGTTTACTTGTGATAATTTTCATATTGACCGGCTTCGGAAAGTCTAGTACCCTTGGCCTCGTATTCCAAGCAGGACTTTATTGCTATGAATAGTCAGGTTGCCATAGTCGGTCCGCAAGCGGGCACCCCCGTCCGGGATGCCCGCTTATGTTCTAGTCAGACTCACCCCAGGAGCAAATGATGACCGAACAACTGAATGCGTTCGTAATGGCCCAGGAGCAGTTCGACCATGTGGCCAGGCTGCTGAAGCTGGATTCCACGGTGGCGGAAGTCCTCCGCTGGCCCATGCGGGAGTATTCATTCCGCATCCCGGTCCGCATGGATAATGGGACGACGCGCGTGTTCCAGGGATTCCGCGTGCAGCACAATGATGCCCGCGGCCCGAACAAGGGCGGCATCCGCTTTGCGGCCAACGAAACGCTGGATACGGTCAGGGCGCTGGCCACCTGGATGACATGGAAATGCGCAGTGGCGGATATCCCGCTGGGCGGCGGCAAGGGCGGTGTCATTGTCGATCCCTCGACGCTCTCCGTTCACGAGAAGGAACGCCTGTGCCGCGGCTGGGTGGGCGTGATGTGGAAGAATATCGGGCCTCGCAACGATGTGCCCGCGCCGGACGTTGGCACCACGCCTCAGATGATGGGCTGGATGATGGATGAGTATTCGCGCCTGGTCGGCCAGTACACGCCCGGCGTGTTCACGGGAAAGCCCCTGGGCAGCGGTGGTTCCGAGGGGCGCACCGAGGCCACCGGCTACGGAGTGATCTACACGGTGCGCGAGGCCATGCAGCATCTCAAGATGGATCCCAAGAGTTCCATCGCGGCCATCGAGGGATTTGGCAATGTCGCCCAGTATGCCGCCATCGGGTTCGTGGAGATGCTCGGCGGGAAAGTGGCGTGCGTCTCGTGCTACGACCGCGCCGACAAGAAGTCCTACACCTACAGTCACAAAGATGGAGTCGACGGGCGCTTCCTGCTGACCATTGTCGACGAGTACGGCACCATTGACCGCAAGAAGGCGCAGGACAAGGGCTACGTCGTCGAGGATGGCGAAGCCTGGATCACAAAGGAAGCCGACGTTCTGGTCCCGGCGGCCATCGAGGGCCACGTCAACGCTGACACCATCAAGAAGATGTCGAAGCGCGTCAAGCTGGTGGCGGAAGGCGCCAACGGGCCTGTCACGCCTGAGGCCGACGAGTATTTCAAGGCCGGCAAGATCTTCGATGTCCCCGACTTCCTGTGCAACGCCGGCGGCGTGACGACTTCCTACTTCGAGTCCGTCCAAAACGACGGCAACTATTACTGGACCAAGAAAGAAGTCCTTGACAAGCTGGATACCCAGATGACCCAGGCCTTTCACGCGGTGCTGGACATGAGCGTGAAAGAGAACGTCTACATGCGCGACGCGGCCTACATGGTCGCCATCGATCGCGTCGTCAAGGCCATGCAACTGCGCGGCTGGGCGTAATCTGCGTTCTGGCGCCGACGGGCGGCAACGGTAAACGGTCAGGCCTCGCACTGTGCGAGGCCTGACCGTTATTTGTGTGCTTCCTGGCACGCCGCGCCGTGATCGCCACCCTGCGCATCATGGACAGCGCTTGCCGGCACGCCCAGGCGATCCCCGAGGCGGAGGGCCGGCTTGCGAGCCTCCACCGGTTACAAATGGACGAGTTGGTAAAATGGCGCGACCGCGGTGCACCACATCGTCCCAAGAACCTAGTTCAATGTCTGGAACAAGCACCGCAGGTTGGAAAGAGTCAAGACCGACAACACCATGGACGAACTGAGACTCGACAGCTACATGAGATCCATTTGGTCCGCCTTGTCGCGGGCACGGATTCCAATCACCACCGTAGCGCTAGCGTATTGTATGGCGGTGGGGTCGGGGATCTTTATGGTGCAATCAGGAAATCAGTTCGCGTTGTCGTACAGGGACAACTTGGTGTCGGAGGCGCAGACGGGGGTGGTGTTGGGTCAGAAGAACCCACTTATGCAGGGCCTGACGGATTTTGGAGGCAATACCCTTGGCGCCGCTGTGGACACCGTTCTCGGTTTCGGAGTTGTCTTGCCCTATCCGATGATTGTATACCGAGGCTGGGTGGGCGGCATTGTCTCGGTGGACAATGATCACATCAGCCGACTGGCGGACATCAAGGGATCTGCCTACTATCTTTCGGTTGTGTTTCTGCAGCTGCTGGGATATTCGCTCGCTGCCGGGGTGGGCGTTCATGCTGGTCTCTCGGTATTTCGCGCGCGGCCTGAGAATGCCGGGTTCACGTGGTTTCGTGTTCCGAAGCAGGCGTTGTTTGACGTTTTGTGGATCTACGCGCTTGTCGTGCCTATATTTCTCGTCGCGTCTTTGTGGGAATTCTTGAGCCCGTGGAATTAGGGATTTGGCGCGGGACAGGGACTTAGGATCATCGGTTCCGCCCGCCGAGCCCTGCTCGTTCCATTCGGAGACTCTCAAACAGATATCCGAGGGAGCCGAAGGGTGATCGAGCCCCGCACCACGCAGGCGACCTTGTCGTAGTGCTGGCTGTGGCCACGTAGGTATCAAACGCAGCGTTCGACCACGAATATGGCCGCAGGGCATACCTCGACATCCGCTCCTGCAGCGCTGCTGCTGTTGGAGGCTCGGCCGAGGGCCACGCTTTCTGGCGCGCCTGTGTCACTCAGGATCGCACCGCGGGCAGGCCTCGGCTAGAGCCCAAGCCGCCCCTGCATTTCCTCCACTGCCTTTCGTGCATCGTCCGCCGTCTCGCCGGTACTCTCCCGGTAGATCTTCATGGCCTGGAGCAGGTTGCCATTCTTGAGGGCCTCGATGATCCGTGGATCATCCGTCAGCTGAGGCTCCGGTTCAAAGGTCATGCCAAGGTGAGTGTATAGGAACGCCACCTGCCCTTCGAGGTGAGCCACGCGTTTCCGTAATTCGCTAAACTGCTGTTCTGTAACCACTGCTTCCTCCGACGATCTGACTGTCCGGTGCTACCGATTGATATCGATGGATCGCTGCTCTGCGGTCGGACACCGATTGGCCGCCGGACGCTAGTTCTTGCAGAACCGGTCGATCTGCCTGCCAATGACGGCCAGGCCGTCCTCCCAAAATGCGGGCGTGCGGATATCGATTCCGAAGCGCCGGGCGAGGGCCGCCGGCCGGACCTCGCCCGTGGAGGCCAGCAGATTCTTGTAGTCCTCGACGAACTCGGGCCCGCGGCGCTGGTAGATCGCGTACAGGCCGGTGGCGAACAGCAGGCCGAAGCTGTAGGGGAAGTTGTAGAAGGAAAGGCCGGGAGAGTAGTAGTGAGGCTTCCACGTCCACATGTACTTCTGCAGATAACGCTCGTCGACGGCGTCGCCGTAGGTTGCCTTCTGGGCACGCTCCATGATCTCGCAGAAATCGTCGGCCGAGAGTTCAGCCTTCTGGCGGCGCTCGAACACTTCCGTCTCGAAAAGGTAGCGCGAATAGATGTCCACCACGATCTGCGCCGCGTTCTGGATCTGCGCTTCTAATACCGCCAGCCGCTCCTGCGGATCCTGTGTGCTTGCAAGCACTGCCTCGGTCACGATCGTCTCGCACATGATGGACGCCGTCTCTGCAAGCGTCATCGGAGTCCGCTGCTGCAGTTCCGTCTTTCCCGAGGCGAAGGCACAGTCGTCGTGGAAGCCGTGTCCAAGTTCATGCGCCAGGGTGCTCACCTGAGTCCACGAGCCGTCGAAGTTGCACAGCACCCGGCTCTCCTCCACGCGCGCGATGCCCATGCAGAATGCCCCGCCGCGCTTGCCCTCGCGCTGCTCGGCGTCGATCCAACGGTTGTCGAAGGCGCGTTTCGCAAAGCCACGCAGATCAGGCGAGAACTTGCCGAAATTCTCCAGAATGAAATCGCGGGCCTCCTCGAACGAGTAGACCCTCTTTGTGCTTCCAAGCGGCGCGAAGATATCCCACCACGCCAGTTTCTCCTTGCCCAGCTTCTTGGCCTTCGCCTGGAAGTACGTCCGGAACATGGGGAAGGAGGCCTGCATGGCACCCAGCATGGCATCCAGAGTCTTGCGGTCGATGCGCGCCGCGTCCAGGGCCGCCTCCACGGCGGCCTTCCGGCCGCGGCGTTTGTCGAGCGTGCCCGTATGGCCCTTGACCCCGTTCAGGCAGGCGGCCAGCGTCTCTCTAACCGACTCCCAGGCCTTGTTCTCGGCCTCGTAGCCGCGGCGGCGCGTGTTCTCGTCCGCATGCGAGCGCAGGTTGATGAGAGCCGCCATCGGCAGCTTCTGCATCTTTCCGTCCAGCTCAAAGTCGACGCTGAGCTGCGAGGTCACAGTACCCTGCAACTTCTCAAAGGCGTTGGCGCCGCTCAGGCTGAGTTCCGAGGCCAGCGCCTCCAGATCGTCGCTCATCTGGAAACGGCTTTGCTGCACCGCCTCCCTCAGCATCAGGGCATGCTGCCGGGCGGTATTGTTCTCCTTCATGATCTGGCCGAGCTTGGGCTGCAGGGCTCCCAGCCAGCGCCGCAGCCGGACATACACCGTATCCATCGGCAGGCTGGCCTGCTCCCACT